>Ga0209101_1001157_pt1 | contig 20231 bp, 13 predicted proteins | sample ConPoolayeCmetaG_FD_185481 | JGI IMG/M metagenome (GOLD analysis project Ga0209101, IMG submission 185481) | Hot spring microbial mat communities from California, USA to study Microbial Dark Matter (Phase II) - Cone Pool mat layer C metaG... ...
ACAGCGTGCTACGGATGCACCAGGGTCGGCACCGGACGGTGACTCAACCGATGCTGGACCTCAAACGGCTGTACTGGAACTGTCGGCCGTTCCACAGCGGCAAGCGTCGGGGGCGTTGCCCATACGAGCTGCTCGGGCTGAAGCTGCCCACCACCGACTGGTGGGAACTACTGCACACGGCCCTCCCAGATTCGACGCAAGAACTGTCAAGTTCAGAAGTTGCGATTTGAGACGATCCCAAATTGCAGTTACCGTGTATTCCGTAAATGTTTATGTGACAATCAGTTAATGCATAAAGGGATATCTTCATGGCAAACTGAGGCACGTTCTATGACTCGAGTACTTTCCGCGAGCCTAGCAGGCAGGAGAAAATGGCGGCGGGTTGGTTGGGTTCGAACCAGTTTGGAGTGTACAGGCCGGAAACTCCTGTGGCAACCAGAACGAGGCAACAAATATGTTCGACTACGTAATCGACTTGACGCGATGCAAACGACACGAGCCATTTCCCGGCGTGCGGATGCACACCACGGAGGCTGAAAAGACAACCCTCTCGGTGGTGGACCTCGAACCCCACGCCGTCATTCCCGAGCACAGCCACCCCCACGAGCAGATTGGTTACATGGTTGAGGGGGAATTCGAGTTCATCATCGGCGGCACATCCCATCATGTGACGCAGGGGCAAATCTGGCGGATCCCAGGCGGCGTGCCTCACAAGGTAGTCGCCGGCGAACGGCCAGCCCGCGCAATCGACGTGTTCTTTCCCATCCGTGAAGATATGCGATAGGATCCCGAGTTGCCTCGCCGAAGCCTTCTACTCGTCGTCTTTTTGGTCGTCTTCATTGATTTGTTGGGATTCGGCATGGTGCTGCCGCTCATGCCGGTCTATGCGCGGCGGTTCACGGCCGGGCTGCCGCAGGGTCAGCAAGTGTTGATCCTGAGCGCCCTGATGACTTGTTTCTCGATCATGCAGTTGATCTTTGCGCCGATCTGGGGACGAGTATCGGACCGGGTGGGGCGTCGGCCCGTGTTGCTGTTGAGCCTCACCGGATCGACGTTGTTCTATTTCCTGTTTGGGCTGGCAACTCGGCATGAGAGTCTGGTGGGGATGTTCGTGGCGCGGATCGGGGCGGGCATTGCCGGGGCCACCGTGCCGACGGCTCAAGCCTGCATTGCGGACGCCACGCCGCGGGAAAGACGTGCGCCGGGGATGGCCTTGATCGGAGCGGCCTTTGGTCTGGGCTTCACGCTCGGCCCCTTGTTGGGCGCGTTGGCCTTATGGACGGCGGGTGACGCTGGGCTTAGCCCCTGGCCCGGTTACACTGCCGCGGCCTTTTCCGCCCTGGCCCTGCTCCTCGCCCTCTTCCGCCTGCCCGAATCGCTCGATCCATCGGCCGCGCCCGAAGCCCGACGCCACTTCGACTTCCAATCGCTCCGGGCGGCGGTCTCGGCGCCGAGCATTGGGTTGTTGTTGGCGGCGGGATTCCTCACCGTGTTTGCCCTGGCCAATTTCGAGTCCACGATCTCGTGGACCGTCTCCGAGAGGCTCGGCGTCGAGCGCTCCAGTGCCCAAATCCTGTTGTTCTTCGCCTTCGTCGGATTGGTGCAGAGCCTGATGCAAGGGCTGGTGGTGCGGCGGCTGGCGCTACGAATCGGCGAGGCGACGATGGTCGCCGTTGGCGGGGGAATCTCGGTTTTGGGCTACGCGCTTCTGGCTTGGGCCGCGGCCCCGCCACGCGGCGGACTAGGCTGGATTTGGTCGGCCTCGGCCGTCGAGGTGAGCGGCGTCGCCTTCCTCTTGCCCGCCCTGCAATCCCTCCTCTCTCGCCGCACCGATCCCGCCAAGCAAGGCGGCATCCTCGGCCTTGGCGAGAGCGCCTCGGCCTTGGCGAGAATCACCGGCATGGTGGCGGGAGTCGCCCTGTATCACCAGGCATCGGTGCTGCCCTTCTGGGCAGCCGCCATCGTGATGTGCATCGGCCTGGCCTCGGCGTGGCTCGCCCTGGCACGCGGACGCGATTGGGAGGAACAGGCCACGGACGCATCATGAAACGCGTCGAACCGGCGAACTGATCGGAGGAAACGGCCGCCTCGACTCTGCCGTAGATGGGCGTGGAACGGCCCCAGCGGCTTCGCGACCGCGGAGGCCTGGCGGCGGCTTTCACGCTGGACGAAGCGTGCTGGCGGCTTAACGTCCGGAGATCGAGTCCAGCGTGATCCTGGCCAGCGATTCGCTAGCTTCCTTTTCCGCCATATCGTACTGGATGATGACCGTGAAGCGGCGGCCCTTGCTCTCCAGCGTATACATGCGGCAGACCTGCTCCTCGTCATCCTCGTCCTTGTAGGTCAACGCGGTCGTGTACCCACGCGACCGTTTGAACGAGATCGGCATGGGGACGGTTTTGCGCAAGTCCTTGCAGACGGTTCGCTTGATCCGGTTTTCCATTTCCTCGGCGATGTCGATCAACGTGGACTTGGGGCTGTTGGCGTCGACCGGCCCGAAGTCCGTCACGGTGATCGAGACGGCGTTTCCGCGGGTCAAGTTGACGGTGCGTCCCTTCTGGTCGAAGTCGTCGTGCAAAACGAGTGATTTACCGTAGTCGAACTCCAACGTGTCGATCGAGTAATGCTGGATTGGCTTGATGCGAACCGAGGCCTCCACGCGCTTGCCTTGGACCGTGATTTCGGCCGGTTTGGAATCCTGGATTTCGAAGGTCTGCCCATCGATGGTCAACTCGAAGGCCAAAGGTGGGGATTGTTCGACCTCGGCGCTGGTGGAAACCCTCGCTAGAAACGCGAGTGCGCCAAGGATCGTCATCATGCAGCAGCTTTTCATGCTCGCTTCCTTTCCCTCTTGCATCCCCGACGGGGGGAGCGGAATGGTTGGGGTCATGCTAGGGACGAAGCACGACGGAGTCAAGATCGTTTTCGGGATAGGCGCGGGCGCGTGCGGGCCGCCTGGCCGGCCGGGGGATTGCCCATAGGGCGCGGGTCTGGAACGCCGGGAATTGGCGTGTTAGACTGTTCGCGTCCTAGCCGTTTGGGGCATCCTCCAACGCATGGCCTTTACCCCCGAGCCGGTCGTGCCTGAAGCGAAGAGCCACCTCGCGCCATCCGTGGTGATCACCGGGGCGTCGACAGGAATCGGCGCGGCCTGCGCCGTGGCGTTGCACGATCGGGGGTTCCGCGTTTTTGCCGGGGTGCGTCGCGCGGCGGACGGGATTCGCCTTCAGGAACAGACCTCCCGATTTCTCGCCCCGTTGATGATCGACGTGACCGACGAGGCCAGCATCGTCGAGGCCGCCAAGACCGTGGCAGGCTCGCTCGACGGGGGGCCGTTGGTTGGGCTGGTCAACAATGCGGGCATTCTGGTGGGCGGCCCGTTGGAAACGCTTTCTCTCGCCGACTTCCGTCGGCAGCTCGACGTGAACGTGGTGGGCCAACTCGCCGTGATCCAGGCCATGCTGCCGCTGTTGCGCGACCGCGGCGGACGCATCGTCAACATCAGCTCGTTCAGCGGCCGGATCGCCGTGCCCTACAGCGGGGCCTACGCCGCGTCGAAGCACGCCCTGGAAGCCATGAGCGACGCGCTGCGGATCGAGCTTCGCCGGTGGAAGATTCCGGTCTGCCTGATCGAACCGGGAAGCGTCCAAACCCCGATCTGGAACAAGGCCCAGGACGAGGCCGACCGCGTGCTCGAATCCATGCCCCCCCAGGCGCTCGCTTTGTATGGGGAGGACATGCGGGCGATGCGCGAGGCGTCGCTGCGGCTGGCGGCCCGCGCCATGCCCGTCGAACGCGTCGTGGCGGCCGTGGTCCACGCATTGACTTCGGCGCGGCCCAAGGCCCGCTATCCGGTCGGCTTCCAGACCCGGTTGGCCTTCCTCGTCCAGCCCTGGCTGCCGGTGGGCCTCCGCGACTGGCTCCTCCGCAAGGCCCTGGGGCTGCCATGACATCGTGCGAGATGACAGCATGGCGGCCTCGGCCGATGGCTCGCCACGCGAATCCGTCGCGGCCAAGTCGCCTTTGCGGCGGTTTCGGCGGGCTGGACGAGCGCTTCGGCGGCGGTCATCATAAGAGAGTTGGCCACCCAGGTTTCCCGCAAGCCCGCGACTTCAGGCGGGTTGACGCGCATTTGACGTTCTCTCTCCGGAGCTTACCCGATGGACTTGGCGAAACGACTTGCGACAGGGGCGATCTGGGCATTCCTGGCGACCATTCCGCAAGGTGCGATTCAGGCCGGCGAGACGCCAAAGCAGGCGACGAAACCCAACGTCCTGCTGATCTGCGTCGACGACCTCAAGCCGCTCTTGGGTTGCTACGGCGCTCCAATCATCCGATCGCCGTCGATCGACCGGCTGGCCGCGCGTGGCGTGGTGTTCGAGCGGGCGTTTTGCAATCAGGCCGTCTGCTCCCCATCGCGAAACGCCCTGATGGTCGGGCTGCGTCCGCAATCGATCGGCATCTACGATCTGGGAACCAACTTTCGCAAGGCCGTGCCCGACGCCGTCACGCTGGCACAGCATTTCCGGCGGCACGGCTACCGCACCGAGGCGATGGGGAAAATCTTCCACGTCGGCCATGGCAACCACGAAGACCAGGCTTCCTGGTCGGTCCCGCACTGGGGGCCGAAAGGCGGCATGTACCTGCTGCCAGTGAATCTCGATCGGATGGCCCAGGCAAGGGCGAAGGCCAAGGCCGAAGGCGTGCCCGAAAGCAAGATGGCCTCGCTTCCCAAGGGCGCGCCCACCGAGTGCGCCGACGTGCCCGACAACGCTTACGCCGACGGCAAGATCGCCGACGAGGCGATCCGCCGCCTCAGGGAGGCCAAACGAAGGCCCGACCAACCGTGGTTCATCGCGGTCGGGTTTTTGAAGCCGCACTTGCCGTTTTGCGCGCCAAAGAAGTATTGGGACTGGCATCATCCCGCGGATTTTCCCTTGCCCGAGCTGAAAAAACCGCCGATCGGCGCTCCCGAGTTCGCGCCGACGACGTGGGGCGAATTGCGGCAGTACAGCGACATCCCGGCCACGGGCCCCTTGGACGACGCCACGACACGGCATTTGATCCACGGCTACCACGCGGCCACGAGCTACATGGACGCGCAGCTTGGCCGCGTGATCGAGGAATTGGATCGCCAGGATTTGGCGAAGAACACCATCGTCGTTGTTTGGGGCGATCACGGCTGGCACCTGGGCGACCACGGCATGTGGTGCAAGCACACGAACTATGAGCAGGCCGCGCGGATTCCCCTCATCGTGATCGCTCCCGGCGCTCGGGCCGGCGTTAAGACCAAGGCGTTGGTCGAAAGCGTCGACATTTACCCGACGCTCTGCGAATTGGCTGGCCTGCCCGTGCCTCGAAGCCTCGACGGCGCGAGCTTCGCCGCGGCGCTAAAAGACCCGGCGGCCGCGACCAAGGAGGCGGTATTTCATGTTTATCCGCGGGGCCAGCTCATGGGCCGGGCGGTGCGGACCTCGCGGCATCGGCTCGTGGAATGGAAAAAGCCCGGCGCGGCGGCCGACACGGCCGTGAGTGAACTCTACGACTACGAGGCCGATCCGGCCGAAACGAAGAACCTGGCCGCCGAGCGGCCGGAGATCGTCGCTCGGCTCCGCGCCCTGCTCGCCAGGCAACCGGAGGCGAAACCGCAGGTCCGCGGAGGTCAACAAGCCGCGGGGAAACCGGCCGCCAAGCCGAAGCAGGACCGCGCCGCGATGTTCGCCAAGCGAGACAAGAATGGCGACGGCCGCTTGAGCCGTGAAGAGTTTCTCGCCAACCAGCCCGATCCCGCCGAGGCCCCCAAGCGGTTTACCGCCTTCGACACCGACAAGGACGGCGTTTTGAGCAGAGAAGAATTCATCACCATGGGAGGCAAGGCCAAGCCGTGAACAGTTCGCGTTTTTGTCTTGGGTTGGCTGCCACATTCGTCGTGGCGGGCGATTTGCGTGCCGAACTGCCGCCGATCCGCGGCCAACAAGCGGTTTTCGTCATCACCGAAAAGATCGTCGCGGCGTCGCCGCCCCGTTTCGGCGTGAACCTCGATCCGCCGCAAATGACGCACTGGGGCGAGGAACCGTTCCACAATCAATGGTGGGGCCATCCGAACCTTAATCCGATCGAGGTCCGCTTGAAGAATATCGCCACCGATGGCGGCAAGGACTTCATCGAGTGCCTGCCGGAAGGGAAAGACGCCAAGGGTCGGTGGCGGGGCGGCTCGGGGATGGGGTTCTACGACGTGTTTCGCGACGGATTCTTCGACGGCGGCCATGTGACCGTGTACCGCCACGAGAACGGCAAGACGACGTTGGTTCGAGAGGGCAGAATCGAGTCCTACAAGGCGTCCCGCCAGGGGGACAATCGGCTAAAGTTCGACCAGCCCGGCCCGGCGATCAAGCCCGGCGACGAGTTCGTCCTTCGCATCACGCGCCGCGACATCCCCTCCGGCTCCACGCGAACCATGGAAGGCGAACCGCAAGTCATGCGGGGTTTCTCGATTCTGGACAGGAATCGGAAGCAACGGTTCGCCGCCGCCGGCGGCAAGATGGAGATCGACCGCGACGCCCCGCCCGGCGGCGGCGCAGGCAGCTTGAAAGTCACCGTGCCCGACGGGACGGCGCCGCTGGGCATCGGCTATTGGTTGATCGCCAACCAACAGCCCGATTGGCCGCGATTGAAGGAAGGAAAACCTTACGTTTTGAAGTTTTGGGCGAAACAACAAGGCATGGCGAGGGGCGAACTGGCGGTCCGCGTGGCGTCGCTCAAGGAGAGCACGGTCAGGGCGGGCGAGGCGTGGAAGCAGTTTTCGATCGACTTCGTCGGCGCCCCGCCCCAGCGAGCGGCCGAACCGCTGGAATTCATCCTCCGCGAGCCGGGCACGTTCTGGCTCGACAACGTGGTGATCTTCGAGAAAGACGCGCCGCCCTGGGAGTTCTACCCGGAGGTGGTCCGCGCCTTGAAGGACTATCGTCCCGGCCACCTCCGCCTCTGGCCGCTCCAGTGCAACCGGGGCTTCGGTCGTGCGCTGGACGCGGCGCTGGGGCCGGTGCTGGAGAGCAACACCGAGTTCCACGAGATTGGCGGCGGCGGACCGACCAACGCGACGAACCTGCACCAGCAGCTCGAGCTGTGCGCGACGCTGGGGGCACGACCCTGGATCATCACCTCGACGCTCTTCACGCTCGACGAGCAACGGAACCTGATCGAATACCTTGCCGGTCCGGCCGATTCCCCCTACGGCAAGCGGCGCGCCGCCTGGGGCCGCAAGGCCCCGTGGACCGACGTGTTCGACGTGATCTACCTCGAGCCGGGCAACGAAACATGGAACGGCATGTTCGGCATGCAAGGATTCCCCGGCCGACCGAAGGATTACGGCAGCTACGCGGAACTGATCTTCCAGACCATGAAGGCCAGCCCGCACTTCCAGGCCGAGAAATTCAAGTTTATTCTCAACGGCTGGGTGGCGGGCACGAATCGCCAATGGGGCTACGGCCCGCTGGCCCTCTCCAACTGCCCCAGCGCCGACGCCTCGGACATCGCCTATTACACGGGCGGCTGGGACGCGGTCGGATTGATCAAGGCCGACGACGAGCAGAGCGGCTGGTTCAACATCCTCACCTATTCCTATCGGATGCTGCGGCCGCGGTCGCTGGAGTACGCCGAGGTGCTGAAGGCCATGTCCGCCGAGCGCGGACGGCCCATTGAGCCGATGGTTTACGAAGCCGGCCCAGGGTACACGCTGCCCGGTCCCGGCAAGTTCAACCGCAAGGAACAGGAGGAAGGCAAGTCGATGGCCCAGGCGGTCAACGCCCTGGACATCTTTATGACGAACCTTGCGGCGGGTTACACCGAGCAGTCGTTTTTCCTCTTCCGCAACGGCCACTACTGGTCGTCGCACAACCGCAAGTGGCAGGAGCATATCGCCTGGAAGGCGCTGAAGCTGCGCAACCGTTTGTGCGAGGGCGACTTGCTCGCCGCCGAAGCGAAGGAAATGGTGCTCACCGATCTGCCCGAGGCTGAGGCCGAGATAGTCGACCAGAGCAACAGCGCGGACCGCCGCGTGCGAAAGTTCCCGGCCGTCAACGACGTGCCGCTGGTGGCCTGCTATCCCTTCAAACAGGCCGACCGGTACGCGATCCTGCTCTATTCGCGCCGCCTGGATGCGCCCACGCCCGTCACGCTCAAGCTGCCTTACGAGCCGCGCGCGGAAGTGGAAATTCACACGCTTGCCGCCGACAAGCCGAACGCCCACAATATCGACGACGAGGCCGTGAAGGTCAGGGTCGAAAAACGAAACGATTTCGCCAGGACCTACCGGCTCACGCTCGCTCCCTACGCGGTGATGGTCCTCGTCAACTCGTCGCGATAGGACCGCGAACCGTGGCAAACCAACAAGCAGCACAAGCCCAGAAGCAAGATTCGCGTCGAAGCGGCCAAACCAACACGCCCACGCAAGTTGAGTTCAGGAGGTTGCCATGATCATGCAAGCAGGGATCGAGAGCAAGCCAAGTCGAGGGGCAAATCCGTCCGACGTTCCACCGCGCGCGGCGGGAATGCTCGCGTGGTTGATGGCGCTGTCGGCCTTGATCGCATGGCCGGCTTTCGCTCGTGCGGCCGAGGAAGCGGCGACCAAGCCCAACGTGATCGTGATCCTGACCGACGATCAAGGCTACGCGGAACTCGGCGTGACCGGCAATCCCGTCATCCGCACGCCGAACATCGACCAGCTTGCCCAGCGCAGCGTCTGGCTGACGAACTTCCACGTGATGCCGGTTTGTTCGCCGACGCGGGCGTGTCTGATGACCGGGCGTTACCACTATCGCACCGGCGTGACCGACACCTACCGCGGCCGCTCGATGATGCACCCCGACGAAACGACGTTGGCCGAAATGCTCCGCGCCGCGGGCTATCGGACGGGCATTTTCGGCAAATGGCATCTGGGCGACAACTACCCTGTGCGGGCCATGGACCGGGGGTTCGAGGAATCGCTGGTGCTCAACGGCGGGGGCCTGGCTCAGCCCGGCGATCCGCCCGGCCCGGTCGATCCGCTCGGCGCCTATTTCAACCCGATGCTGCGGCGCAACGGAAAGTGGGTCAAGACCAGCGGCTACGTGAGCGACGTGATCACCGACGCCGCGATCGAGTTCATCGAGAAGCACCGGGATCGGCCGTTCTTCGTGTATCTGCCGTTCAATTGCCCCCACGACCCCCACCAGGTGCCCGACGAGTATCGCCGCCGTTACGAGGGCAAGGACTTCCGCGCCGCGGCGTTTCCCCAGCACGCCAACGGCCACCCCATGGCGCCCAAGAACAATCCGGAAACGCTGGCCCGGGTCTACGGCATGATCGAAAACATCGACGACAACGTCGGACGGCTGCTGGCGAAACTCGAGGCCTTGAAACTGGCCGATCATACCATCGTCGTTTTCTTTTCGGACAACGGGTGCCAGAACCACGGGGGATACAACGCGGGCTTCCAGGGGTGGAAGGGAACGACGTACGAGGGCGGAATCCACCAGTTCTGCTTTTTCCGCTGGCCGGCGCAACTGAAGCCGGGCCGGCGCGTCGACCGGATCAGCGCGGCCATCGATCTGGCGCCGACGCTCTTGGAACTTTGCGGGGTGGTCGCGGGACCGGGAGTGAGGTTTGACGGGCTGAGCCTCGCTCCGCTCTTGCGCGGCGAGGCGGCGGCATGGCCAGACCGCGTGCTCTTCTGCCAGTGGCATCGCGGCGACGCGCCCGAACGATACCGCGCGTTTGCCGCCCGATCGCAAGATTGGAAACTCGTCCAGCCGCTGGGCGCAGGCGAGACGTGGAACGGCAAGACCTCGTTTCAGCTTTACGACATGGTTCACGACCCCTTGGAACGCCACGACGTGGCCGCCCAGCACCCCGACCGCGTGGCAAAGCTCAAGGCGGCCTACGACGCCTGGTTCGACGACGTGACCAAGGGGCGAGACTATGCCGTTCCTCCGCGGATTTTTCTTGGCACGCCGCACGAGAACCCCGTGCTCTTGACGCGGCAGGATTGGCGCGGCCGCCATGCCGACTGGGGGCCAAGAGGCGAGGGCTATTGGGAGGTGAATGTCGCCTCGGCGGGCCGCTACCAATGCAAGGTGTGGTTCGCTCCCCTCAACCAGTATGGCGAGGTGACCCTTGCCATCGGCGGCGCCTCCGTTCGGCAGCCGGTCAAGGCGGGGCAATCCGAATGCCTGTTCCGGGACGTATCGCTCGCCGCTGGACCTACCCGAGTCGAAGCCGCTATCCTCCAAGGGTCCGCCACCAGGGGGGTGCATTATGTGGAAATCGAACGGAAGGAATGACGCCTTCCGGCCGTTTCCCCCTTGCGATCCACATTTCGCCCCCGCTTGCTCGCGCCCCTCCGGCCCCAACGCTGGAGGCACTCCTCGAAAAGGGGGCGTACCGTTGTTTCCAAGAGTCACGGCCATTAGAATCTAAGCGGTCGCAAAGCTCGGCCTCCAAGCGGCGAGGAGGAACGCTTGGGAGGCGACACGTCGGGGGCGGTTTTCGCTCGGAGATCACGGTCCATGGCTTTCCTTCGGGCAGTCAAGGGTTTGCACCCAGGGCAGGTGTTTCCTTTGGGCGAGTGCTCTGTCTTGGGGCGTCAACCCGGCTGCGACATCGTCTTGGACGCCGGAGCCGTCAGCCGGCAGCATGCCCGAATCGTCCGATCGGGGGACGACTATTTCGTCGAGGATTTGAACAGCCGCAACGGCACGTTCGTCAATGGGGAGCGGGTCGACGGACTGCGGAAGCTTTCGGAAAACGACGAGCTGAGGATTTGCGACCTCGTGTTTTCGTTCCAGGGGGACCGCCTCCCGCCGCGGGTTTCGACGCAAGCCCCCTTGGCCCAAACCATTCCGCACACCGCCGACGCCGTGCAGATCTTGGAGGACGAACGCGAGGCAAGCGGCTCGACCATCATGTCCAAACTGGATGTCTCGACGGGCAACACCAGTTTGCGGCTGACCGTCAATCCCGAGGTGAAACTGAAGGCCCTGCTTGAAATCGGGCGCAATCTAGGCAGGGCAACCCGCCTCGAAGAAGTCTTGCCGCGGCTGTTGGACAACCTCTTCACGATCTTCATTCAGGCCGACCGCGGCTTCATCGCCTTGGTCGACCGGCCGACGAAGAGATTGACGACCAAGGCGGTCAAGTTCCGTCGCGAGGACGCGCGGAGCCGAATCCGCATGAGTCGGACGATTTTGAACACCGTCTTGAACGCGAAAGAGGCCATCCTTTCGGCCGACGCCTCGACCGATTCGCAGTTCGGGATGAGCGAGAGCATCGTGGATTTCCACATCCATTCGGTGATGTGCGCGCCGCTGTTGGACAGCGATGGCGAGGTGCTGGGCGTGATCCAGGTGGACACGACCGATCCCCGCCGCCGCTTCAGCCGCGAGGACCTCGACGTCTTGGCCAGCATCGCCTGCCAGGCCGCGGCGGCCGTGGAGAAGGCTCAGTTGCACGAGCGGGCCATCCGCGAGGAGTTGCTGGAGAAGGAATTGAGCCTGGCCCATCGCGTGCTGATGGGCCTGTTGCCCGCGTCGCCGCCGCGCGTCGAACGCTACGACTTCTTTCAGTTCTATCAGCCCGCCCACCAGCTCGGCGGCGACTATTTCGACTACGTCCATCTGCCCGGCAACCGTCTCGCCTGGGTCGTGGCCGACGTGTGCGGCAAGGGAATCGCGGCGGCGTTGCTCGTGGCGCGGCTTTCCGCCGAAGTCCGCTACAGCCTGTTGAGCCAGTCGCAACCCGTCGACGCGATGGCCCTCTTGAACCAGACGTTTTCCCACGATCGTTGGGAAGGCAAATTCGTCACGATGATCATCACCGTGCTCGATCCGAAACAAGACGAGGTGTGGATCGTCAACGCGGGCCATCCAGCGCCGTTGCGGCGAAGGGCGTCAGGCGAGATCGAAGAACTGGTTGGCCCCAAGGGCGGACTGCCGCTGGGCATCGACGGCAACGGCGCATATCGTCAGTTCTCCATTTTCCTCGAGCCTGGGGATACGCTCGTCATGTACACCGACGGGGTGATCGACGCCGAAAACGCTCAGCGCGAACGCTACGAGGGCGAACGCCTTGTTCAGACGCTCGCAAGGCCCGCCACCGGCGCCGCGGACCTCGGACAGTTGCTCATCGACGACGTGAAGCGATTTGTTGGCAATCATCCTCAGGCCGACGATATCTGCCTGACCTGCCTGCGCCGGGTGGAGTGAGCGGGACTTTCTGCTCGCGAGGCCGGGGTTGCCCAGCGAGGCCCTCGGCCGAAAAAGATTCGGCCCAGCAAAACAACCAATCGGCGATTCGTGCCGCAATCCAAGGCCAGCAGGGGCAAGTCTGGCTCGCCCGCGCCGGCGCCGCTGGCTCTTCGCCCTCCGCTCCCCGCCCTCCGCTCTTCGCTCTCCGCTCTCCGCTCTCCGCCCTCCGCTCTCCGCTCTCTGCTCTCCGCTCTCCGCTCTCCGCTCTCCGCCCTCTGCTCTCCGCTCTCCGCTCTCCGCTCTCCGCTCTTCGCTCTCCGCCCTCTGCCCTCCGCTCTCCGCCCTCTGCCCTCCGCTCTTCGCTCTCCGCTCTCCGCTCTCCGCTCCCCTTTCACCTCAAATGCGCCTGCCGGAGCGAGGCCAACAGGCGCAAGGCGGGCTTGGGATGACGGAGCAGGTCGAACAATCCTCCGTGCGGGAATCGGTGCGGCTCGAAATCGCGAATCTGATTCCAAAACACCCCTCGCACGCTCGTCTTGGCCAGGAAGAGGGGCAAATACCGCCCCACCCAAGTCTGCTGGGCCGCCGGGGTCCAATTCTCCCCGAGCGTTCCGGCGGGCCTTGTGGCGAGCGGGTCGGGCAGGGAACTGCTGGGGACGGCCAGGATCAGATGCAGCGGGACTCCAAGCAAGGCCCAGAAATCGATCTGCCGACTGAATTCCAGGAGATCGCGTGGCAGCGTGCCGCCGGGCGAATAGCCCATGTTGACCTCCAGGGCCAGGCCGGTGAGGCCCAAGTCCGCCCGCAACAGGGCGTCGGCGAAATGCAGCGGCGGGAAGTCGTCGCCGTGGCGGGCGAGGTATTCAGCCCAAGGTTGATCGAAGGAGATCACGATGGCAGCCTGGGCGTCCAGCGCGCGCGTCAGCTCGACCGCTCGGGCGGCGAGGCGGACGCGATCTTCTTCCGACAGCGAAAACGCCTCGCCCGTGTTCACCCGCCCCGCCGCAAGCCATGTATCGACCTTTCCGCGATAACGCGTGACGGCCGCGGCCACGAATTCCGACGCGCAGGCGTAAAGATGCTCAAAGCGGTTTCCCGACGCCGGCACCCAATCGGGAACCGCCCGCGAATCAAGATCCACCAGCGGCCCAGCGCAAATGGTCAGGCCATGGGTCCTGCACCAGGCCATCTGCTCGTCGCAAATGTCCCAGAGAAATTCGCCCTCGCGAGCCTCGACCTCGCGCCAGACCAAGGGAATGATCGCCGCATTGAAGGTCTGCAGATACTGCCCGGCCACATAATCATCGAGGACCGTCGATCCGAGGTCGCCTCCCCACAAGACGTTCAACTTGCCGCTCGTCCGCCGCCGGATGGCGATGGCCTGCTCCGCGAACGCGGAAACCAATTCGACCGCCGCGTCCACGGCCAGCCGGAGGGCTTTTTCCGCCGTAGCCACCGACGCGGCCGATTCCTGGTCGGCGACCGCCGCGTCTCCAAGCGAGGCAATCGCTTCGCGCAGCTTATGGCGGACCGGGTCCGGAACCGCCAACCCGAGCATCTCCCACTCGGCGAGTTGATTGCGGACCTGGCTGATTTTGCCACGCGCCAGTTCCAACGGCAGCCGATAGGGTTCCGCCCTTTCTCGCAACGTGGCGGTCGAAAGGGTAACCAGGCCATGCCCCTCGACCGGCCAAGGGATATGCAAATTGCCCGACTCCGACACCGCCCGCTGAATGACCAGCTCGCCCGGCGTCCAGCGGTTCCATCCCCTCCACGGCACGCGATCCAGCCCACAAAGATAAGCTTGGCGGGCCATCTCCTCGGTGATGCGATCCGGCGGAGAAATCGTCAATCGCATCAATCCCATGGGTCGGATCCTACGGCGCGCCGCGATCTTGGCAAGTCGCTTCCTGAATCTACTCTACCCCGTCTGCCAAGACAAGCAAATCCGCCCCACGGCGGCCTGTTCTGCCGGCGCGTTCATCTCGTTCCAACCCCCGAGACGGCCAAATAGTCAAGTGTCAGCACTCGTTGATGGGCCTCGTGAGGCTGCCTTGGTTTATGAACGAAAAATGAGAACCGCATCCTCGCGACCCAAGGAACCAGAAAGATGAAACGAAAGGGTCACAACGCCGTCAGAGGGGGGCCGAAGTATGGACGGCAAGCGCGGCCTGCCTCAAGACTTCAATGGAATTCAACGGGGGCAGCGGGTCACTTCGAGTGGCGATCCGCCAGCGCCGCTGACATGACCTTGAAGACATCGGTGTTGTCAACGAACTGGCCTGAAAAACCCCAGTGCTTGCCCGCCGTGGCATCGACGCCCCGCGCTAGTTTGGCGAACTCCTCGGCCCCGGCGCCCCGCGCCGCCAATGGCACGAGGCTATTGGTGTGGCTGAGCGAATGGTAGCGCAGGTCAGGGACGTTCCCCTTGCCGCGATCGCCGATCGGTTCGAAGGCCACCTTGTCGGACTGCTTTCCCCAGATCAGTCCCGTCTCATGGTCGGCCGTGCAGATCACCAGCGTCTCGTCCCAGTTGCTGTGCTTTTCGACCCAATCCACCGCAGCCTGGACCGAGTGATGGAAGTCGATTTGCTCCTCGATCGCCCGGGCCGCTTGGTTGGCGTGGTTCGCCCAATCGACGGCGCCGCCTTCGACCATGAGGAAGAAACCATCGGGATCGCGGGCAAGCACGTGGATGGCGGCCTTGGTCAAGGTGGCCAGCGACGGCACATTGGCGTTGAGCGGTTGCGAGAAAGGAGAATCGTCAAGGCGGTACTTCCCCCGCGCTTGCTGGAGCGTGGAATAAACCTGAGGCACGCCGAGCAACTTGAACAGGGCAGGCGGCGGGTTGGCCGCAAGGGACTCGAATTCTTCCTTGCTCTGGATCAATCGCCATCCCTTGGGATGCTTGCCCTCCTTGAGTTGACGCCAGGTCTCGGGCCCGCCCACGTAATCGGCTTTCTTTTCGGCGGGTTGGCCGTTGTCGTCGAAGTCCGGATTGCCCGTGCCCATGATCACGTCGAGGTATGGGGCATTGAGCATTTCCTTGGCGATTTCCGCGTACTGGTCTCGCTCGGGGTTGTGGGCCCCGCCAAGAGTCGCCGGCGTGGCATGGCTCCAGGGCACGCTGCTGACCACGCCGACCGCGCGGCCTCGCGCCTTGGCGATCTCGGCGATGGTCCGACCCGCGAACGGCTGATTTTCGACGCTCCAGTTGATCGCGTTATTGTACGTTTTTTCTCCCGTCGCCAGCGCCGTGCCCGCGGCCGCCGAATCCGTCGCCCCCTGCTTCAGGTACTTGTAACCGGAAAACAACCCGGCCAGTTGGCTCAGCGGCGAGGCGTCCCAAGCCTTGGCGGGATCATAGACCAGAGCCGGATCCTGTTCGCTCTTGCCCGTCGGACGTCTCGACAGATTCAGCGGATACGTGGTGCATCCGTAATGGACCCAACCCGGCGCGTCGTACGCCTGGGCGCTGCGTTGCCGGGCAGCGTCCCATTTGCCTTCATGCATGCTGGCGGCCCGCCAGCAGTTGAAGCCGGCGCCGTCGGCGATGAAGAGAATCACATTCTTGGCGGCCAAGGCGGGCGAGGCGGCAAGCAACAACGCCGTTACGACAAGCACGAAAAACCGTCGCATCGAAGAGGTCCTCTTTCTTGTTGGGAAACCGCGAGGCCGGTTCCGGCGATCAAGACGCCGCCCTGGCCGTCGCTACTGATCCCGGAGTATCACAAAATCAGCCAGCTCCTGGAGCTTCTCCCGCTCCGGAGTGCGCGGGAGGCAATCAAGTTCCTTTTGAGCCCGGCGGACATAGCGCAGCGCCGTTTGCTGAGCGTAGGCAATGGCATCGTACCGTTGGAGCCATGGCTGGAGGGCCTCCGCGCAGCGCTCGTCGCCACGGCGGAGAATGCTTTCGACCTCGGCGCGCTCGTGTTGGTCGAGCTGGCCGAGCAAACGGATAATGGGCAGGGTGGGTTTCTGTTTGTTCAGGTCGGTGCCGAGCGACTTGCCGGCCACGGCCTCGGTGCCGCGGAGGTCGAGCACGTCGTCGGTGATTTGAAAGGCGATGCCGAACAACTCGCCGAAGCGGGCAAGGGCCTCGCGGACCTCGGGTTCGGCCCCGGCATGGTAGGCCCCCAACCGGCAGCAACAGGCGTACATGGCCGCGGTCTTTCCCGCGATGATCTCGATGTATTCCTCCTCGGCGAGCTGAAAATTCCCCCGGCTGCCCACCTGCCGAAGCTCCCCTTCGCACATCCGCGCGCTCGCCTCGCTGATCGCCCGCGACGCATATTTGCTCTCCAGCGAGCTGGCCAGGCACATCGAGCGGGCGAACAAATAGTCGCCCAACAGCACGCTGGCCTCGTTGTCCCACTGGGCATTGACGGTCCGCAAGTGGCGACGAAGGATGGCTTCGTCCAGAACGTCGTCGTGGATCAGCGAGGCCGTGTGGATCAACTCCATCACCGCCGCCAGCACGATGTGCTCGCGGGCGATCTTGCCGCAGACCTTCCCGGAAAACAGAAGCAAGGCGGGCCGAAGACGTTTCCCGCCCAGCCGAAACCCGTGCCGCACAAGCCGTTCGACGAAAGGATGGTCGCTGCGAAGTTCTTCACGCAGAATCTGCTCGACTTGTTCGATCTCGTCGCGGATCGGCCAATACAGCTCGCGGAGCCGCTGGGGCGTCGTCTGACAGGTGCTCGTCGCTTCGCTCATGCTTTCCTTTCTGGTGGTTCGGTCGGCGACTTCAATTCTTCGCAGGCGCCCAAGAACCACGACCCGATGCCTAAGGCCCCCTCCTCACATAGTGCCCGCTTCTTCCCCCCGATTTTTCCTCCAGGCAAACACTTTCGATCACCATGCCCCGGTCGACGGCCTTGCACATGTCGTAAACCGTAAGCGCAGCCACGCTCACCGCCACGAGGGCTTCCATTTCCACGCCCGTCCGGGCAGTGGCGCGAGCTTCCGCTTCGATCTGAATCGTATCAACCCCCTCTTTCCGGAAAGATATCGAAACGCCGTCCAGAGGCAAGCCATGGCACAGGGGGATCAGTTCGGCCGTTCTTTTGGCGGCCATGATGCCTGCAAGCCGGGCCACCTCGAACACATCGCCCTTCGCTGCCCGGCCTTCGACCACCATCCGCAACGTCTCGGCCTGCATCCGAACACGCCCCGAGGCCCTCGCTCGGCGTACCGTGATCTCCTTTTCCCCCACATCCACCATCCGCACCGCACCCTGAGCATCGAAATGGGTCAACTCGCTCATGACGTCGTTCAAGGTTGGGGGACCGGAGGGAATGAAAACTCAGCCTGGGCTATTTTCCGGCGAAGGAAAACACCTCGCAAAGGAAGGGCCATCGTCTCGGAGGGTGGGGATAATCCTCAGTTTATTCTAAACCAGGAAGCCGATCCGGCGAAGGGGTGGTCGGGGGCAATTCGACCGGTCGGGGAGGTTTCGTTGACCCAGAAGGCCTTGACACCAAATGCTTTAAGGCCCCCTCCCCGATTGGGGCCGGGAACTCCACGACACGCGCCGTCCAGACGCCGAGGACCCGCTGCTCGGCAAGCACACTGGCCTCCAGCAATTCGGCGGGGATGCTGTCCAGGTCCGCCCGTCGATGATAGAGGATTCCGAACTTGCAGCCCGCCTCCACACCGTTGCGACCGCCTTCCCAACCGACGACGTCCACGCGACGTCGGGTCAGGGACGCCGAGTAAACGCCCACCATGGGGGCCTGGAATGGGGCCAGGTTGGGCGCAAAGACCACCGCCGACTTGCCGGCCCTCTCGCTAAGTCGCCTCAGAAGGGATTCCGTGACGGCATCGCCCCAATAGTTGACCTCAAAACCAAGGCGAAACGCCCCCGGCAGACCGCCCACCAACAGGCCGTAATGGCTCAAATAGCAGGGATGGTACAGCACCAAGCCGATGCCCTGAGCCGCCACGAAGGCCCCCACGACGCTTAGCCGCAAGCGCAAACTCTGGCCCGACCATGCCCGGTGTTCGATGACCCATTTGGCCCCGATCCCCACCATGATCGCCCAAAGCGGAAATACCATGAGGAACAGCCGCACCCCGTCGTAGACCGGCACTCCCGGCCAGGAAAAAACCGCCAGCAAGAACACGATCGTCGCCAGGCACAGATAGACACCTGGTGGCGTGGTCGCAGGGTGGCGACGGGACCACAGGCCCAGGCATCCGAGCAACAGGAATCCCAAGGGCAGGGTCGCGGCGAACATGACCGGGGCGTAATGCCACGGAACCTCGTGATCCGCCCAAGCTTGCCCCATGTAAAAGACCCGAAGCGGCATCCGATCGGTCGCCGTCCCGAGGAATTGCAGCCCGTGCCCGATCGGATCCAACCACAGCCACGGCCACCCGGCAAACACAGTGATCCCCCCGGCCGCCAACCACGCGGCCAAGGGAAGGACACTCCGCACCCCTCGGCGCCAGAAGAGCCAGATTGCGACAGGTGGGAACAAAAGCAGGCCGTGAAGCCGGGTCAGCACCGCCAGACCCCAGATCACTCCAGCCAGCGCGTACCATCGCAATTTGCCGCCACGAAGTTCCGCCTCGACCACCGCGAAGGTAGCCGCGACGAAGAACAGCGTGGTCAAAGTGTCCAAAGCGGCCAGGTGAGCGTGGCCGAACAATCGGGGGATCAAAACAACCGTCGCCGAGGCAACTACCGCGGCCACCGGGCCTTCCAGACGCCCAGCGAACCAGCCCACCAAGAACACCAACAATCCAAAAGCCAACGCCGGCGCGAACCGGGCGGCCACCACCGACAGGGTATTCACGTCGTTGGGGGCTGGGTCGAAAACGTGATGGGTCCAGCCCAATAGCCAGTTTCCCAGGGGCGGGTGAACCGGAGGGCCGTCGGGCCGCCAATCGAAGTTCTTCCGAATGTTCGCCGGCCGGAAAAACGAAAGACCCTGCAAACGAAACGCCCGCACCAGCCGCTTGCCGTAAGCCACGTGGTACGGTTCGTCGCACGCCATCCCCGGCCCGCCCGTCTCCGGCGCCAACGTGGCTATGACCGCCAACGCGGCCGCCACGGCCAATACCAGGGGGCCGATCCGTTGCCATCGGTAAGAAAACGTGTTCGGCAAGGCTTGCGCGGCGTCGGTCATGCGATTCATGCTATCATCGCCAGGCTGGCCCAGGCAAGTCTTCAGATGGCCCGGCAAAGTATCCTTGTTCTTGGCTCGAGCCTTCGGTGGGGGGCTTGCGGACTATACTCCGCGCGGCCGAATATGAGTCCTTCTTATTCGAGAAACGTCGCATTTCAACGCCTGCGGTGCATGAAAGCCCGTTCACGGGCCTTCTCCGCGGTAGGTGGTGTTAGAGCCTATCCCGAAAGCCCCCTTTCCCTTCGGGGACGGGGCAAGGCAAGGGCAAACGCGCATCAGCATCGGCCTGAAAGACTCGTTGCGATTTCAGCCGCCCTCACCCCCGGCCCCTCTCCCGCAAGCGGGAGAGGGGAGGTTGTAGGATAGGCTCTTAGCCCCGGCGTTTGACGCCGGGTCGCGGTGTCGATCCCAGGGCGAACCTTAAGCCCCGTTTACGGGGCTTCTCGGTGCGTTGGTGAATTGCGGGCGAGACGCCCGCGCTCCGGGATTTGTGGGCGGGACGCCCGCGCTCCCAGATTCGCGGACGGTGTTCAGGCCGATTCCTCTTTGGAGCGCGGGCATCTTGCCCGCATTGGTCATGGCGGGCGGGACGCCCGCGCTCCGTGTTTTGTCTCAGCGAGAAGGCCCGTTCACGGGCCTTCGCCGCCGCAGGCGGTCTTCGGCCCGGCGTTTCACGCCGGGTAACGGTTTCGATCACGCGCTGAACCATGAGCCCCGTTCACGGGGCTTCTCGGTGCGTTGGTGACTTGTGGGCGGGACGCCCGCGCTCCGTGTTTTGTCTCAGCGAGAAGGCCCGTTCACGGGCCTTCGCCGCCGCAGGCGGTCTTCGGCCCGGCGTTTCACGCCGGGTAACGGTTTCGATCACGCGCTGAACCAT
>Ga0209101_1001158_pt1 | contig 20229 bp, 15 predicted proteins | sample ConPoolayeCmetaG_FD_185481 | JGI IMG/M metagenome (GOLD analysis project Ga0209101, IMG submission 185481) | Hot spring microbial mat communities from California, USA to study Microbial Dark Matter (Phase II) - Cone Pool mat layer C metaG... ...
GGCAATCGTGCGTAAACTAAATCCCATACAAAGACCTCCTAATGCGTGTGATGTTGACCTGAAAGATGCCACCGATGGCCTCAAATGTCAAGAGATGGGACGTTCCTTGCTTAACTGAACCGTATTGTGCTTAGAACCTATCCGAAAAACCGTACAAGCGGCATCCCTATGCCGCTTATACCGACGCATAGGGATGCGTCGGTTACGTTTTTCGGATAGGCACTTAGAACCCTTTATGGCCGCACTTGACAGCGGACGGCTTTGTGATATACTATACTCCAGTACTGTAGATTCTGGGGTGCAGCAATGCCAGTCTATGAGCCTATCCGAAAAACCGTACAAGCGGCATCCCTATGCCGCTTATACCGACGCATAGGGATGCGTCGGTTACGTTTTTCGGATAGGCACTAATGGGAGTGTCGGGTGAAGCTCAAAGATTTGTCTGCCAAAGCGGATTTAATCAAAAGGGTGCGGCGCATTGAAGGGCAGGCGCGGGGCGTTATCAGGATGATCGAGGAGGATCGTGACTGCAATGAAATCCTCCAGCAACTGGCCGCCATCCGCTCTGCTGCCCATCAGGCGACCGTGGCTCTGGTAAGGGCCTATGCCGCCGAGTGCGTGATGTCGATGTCTGATGATGCCTCCGCAGAGATCGCCGATGCACTGGCTACGGCGCTCTCCAGGCTGGCTTGATAACTCTACTATATATCCATAAGGAGACAGCAAAATGCCATTAATCAGTCAGGAAGTTGCCAATCAAGTCAAAGATTACCTTGCCGATCTGGCCGGCCCGGTGCGGCTGGTCATGTTCACCCAGGAGTTCGAGTGCGAGTTTTGCGCTGAAACCAGACAACTGGTTGAAGAAATCGCACAGCTCTCCGATAAAGTCAAGGCTGAGATCTACAATTTCGTCACCGACCGGGATAAGGCGAATGAATTGGGGGTGGACAAAATCCCTGCCATCGCCGTCATCGGGGCACAGGACTACGGCGTGCGCTTCTATGGGATTCCCGCCGGCTACGAGTTTTCCTCTCTGATCCAGGCGATTCGCACCGTGAGTGCCGGGCGTCCGGAAATGTTAAGCCCTGAAGGAATAAACCAGCTTGCAAGACTGAACTCGCCGGTACACATTCAGGTCTTTGTCACGCCGACATGTCCCTACTGTCCACAGGCAGTGGTGTTGGCCCATCAGATGGCTGTCGCAAGCCCGATGGTGCGCGCAGACATGGTCGAGGCCACTGAGTTCCCTCACCTGGCAATCAAGTATCAGGTGATGGGCGTGCCGCGCACGGTCATCAACGAAAAAACTCACATCGAAGGTGCTGCGCCGGAGTCGCTGGTGCTGGCGAAGTTGGATGAGGCGCTGGCCGGTTCTAAAGCTTAAGCGCTTCAACCATGCTCGAGCTGCATCTGACCACACCAGAACGGGAAAGCCCGGCCTCTGGCCTGGAAGCCGGAGAAACGGGGCTTTATGACCTGATCGTGTTGGGTGGCGGACCGGCCGGGCTGACCGCAGCCATCTATGCCGGCCGCGCTCGCCTGAGGACACTGGTGTTGACCGGCTATCTGCCCGGCGGACAGCCGGCCAACACAGATGTTGTCGAGAATTTCCCCGCCTTCCCTGATGGAGTGGCCGGCCCGGAGCTGGCCCAGCGTTTCCTGCAGCACGCGCGGCGGTTTGGAGTGCGGCTGGAGACGGACGAAGCGGTGAAAGTGGATTTCTCCGCCCGTCCCTTCGTTATCCATACCAGTAAGGCGACATACTATGGCAAAACCGTGATCGTGGCTACCGGGGCCGTCCCCCGTCGCCTGGGAGTGCCCGGCGAGGACCGCTTCTTCGGGCGGGGTGTCTCCTCCTGTGCGACCTGCGATGGGTTCTTTTACCGGAACAGGGACGTGGTGGTTGTGGGCGGGGGAGATAGCGCGCTGGCTGAGGGCATCTTCCTCACCCGCTTCGCCCGCCAGGTGACCATTGTCCACCGGCGCGATGAGCTGAGAGCCACCAAAATCTACCGGGAGCAGGCTCTCGCCAATCCCAAAATCCGTTTCCTTTTGAGTACGGTGGTAGAGGAAATACTCGGCGATCAGACGGTGAGCGGGGTGCGGGTGCGCAACTTAAAGACAGGCGAGACTGGCATCGTTGAGGCTGATGGCGTGTTCATCTACGTGGGCATGGAGCCACGGACGGAGCTTTTCGCCGGTCAACTCGAACTGGATGAGCATGGCTACATCGTCTCGGATCGCAGGCAGCGCACCAATGTGCCTGGCGTGTTCGTAGCGGGTGATGTGCAGGATCCTCTTTACCGACAAATCGTGGTGGCGGCCGGCAGTGGGGCCATCGCTGCGATGGAGGCGGAGAAATTCCTGGGAGGGTATCCGGATGTTTCAAGTCAACCTGGGAGCAAAGCGCCATGACGTGATCGTGATCGGCGGAGGGCCGGCCGGCGCTACAGCAGCGCTCTACACGGCTCGCGCCGGCCTTACCACGCTGGTAATAGACAAGGGGCTGACCGCCGGGGCATTGGGAACCACGGGCAATATCGTTAACTACCCCGGCGTGCCCGGTCCGATCAGCGGCGCCGAACTGGTGCGCCGTATCCGTGAGCAGGCAGCCTCATTCGGGGCGGAGTTTGTCAACGACAAAGCGCTCCGGGCAGAGCTGACAGGCCCGGACAAAAAGATATGGGGTGGCCAGGGCGTGTACATAGGGCGGGCAGTCATCATCGCTACAGGCGCGCTGGGGCGAACACAGCATGTGCCAGGCGAGGAACGATTGCTGGGGCGGGGGGTCAGCTACTGCGCCACCTGCGACGGTGCCTTCTTCCGCGAGCGCCAGGTGGCCGTGGCCGGCAATAACGACGAGGCGGTGGAGGAAGCACTGACGTTAACCAGATTTGCCTCCAGGGTGCATTTCCTCTCCCCTACCCCTGCCCTGCAGGCCTCCCCGCACCTGGCCGGGGAACTGCGCTCCCACCCCCGTGTGTTGTTCTATCCTGCAGCCAGGCTGCGAGAAATCATCGGTACTGAGCGGGTGGAGGCGGTACGCTTCATCTCTGAGGGGAAGGAGCAGACCATCCCTGTCGAGGGCGTCTTCATCTACCTGCAGGGCAACCTGCCCATCACCGACTTCCTGGAAGGCCAGCTCCCCACCAGTGAGACAGGCTGCCTGCTGGTGGACGAGCACTTTCAAACGGCCATTCCCGGTGTGTTTGCAGCGGGAGATGTGCTGTGTAAGCATCTCAAACAGGCTGTGATCGCAGCGGCCGAGGGGGCACAGGCAGCGATGGCGGTGGACCGGTATCTGCACGGCCGTGAGAAGTTGCGTCCAGACTGGTCGAAGCAGGGGGTGGCGCTATGAGTGACTTGACCGTTCAGACCACATATTTCGAGCAGCCAGGTCCGCACAATACCGCGCACACACTTGAGCTGGCCAGACGGCGGGCCGACGAGCTGGGCATCCGCTCTGTTCTGGTGGCCAGCACCCGGGGCGACACCGGCGTCCAGGCCGCACAGGTGTTTCGGGGCTATAATCTGGTCGTCGTGACCCACGCGACCGGCTTTACCAGGCCTAATGTCCAGGAATTCAGCGAGGAGAACCGCGCCGCTATTGAAGCTGCCGGGGGCAAAATCCTGACCTGTCAGCATGCCTTCGGCGGCATCAGCCGGGCGGTACGCAAAAAGTGGGGCACCTACGAGATAGACGAGATCGTGGCCCAGACATTGCGCATTTTCGGCGAGGGCACCAAAGTCTGTGTGGAGATCGCGTTGATGGCCGCCGACGCGGGGCTGGTCAGAGTGGGGGAGCCTTGCATAGCTATCGGGGGCACCGGCCGTGGTGCAGACACCGCTCTGGTACTCATCCCGGCCAATGTCCAGCAATTCTTCGACCTGCGGGTGCTGGAGGTAGTGTGCAAGCCTCGACTGGAGTGAAAAAAGGAGCGCCAGAGATGAATATCAAGATCGAGAACATGACTTTCGAGCAGGCTTACGCAGAATTGGAGGAGACAGTACGCAGGCTGGAGATGGGCGGGTTAGAGCTGGAGGAGAGCCTGGCGCTCTTCGAGCGGGGGCAGGCACTGGCGGCTTACTGCAATGCCCGGCTTGATCAGGCAGAGTTAAAGGTGCGCCAGCTCGCACCGCAGGGTGTGGTGCCGTTTGAGCCGGAGGCATAAAGGACTATGATAAGAGCGGTGAATAAGTGCCTATCCGAAAAACGTAACCGACGCATCCCTATGCGTCGGTATAAGTGGCATATGGATGCCGCTTGTACGGTTTTTCGGATAGGCTCTAAACAACTGCGCATACTGACACTGGTAGCCGTTCTTCTGGCACTTCTGGCACTTATCGCGAGCATACTATGCGGGTGCGGTAACAGCCGGATCGCGCAGGTCACTCCCACGCCGACCCGCACGCCCCCTCCCACCCCGATGCCCACGGAGACGCCATCGCCAACCTTGACTCCAACCCCGACCCTGTCGCCAACGCCGACGCCCTCCCCGTCTCCTACTCCCCGGCCTGAGAACGTCAACCCGCTTACGGGTGAGGTGATGCCTGATCCAACTGTACTGGACCGTGTGCCGGTGATACTTAAAATCTCTAACTGGCCAGGTCAGTACGTCCGTCCTCAGGCCGGCATCAACAGTGCTGACCTGATTTTCGAGCACTACAACGAGGGATGGTTTGCCACACGGTGGAGTGCCGTCTACCTGGGGAAAGACCCTGAGCGGGTAGGACCGGTGCGCAGTGGCCGCCTGATTGACCTCGAGCTACCGGCGATCTACAAAGGCGTACTGGCCTGCTCCGGGTTCAGCAATGGCGTGTTGGAGATCATGAAGAACTCGGACCTGTACCCCGATCGCATCGCATCTCCGAGCGTTGGGGTGGGGCAGCCCGTTTTCTACCGCGATTTCAGCCGTAATGTCCCGCTCGAGCATACGATGTACTCAAGCCCGGCGCTGGTGCGCGAATGGGCAGCGGCTCATGGCGTCAGTGGGCGGCAGGAAGGGCTGGACGGCATGGTCTTTTCCGATGCCCCGACGGTGCCCGGGCAACCCGCGCGTGTTATCCGCATTCCGTGGAGACATCAGGATACCGAATGGCGCTACGATGAAGCCAGCGGGCGTTACCTGCGTTGGACTGACGGGGCTCCGCACACTGATGCGCTGGACGGGCGTCAGTTGAGCGCAGCCAACGTCGTGGTGCTTTACGTTCCGCAGTGGAATACCAATATCGTCGAGGACCCACACAGTGGGGCTTTATCCATCCAGTTCGCCCTGTGGGATTCCAACCGTGCCATTATCTTCCGTGACGGTGTGCGCATAGATGGCTTCTGGCAGCGTTGGAAAAGATATGATATGCTGACGCTGACCGATGATAAAGCCAATCCGATTCCTCTCAAAGTTGGCAACACCTTCTTCGAGGTTATACCTGCGGAAGGGCTGGAGATTGTAGTTGAGCCGTAGCCCGGGTGCCGATGGGTGTCCGTCATATTTTTGCATCCTCCGGCTCGAGCCGGTCTCCAGACCACGCCTGACACCGCACTACAGGCAACAGTGTAGGGCAACTGCGAGCAGTTGCCCTACAACCGACGTCGCCACGACCGGCCACAGCCTGCTCTCGCCACCGTCTTGTGCAAAAAAGTGACGGACACCCGTGCCGATTGCTGATAATGCTTGTCAAATGGCACCGGGCATGGTATGCTTACATACCATGTGGACTTCCGCTGGCTCGGGCCGGTCTCCGGACCACGCCCGCGTCGGGCGCGGCGACCCCGCCGATAGCCGCACACCCAGAGGATGTCCGCTCTGGTCACAATTGTATCTTTTAAGCCATTAAGGCCTCGTAGGCCACTTGAGTCCGGCTTTCCGCCGGACTTCTTGTTAAGAGCCACCTGTAGGACACCCCTTCCAGGCTGTCCTGGCAGGCTTGAGAACCTGCCCTTCTGGTTTGCGGACAGGTGCTGTCATGAAGCAGCATCATCACAAGGAGGTGCCCGGTCAAAGTGACGATGCGTAGACGCTTTATGAAAAGACTGCTTGCTGCACTGGCCAAACCATGCGTTAAAGTCGCCGCATTTCTCCTTTCATCCAGGCCATTGGTCAGTGGCCTGGTAGTGGTGCTTTTGCTGACAGCGACCTCCGTGGACTACGAACGGCGTTTGGCGCTCTCCGATCTCCCCCTGGAGGCATACCCGGTGCTGGAGCTGGAGGCATATCGCCGTCTGCTGGTGGTCGCACCCCACTGTGACGACGAGGTCCTGGGAGCAGGCGGATTGATCCAGGCGGCACTCCGGCAGGGGATGGATGTGCGCGTCGTCATTGTGACCGCCGGCGATGGATATCGCCGCGCAGCGGTTGCGGAGTCACAGCGCATTTTCCCGACCTCACGGGATTTCCTGGCGCTGGGCGAACGTCGCTACAGCGAATCACTGCTGGCCTTGAGCAGGTTGGGTTTGCATCCCGGTCAGGTTACCTTCCTTGGTTACCCGGATGGGGGGTTATCATCGCTATGGTGGGAGCACTGGGAGCAAGAGCGACCTTACCGCTCCCCTTACACCGGGCAGGAATACAACCCCTATCCCTTCAACTCCAGTGTTCCTTACAGCGGAGAGGTCCTGCTCAGGCAACTGCGCGAGATAGTTGGAAATGAGCATCCGGATTTGATTGTGATGCCCCATCCTAATGATGAGCATCCAGACCATCACACTTTGAGCGTGTTTATGGCTCTTGCAGTGGAAATGGAGCGTGCCAGAGACGAGTCCTATGAGCCACGGCTGCTTGGCTACCTGGTTCACTATGGCCTGTATCCGCAGCCTATGGGCTTCAGGCCTGGTGAAAGCCTCCTGCCGCCCCGTCGTCTGCGCCAGGTCGGTGAGTGGCTTCAATTTCCTCTCTCTGCAACGGAGCTGGCAAACAAACGTAAAGCAATAGAGGCGTACGATTCTCAACAGCGCGTGTTGCGTTCCTATCTGCTCAGTTTTATCAGGCGCAACGAGATGTTTATGAGCATAGAGAACGCTATTGAGGTCGGGTTCATTGAGGGAGAGATGATGGGGAGCGACACCGGCGTGCTTGCGGCTTCGCCGGAACGCGTTGATCCCACCGGTGACAGGCTGGTACGCAAAGTGTCTGCTGGGGCAGACATAACCGGTCTCCGTATATTTCGCGTCCATGAGAAGCTTTGGATTGCGTTGGAGGCACGCGCATATGTCAGCCGTGCCTATTCCTACCACCTGCTGGTGCGAGCCTTCACACCGCAAAGCACGCTCAGGTGGAGCGCTCACTGGGGACGGATAGCCCAGGGCGATGTGGTGGCTTATGGGAACACACTCTGGTACTCGCTTGATAGCGCAACACTCGGTGATCCAGACTGGCTGGCAGTAGCCGCAGAAACGCGCGGAGGCATAGTACTGGATCGGACTGCCTGGTATCTGATCCGTCTCAAGGATGTTCCGTCAGTGTATTGAGGTGAATCGGCGGCCGTTCATTGCCGCACCTATAGAGGTGTCGGCCTGCGCCGACACCTGGCGCGAAGTGCCCAGAAAGGGCGATTTCAATCGCTTGAACAGGCGCGGTACTGGATCGGACTGCCTGGTATCTGATCCGTCTTTCAGAGTAATTGAGGTGAACCGGTGACTGTTCATTGCCGTATGCTGCGCCGGCTTACCATACGCCGACTGGCCGTGGCGATACTCCTGCTCGCTCTGAGCGCGGCCTCACTGCGTGGGGCATGGGACCCCGATATGTGGTGGCACCTGGCAACAGGACGTTACATTGTGGAGAGACACGTTATCCCGCGTGAGGATATGTTTTCCTACACCGCTGCTGGCCAGCGCTGGTTCGCCCACGAGTGGTTGACAGATGTGTTGATGTATCTTCTGTACAGAGCCGGGGGAACCCCCGCGCTGATCGTGGGGGCATCACTGGTTGTAACGGCAACCTTCACGCTTGTCTACCGGTCTGCGTGCTCAAGTGGGGCCAGGGAAAGGGGTGCTCCGCCTTATGTGACGGTATTTACAGTCCTGGTGGCTGCGTTTGCCTCGGCCATTACCTGGGGAGCGCGCCCGCAACTGCTCAACGCCCTGTTTCTCGCGTTATTCCACGCGATTTTGTTGCGCTCAAGGACTCCCGATTTACAGGCCCGGATTTGCAACCTGCAGCGTGGAATTTTGTGGCCGCTGCCCGTGCTGACCGCACTATGGGCCAATCTGCATAGCGGTTTCTATCTGGGGCTGGTGGTGATCGGCGTGGTGTTGGTGGGAGACACACTCTCATATCTGCTCACCCCTGCCGATGAGCGGGTACAGCGCTATCCCACACCTGCTGCGTTGCGCAACCTCGCTCTGACACTGGTGCTCTGTGTGCTCGCCGCGCTGGCCAATCCCAACGGCTATCATATGCTGCTGTACCCATTCGGCACACTGGGCAGCGGCGCCATGCAAAGTTACATTCAGGAGTGGGCCTCACCCGATTTTCATCGCAGGGAATACTGGCTCTTCGCCCTGTTGCTGCTCGGGGGATCGCTGACACTGGTCCTGTCGTACCGTAGAAGCGCCCAGGCATCGCCGTCTCTCTCTGAGCTGTTGCTGTTTTTCGGCTTCGGATTCGCCGGTTTGGTCTCGGTCCGGCATATTCCACTCTTTGCAGTGGTGGCTGCTCCACCGATCAGCCAGGCGTTGGAAGGACTGCTGCGCCCCCATTTCCGCGGCGGGGGTAGCGGGCTGCCGCTTCTCAACTGGGTGCTCCTCCTGTTGATGATCGCGGGGGTTGGCTGGCGTCTCTCAGATGTGCTGGAGAAAGAACAGCAGGTAGAGCGTACCAGCTATCCGGCAGACGCTCTGGAGTTTATACGCGAGCATGGCCTGGCGGAAAAACGAGTGTATAATAGTTACAACTGGGGCGGGTATCTGATATGGCATGGTCTGCGCGTCTTCATTGACGGACGCGCCGATGTCTACGGCGATGCCTTTATCCATGAGTATATGCTCGCTTACTGGCTGCAGGGAGACTGGCGAGTGCCGCTGGAGCACTATAACGTGGATTACATACTGATAGAGAGCGAGCTGCCGCTCGCCCGTCTTTTGGAAGAGAGAGACGAATGGGTGAGGGTATATCAAGACAGGCTTGCAGTGATCTTTGTACGAAGTGCCCTGTGGACGGAGAGTCAGAGCATGACACCTTTCAGCGGAACGCCTGGTGCGGTCTGGAGGGAATAAGCTGAACAAGGTAACGTCTATAGAGATCATTCTCACTCACGAGAACGCGGACTTTGATGCTATTGCCAGCCTGGTCGGAGCGAGCAAGCTGTTCCCGTCCGCCATACCCGTGCTTCCCCGCCGCATCAACCGGAACGGACGCGCCTTCCTGGCCCTCTACGGAGCTGAGCTGCCCCTGGTGCACCCGGATGACCTTCCTCGCCGTCGCAGGATCCAGCGCGTAATCCTGGTGGATACACAAAGCCTGGTTACGCTCAGCGGGATGGAACGTGAACTGCAGGTTGACGTTATTGACCATCACGCTCTGGACCGGGAACTGCCTGCCGGATGGAGCTTTTCCGGTGAGCCACTGGGCGCCACCACCACATTATTGACCGAGGAGATTGCCGCGCGTGCCATCCGGTTGAGCAACGTCGAGGCCACGCTCCTGCTAATGGGAATTTACGAGGATACCGGCTCTCTGTCCTATGAAGGCACCTCTGCCCGTGATGCGCGCGCGGCTGCCTGGCTGATGGAGCAGGGAGCGCGTCTGGCCATCGTCAACGAGTTCCTGCATCATCCTTTGGCTCCAGAGCAACGCGAGCTATATGAGCAATTACTGGAACACTGCGAGACTTATGACCTTGAAGGTCACATCATTGCCCTGGCCTGGGCCGAGGCGTCGGACTTCTCCGAGGAGATTTCTACGCTGGCTCACAAGCTGCGCGAATTACTGGAGCCGTCGGCGCTCTTCGTGCTCGTTGCGCTCGGCGACGGTTCCCGCATCCAGCTTGTTGCTCGCAGCACCACCAATGACATAGATGTCTCCGTGGTCGCCCGACAGTTCGGTGGTGGAGGCCACGCCCGCGCGGCGGCAGCGCTCATCCGTGGTCGCTCGATCCACGCGGTGCGCGAGAGGCTGCTGGCCATGCTGCCGGCGGCTGTGCGCCCCAGCATCACCGTGGCCGACATAATGTCACGGGGCGTGCAGGTCCTCTCCCCCGATGACACCGTCGCCGAAGCGGCCGCGCGGATGCAGCGCACAGGCCATGAGGGCTACCCGGTGGTTGCGGAAGGGCGTGTGGTCGGCCTGCTTACCCGCCGTGAAGTGGACCGTGCCCTCAACTTCAATATGTCCGATGTCCCTGTCTCCAGGATAATGCGCGCCGGCAGCGTCACCGTCAACAGTGGCGACTCGATAGCACATCTGCAACGGGTCATGATCGAAAGTGGCTGGGGACAGGTGCCCGTCATAGAGAATGAGCGTCTCGTGGGAGTGGTCACCCGTACCGACCTGATCAAACTATGGGGACAGTCCCCGACCTCATCACGTCGTGAGGAAATCAGCAGGCTGCTCGAACAGGCCATCTCCCCGCCGGTGCTTGCGCTGGTGCGCCACATCTCGCGCACTGCACACGAAATGGGGATCGTCCCCTATTTTGTGGGCGGCCCGGTGCGTGACCTGCTGCTGGGACAGCCAATAGTGGATGTGGACCTGGTCGTCGAAGGGGATGCCATCGCGCTGGCCAACCGCCTGGCCACGGAGTTGGGAGGACGGGTACGCGTTCACAGACGTTTCCGCACCGCCAAGTGGCTGCTCTCGCAGCAGGTCTGGGAGAAACTGGCCGTCTCGCCTGTCACGAGTGAGCTGCCCTCCAGCGTGGATTTTGCTACAGCGCGTACCGAGTTCTACACCCACCCCAGTGCTCTGCCCCAGGTGCAGCGCAGTTCGATCACCCAGGACCTGCATCGCAGAGATTTCACCATCAACACCCTCGCCATCCGCCTGGACCCGGATCACTGGGGTGAATTGCTCGATTTCTACGGGGGAGAGGCCGACCTGCGCAATGGGGTGATCCGGGTGCTCCATAGTCTGAGCTTCATAGACGACCCAACCCGGATACTGAGAGCGGCACGTCTGGAGAGCCGGTTGGGATTTCGGCTGGATCAGCGCAGCGAGGAATTGATCGCCGATGCCCTGCCTATGCTCAAGCGGGTCAGCGGTGACCGCATCAGGCACGAGCTGGAGTTGATTTTCCGCGAGGAGAAGCCCGAACTTGCGCTATGTCGTCTGGAAGAGCTGGGCGTGCTGGCGCATATCTCTTCTGGCCTGCGCTGCGACCGCTGGTTGCAGACGCGCTACCGCACTCTCCGCGGAGCGGAACAGCCCGGACCGAACGGCAACGGCTGGGATCGGGGGGTGTGGGGCCTGACCGCGCAGGACGATGTATATCTGCATCTGGCCTTGCTTGCCTATAACCTTGACGAGGAGGCGCTGGAAGAGCTGATTACCCGCCTGAACATCAAACGCGACGATGCGGACAAGCTTCGTCTGCTTCCCGAGTTAAAGAAAACCTTGCAGCAGCTTGGGAAGGCCCGTCGTCCAAGTGACGTATACCGCCTGCTCCAACCTTACCCCTCTCGTCTTCTGGCCGTGGCATGGCTGGCCACCGAGCGCAGGAAAGTGCGCAGGCAACTGCTGAACTACCAGAAAGAGTGGCGTCTGATCGAGCCGGAGCTGACCGGGGATGACCTCAAAGCGATGGGGCTGAAGCCTGGCCCGCTGTTCGGGCGGTTACTCAGAACGCTGCGCAACGCCCGCCTGGACGGCAAAGTGCACACCCGCGAGGAAGAAGTGGCCCTGGTACAGAAGTTGCTGGCCGCCGAAGCCAGAAAGAGCAAACCTGAACCGGGGGAGTCCTCGTCCCAACAGGAGCATCTTCCGGCGCGGTAGCATTACCTCTGCCGTCAGGCCTCCGGATACCCTGCTACCTCTCGCATCACCTCGGTAATATCCACATTGACCGGGCAGGAGACGACGCACCGTCCGCAGCCCACACAGCCGAGGGGGCCGAAGTCCATAGGGTAGTAACAGAATTTACACAAAAAGCGGTTACGCAGCCGTTCCGCTTTGGTGGGACGGGGGTTGTGACCGCCGGCCACGCGCCTGTAGTTGGGACTGGTACAGGCGTCCCACACACGGATGCGCTCGATGTAAGTGACACCTCCGCGCTCCGCTACCACACGATCGGTCACGTCAAAACAACGGCATGTAGGGCACACATAAGTGCACAGGCGGCAGCTCAGGCAACGCTCGCCGTGGCGCATCCACAGTCGCTCTTCATCAAACAACTGCCGCCACTTTCCAGGCGCGCTTACCGGCAGCGGATTGGCCGCAGCCATAACGCCGACCTCAGAATCCGGGGGCTTGAGCGGCCGCTCCTCGACCACCGCGCCCTCTAACAATGCCTCCCCCTTTGCCGTCACCACTTCTATGGTGTACCCTTCGCCCTCCTTGCGAAGCAACAGGTCCAGGAAGGTGGATTGATCTGGCCCTCCTCCGACCGAAGTGCAGAAGCAACCATCCCACAACTGCGGGCAGCTCAGCCCTATCAGTGTTGTGCGTTGGCGATGATGGGCATAATAACGGTCTGGCGGCTCCTGGTTCAGGAACAGCGCGTCAATGACGGCCAGACCGTGGGCATCGCATGGACGTATCCCGAAGATGACCTGAGTGCGCTCCGGCAACACCTCTTGCTGGATCACTTCCTGCTTCTTTTTCTCGATACGCAGTATGGTCTCCGTAGCCGGGAGGAAATATTCCCTGGCCGAGAGTTCCGGCCGCTCGTAGTCGAACAAGACTTCTGCAGCGGAGGTTACGGGTCGGTAAAGCACGTGCCCGTCCACATTACGGGGAGCCACCAGATCATGCTGTCCGGCCAGTCTGTCAAGCCAGCTTTTCAAATGGTCCGAGGTTATGTATTTCACCCTGTACCTCCATGTTATTCGGTCGAGTTGGGTAACGCTATTCAGCCCGATTGAAATGGGTGTAATCGCCCTTAGTGCCTATCCGAAAAACGTAACCGACGCATCCCTATGCGTCGGCACAAGCGGCATAGGGATGCCGCTTGTAAGGTTTTTCGGATAGGCTCTTATTTACCTGGGATTGAATCCGGGATGTTCATAATGGGTTGACACTCTGAGTCAGGCGCCGGATGCCGCCCGTTGAAATCGGCCTGTTGGGGCGCTGCGCGCCGGGCGTCGGCCTGCGCCGACGCGCCGGTCGGCAGAGGCCGACCATTGGCCACAGTAGGGGCGCAGCGCGCTGCGCCCTGTTGGCATCAAGTTAAGCGACTCAAGTCGCACCTCAGGGGCTTGCTGCCGGGCGTCCACCGGCGTGGGCGCCTCCGTCCGCGCAGGCGGGCGGCCAGGGGCAGAGCGGCGCTCTGCCCCTGCCGGCGCGATTTCCAATCGCCCGCCCCAGAAACGACGCGCGAAGGTAACTATGCGCTGACTGTAGGGGCGAGGTATACCTCGCCCGTACACCTTCCTGGGCCTGCGGCCGATGGTCGGCCTTCGCCGACCTTTATTTTGGGATGCCCGTGGAAGGGTGGCCGACACCCGGCACGAAGTGCCCAGGCAGGACGATTTCAATCGGCTGAATAGTTACGCGCGAAGTTCAGTTATGCGTATATTAACTCGCGTGCAAACCCGATGCTATGATGCGAATTTCCCGGTCCATTGGCCACAATTCAACGAGATTCGAGCGCAGATTGGGCGACTTTGCTCTCCGGTAAATGAGAGCAACTGCACCCGATTGAAATCGGCCTCTTTGGGCGCTCTGCGCCGATGCACGCCGGTCGGCGGAGACCGACCCGTTGGCCGGAGGTCCCAAAGGGTGACTTCAGTCACCGCCTGAATAGTTACACGCTGAGAGTAACACCGGTTTTGAGCGACAGCCGCGCCCGGGCCTGCGTTCAGATTTCCCCTTCGCCCTCCTCACCGCGCAAAAGGAGACGTCCCCGCTTCAGCACCACCTGCGCCCCTTCTCTGCTCTCCTCCAGGACAGAGGAGGCACCCATCTCGGCGTAAAATTCCGCCGTGCCGTAGGTGCGGGTTTTGACCACCACCGGCATGGGCACGGCATGTCCGATGATCAGTGCCTGCTGACGGGTGTCCAGACGGGCCAGTACTTCGCGCAGAGCACCCGCCCCGCTGACGCCGGAGAAGACCGCCCGTATATCCGCCTCATCATCAAGCAGACAGGTGATCCGGGTGCCGATCTGGCTCATCACCTCCGGGTCAATCCCACTGGGGCGCTGGTCAACGATCAGCAGTGTTACGTTGTACTTGCGCAGCTCACGGGCGATCGTGCCGAAAATGGTGTGCCTGGCTACCTCGGGGGCGAGGAATTTGTGCGCTTCCTCGATGGTGATGACCAGGGGAATAGGTGCGCTCTCCGATCTTCCCTGGGCAGCCTCGGTGCGTTCCACGTAGTGCTCGTGTATGCGGCGGGTGAGGTAGTTGGCAACCAGCAGATATGCTTCCAGGCTGCTGCCATAACGTCCGAACTCCAGCACCACGTTGATACCCCGGTCCAGATAGTCCAGAATCTCTCTGACCGGGTCTGCCGTCGCGCGCTCCTGGAGGAAGGCGAAGCGGCGGAATAACCCCAGTTTGCGCTGGATGGCACCCAGGGTGCCGCCGTGGATGGTGCCCCTTTCCAGCGCATCCTCCAATTCCTCCAGCGGGTCCTCCTCGTCCAGCAACCGGGCCACCCATTGCTTTCCCAGTTTGCGGCGCAGGAAGTACAATGCACCGACCTGGACATCGGAGAGGGCCATGATGCCGGCCAGGCTGTCCACGTCCTCAGGCTCAAGCTGATCGTACCCGATGCGTACAACGCCGTCAATCTTGCTTCCCCGTCGTCTGGAGGATTCCTCATCCAGGGTGAAAACGGCAACTCTGGTGTGGAATATCTGGCGCAGTCCTTTAACTTCGTGGCGCTTTTCGTCCTCACTCTTCCAGCCGTACTCGTTGTGCATGTCGAAGACGAGGACGACGGCCAGTTTTTCTGCGCGCACCAGTCCGGCCAGGAGCGTGCGCGTGAGGAAGGTCTTGCCGGTGCCGGTTTTGCCGAACACCCCTGCCGAGCGCTCGACCAGGCGGCGCAGGTCGAGCGCCACATGTATGCCCTCCATTTCTAACGGCTCGCCTATGTAGAAGTGATCCTTCTCCTCCTCCCGGCCGAAGATCAGGCTGACCTCCTCCTCGGTGGCCGGGTAGACCGGTGAGAAGTGAGCCGGAATGGTTTTGACCGGCCTGGGTTCGCGTTCCCTACCACCTGCAGGCGGGTCCAGCATCAGCATGGGGGCAACGTGGATGCGACCAAAGACGAGATTCCCCTGGTAGACACGGGTCAGGAAAGGGTCGGAGGTATCAGGAGGTGCCTTCTCGATCAGCGGGTTAAGGGAATCCAGTTGCACGTCGGTGATGATGGAGAAGAAGCGTCGGCCGGTCTGGCCGTGCACGACGACGTAGCGGCCCACAGCCAGCCCTTCGATCACTGTGGTGGGGTCGAGTTTGACGTCCAGCCCCTTAGAGAGGCTCCCGCCGACGACAATACCGAGCCTTTGGACAGGCGGCGGCATGGCCGGTCGAGGGCCGAAGAAGGCATCGAGTTCCTGGGCGGGGGAACGTGTATTCATAAGGTCTCCTTAAACTACTTCCGTTACTGCTCGCAGCCGTCGCAGGAGCCCTTCCAGCCGTACCAGGTCGCTCGCCAGCAGGCGCGAGAGTTCCCGCCCTGCCTCCGTCAGAAACCTGGCGCGCTCCTCCTCAGGGCGGGCTGCGGCAGCAAAACGCAGACTGGCGGCCAGCAACTCATCGGCCGGCGCTTCACGGGCTTCCAGTACCAGGCGGAAGTAATCGAAACGGGCAGTGAAGGCCCGCACTTCCTCTTCGTCACACTGATAGAGCCAGTCGAGGGTGATCGGGGGCTGCGCCGGCAGGCAATGGTAGATGTGCTCTCCATCGGCACATCCAACTGTCAACACGCTGACCTCGATGGGCACCTGGCGGTTCTGGCGCTGATCGCGCACGACCTCTTCGGGCGGATTGGCACTGATGAACTGACGCACGAAAGGGTCATCTTCCAGGCTCACATCGTAGATCAGGCCGTAGATGGCGCTACGTGGTGTCGCCCCGTCCGCCCGCACGAACGAGCCGAAGGCCGGGATATCCGGCTGCATCACTGCGCAGCCGATGGTGAAACCGCGCGTGCTGGCCCGCAACACGCGCCCGACCCGCAGGTTGACGTTCTTCATCTCCCGTATCTCCTCCTCCCGCTTCGCGTCAGGCTTTTGTAATATGCCTTCGGCGAAGGAGTGGGCATCACGCCAACTCGCATCATGGAGGTGGCGATCATCTCCTCAAGGGCCTCCCGCTCCGGGGCGCTGATGAAAGCCAGCTCATCGGCGCGAGCCAGCGCGTAGGGATAGTCGCCGGTGATGCGAGCCTGGGCCACGACAGCTGCATGCACCAGTGCCAGTTGATCAGGCTGCTCAGCCACCCAGGCCGGCACCTCTACCCGCGCAATAACCGGCTCTTCCTCCTCCGCCGACAGGTTCAGGTAAAAGAAGTGAACGGTCTGGCCGGCGGGCTGGTAAAAATTTTGATTGACTGAGGCCGGGCTGATGAAGAGAGCGGAGCGGGCGCCGGGGGGCAGGGTCTCGAAGATGGCGCGATCGGGCAGGTGTTCGAGGGGGTTCGTTTCGCGTATCGCCCGCTGCGCATCCCCATCCACGCTGGCCAGGTGGAGCAGGCGGGATACCTCGCTGCGGCGCGGCCTGCTGGCGAAAGCGGCCACCGCTGCCCCGCTCTCCTGGATACGCCCGAGCTGGTCGAGATAGCGCATTACCTGGGTGCGCTGCCACTCCTCGGAGCGCTCCTCCAGGACCCACAGGAGCAGTGTACCATCTACCAGTGCCACGACCGGTCCGTGAGGTTCAGAAGCGCACAGGTCGGCCAGCCGGGTCACCTCGGCTATGTCCCGCCGCAGGTCAAGCAGATTGCCGCTCAGCAGCAGGCCATCCTCGTAGAGTTCTTCTTCAGCATAGCCCAGGAGTGGCTCGCTGCAGGCAAGCGGAGCCTCTCCGCTGCCGTGCCGGTAGACCAGGCTGCCGATGTTGATCAGGTAATAAAGCACCGCCCCGTGCCTGTCGGGCTGGATCTGGGAGCCATCAGCGGCCACGACGGTGAAGCGGGGCGGTATCGGTGGCAATGGACCGTGGAAATTGAGGGGTTCGGCGGTGGGGATGGCCGCGCGGACAGGTTGAGCCGACCGGCGTAACAGCTCCCCCCGGTCGGCGTACTTTTCCAGCCAGTGACGGGCCAGCTTCACCAGAGAGTCGTATTTGTGATGGCGGGCAGCCAGTTCCCTGCCCATCGCCTGAACCTGTCCGGTAAGTTTGCTCAGTTCAAGTGTCATATCAGTGCACCGGTTCGGCAAGCTCAAACCCGTCGGGCGTGCCGGGGGAGATGGTGCCCGGGCGCTATTCCTTTTTGGGGTTGAGCAATGCGCGGGCTGCGGCCGGGAAGACCTCACGGGCCTGCCCGCCGGGCGGCTGAGGCCCCACAACGTTATGTTGCTCGAGAATCTCCATAATGCGTGCCGCGCGGGTATAGCCGATCCGCAGCTTGCGCTGGAGCAACGAGATGGAGGCCCGCTGTTCCCGTAACACCAGCTCAATCACTTCCGGGAGCAGCTCATCCTCGAACTCTGCAACCTTCTCCTGCTGCGGGCGCATTTCCTCCCACAGTGGCTGTTGCACCGGCTTTTCCGCCGACATCGCTCCCATTTCCGGCCTGCTCTGCGCTTTCCAGAAGTGTACCAGTCGCCGCAGCTCCTCATCGGAGACGAAAGCTCCCTGGAGACGCACCGGTGTGGGGGCGTCGGGAGGAAGGTACAACATATCGCCCCTGCCAAGCAACTGCTCGGCGCCGGGCATGTCGAGGATGACCCGCGAGTCAACCGACGAAGCGACGTTGAAGGCGATGCGGGCCGGGAAGTTGGCCTTGATCAGGCCGGTGACCACGTCCACGCTGGGGCGCTGGGTTGCGATCACCAGGTGTATACCGGTCGCGCGTGCCATCTGGGCAATGCGGCAGATAGCCCGCTCCGTCTCCTGGGGTGCCGTGATCATCAAGTCGGCCAGCTCGTCTATGACGACGACGATATAGGGCATCCGGTTGGCTCCCCTCTGCGGCGCGACGCGCTCGTTATAGTCGCGGATGTTGGTGGCGCGCACTTCCGCGAAGTGACGGTAACGGCCGTCCATCTCCCGCAGCACCCATTGGAGTGCTCCAGGGACCCGTTCCATGTCTACGACCACTTTGGCAAGCAGGTGGGGGATTCCTTCGTATCCTGTCAGCTCCACCCGCTTGGGATCCACCATCAGAAACTTCAGCTCGTCGGGGGTACGCTGGAGCAAGAGGGTGGCGATAATGGCATTGATGCAGACCGATTTGCCAGAGCCGGTCGTGCCGGCGATGAGCAGATGGGGCATGGCGGTCAGGTCGGCGACATAAGGTATGCCGGAAACGTCCTGCCCCAGGCAGATGCGGAGCGGGGAGTCGAGGGCGGCAAATTGCTCGGACTCGATGACATCTCGCAGGGAAACCATCGCGATTTCCGGGTTCGGCACTTCTATGCCGATCAGCCCCTTGCCAGGGATGGGAGCCTCGATGCGCAACGTTTTGGCTTCCAGTGCCAGTGCCAGGTCATCGGCCAGGGCTTTGATGCGGCTGACTTTCACTCTGGTCTCGCTGCCGTTGCTGTTGGTGATCAGGCGCGGCTCGACGGCGAACTGTGTTACGACCGGGCCGGGGTTCATTTCCCGGACCCATACCGGCGCTCCCAGACTTTCGAGCGTCTCCTCAATGATGCGTGCCTGGCGGCGCAGGAAGCCCGTGCTGATGTCCTGCTCTGTGCCTGGCTCCAGAATTTCGTCAGGCGGTGGTAGCTGCCAGGTGCGCTCACCCCCTATGACGCGTGGGGGGACCGGAGTGGTGTGCGGTGCAGAGGGAGCGGCGGTGGGTCTGGGCGGGACGGATAACACCGGCGGTCGCGGAGGCGGAGAGGTTATGGGAGGCGCGGGCGCGGGAGACAATGGCCGGGCAGGAGCTGGCATTTTCTCTTCCTGGCGCTTACCCGTGGAGAAATGAAGGGCATGCACAAAGTCCCGCACCGTGACTCCGAAAAGCAGCATGACAACGACCAGCCACCAGGTGATGAGCAGGGTGATCGTCCCTGCAACGCCCAGTCCCTCCAGCAATGCTCTGCTGAGCAAAGCTCCCAGGTAGCCACCGCCATGACCTGCCCTGGCCGTCGCCACCAGATCGCCGCCGAAGAGGGCTGGCGCTGCGATCAGATGGGAGGTGAGAAGCAGAGCGGGATAGCCAAGCACCACACCGGTGATCTGCAGGGGGGTCAGCCGTGGCAGACGGTCGCCGAAATCGCGCAGGATGAGCCAGAGCCCTACCGCCCCAACGAAAAGCGGCGTCAGATAAGCACCCCAGCCGAAGCTCTGCCGCAGTAACTCCAGCCACTTACCGGTGATCAGCCCACGGTTGGAGGATAGGAAGCTCAGAATGGTGAAGATGGCGAAGGCGAGCAGCACATAACCAAGCAGGTCGAGCTTCTGATCAAGGGTTAACCTGGCCCGCAGCTCCGGTTGCGAGCGACGGTGTCTATCTCTGTGCTCCCTCTTTTTGCTCCGTTCACCCGAACGGGCGGTTGTGCGCCTGGCAGTTTGTTTCCTGGTCATTACTATCCTGATTTTCCTGTCAGCCCAGGCAGGATTTTGTCTGCAACTCATCGGCGGTGTTCCTGGTATATTATACCATATTGCTTGCTTTTTGGTGGTAACGATATTGTAGGACAACTGCTCGCAGTTGTCCTACGCTGCGGCCGGTCGGTGACGTCGGGCGTAGCCTGACGACCGGCCCGAGCCGGGGATGCAAAAGAATGAAATACACCCTGCCCGCAGACCATCCTTGACAAACCTGCTCCCCTGTATTATAATCCAAAAAACTAATCATTTGTAGTCTATTTATGTCCGTCCGCTATGCTCTTCTGGGACTGCTGGCCCGGCAGCCGCGCCACGGCTACGAACTGCGCGCCGCCTTTGAGGCGCTGGTCGGTGGCCGGGATACGTGGGAGGTCAGGCCGGGCCAGGTCTATGCCACGCTGGAGC
>Ga0209101_1001159_pt1 | contig 20227 bp, 23 predicted proteins | sample ConPoolayeCmetaG_FD_185481 | JGI IMG/M metagenome (GOLD analysis project Ga0209101, IMG submission 185481) | Hot spring microbial mat communities from California, USA to study Microbial Dark Matter (Phase II) - Cone Pool mat layer C metaG... ...
GGGCGGGGCGGAAGCGTGAGCGTGGCGGTGGCGGCCGGGGTGAACGTGGGCCGGGGCGTGCGGGTGCTGGTGGGCGGCGGAGGCTCGCGGCGCAGGGTGCACTCCACCGGCGCGAGCGCCAACACACCCAGCACAACCAATGCGGAGATGCCTATCGCTGGGCGCATGGGTTCCTCCTGGTGGCTATCCTTTCCCTTCCCCACGGATTCGCTTTTTCGCCGTTCCCTACATCACCGGCCAGCGTGGCGCGATGGCGACGCCGGCCCGCGCGTAGACCTCGACGGCGCGCCGCCGGGCCTCTGCGATTACCGCATCCTCGTCCAGCGTGACCAGCCGGCCCCCTTCCACCACCACTCGCCCGTCCACGACCACGGTCTCCACGTCGCTGCCCATGGCCGCGTAGACCAGGGTGCTCACCGGGTTGGGACTGGGAACCAGCCCCGGCCGGTCCAGGTTCAGCACCACGAAATCGGCCTTCTTGCCCACTTCCAGCGAGCCGATCTCATCCTCCAGGCCCAAAGCCCGTGCGCCGTTGATGGTCGCCATCTCCAGCACGGTCTCGGCCGGGACCACCAGGGGGTCCAGAGTACGGCCCTTGTGGATGACGGCGGCCAGTTTCATCTCCCGGATCAGGTCGTAGGAGTTGTTGCTGGGGCCGCCGTCGCAGCCCAGGGCCACGTTGACGCCAGCCGCCAGCATCTCCGGGATGGGCGCAAAGCCGGAGGCCAGCTTGGTGTTGGACGAGGGGTTGTGACTGATGCTGGTCCTGGTCTCGGCCAGTCGGGCGATCTCCGGTGGCGATAGCCATACGGTATGCACCAGCACGGTCTTGGGTCCCAGCATCCCCACGCTATCGCAGAACTCCACCAGAGTCATGCCGAACTCGCGGCGCATAAAGGCCACGTCGGCCTGGACCTCGCCCAGGTGCATGGTAATGCCCATATTGCGCCGCCGGGCCTCCTGCACCATCTCCCGATACAGGCCCACACTCACGCCGCCCGGCGTGCGCGGCCCGAACCACACCTGGATGCGGCCGTTGGCCGCGCCGTTCCACCGGTCGTACATGTCTAACGCCTGGCGCATGGAGGTTTCGCGCTCCTCCACCATGCCGGGATACATGGCGTTCGAGCCATCGGCATAGGCGGCGATGTCCATGACGATCTTGCTCAAGCATCCCCGGATGCCGCTCTCCTGTACCACCTCGGCGATGCCGTCCAACCCGTAACGACCGGCGAGCATGGACTCCAGGAAGGTGGTGGTGCCGGACTGGAGCATCTCGGCGATGCAGAGGGCAGCAGAGGCCCGGCCGTCGGCCGGGGTATAGTTGCCCTGGAGCACCCAGACGCGTTCGGTGAGCCAGGGGATGAGGGCCATGTCATCGGCGCAGCCCCGGATCAGGGCCTGGGCCAGGTGGACGTGGGTATCCACCAGGCCGGGGATGATGAGCCGGCCGGTCACGTCCACGCGCCGGGCCGTGGGGAACTGCGCCTGGACGGCGGCGGATTTGCCCACAGCGACCAGGCGGTCCCCCTGCACGGCCAACGCGCCAGCGGTGATGATGCGACGCTCCGGGTCCACCGTGACGACGGTGGCGCCATCATAGATGGTGATCTCCTGGGGATTCATTTTGCCTTCTCCAAAAATAGACTGCCTGCCCTCCCGCAGGTTGGGTCCTGGTTCGCGGCGGCGACCATAGGGAGTGTGACCCTGCCGCCGGCGCGGGGTGGCACACCCCGCGCGAGCATAACCACCGGTGTACCCACAATACTCGCGGCGGCGACCATAGGGAGTATGACCCTGCCGCCGGCGCGGGCTATCCTACCTCCCGCACGATCTCGACCGTGCCCAGGTAGCGACCGTCTGGAGCACGAACCGGCCGATAGGTGAAGCGAATGGCCCGGCCATGCACCTCCTTCACGCCGTCCAGTTCGTCGCGGCGACCGGCCCGGAAATCCTCCAGCAGTTGTCGGACCAGCGGCTGGGTCTGGGTTGGGTGGCACTCTACCACCGATGTGCCCAAGATCTCGGCCACGCGCGCGGGCGTTCGCCGGAAGATGCGCCGGGCCTCGCGGTTGTAGAGCACCGTCACATCGTTCGCATCGGCCAGGATGAGGCCGACCGGCAAGTCTTCTACTAAAGCAGCCAGTATTTCAGAGTTTATCTCGGCAATCATCTTCAGCCTCGAGTTGCCAGGCAGGTAGGGGCGAACAGATCAGCAGATACCTGATCCTGCTGAACATACCATATCCTCAGGCGCCGAAAGCCTTTCGGCCTGACGCAGTTGCGCTGGCGTGTTCACGTTGAAGAACGACCGGCCGGCCGGGTCAAAGCGCGCCACCTCATCCGGCTCCACGTAGCGCACTCGCACCTGGGGGAAAAAGGCGATGATGCGTCGCTCGCCAGCCTCGAGGAGCGCACGCATGGGCGGCAGGCAACCCCGGCCGTAGATGGCGTGGAGGGTCTGGGCCGCCAGTTCGTTCCGGGGGGTATAGAGCACGCCCCTGCCGCCGGCCTCCCGCGCCCAGCGGGGTGTCAGCACGTCATAGTCGCGGGGCAGCTCGGCCATGTAGCGCAAGAGGGCCGGGTTCAGGAAGGGCATATCGCAGGCCACGACCAGGGCATAGTCGTGGTGGGCGGCAGCCAGACCGGCGTAGATGCCGCCCAATGACCCGGCCCCCGGGTACACGTCCGGCACGTGGGGCAGTCCCAGGAAGGCATAGCGCGCCGGATCGCCGCCCACCAGCAAAACCTCTTGGCATAGAGAAGCCAAAACGACCGCCACGCGCTCGATGAGGGTGGGGCCGGCCGGGTCCAGCCGGATCAACGCCTTGTCCCGGCCCAGCCGTCGGCTCTGGCCCCCGGCCAGGATCAGGCCGGTGAGACCTCCTTCCCTTCCTGCTCCGGCGTTGACCACGTCTGCGACCTCATCCGTCTGCAACCGGGGTAGAGACGGCGGTCGCCAACCACCTACCGACCTGAACGTTTCTTTATCTCCTGGTTGCCTCAATGTGCGCCTCCAGGAGGTCGGCCACGCCAGCCACGTCGTCCAGGGCGAAACGAGGCACGGCAGCCAGGTCCGGACGCTCCGGGAACTCCTGGTCTGTCACCAGGGCCAGCAACTCGGCGGCGGAACAAAGCAGTTCGTGGCTGACGGCAGCGCGGCTGATCTCCACTTTCGGCTTGGGGCCGCGCTTGTAGCCCTCGGTGAGCACGATCTCCACGTCGTGTTCGACCAGGGCAGCCAGTTCGTCAATGGCGCGTTCACGGGGGACCCGCTGGATCAGGGCGAACCTGTCTGGGCCGGAGATGAACACGGCGTCGGCCCCGGCCTGGGCGTAGCGCCACGAGTCCTTGCCGGGCTGATCGATCTCAAAGCCGTGGACGTCGTGCTTGATGACGGCCACGCGCCGGCCCCGGCGTTTCAACTCGGCCACCACTTGCGCCAGGAAGGTGGTCTTGCCGGTGCCGGACTTGCCCACAAAGGAGATGATGGGGATCATGACGCCGCTGCCCAGCCCTTCGCCCGGTCCAGCGCCCGCTGCCAGCCGGCGTAGAGCCGGTCGCGCTCGGCTGCGGCCATCTGCGGCTCAAAGCGCGTATCCGTCTGCCACAGCGCGGCCAGCTCGTCGGTGTTGCGCCACAGGCCCACGGCCAGCCCGGCCAGCGTCGCTGCACCCAGCCCCGTGGTCTCGGTGATGACCGGCCGCACCACCGGGATGCCCAACACGTCGGCCTGGAACTGCATGAGGAAGTTGTTGCGCACGGCCCCGCCATCGGCGCGGAGTTCGGCCGGGGGCAGGCCGGCGTCCGCGCTCATGGCCCCCACCACGTCGCGCACCTGGTAGGCGATGGCCTCCAGCGCGGCCCGGGCCAGGTGCGCCCGCTCCGTCCCCCGCGTCAGACCCACCAGCAGGCCCCGGGCGTACATGTCCCAGTGCGGCGCACCCAGCCCCACAAAGGCCGGCACCAGGTAGACGCCGCCGGTGTCCGGCACGCTGCGGGCCAGTTCCTCCGTCTCGGCCGCGCTGCTGATGATCCGCAAGCCATCGCGGAGCCACTGCACCACCGCCCCGGCGATGAAGACGCTGCCCTCCAGGGCATAGACCACGCGATTGTCCAACCCCCAGGCCACGGTAGTCAGCAAGCCGTGCCGGGAGGGGACCGCCTGCTCGCCGGTGTTCATCAGCAGGAACGCGCCGGTGCCATAGGTGGTCTTGACCATGCCCGGCCGGAAGGCCGCTTGGCCAAAGAGCGCGGACTGCTGATCGCCGCAGACGCCGGTCACCGGCACGCCGGCTGCCAATACGCCATCCAGGTTCACCGTCACGCCAAAGTCGCCGCTGCTGGGCCGGGCGTCCGGCAGCAGCGACCGGGGAATACGGAGCACGCGCAGGATGTCGTCGTCCCAGTCCAGCGTATGGATGTTGAACAAGAGCGTGCGACTGGCGTTGGAATAGTCGGTGGCGTGGACGCGGCCGCCGGTGAGCTTCCAGATGAGCCAGCTATCTATCGTGCCGAAGGCGATCTCGCCGGCCTCGGCGCGCTCGCGCAGGCCAGGGACGCTATCGAGCAACCAGCGGACCTTGGTGCCGGAGAAGTAGGCGTCAATCACCAGGCCGGTGCGCTCGCGGAACAGCGGCTCGTGCCCGGCGGCCTTTAGCTCGTCGCAGAGGGGGGCCGTGCGCCGGCACTGCCAGACGATAGCCCGGTGGACCGGCTCGCCGGTATGGCGGTCCCAGAGCACCGTCGTCTCCCGCTGATTGGTGATGCCGATGGCCGCTATATCGGCGCTGGTGATGCGGGCGCGGGCCAGGGCCTCGTGGGCCGCCTGGAGCGTGGTCTGCCAGATTTCATTGGCATCGTGCTCCACCCAGCCGGGTTGCGGGTAGTGCTGCGTGAACTCGTGCTGCCCCACGCCCACGATACGGCCCTGACTGTCGAAGACCAGGGCGCGGCTGGACGTGGTGCCTTGATCGAGGGCCAGAACGTGCGTCTTGGACATGGTGAATGCCTCCTGGACAAATAGACAGGATTGACAGGATTTACAGGATTGACAGGATTTTTATCCTGTAAACCTTGTGAACCTTGTCAATCCTGTCCCTTCCGTGTTTCCTACTCGCTGCCACGCTCTGCGTGGCAGCGACGACGCACCCGGTCTCTCCCACTGTGCGTGCCCACGCGGAGCGTGGGCACGAGGTGGAAAGTGTCAACCAATTTTAAACCATCCCCCTTGTGAATCTTGTATGCGCGTCCAATAACCAACTCGGTCAGCTCATCTATTTCCATGCTCGCCTTCGTTGCAGTTTCCATCCTGTAAATCCTGTCTATTTGCCCGTGCTCCCTCCTGCCAGGTCTTGCTGAACTCGCGGTAGCCCAGGGCGATCATGGCATAGATCACGCCGGCCACCGGCACGCCAAAGAGCGCGCCCCACAGCCCGGAGACGCGGATGCCCAGCACGATGGCCGCCAGCACCAGGATCGGGCTGAGGCCCCCCAGTGTCTCGCCAAAGACCTTGGGGCCGATGACGTTGTAGACCAGGGTCTGGAGAATGAACATCGCCAGGACGATCAGCAACGCCACCCACCAGGGCGTCTGGAAAACGGCGATGATCAACGGGGGGATAAAGCCCAGCATGGGGCCAATGAAAGGGAGCAAGGCCAGGACGGCGACGATGGCGGCGATGACGGCGGCATAGTTCAGACCGAAAAACAGGCTGATGGCCCCAGCGCCGACGCCATATAAGATCGCCAGGACGATCTGGCCGCGCACGAACCCGCCAAAGCTGCTGACCACGCTGCGGCGCAGGTATTCGATCTGCTCCCGGTATTGGGGCGGGGCCTGCGCGATCAGCCGGTCGCCCAACAAGCGGCCTCCCAGCATGATATAGAAGCTGATGATGAGGATAGCGATGACATTGGCAATGATAGTGGCGACGCCGGTGATGAACTGAACGGTATCCCGGATGAGGGATGCGCCGTAGTCGGCCGCCTGGCGCACAAAGGTTTGGACGTCGTAGACCTGTTCCAGGTTGATGTTGATGTTGCGCCGGGTCAGTTCTGCCTGCAGTTCCCGGACAAAGTTGGGGACCTGCGCGGCCAGCGTGGGCAGGTTGCGGCCCAGTTCCAGCGCCTGGGAGGCCACCACCGGCACCACCAGGATGCCCGCCAGGGTGAGGAGCAAGGCCAGGCCCAGGTAGACCAGGGCCACGGCCAGGATGCGGGGCAGGCGGAGGCGACCGAGCCAGGCCAGCCGACCAGACGCCATCGCGCGCGGCACCCGGAATCGTTCCAGGGTATCCGCCACCGGCCCCAGCACAAAGGCGATGAGCCAGGCCAGGAAGAACAGCAGGATCGGCTCACTGAGGGCGGCCAGCAGGGTCAAGGCCCGCTCGGCCAGGAAGGCCAGGCCGCACAACAGCAGCACGATGACCGTGCCCCGGAATAGTTTGTTGTCCATCAGGCTACCGCCCACCGCTTTACCCCCAGCGCGAGCTTTGGTTTCATTGTACACCATACGGGCATTTCCGGCAAGAGCACCGACCCGCCATCCAGGGTTCTTTCAAAGTGCGCCAGATAAACCGAATCGCAACATCCTCTTCACTGCTGCTGGCTCTGACTCGTGGCCTCGAAGCGCAGATCCCAGGTATAAGCTACGTGGTTCTGGCCCCGGCCGCGCGGCGCGGGAGGGGAAAAGCTTCGCGAGGGTTTTGCGGCGGCTTCGCCGCCGCAAAACCCCCAAAAGCGGTCTTCTCCCCCTTCCCCGCTTGCGGGGGAGAAGGGGGCCGGGGAAGAGGGGGAGGATGCTCGGCTGACATGGTAAATAAAATGATTGTTGCACATACCATATGTTTTGCAACTTGAAATAACTCTAATCTTGTGCAGGAGAACCTTGACATGCCATATTCGTGTGATATAATGGGGGATGAAAGCAGGGGATGGCAGGGCATGTTCGCTTTCCGCTTCGGGCGCGTGGAATCCAGCATCAACCAGGGGAGGGGGCAATGAACCGAACACTTGTTGTGTTGCTCATCATTATCGTTGTGATCGCCGTTGTGATTCTCTGCTCGTGTTGCTGCTATCTTACCCTGGGCGTGGGGTTCACCTTGCTACCGACCCACACGGCCACCGTGCAGGCGGTGGTCCAGGCGACGAAAACCGTTCGACCGACGAGCACCCAAGTGCCCACCAGCACCCCAAGACCGACTCACACGCCCCAGCCTACCCGCACGCTCCAGCCCACAACCACGCCCAAGATAGTCCGCACCCCTCTGCCTACAGTGACGCCGATTCCGGGCTGGAAAAAGTTCGCAGAACGTGATATGGAGCTGTGGCTCCCGGAAAGCTACGAAGGAGGCGATCCCTCCACCGGGGACCTGCAGGTGATCATCGAGCGGTTGAAAGCCCTGGGCCCAGAGTTCGAGCGCATGGTCAGTCTCGTGGAACAAAACCCGTCCATGTTTGTTCTTTGGGCCTTTGATACTGAAGTTGGCGATTCAGCGCTTCTCACGAACGTGATGGTTATAGCCGAACCCGTACCCTCGGCCGTCACGCTCGACCTGTACCTGGCGCTGGCAACCAAGAACCTGCCCAAACAGTTTCACGTGGTCGAACAGGGCAAGGTCTCGCTCGGGTATTATGAGGCAGGGCGACTCGTGGTCGAGGCCACCATGTTTGGCATATCCGCCAAAGAGCTTATTTACGTGATCAAAGGGAACAACGCGATGTGGAACGTGACGTACAGCACCGGTGCAAACGAGTTTGAGCAGCGCTTGCCCGTCTTCGAGCAGAGTATCCGTACGTTCAGGATCCAACCTCAAGACGACTGACCTTGTCGCCGTTCAAGTCGTGCCAGGACATCTTCCACCAACGCGTCCCGGTTCTCGCGGGTAACGGTGATGACCTGCACGCCGGGCCGGGCCTTCAGCATGTCCACCCAGGGATGCAGCCGCAGCATGACCGTGCCCAACACCGGGGCCTCGCCCGCCACCGCCTCCAACACCGCCGCCCGAAACGCCGCCGAGAACAACTCCATCTTGCCGATCTCGTCCACAACCACCAGGTGGCCGGCCGCTATGGCCTGCCGGATGGCCTTCACCCCCACCCGGTCCAATGCGGCCAGGTCCACCCCATAACGTCCGACCCGGTATCGTCCGGCGATCTCCACGTGGGCTAAGGTGACGGACTCGCCGGCCAGCGTCACCAGCCGGAAGCCCACCCGCTGACCGCGTTCCCGCAGTTCCTCGGTATAAAAGCCCCCAGCCGGGCCAGTCAGCCGGGCCAGAACCCGCTGGATCAGCGTGGTCTTGCCCACCCCCGGCGCGCCGGTGAGCAGTATGGTGTGCCCCATAGCCTGCCTCCACCTGGATCATAGCCTATCCCGGCCGAATTGTCCAGGGAGTCCGGCCCCCGGCCCTGGGCAACCGCGACTGACATCCGTTCATAACTCCTGTCAGGGAGGGAACAAGGGGAAGAAAGCCTTTCTGGGGGTTTTTGCGGCGGCTTCGCCGCCGCAAAAACCCCCTATAGGGCAGTCTTTCCCCTCCCCGAAGAGACGCGAAGCGGGGCGGGAGCGGTACCCTCGTGCGTTTAATTTACGCTCGGACGTCAACCGCGAGAGTCGCCTTACTTGACAACCGGATCTCATATGTTATAATCTATGTGCAAATTGAATATAAGTGTAGTTTTGCCCTATGTCATTGCGAGCCGCGAGTAGGGCTTCGCCACCCGCTGGCGGCTCGCAATGATACCAACGCGCCGGTTTTACCCTGCTTTGCCCGCCGAGGGCGGGCGGTTATTATTGGCCGTAGCGTTCAGCATCGTAGTTCATGCAGTGCTGGCGGCCTGCTAATACCGTCAGCTTCGGCTGAGAAGTGATTTGCTGGTGGCCGATGCCCTGCATATCCCCAGACGAATCAGGAGGTAGAGATGAACACGAAAATCTGGAGATCGCCAACGGTTGACATGTTGCTCGCGATCATCGTGCTTGGTTCCCTGTGGGGCCTGTCGGAGGTGGCGCTGAGCAGCGCGATCCGCGCGGCCGGGCTGCCCTTCCGGGCCGGCATCCTGACCGGGATCGGAGTCGGGCTGCTCGCCGCTGCGGCCGGGGCCTTCCGTCGCCCCGTCCTGCTGGCCCTGGTCCCGCCGATCACGATCTTGTGCAAGCAACTCGTGGTCCCCATCCTCCACATGTCCGTGCTGTGCCAGGCCAACTCCTGCCTGGCCGTGCTGCTGGAGGGGCTGGCCGTGGCCGGCGTGGTCTACCTGGCCGGGCGCCGGCTGGACAGCCGCCTGGCCCAGGCCGCCAGCGGGGCCGCAGCCGCGTTGGCGGCGGCCGGGGCCTTTCACCTCCTCGGCACGTGGGTCGCCCCCTGCAACTACCTGCTGTCCTTCAACGGCCCGGCCGGGTTCGTGCGCTTTATGCTGGTGGAGGGGCTGGTCTGGGCAGTTTTCTCTGCTGCATTCTTTCCCGCCGGTTACGCGGTGGGGGCGCGGCTGCGCGAGACCATCCTGGCGCCAACAAGCAAGCCCTGGCTCTACTACGCCACGTCGGCCGCGCTCGTGGTCGGTAGCTGGGCCGCCAGCGCCCTGACCATCGCCGCCGGGTTTTAGGGCCGGCGGATGTCTATCCACCTGGATGTCCCCGGCTGGGGGGCTGTGGAGCTAGAACACCTGGTCCTGGACTTGAATGGCACGGTGGCCCTGGACGGTCAAGTGCTCCCCGGCGTGGCGGAGCGGCTGGCCGCGCTGTCGGCGCAGCTCACTGTTCACCTGGTCACCGCCGACACGCAGGGCCGGGCCGGGGAACTGAGCGCGGCGTTGGGCGTGCGGCTGGCCCGCATCGCGCCGGGCGACGAGGCCGGCCAGAAGCTCGCCCTGGTGGAGCGGCTGGGCGCAGCGCACGTGGCGGCCATCGGCAATGGCGCCAACGACGCCCGGATGCTGGCGGCGGCGGCCGTGGGGATCGCCGTCGTGGGGCCAGAGGGGGCGGCCATCGTGGCCTTGCAAGCCGCCGACGTGGCCGTGGGCCGGATCGAGGACGCCCTGGATTTGCTGCGCTATCCCCGGCGGCTGATGGCGACGCTGCGGAGGTGAGAAGGCTCCACTCCAGTGCCCATAATCGTTCCGGCACGCCTGCGCCCTATGTCCCAGGCACGTAACGGGCCCTTTTCGCCGCTTGACAGGCGGCTGCCAGTGTGGTATACTATATGCAATTTGAACATAGGTGCAGTTCACATTCATTAGGGGTTCGTAGTAGCGACTTCAGCGTAACTGCTCACCCTGTAGACAAGGATGTCACTCTGAGCGCTCCTTCGCGGAGCGAAGGGGCGCGAAGAGTCACGTTTCTGACTTGTAAGTGCGGGATTCCCTTCGGCTTCGCTCAGGGCAGGCTTTGGCGCTTCGCGCCTCAGAATGACACTTGAACAGGGCAGGTGAGCAATTACACTTCAGCCGTTTTCTCCCCGTGCGGGACGACTGAAGTCGTCACTACGAGCCTCAGTAGATGGAAAAAGTTGCTCCAAGCTGGTCTGTGACCCGCGTCCCACGGCGGTCAGTGCGAAGCCTCAGGCCCCCGGCCCAGGCCGGACTGGGTGGGCCTGGCAGACCGCCTAGGAGCACAAATTTCCATCTACTGATGCTGATAGATCGGGAGCATCAAGGAGTACTGCCATGCCACGTGGTCATCGCTGGCGCGGCGGCCCGCCCCCTGACGGTCCCTGCCCGCGCCGCATCCGGCGGTTCCTGGAGCCGGCCCTGCTGCTGCTCTTGCACAAAGGCCCCAGCCACGGCTACGACCTGATGAACAGCCTGCCTGAGCTGGGGCTGGAGACCTATCCAGCCGATGCCAGCGTGATGTATCGGATGCTGCGGGACCTGGAGGCCCAGGGGATGGTGACATCGTCCTGGGAGACGGACTCGGCCGGCCCGCCCCGGCGCGTCTACCGCCTGACGGAGGCCGGCGATCGCTACCTGGCCGCATGGGTGGCCGATCTTCAGGAGACGGACCGGCTCTTGCACCGCTTTCTGGAGGCCTACCAGGACCACATGGCGCATGGGGCCGGCGAACACCACGAGTGAGAAAATGAGAGACTAGAAATGAAAAATGATGAAAAGGAGGTGATGCACATGCCGAAATTCGATGGTACAGGGCCGACGGGCCAGGGGCCGCGAATGGCCCAGACCATAGACCGGATCGAACAATTGGAGAAGGAGAAATAAGCGATGCGTATTGCTGTATCAGTAGACAACAACGACGGGCTGGACAGCGTGGTCAGCCCGCACTTTGGCCGGTGTCCCCACTATGCCCTGGTGGACGTGACCGGCCAGGAGATCACCGGCGTGTCCGTCATGGACAACCCGTACTATGACCGGCACGAACCCGGCCAGGTGCCGGCGCTCATCCACAGCTATGGCGTGAACGTGATGCTCACCGGCGGCATGGGCGGCCGGGCCATCATGTTCTTCCAACAATTCGGCATCGAGGGCGTGACCGGGGCCTACGGCACGGTGCGCCAGGCAGTGGAACGCTACCTGGCGGGCCAACTCAAGGGCGCGGCTCCCTGCCACGAGAGCAGAGAGCACGGTCATGGCGACATCCCGGCCGCCGGCGAGTACGAAAAAGACGATCTCGGCCGCCTGCGCGAGGAGGCCGAGATGCTCCGCCGACAGTTGGACGAAGTGACCGGGCGGTTGAATCGGTTGACATCAGAGGATCGCGGATGATCATCGCGGTCGCCAGCGGCAAGGGGGCACCGGCAAGACGACGGTAGCCACCAGCCTGGCCTTGAGCCTGGCAGCAGACGGGGCCGGCGTGCTGTTCCTGGACTGCGACGTCGAGGAGCCGAACGCCGCCCTCTTCTTGCGCCCGGCCCTCGATCAGTCAGAAGAGGCCGGCATCCTGATCCCCCAGGTGGACGCTGAACGCTGTACCTTTTGTGACCGCTGCGCGCAAGTTTGCGTCTGGCACGCCCTGGCCGTGGTGGGTCGCCGGGTGCTCGTCTTCCCGGAGCTGTGCCACGGCTGCGGCAGTTGCACCCTCAACTGCCCGGCGGGAGCCATCCGCGAGGTGCTGCACGTGATGGGCCGGCTAGAGGCGGGCCGGGCCGGGCCGATCACCTTCGGCCACGGCATCCTGAACGTAGGGCAGGCCATGGCCACGCCCATCATCCGCCAGTTGAAAAAGAAGCATCTGACGCCAGGGGACGACCGCGTGGTGATCCTCGATGCGTCGCCCGGCACATCCTGCCCTGTGGTCGAGACGATGCGTGGGGCCGATTTCGTCCTGCTGGTCACCGAGCCGACGCCTTTCGGCCTGCACGACCTGCGGCTGGCGGTGCAGGTGGCCCGCGATGAGCTGGGCCGGCCGGTGGGCGTGGTGGTCAACCGAGACGGCGTCGGCGACGCGGGCGCCAGGCCCAGGCTTGACTGGGTAGACGCCTACTGCGCGGCCGAGGGCCTCCCCATCCTGATGCGCATCCCGCTGGACCGACACATCGCCGAGGCCATCTCGGACGGGACGCCGTTGGTGACGGCGCGGCCGGAGTATCGCCCCCGGTTCGCGGCGCTGTACGAGCGGATCGCCCAAGAGGTTGCCGCCAGGCAGGAGGCCACATGAAGCAACTGGTGATCCTGAGCGGCAAGGGCGGCACGGGCAAGACCTCGGTGGCGGCGGCACTGGCGCACCTGGCTGCGGAGGACATGCCCATCGTCCTGGCCGACGCGGACGTGGACGCCGCCAACCTGGAGCTGGTCCTGGCGCCCACCAAACGGGAAGAGCATATCTTCATGGGCGGCCAGAAGGCTATCATCGTTGCCGATGCCTGTACCACCTGCGGCCGCTGCGCCGGGGTGTGCCGCTTTGACGTACCTCACCCTCACCCCCCATCCCCCCTCTCCCTCTCCCACGGGGAGAGGGAGAGGGGGGGCAGGGGGGGAGTGGGTGAGGTCTATACCGTAGACCCTCTGGCCTGCGAGGGCTGCGCCGCGTGCGTCTACCAGTGCCCGGCGGAGGCCATCCACATGGAGGAGCAGCAGGCCGGGCTGTGGTTCCGCTCCGACACCCGCTTTGGACCCCTGTTCCACGCCCACCTCTTTGCCGGCCAGGAGAACTCGGGCAAGCTGGTGACGATGGTCAAGCAGCAGGCCCGGCTGCTGGCGCTGGACGAGGGCCGGGAGTTGTTGATCGTGGACGGGCCGCCGGGCATTGGCTGCCCGGTGATCTCGGCCTGCGCCGGGGCCGAACTGGCGTTGGTGGTGACGGAGCCGACGGTATCGGGCGTGCACGACCTGGAGCGCACGCTCGGCGTGGGCACGGCCAACCACTTCCGGGTGCCGGCCCTGGTGCTCATCAACAAGGCCGACCTCAACCCGACGCATACAGCCCACATCGCCGCCTACTGCCAGGCGCGGGGGATCCCGCTCGCGGGCCAGTTGCCCTACGACAACGTGGTCACTGCGGCGATGGTCCAGGGCCAGCCGGTGACGGTCTATGAGCCGGCGGGGGCAATGGCCAGCGCGCTGCGCGCAGTGTGGGCGCAGGTACGGGCGCGAATAGCGTCGGACAGCGAGGGCGAAACATGAACCTGGAGCAGGCGGTCGTCGAGCGACTGCGTGAGGTGATTGACCCGGAGACCGGCGTGGACGTGCTGCGCATGAGGCTGATCGAACGGAATTCGCAGCTTATTGAGGTGTGAAATGACAACAGGAGCAACATCGGGGTGGCGCAGACAAATCCCCACCGTGGTACTCGTGCTCATCATCGCCGCGCTGGCGGTGTGGGCCATCGCAACCGGCGCTGGCGCAGCCTCAGGGGTCACGCCGATGGACGTGGTGAAAGCTACGATCCTCGTCGGGGTCGGCTTTCTCGCGGGCTTGCTTGGTGGATTGATCGGCACGGGTGGATGCAGCGTGATGCTCCCGATCATCCACTTTTGGATGGGCTACCCTGCCGCGATTGCCGTCGGCACCACGCTCTTTGCCGTGATCTTTACCGCGCTCTCGGGCGCCTATGGTCACCTTGTCCAGCGTAACGTGGACGTGCGCGTGTTTCTGTGGCTCGGCGGCAGCGGCATCGTCGGCGTGTTGATCGGTTCGTGGCTGTTCACGCTCCTCTCGGGCCAGGCGCAACTACTGGGATTGAGCCTCGGATTGATCTTCCTCTGGCCCGCGATTCGGATGATCTACGAGGGCGTGTTTCAGCGCGCAAGGTCCCCCCGCGAAGGCGCGGCGGCTACCGGATCGGGCTGGGGGATGGGGGTGTTCGGTCTCATCGTCGGCATCGCGACGGGAGTGGCCGGCCTCGGCGGCGGCTATGCGCTGGTGCCTGGGATGATCTACTTGTTCGGCATGCCCGTGTACATCACGATGGGCACGTCCCTGGCGACGATGATCCCGCTCGCCGTGGTCGGCGGCGGCATCAAACTCGCGCAGGGGTTCGTGGACCTGCCAACCGGCCTGTTGATCGCGGCGGGCACGATCATTGGCGCACAGGTGGGCGCGGCGATCATCAAGCGATTCAAGCCCGCGACGCTGAAACTGATCTTCGGGCTGTACTTTCTCTACGTTGCCGTCAAGTTCATCACGGCGTTCTTCGGGATTCAAATCTGGTGATGGAGGGCAAGAGTGTCCCTCATTGACGATCTGTTGGCGGCCCTCGCGCTGACGTCTGACGACGCCCCGGTCCAGCAAGTGCTCATCGGCGCGTTCTGGACCGTGGTGGTGGTGGAGACGAGCCAGGGGCCGCGCGGCGGGCTGGCCTCGGCGCTGCGGCCGGCCGGCCACGACGACTTCCCGGTGCGCGACGCCGGCCGCCTGACCGAACGCAGCGCGCGCGAGCTGGCGGCCCTGCTCCGCTCTGGCAACCCCCCGGAAGCCAGCGTGGGCCTGGCGGCGGTCAATGCCCTGCTGCCGGTTGATGAAGCGCGCTGCACGGAGGTCAATGCTCAAGACCTGGTGCTGGAGCGCGGGGCCGGCCGGCGGGTGGCCGTGGTGGGGCACTTTCCCTTCACGCCGCAACTGCGCCAGACGGCGGCTCACTGCGACGTGCTGGAATTGCGGCCCCGGCCCGGCGATCTGCCGGCCGACGCCGCCGCTCGCGTGCTGCCCCAGGCCGACGTGGTGGCCCTCACCGCGGCCAGCCTGATCAACCACACCTGCGACGATCTGCTGGCCCTCTGCCGGCCCGACGCCCTGGTGGTGCTCATGGGGCCGTCCACCCCGCTCTGGCCGGGGTTCTTCGACCGGGGCGTGGACGTGCTCGCCGGCTCACGGGTGATGGACATCGAGACCGTGCTGCGCGCCGTCGGGCAGGGGGCCACCTTCCAGCAGTTGAAGCGGTCGGGCATCCGCTTGTTGACCCTGTTCGCCGATTCGTATTCGTAAACTCGTCCATTCGCATATTCGCAAAGGAGCTCCCCACGCGCGGGGCGCACCCCGTGGCACGAAAATACGCCGGTGTGCTCGCGCGGGGTCTGCGACCCCGCGCCGGCGGCGGGTGGCACTCCCCACGGTCGCCGCCGCGAGCGAGGGGGTTATTTTCGGAGGAGTGCCATGTCAACCATAGACCAAATACGAAACGCCCTGCAGGGCGTCATGGACCCGGAGTTGCACCGCAGCATCGTGGACCTGGGCATGGTCCGCGACATCCAGGTGCAAGGCCGCCAGGTGCGCTTCACCCTGGCCCTCACCACCAAGACCTGCCCGCTCAAGGGCCAGATCGTGGACGCGGCGAAAGAGGCGATCCAGGCATTGGATGGCGATCTGGACGTGCAGGTGAACGTAGCAGAGATGACGCCGGCCGAGCGCGAGCGGCTCTTCGGCCCGGCCAAAGAGGACGAACCCCTGGCCGCCCGGTTCAACGATGTCCGGCGCGTGGTGGCTGTGATGAGCGGCAAGGGCGGCGTGGGCAAGTCGTCCGTGGCCGGGCTGCTGGCCGTGGCCCTCAAGCGCCAGGGTCAGAAAGTGGGCGTGCTGGACGCGGACATCACCGGCCCCAGCATCCCGCGCATGTTCGGCGTCCACCACTTCCCGATGCACGGGCCGGTGGGCCTGATCCCGCCGGTGAGCCGCACCGGGATCGCCATCATGTCCATCAACCTGCTCCTGCCGGACGAGGACGAGGCCGTGATCTGGCGCGGCCCGCTCATCGGCGGGGCTATCCGGCAGTTCTGGGGCGAGGTAGTGTGGGGGCCGTTGGACACGCTGGTGATTGACCTGCCGCCAGGCACGTCCGACGCCTCGCTCACCGTCATGCAGTCCATCCCGCTGAACGGCGTGGTGCTGGTCACGTCGCCTCAAGACCTGGCCGGGATGGTGGTGCGCAAGGCCGCCCACATGGCGGAGCACCTCCACGTGCCCATCCTGGGGCTGATAGAGAACATGGCCTACCTGGATTGCCCCGGCTGCGGCCGGCGCATCCACCTCTTCGGCCCCAGCAGCGCGGAGGACACGGCTGGCCGCCTGGGCGTGCCGCTCCTGGGCAGCCTGCCGCTGGACCCGGAGCTGGCCCTGTGGTGCGACGAGGGGCGGATCGAAGACTACCGGGGCGCGTACTTTTCGCCGATCGCTGAGGCGATCCTGGAACTCATGCCGACGATCCAGACCACGCCGATCATGCCGTGAGTTGTGACCGCCGACGGCGGACCACCGACCGCCGGTGATGCTATGGCCGGCTGTGCTCAGAACGGCGGTCGGCGGTCTGTGGTCGGCGGTCTGGCCCCGGCAAACCGGGGGATTCATAGACACTACACAGAGGCCAACCCATGTCATACAGCGACAAAGTGTTAGACCACGCCCGCAACCCCCGCCACGTGGGGTTCATCGAGGACGCCGACGGCGTGGGGGTGGTGGGCGATCCGTCGTGCGGGGATTTCGTGGTGCTGACCATCCGCGTCCGCGATGGGCACATCGCCGACGTGCGCTATCAAATCCGGGGCTGCGGCGCGGCCATCGCCACGTGCAGCGCGGCCGCCGGGCTGGTGTTCGGCCAGCCCCTCGACATCGCAGAGACGCTCACGGACGAGGACGTGGTGCGGGCGTTGGACGGCCTGCCGCCGGAGAAGCTGCACTGCTCCAACCTGGCGGCCTCGGCCCTCCACGCGGCCCTGGACGACTACCGGCGACGCCAGAAAACAGACCTGCACGACTGGCGCTCCCTGTACGCGCGCTAGACCGGTTTCTGTTATGCATGGATGTCAGCACACTTTGAGCTACCCCTCCACAGCCAGGCAGGCGACCCCGGCCGCCATCAGCAACGCCGCCAGCACGCGCCGCAGCCCGAAGGGCTCGTGCAGCAGCAACCAGCCCAGCACGGCGCTAAAGACCACGCCCACACCGCGCACGGCGATCACATAGCCGGCCGGGGCCATCGCCAGGGCCTGCAAGACAAAGATATACGCGCCAAAGATCAGCGCGCCGCCCCCGATCATCCGCCACCAGTGCGCCCGCCATTCCTGCCAGACCGTCCGGGCCGTAGAACGTCGCCAGACGTAGGGCGTGAGGAACGTGACCATCGCCAGGAAGAGCCAGAAGTTGTATGGCAGCGGCGACACCAGGGTCATGCCGTACTTATCGGTCAGCGAGTAGCCGGCCAGACACAACCCGCCCAGGAGCGACAGGATCACGGACTGACCGGCCGCGCTCAACACCTGGCGCTTGTGGCCCGATAACTGACCGCCGACCGCCAGCGGAACAGATGGACCGGCCTCGCGGCTTGCCAGGCCGATGCCCAACACGATCGCACCGACGCCCAGGTAGCCGACGGGAGTAGGGTGGTCGCTGAACAACAGCAGGCCGCCGACGACGGTGAACACCGGCGCGGAGCCGCGCGCCAGGGGATAGACCAGCGACAGGTCACCGAGGTCATAGGCGCGCGTCACCGCCACGATGTAGCCGACCTCGAACAGCCCGCTCACGACGAGCACCGGCGCAACTGCCCAGTTCCATGTGCGTGCCAGGTCGCCGAGGGCGAAGGGCAAGGCCAGCGCCACAGCGCTCAGCAACGCCCACCACATGAAGGCGGCCTTGTGGGGACTGACTTTGACGAGCAGGTTCCAGCCCACGTGGGCCAGGGCGCTGAGGAGGACGAGGGCTATAGTGAGGAGAGACATCTATGAGCTATCTTCCCGCACCTGCCGCTGTAGCTCGTAGAGCCTGGTGATGGCCTCCAACGGCGATAGCTCCTCTATGCGGAGTTTGCGCAGGGTTTCTACCACCGGATGGGGTTCAGTGGGTAAGAAGGAGAGTTGCTGCGCCCGGAGCTGCCGGCCCATCGCCTCGCGGCGGCGTTTCTCATCGCCCAGGCTCTCCAACTCGGCCAGCACCTCCTCGGCCCGGTGGGTGACAGCCGGGGGGACGCCGGCCATGCGCGCCACGTGGATGCCATACGAGCGGTCGGCCCCGCCGGGCACCACCCGCCGCAGAAAGACCACCTCGCGGCCCTCCTCCAGCACGGCCACGTTAAAGTTGCGCACCCGGGGCAGGATGTTCGCCAGTTCCGTCAGCTCGTGGTAGTGGGTGGCGAAGAGGGTCTTGGCGGCCACCCGGGGGTTGTTGTGCAGATACTCCACCACGGCCCGGGCGATGGCGACGCCGTCATAGGTGGACGTGCCCCGGCCGATCTCGTCCAGGATGATCAGGCTGCGCGCTGTGGCGTGCTGCAAGATCAACGCCGTCTCCACCATCTCCACCATGAAGGTGCTCTGGCCGGTGGCGATGTCGTCCTGCGCCCCCACGCGGGTGAAGATGCGGTCCACCAGGCCGATGGTGGCCGAATCGGCCGGGACGAAGCTGCCGATCTGGGCCATCAGCACGATGAGGGCCACCTGGCGCAAGAATGTGGACTTGCCACTCATGTTGGGGCCGGTGAGGACGATGATCTGGCAATCGGTGTTACTCAGGCGCACGTCGTTGGGGACGAACGGCTCGCCGGCCGTCAGTTCCACCACCGGGTGGCGGCCGCCCACGATGTGGATCTCGTCACCGGCCGTGAGGACGGGCCGCACGTAGCGATTCCGCTCCGCCACCTCTGCCAGTGCCGCGTAGACATCCAGCTCGGCCAGGGCGCGGGCGGTGGCCATGAGCCGGTCGCTGGCGGCGGCCACCTGCTGCAGGACCTGCCGATAGAGGGCCGTCTCCAGCTCTCCCATGCGCTCCTCGGCGTTGAGGATGCGGGCCTCCACCTCTTTCAGTTCCGGGGTGATGAACCGCTCCGCGTTGACCAGGGTCTGCTTGCGGATGTAGTGCGGCGGCACCTGGTCCAGGTTGGGCCTGGTCACCTCCAGGTAGTAGCCAAAGACCTTGTTGTAGCCGACTTTGAGGGATTTGATGCCGGTACGCTCGCGTTCGGTGCGCTCCAGCCGGGCCACCCAGTCCCGGTCGCCACGGGCCAGGGCGCGCACCTCGTCCAGTTCGGCGGAGAAGCCGGGCCGGATCGTTCCCTCGCCGGGCGTGGCCGGGGCGTCGGCGGCGATGGCCTGAGCGATGAGGGCGACGACATCCGGGGCCGGGTCGAGGGCAGAAATGAGGGCTGATAGACGACTGCCGACCGCTGATGGCTGACCGCTGATGGCTGATCGCTGGCTGTTATCCCCGGCATAAGCCGACTGTTCTACGGCGGATCGGAGGGCCGGGACCTGTTCCAGGCTGGCGCAGAGGGCCAGCAGATCGCGGGGGCCGGCGACGCCCTGCACCGCGCGCCCGGCCAGCCGCTCCATATCGGCGACTTTGTGGAGCGCGGCGCGCACCCGGGCGCGGAGGGGCACGTTCGCGTGGAGAGCGGCCACGGCGTCCTGCCGGGCTACGAGCGCGTCCAGGTCCAGGAGCGGCTGGTTGAGCCACTGGCGCAAGAGCCGGCCGCCCATGGCCGTCTCGGTGGCGTCCAGCACCCAGAGGAGCGAGCCTTTGGTCGTCCGGCCGCGCGTGGTCTCGTTCAGTTCCAGGTTGCGGCGCGTGGCCGGGTCCAGGGTCATGAACGCGGCGGTAGAGTAGGCGTGCAGGTGGGTGAGCTGCTTCAGGGCGGCCGGCTGTGTCTCCTGGAGGTACTGGATGAGGGCGCCGGCGGCCCGGATCGCGGCCGGCCAGGAGGCGATCCCAAACCCCTCCAACGTCGCCACGCCGAAATGGTCCAGAAGGGCGCGCCGGGCCGTCTCCAACTCAAAGCGCCAGGGATCGTAAGGGGTGAGGTGGGTTTGGTCTGGGAGCGGGAATCGCCCCTCACCCTCCCCCTGGCCCC
>Ga0209101_1001160_pt1 | contig 20221 bp, 18 predicted proteins | sample ConPoolayeCmetaG_FD_185481 | JGI IMG/M metagenome (GOLD analysis project Ga0209101, IMG submission 185481) | Hot spring microbial mat communities from California, USA to study Microbial Dark Matter (Phase II) - Cone Pool mat layer C metaG... ...
TCCTCTGCGGCCTGCTCGGCGCGGCGCTGTTCTCGCGGCCCTGGGCGCTGCGCCGTCCCACCCTGCGGCTCTTCCTGATGTTCTTCGGCGCCTATTCGCTGTTCATGGGCTTTGGTTATCTGATGAGCGACCCGCTCTTTTATCAACCCGACGTCAGCCAGTACGGCGACTAGAAGCAGGTGATCGCGATGCTGGGCGGCGGCTGGGGCGTGCGCCTGCCGATTCTGGCCATCGGCATCGCCGGCTGGGTGTGGGGATTCCTCTGGCTGGGCCGTGCGGCGCTGCAGTTCGGGGAAGCGCTGCCCTCCCCGTCACAACGAGTCCGGCTGGCCCAGGCGCTCCTGTTGATCCCCTACATCGTCATCAATCTGCTCTTTACCGTCCTCTCGTTCTGGCATCCGCTGGGCGCCGAGGGAGTTTTTATCACCGTATTCCAGTATAAGCGGCATAGGGATGCCGCTTGTACGGTTTTTCGGATAGACTCTTATGGCGACCGGTTGCGTGAGGCCTGGTTCCTGGATTTTGAAATGGTCGGCTCGGCCGAGATCGCTTACGTCACCCGTCATTCCGGCTTTGCCTGGATCACCACCTACCGACCGGATGGAGAATCACTGGCCTGGGCGGCTGCCACAGCACGCCGTTGCCCAGAACTGGGCGTGACCGGTCGTCCTATGGTCATCGGAGAAGAGGTCGGGGCCTTGCGCAGTCGGGGTTTTCGCGGCCTTTGTCTGGTTGGCTATGGCCCCGACGGCTGGCTGGAAAACTGGCACCAATACAGTGATCGTCTGGCCAACCTCAATCCGGCCGGCCTGGAAAAGGCCGCGCGCTTTGCCTGGGAAATGATCCTGGATCTGGATCAAAAACCTGCCTGACCCAGAAAACGGACAGCGGTCAAACCGATCCTACCCCCTTCCCTGTTCGCGCACATGTGCAAAAATTTCCGAAATCGGTTATCATGTGCCGAGCCAATCTCAAAAATCGACGCTGTGGTGAAAACCACCGAGGAGTTGCCCATGCAGCCATTCGATATTGCCCCTTTTGCCCTGCCCAACAGTCCGGCCGGCGAACTGATCTTGGAAGAAACGCGAGACATCCAGGCCGTAGAGGTCACTTTTGAAGAAACCGTCCCCTCGACGGTACGGCTGCAATACAAACGCAAAGTCTGGCCGCGCACACGCATCGAGTGGCCGGCCGACCTGGACCTGCTGCGCCCGATGAGCTTCGGCTGGACGCGCCTGGACGATCTGTTCACTCCCGCCTGGGTGGATGCCGCCGTTGAGATTACCCCCCTGGATGGAAACACGTTGCGCTTTACCTTCAAGCCGCTACGCGCCGAAATGCCCGATTTCCCCGACATCGAACGGTATGACGTGACCTTTCGACGCACCGTAGGTGTGCGCGTGATCGGCGAAGCGTGCGCCGTTCGCGCAATGCGCGTTTTCACCCGTTCACAGCCGACTCGCAGCCGATTGCGTGTCGAACTGCACGCCGGCCGTCAGACACTGGCCTCGCGGATAAACCTGGAGGGTTACAACGCCCTGGTGCGTCAGATCGCGCCCGGTCCCGGCGTCCGCACCGACGATGGCGGCATATGGGTGGATGCTGCCCAGTCCGCCTCTTTCGAGCTGGAAATCGAACACATGCGCCCCGCTCACCGCTATGCCCACGATGACGCCCATCTGTTGTTCGATCTGGGAAGCGACGCCTTTACCATCTCGTTGACGGCTCTGGATGCCGAAGGGCCGATCTGGTTTGCCGAGCAGGGCATCTATATTGTCCACGCCGACGACCCGACGACGTTCGCACACTACCACGCGCGCATTGTGGGAAGCCAAACGGTGACTCAACAAGTTGCCGCTCTGCCCGAACAATCGCTGGCCGGGGCTATGCACGGGCAGCCGCGTCCACATCCTATCGCCTATTGCTTTGGCTGCAAACATGCCCGTCAAAAATTCTGGGTCGAGCCGTGCGGCGACCTGCGCCTGACCGCCTGGACGGTGCTTAGACAAACCGGGCGCGACACTCCGCGCTGGAAAAATCGGGGCGACGCCCGCTGGATGTTCGGCTTTGATCGCTGGGCCGTCGAGGGGCGGCACAACGACCCCTGGCCGGTGATGGCCTACAACCTGCAGTTTCGTCGTGACGACATTCGCGCTCAGATCAAGTGCTTTGCCGTGCCACTGACGCAATCTATCCTGGCCGGCGAGCCGGCACCCGACGACCCTATCGTGGCACTGATGCGTTTTCGCTTTGAAAACATCGGCGACCGTCCGGCAACCGCCGAACTGCCCATTGCCTACAGCTCCAACGCTCCCAAAAGCCACAATCGCCGTGACGAACTGGCCCATGACCGGCGTACCCAAACCGATACCCTTGTTCCATTCTGCGAACGCGAAAAGCTGACGGTAGAGGAAGACTGCTTGATCGGCGAATTCGGGGGAATGCCGGTTTTGCGGCTGGCCTTTGAAACAGACATGCAGCCTGTGCTCGTAGCCGACCGGGTGTGCTTTCGCCAGGCACTTGCGCCGGGAGCAAGCTGTGAATTTCTGGCCCGCATCCCGTACATCGCCCTCGAAACGGAGAGCGAATTGGTGGCATTGCGCAGCCTGAACTGGGAGCGCTGCTATGACGAAATGGCGCGTTACTGGCGCGCCGAAAGCCGCCGGGGGGCGCAAATTCACACCCCAGACGCCCACCTGAACGCCCTTTACACCGGTCACCTGCCCATTGTGCTGATGACCGACCTCGGTCACCCTGACGGCTCCGGCCTGGTCAACACCTCGGTTGGCACGGCCACCTATGGCAACTATACCAACGAATCGGTCATGATCATCGAAGAATTGGCCCAGCGCGGATTGACCGATGAAGTACGCCGTCGCCTGGCCGTGTGGACACGCTATCAGGGCACCGTGGGGTTGATCGGCCGCTTTACCGACCACGATGGGGTGTTCTATGGCGCCGGCGGGTTGGAATCGGGGCAGAGCTACAACCAGCATCATGGGTGGGTCATGTGGGCGCTGGCACGTCATTACCTGGACACCGATGACCGCGAATGGTTTGCCGACGTGGTCGAAAACGTGGTACGCGGCGCCGAATGGATCATTCGCCAACGGCATACGACGATGGACATTTTGCCCCATTCGCGCGGCTGGGAACAAGGCTTTTTGCCCGCCGGCGCGCTGGAAGACGTGGACGATTTCTTTTACTGGCTCAGCACCAACTGTCTCACCTGGCGCGGGCTGGACAGCGCAGCTACAGCCCTGGAGCGATACGGACACCCGCAAGCGGCTCACTATCGAGAAGAAGCCGATGCCTACCGGCGCGACCTCATCCGCGGCTTTGAAACGGCCCGGCAACACAGCCCGCTGATCCGCCTGCGCGACGGGCGTTGGATTCCGCACTATCCTTCGCGCCTGTACTGTCGCGGCCGCGACCTGGGCTGGATCCGCGAAGTGCTGGAAGGTTCGGTTTATCTGCTCCTCTCCGGCCTTTATGACCCTACAAGCCGCGAAGGCGGCTGGATCCTCGACGACTACCTGGATACCCGTTATATGAATCCGCCCTTTGGCTACCGGATCGACGACCCGCAAACGCAGTGGTTCGATTGTGGCGGATTTTCGGCGCAGCCCAATCTGCTGGCCGGCCTGCTGCCACACCTCGACCGCGACGAGATCGAGGTGTATCTGTGGATGTTCTTTAACGCCTGGGCCGCCTGCTACCGCGAAGAAGTCCAGGCGATGGTCGAACATCCGCAGCCGGTGCTCGGCTTTTCCAACACCGCACCGTTCAAGACAAGTGACCAATCCAACGCGACCAAGTGGCTGGCCTATATGTTTGTCTATGAGCGAAACGGCCTGTTACATCTGGGCCGCGCCATCCCACGCGCCTGGTTTGAAAATGACAAACCCTTCGGCGTCGAGCGGCTATGGACCTCTGCCGGCATGATTTCACTCACCTATCATCCCCGCCCTCTGGCCCAACAGATCGAAGCCGAGGTCGAACTTGAACTGCGCCACCTGCCGCAGCGCGTGCTGATGCGCTTCCGCCATCCACACAAAAAAGCGATCCGGGCCGTTTCGGTTGATGGCCGTCCCCACCACGCTTTCGATGCCGAAAAAGGCGATGTCGAGCTCGCACCCATCGGCGGCAAGGTGCACGTGGTTGTCTTGTATGAATGAAACGTAACCGTTCAGCCTATTCTGGTCAGGGTTACCCGGCCTTTGCTATGGTGACAAGGAGCGATTATCCCAATGAAAGTCTTGATCGGCAATAACCCAATGGGTCTGGAAAACGCCATTCCCGACCTGCAGAACCGCTACCCCCACATCCGCTTTGTCCACGCTGCCGACCGCGCACAACTGGCCGGACAAATTGTCGACGCCGATGTGTATGTGGGCTGGCTCAACCGCGACCTTTTTATGGCCGCCCGGCAGCTCAAATGGATCCAATCGCCCAGCTCGGGGATCAACGCCTTTCTTGAAATCCCCGAACTGGTGCAAAGCGATGTGTTGCTGACCAGCGCGCGCGGCACTCACGGAGCCTGTGTGGCCGAAAGTGCCATCGGCATGATCCTGGCCTTCACCCGCCAGATTCGTGGCGCCATTCTGGCCCAACAGCAACGTCGTTGGGCAATGGGCGAGCTGCGCCCGCGCACATTCGAGCTGACCGGCAGCATCCTGGGGGTGATCGGCATGGGCACCATCGGACAAGCCATCGCCAAACGGGCTGTTGCCTTTGACATGCGGGTCATCGCCGTTGACATGCTGCCGACAAATTGTCCGCCGGCAGAGGTATGGGGAATGGATCGCCTGGACGATTTACTGCGCCAGGCCGATTTCGTGGCCGTGACGGTGCCCTACACGCCGGCCACCGCCGGCCTGATCGGCGCACGCCAGATCGCCCTGCTCAAGCCGACGGCAATGCTGATCGGCATTTCGCGTGGCGGGATCATCGACGAAACGGCCCTGATCACGGCCCTGCGCGAGGGGCGCCTGGCAGCTGCCGCGCTCGATGTATTTGCCCAAGAACCGCTCCCCGCCGACAGCCCCCTGTGGGAATTGGACAACCTGCTGATCACCCCCCATATCGCCGGAGGAAGCCAGTTTGAAGGTCGGTATATTTTAGAGATTTTCTACGAAAATCTAGAGCGCTTTTTGAACGGCAACCTGCCGCTGCGCAACCAGATCGACAAGCGACGAGGGTTTTGAAATGTTTGACGAATACCGTGGCACGCCGCCGGCTTTTCACGTGATGATCAAGCCGCGTGGGCCGATCTGCAATCTGAACTGCCGATACTGCTATTACCTTGCCAAAGAGCGCCTCTACGAGTCGGATGACTCGTTCCAAATGAGCATCGAGGTGCTGGAGCGTTTTACCCGGCAATATCTGGAGGCCCAGCGCGTGCCCCAGGTGACCATCGGCTGGCAAGGTGGCGAGCCGACACTGCGCGGATTAGATTTTTTCAAACAGGCGGTCGAGTTGCAGCAACGCTATCGCAAGCCGGGCCAGCACATCCTCAACGCGCTGCAAACCAACGGCACCACCCTCACCGACGAGTGGTGTGTGTTCTTGCGCGAACATGGCTTTCTTGTCGGCCTCAGTCTGGACGGCCCCCGCAAGCTGCACGATGCCTACCGTCGCGACAAGAGCGGTCGGCCAACGTTTGAGCGGGTGATGCACGGTCTGCGCTTGCTGCAAAAACACCAGGTCGAACACAACATCCTGACCACCGTCCACGCCGCCAATGTCGACTACCCGCTGGAGGTGTACCGCTTTTTGCGCGACCAGGCGAGGGCCCAGTTCATCCAATTCATTCCCATCGTCGAGCGCGACAATGCAACCGGCTTTCAAGAGGGCGAAAAACTCACCGAACGTTCGGTATCGGGGGAGCAATACGGCCGGTTTTTGATCGCCATCTTTGACGAATGGGTGCGCAACGATGTAGGCAAGATTTTTGTGCAAATCTTTGATGTGGCATTGGCAGCGTGGGTCGGACAACCACCCGGTCTGTGTGTGTTCGACTCAACCTGTGGGTTGGCCCTGGTGCTGGAACACAACGGCGATCTGTACGCCTGTGACCATTTTGTCGAACCACGACACCGGCGGGGAAACATCATGGAAAAACCACTGGTCGAAATGGTCGCTTCGGTTGAACAGCGCCGGTTTGGCCTGGCCAAACGCGATGCGCTGCCGCATCAGTGCCTGGAATGCGACGTGCGCTTCGTTTGCCACGGCGGTTGTCCCAAGAACCGCATTCAAAGTCCGGCGCCGGGCGAAGAGCGTATCAACCATTTGTGCGCCGGATACAAAGCCTTTTTTCACCACATCGCCCCGTACATGCGCCGGATGGCCGACGAATTGCACAGAAAAGACCCTAAAGGTTTCAAAAACCTTTAGGGTCTGAAGTGTGTTCTGTGAGCCGCACAGGACTCGAACCTGTAACCCGCTGATTAAGAGTCAGCTGCTCTGCCGAGTTGAGCTAGCGGCCCAGGCAACGGGCATTATACTCCATTTGGGCCATTTGTCAAGCTATTCTCCCGCAGGTCAGACCGACCTGCGGGAGAAGCGTTTACATCCTGTCCGGTGCGGCGACACCGAGGATGTGCAAGGTGTTCGCCAAAGTGTGTCGGGCCGCCTCGACCAGCTTGAGGCGCGCTTTGGTGAGGGCGGCATCGCCCGGTTCAGAGGAGACGATGCGGCATTCCTGGTAAAAGGTGTGAAAAGCTGCTGCCAACTCTTGCGCATAGTAGCAAAAGTGATGTGGCGTCAGCTCGGTTGCGGCGCGGGTAACCACTTCTGGCAACTGGATCATCTTGCGGATCAGCGCCAGTTCGGCCGGGTGGGTCAACAAATGCACGTCGCCGTCCGACCAATCGCTCCATCCTCGCTCCTGAGCAACGCGCAGCACACTGGCAATGCGCGCATGTGCGTATTGGACATAATAAACCGGGTTTTCATCGCTTTGTTTTTTGGCCAGGTCAATATCAAAGTCCATCTGGCTGTCGGCCGAGCGCTGAAGCAAGAAAAAGCGCGTCGCATCCGGGCCGACATCGTCGAGCAATTCTTTGAGATAGACCAGCGTGCCTTTGCGCTTGGAAAGGATTACCGTGTTCCCCCCCTGAATGATCGTCACCATCTGGTAGATGATCAGCGTCAGCGTTTGAGGATCAAGGCCGAGGGCGCGCATCATAGCAAACATGCGCGGCACATGCCCCTGATGGTCGGCGCCCCATACGTCGATCACCCAATCGAAACCACGGCTCACGAATTTGTCGTAATGGTAGGCGATGTCAGAGGCAAAATAGCCGGGCAGGCCGTTGGAGCGCACCATCACCTCATCTTTATCGCCACCAAAGCGGGTTGCCGAAAACCAGAGCGCGCCGTCTTTTTCGTACAGGGCATCAACCTGACGCAATTTGTCCATAATTTTGTCAAAAGTACCGTCTTGATACAAAGTTTTTTCTGAAAACCAGCGATCATAGTGAATGTTGAGCCGCTCACAGTCCTCGCGGATGCTGCGCAAAGCCCGCTCAATTCCCCATGCGCCGAGCGCAAGCTGTGCCTCGTGTTCCGGCAAATCGAGGTAACGCCGTCCTTCGGCCGCGATCACCTCTTGTGCCCAGGCCACCAGATAATCACCGTGATAACCGTCTTCGGGCAGTTCGGCCTCGAGGCCAAGCGCCTGCCGGTAGCGCACAAGCAGGCTTTCTCCGAACTTGAGCACTTGTGTGCCTGCATCGTTCACATAATACTCGCGCTCAACCCGGTATCCGGCCGCTTCAAGGGCATTGGCAATGCCGTCGCCGAGCACCACATTGCGACCAAATCCGGCATGCAGCGGGCCGGTGGGGTTGGCACTGCCGTATTCGACCTGCACCCGTCGTCCTTGGCCCAGATCGACCCGTCCCCATCTATCTCCTGCCGCGTTGATCTCGTCAACCTGTTCGGCCAGCCAGTCTGGCGCCAGGCGAAAATTGAGAAAGCCGGGCTGGGCCACCTCGATTGTGCCGACCATCTTGTTGGGGGGGAATCGGGCGATCACAATCTCGGCGATTCGCGCCGGGGACAGATGGGCCAATCGCGTCATCTGCATACATACCGAGGTGGAAAAATCGCCGAATTCGGCATGGCGTGGTGGCTGCACCGACACCGCAGGAACCTCAAAGGGGGGCAAGTCGCCTGCTTGTTGCGCTGTTTTAATTGCGCAAACGATCATATCGGCCAAAAGATCTGCTAGGAGCTTCATCTTGATCCCTTTAGCTGGTTTGAATTCAATCTGTATTCTGGCGAATCCACATCTGGTGGCCGAGTCGAGGCTTTAGCCGAACCGAAGCCCCAATTCTTCCAAATGCCAGCGTTCAGATTCAACGGCAAAATCGCACCGATTGTACCCGTTTTTGCCGATTTGAGCAAGTAGTGGCGCAGCGTGCTACGCCCTTACAAGGATGGCGATCGCAGGACATTTGACAGTTTGGCTTTCTTTGTTTATAATCTATCCTATTCAGGAGTATTTATAATGAATGAACTAGAGATCCTCATCGAGCGATTCAAGCAGCATGGCTACAAAATGACTCCGCAACGACGGACAATTTTACAGACGTTGTGTATGCCGGGCACGCATCTGGCTGCCGAGCAAATCTATGAACAGGTACGCCAGACTATGCCCGATGTGTCCATTGCGACAATTTACAACACGCTGCGCGAGTTGGTCTCGATAGGGGTTGTACACGAGCTGGAACTCGGCTTTGGTAAGCACTTTTACGAAGTAGCTCGCATGCCGCACGCTCACCTGGTGTGCCTCCATTGCAACGTGGTTCGTGACATCGCGATCGATCAAAATGACCTCCGTACCCTCATCGCCGCCGGCGATGGGTTTGTCCCCATAAGCTACGAAATTGTCGTGCAAGGTTATTGCGCAGATTGTTATCGAATGCTCCAGGCAAATTGACAATCGCAACGGTGGCAGTTTAGAGCACGGTTGGCGGGCCAACTGCCGTTCAACATTCGGTCGGATTGTCTGCCGGCTGCTTTCTAACTCGCCAAGACGATCATTTCCCGAAAACACCAGGTCCGGTTTTCAAGGAGAGAGCATGGCCAAGCATGTCATCATCGGTAACGGCGTTGCCGGCGTCACTGCGGCACAGGCCATCGCACGTGCCGATCCCTCGGCCCAGGTGCATATTCTGGGCGATGAACCCCGTCTATACTATCGTCGCCCGATGTTGTGGCAATTCATTGCCGGTGAGGTCGACGAACAGGCGCTCTACTTTCGTCCGCAGTCATGGTATGAAAGCCAGGGCATTCATGTTCACCTCAACGCGCGCGTAACCGCAATTGACCGTTCGGCACACCGCCTGAGCCTGGCCGATGGAAGCACGCTGACTTTTGACCGGCTTTTGCTGGCCACGGGAGGCCAACCCTTTATGCCGCCGATGGTTGGCAGCCACAAGACCGGCGTCTATTGCCTGCGCACGCTGGAAGACGCTCAAGCGATCAAGATGCGGGCAGCACGGGCCCACAGCGCGATCATCATCGGCGGCGGATTGCTGGGGCTGGAAACGGCCCGCTCGATTCTCCGCCCGGATCTGCCGGTGACGGTGCTCGAATTTATGCCCCACCTGTTGCCGCGCCAACTCGATGCGGCCGGCGCCGACGTGCTGCAAGAGCTGTTGACGCGCATGGGGCTGCAAATTGTCACCTCGGCGATCACCGACGAAATCTTGGGTCAAGAGAGTGCAACCGGTGTGCGCCTCAAAGACGGACGGACATTCCGCGGTGAGTTGATCGTCATCTCGGCCGGAATCCGTTCGCGTACCGAACTGGCCGAGGCCGCCGGATTGCAGGTCGGTCGAGGTATTGTTGTGAATCAGTACATGCAAACCTCAGACGCAGACATCTTCGCTGCCGGTGACGCCGCCGAGTTCAACGGCATCGTCTACGGCATCATCCCGGCCGCAATGGAGCAAGCCACCGTCGCCGCGGCCAATATGGTTGCGCCGAACAGCAAAAGCTATAACGGCACCATTCCCTCCACCACCCTCAAAGTGGTCGGCATCAACCTGACATGCCTGGGCAACTCGAACGCACTGGGTGAAGGTGGCTTTACAATTCTCAACTGGGCCGATCGCAAGCATGGGGTGTTCAAAAAGTTGGTTTTGCACGATGGACGTGTAACCGGCGCCATTTTGCTCGGTGACAACGGCGACACACGTATCGTTCAGCGATTGATCCAGGAAGCAATTGACATCTCGGCTTATCAGGACGCGCTCCTCCAGGCCCAACTTGACTTGAAAATGTTGCCGTTGCCCTGATGATGGGAACGAATGCCCCTGGCAGTCGTCGGAATCGGGCCGATTTCGGGCGCGGTCTGGAGATCGGCCCGAGCCGGGGCGGGGTTGGGGCGCAGCGTGCTGCGCCCTCCTCGGACATCGGTTATTGTTGAACAGAACTTGATCGCGTCTGCCGAATGAGGTCAGGTTCTGAAAAAGTTACTATTTATGAATAGGGAGGTAAAAATGCATGCAATGACCAAGGCCAATCTTGAGGCCGCATTTGCCGGCGAAAGCCAGGCCCATATGAAGTACAAAATTTTTGCCGAACAGGCGGAAAAGGAGGGCTTTCCAGAGGTTGCCCGTCTGTTCCGCGCCATTTCGTATGCCGAAGAGGTGCATGCCACCAACCATTTCAAACAGCTTTACGGCGTTGGCGACACAGTGCACAACCTGGAAACGGCTTACGGCGGCGAGAATTACGAAAACACCGAGATGTACCCCGCTTTCGATGCGGTGGCCAAGCTGCAGAACGAAAAAGGCGCTATGTTGAGCATCCACTATGCCCTGGAAGCCGAAAAAATCCACGAAACCATGTACCGGGATGCCCAGGCGCTGGTCAAGCAAGGCCAGGACATCAACTCGCTGCCGATCTATATCTGCCCGGTATGCGGATATACCGTGATCGGTGAGCCGCCGGAGCGCTGCCCGGTCTCCAAGACGCCAAGAGAAAAATTTGTCAAATTTTAAATTTGCGGAGCATACTCCGCGTTCATTGTCAAATGGAGGTTTGAAAAAATGACAGCCTTGAGTGCTACGTTTAGATCTGCAGATTGGAAAACCGAAAAGCACGCCCCGATCATCGAAGCGCCGGAGCGCGTTGCTGCCGGCCAGGTGTTTGAGGTCAAGATCAGCCTGGGCAAAGCAATTGCCCATCCCAACACCCTCGAACATCACATCGCCTGGATGAGCCTTTACTTTTTGCCCGACGGCGCGCCGGTGCCCTTGCAGGTGGGCCATTTCGAGTTCAGCAGCCACGGTGCAGGCAATGTGTTTACCGCTCCCAGCGCCGTTACGACCTTGAGCATCGAAAAGAGCGGTACGTTGCAGGCAGTTGCCTTTTGCAACATCCATGGCTTGTGGGAAACCAGTCAGCCGATCACCGTTGGCTAGATGCCCTTCCCAATGGTGAGAGAGACCCTAAAGGTCTTCAAGACCTTTAGGGTCTCGATTTGACTGTGACAAGGAGTGTAAATGATGAAAGTGATGTTGTATGCCTTGAGCACATGCGGGTGGTGCAAAAAGACCAGAACTTTTCTCGACGAAAACGGTATCGAATACGATTACGTTTACGTTGATGAACTCAAAGGTGCTCGCCGCGACGAGGTGATGGAACAGGTCCGCCGGTGGAATCCCAAAGGGAGCTTTCCAACCGTGGTCATCGATGATTCGCAGGCCATCGTCGGCTTTCAAGAGGAACGTTTGCGCGAGGTGTTTGGCCTATGAGCGAGCCGTCGATCCCCCAAGGAGTTTCGCCGGAAGCGTGGGCGCTTTATCTGCGCCTCAAAAAAGAAGCCGAAGCCGCCGGCTATTTTCTCAACCCCGACGTGCCCTTTGTGCTCGATCTGATGGAAGGGTTGCTGGCCAACGAGCGACGCTATGGCTACTGGGCCTGCCCATGTCGCCTGGCCGACGGCACGCGCGAGCGCGACCTGGACATCATTTGTCCGTGCGATTACCGTGACCCCGACCTGGACGAGTATGGCGCGTGTTATTGTGCCCTGTACGTCTCGGAAGAGATTGCGCAAGGACGCAAACCGGTGCAGCCGGTGCCGGAACGGCGCGGATCGTCGGCGGAGACGCACGAGGAAGAACTGGTTGGCTGGACACGCAGTGGCATTCCGGTCTGGCGTTGCAAGGTGTGTGGATACCTTTGCGCGCGACCTCAGCCGCCGCTCAAGTGCCCCATCTGCAAAGCCGACCGCGACCGTTTTGAACGCTTTGCCTGAAAAAAACAGGAGTGATTATTGATGTCTGATCCCACTACGTTGGCCGACCTGTTTGAATTGGCCATCCAGGCCGAGCGGAACGCCGAAGCATTATATGACCGCTTTGCCCAACTTTTTGCTGCTCATCCCAAGGTGGCCGACTTTTGGCATCAATATGCCCGGCAAGAAGCGGCCCATGCCGACTGGCTGACCCAGCTCGTCGAAAGCCTGGACGCCGATCAACTCGACGCACCGGCCGATCCGACCATTCTGAATAACGCCCAACGATTGCTCTCTTTTTCTCTGGACAAGGTTTTGGAGACCGTTCACACTCTCGACGATGCCTATCAATTGGCCACCGAAATGGAAAATGGTGAGACCAATGCCATTTTTCAGTTTTTAACCGAGCATGTTGCGCCTTCGGAGCAGCTACGCGCCTTTTTGCGCGGTCAACTTCGAGATCACCTCAGTAAACTGATGGTCGATTTTCCGCTGGAATTCCAATCGGCGGCCCGACGGCAACAGGTTTCGATTCAAGCCGGATAAGGGGGACGTTATGGCCGAATTAAAGTTTGCTCCACAAGATTGGGAACGCATCACCCGCGACCATATGGCCTGGTGGGCCGGCGAACTGGACCGCCCTCTGGTGCTGTTCAAGGGCTACGACCCCGTTGAATTGCCTTTCCGCTACGCTTTTATGAGCAATTATCCGCTTGACATGCCCGCTTCGGCGGTGATCGACCGGTACGAGCCGGAATTGTTGGCCACACGTTTTTACGGCGACGCTTTTCCCTGGCTTTGGATCAACTTTGGGCCGGGGATCGTGGCCGGTTTTACCGGCGCGCGTGTGCACAGCGTGGTTGAGCCGTCTGAAACGACATGGTTCACTCCGGCCCAAGACGTGCCGCCGTCCGAAATGCATTTGCGGTATGATCCCGAAAATGTCTGGTGGCAGCGTGTGCAGGCGATCACGCAGGAAGCCCTGAACCGCTGGGATGGGATGGTGGCCGTTGCCCACACCGATTTGGGGGGCAACCTGGACATTTTGGCTTCTCACCGCGACACCGAAAAACTCCTCTTGGACCTGGTGGATGTGCCGGACGAGGTGGAGCGGCTGGTAGGCGAGATCACTGCCCTGTGGCTGCGTTATTATGACGAGCTGGATGCGCTCATCCGCCCACGTTGTGGCGGCACGTCTTGCTGGACACCGCTCTGGTCGACCGGAAAAACGTATATGCTGCAATGCGATTTCTCCTATATGATCTCACCGGCGATGTTTGAGCGTTTTGTCCTGCCCGATTTGACCGCCTGCTGTGCCCACCTCGATCACGCCTTTTATCACCTCGACGGCAAGGGAGAAATCCCGCACCTCGATCTGCTCCTGTCTATCGAACGGCTGCGCGGCATCCAATGGGTGCCCGGCGACGGTCAGCCGCCCCCCGATCAATGGCTGCCTTTGCTCAAGCGCATCCGCGATGGCGGCAAATTGTGCCAGGTCTTTGTCAGCCCGGAAGGCGCACTCAACATTGTGCGCAACCTGGGTGGCAAGGGCTTTATGTTGGTGGTTGGCCACGCCGGTCAGCTCAACGAGCCGGAAGACGCCGCCGCTTTTTTGGCGACGTTGAAACGTGAAGATGTTGGGAGGTAAGATTTATTTGCAATGAGCGTCGTGATCTATACCACACCCACATGCGGTTTTTGTCAGCAGGCCAAACAGTATTTGCGCACGCGTGGCGTGCCCTTTGTCGAAATTGATGTCAGCCGCGATGCATATGCGGCCATGGAGATGGTGCGCATATCCGGTCAACAAGGCGTGCCGGTGATCGTCATCGATGGGCAGGTAATTTTGGGCTTTGACCGTCCGACCGTTGACCGGCTGCTGTGGCAGCGGATGAACACTCCACCCAAACTCGGCGTTGCCGTTGCCGATGCCCGAAAAATCGCGGCCCAAAAGGGGCTTCAACTGCCTGACGGCGCGTATGTGGGCCGTGTCAACGCCGGATCGGCGGCGGCTTATGCCGGCCTGCGTGCCGGTGATGTGATCGTTCGTCTGGCCAACCGGCCTGTGCAAGACGATTCAAGCCTTCATCGCATTATGGCCGATTTGCGCAACAACGCGCTGGTTCCGCTGACCGTTTGGCGCGACGGTCAACAACTCGAATTGGCCGTGCCTTTTTGATTGCCCACCGAAATGTTCGCGCCGGCTTTCAGGAGGTGAATATGCAAGCGACACTCAACGATCTGGTCATCCGCATCGGCGGCGAGGCCGGCCATGGCGTCGAGTCGAGCGGAGCCGGATTTTGTCAGGCTCTTACCCGTTCTGGATTGTATGTTTTTGGCCTGCCCGATTATCATTCGCGCATCCGCGGCGGACACAATTTTTACACCGTGCGCGTGAGCGATCGTCCGCTGTACGCACACAGCGACCGGATTCACCTGTTGCTGGCCCTGACCGAAGAGACGATCACCCGCCATCAAGATGCGCTGGTGCCCGGCGGCGCAGTGCTCTACGACACCCGTCTCAAGGTCACTGCCGAGATGATGGCCCGCGATGACGTGCTCTATGTCGGCTTGCCGTTGAGCGAGATGGCCAAAGAAAAGTCCGGCACCGAACTGGCCCGTAACACCATGGCCCTGGGCTTTGCTGCCGGCATCACCGGCCTTGATCTCGGCGGGATCGAGAGCGTAATCTATGATAACTTTGCCCGCAAAGGCCAGGCGGTGATCGAGGGCAACCTCGACGCGGCGCGCTGGGGACAGGCCGAAGGGGCACGCTATGCGGCCCAATTCCCCTTCAAGCTCCAGGCCCGGCCGGACGCCCCCCGCCGACTGACCGTCAGCGGCACGCAGGCTTTTGCGATGGGCGCGCTGGCCGGCGGTTGCCGCTTTTGCGCCGGCTATCCGATGACCCCCGGCTCACCGGTGTTGCATTGGCTGGCCGCCCACAGCGCCCGCTATGGCGTGGCGATCAAGCACACCGAAGACGAGATTGCCGCCATCTGTATGGCGATCGGCGCGGCGCATATGGGCGCACGGGCACTGGTGCCCACTTCTGGCGGCGGCTTTTCGCTGATGGTCGAGGCGTTGGGCCTGGCCGGAATGACCGAAACGCCGCTGGTAATTTACAATGCCCAACGTCCCGGCCCTTCCACCGGCCTGCCCACGCGCAATGAACAGGGAGACCTGCTCTTTACCATTTATGCTTCACAAGGTGATTTTCCGCGCTTTGTGCTGGCTCCACACACCGTCGAAGCGTGTTTTGTGGCCGGCTGGCAGGCTTTTAATCTCGCCGAACGCTACCAGACGCCCGTCATCGTGCTCAGCGATCATTACCTGGCGGTCATGACGCGCACCCTGGAAGCCGATGCGTTTGACTGGGATGCCGTCGAGATCGACCGCGGCGAATTGCTCACCCCGGCACAGCTCGATGCTCTGGAAGAAGAGTATAAACGCTTCAAGGATACCCCATCGGGAATCTCGCCACGGGCGTTGCCCGGCCACCCCAAGGCCGTTTACGTCTCCGACAGCGACGAACATGACGAAAGCGGGCACATCAGCGAAGAATCGGCGGTGCGCATCCAACAAATGGACAAACGGATGCGCAAAATGGTGGGTATGCGGGCCGAAATGGGCGCGCCGCTTTGCTACGGCCCGACTGATGCCGAGATCACCCTGGTCGGCTGGGGGTCAACCTATGGGCCGCTGCGCGAAGCCGTAGATCGGCTCAATGCGCGCTCACCCAAACGGGCCAACATGGTCAATTTCACCGACCTGTGGCCTCTGCCAACCAACAAGGCCCACGCGGCATTGGCCGGAACACGTCGGCGGATCGCCGTCGAAGTGAACGCCACGGCGCAGTTTGCCACCCTCCTGCGTGCCTATACCGGCATCGAAATGGACGACTATATCCGCAAATACGACGGGCGGCCTATCTCGCCGGACGAGATCGTACAGGCGTTGGAAGGCTCAACGCCTAAAGTTGTCAAGTGAGGTGAAATATGGTCACACGTGCAGATTACAACAGCCCGGAAGCCGTCACCTGGTGTCCGGGGTGCGGAAATTACGGCATCTTGAACGCCCTGAAAATGGCCCTGGTCGAACAAGGTTTTGAGCCGCATCAGGTGGTGATTTTCAGCGGCATTGGCTGTGGCAGCAAATTGCCCCGTTATATGAAGGTCAACGGCATGCACACCATCCACGGCCGCCCGCTGGCGATCGCTACCGGCGCACGGCTGGCCAACCACGGGTTGAAAATTCTCACCGTGCACGGCGATGGCGATGGATATGGGATGGGATTGTCGCATTTTGCCCATGCCGCACGCCGCAACATCGGCATCGTGGATATTGTGCAAAACAACCGCGTCTACGGCCTCACCAAAGGCCAGTATTCTCCCACCAGTGATCGTGGCATGCGTACCCCGACCTCACCCGAAGGGGCCATCGAATTGCCGGTGCCTCCCCTGGCCCTGGCGATCACGATGGGAGCGACCTTTGTCGCCCGCGCCTACCCCGGCGACTTGCGACACCTGGTGTGGGTGCTCGGCGAAGCGCTCCGTCACGATGGGTACGCGCTGGTAGATGTGCTCCAGCCTTGTGTGACTTTTAACCGTCCCAGCGCATACGATTTTTACAACCCGCGCGTTTACAAACTCCAGGACGAAGGCCACGATCCCACCGACAAGGTCGCCGCCTGGCAAAAAGCCTTCGAGTGGGGCGAGCGCATTCCCCTGGGCATCTTTTACCAGGTGCATGGTCAGCCTACCTATGAAGCCCAGGTGCCTGCGCTCCAGGCCGGCCCACTGGTTGCTCAGCCGCTGACCAAATTGAACGCGCAACAGATCGACGCTTTGCAAAAAGAATTGATGTAAAAATGCGTTGGACTCGGGCGATTTCGGACGTTGAGGCTTCAGCCGGTCTACCGCTGGTGATTCGAATCCGGCTAAAGCCTCAGCTCTGCTAACCAGACGTAGATTCGCCAGAGTCCAAAATGGGGCTGACTCGAGTCATTGCCAGGACGCGGGTTAAAAATCCGTGTCAATCTGTTGCATCCGTGCCGATCCGTGTCCCGTTTCATAGGTGCTCAGCCATTGAGCCTGAGCACCCGTGCCAGATTCCCTCCCATCACCCGTGCTTTTTCCTCTGCCGAGAACAGCCCGTCGAGCGCGGCATCGTACATCGCCTTGACCACGTGCGGCCATTGAAAAGGCGCATCGGTGCCAAAGAGCACGCGGTCGGCGCCCAGGGTCTGAATGGCCTGAACGATCGCCTGGTAAGTGGTTGCGCTGCCTACCAGGTACATATTGGGGCACTCTTGGGCCACCTCGATCGTCACCCGGTTCATCATCGGGTCCGCCATGCCCATGTGCACCATCAAGATCGGCGTTTCGGGAAACATTTTGGCGATCTTGGCCGCGCGCAGCGGATGGGTGCGTTCATACTCGTCTGCGCCGATGTGGAAGGCCAGCGCCTTGCCCGTTTTGGCGATCGCCTCGGCAACCGGAAGCGCAATCTGGGGGTCGTCGATAAAGTAACGGTTTTGTGCCCCGTTCATCTTGACCCCACAAAAGCCATATTCTTCGGTGCAGACGCGCACCATCTTGAGCGCGTGTTCAATGCCGACCGTTGGATCGGCCCACCCAAAGCCGATCAGCCGGTCGGGATATTGGCGGGTTGCCTGGTAGACGTAGCGGTTATGCCCCTCGATCTCGGTTCCGTGGTAATCCGGCTTGAGCCAGACCAACGCCTTGTCAATTCCGGCGCATTCCATCCGCTCCAGGTGCCTTTCGACGGCAAATTCGCCCCCTGTTGGGGCAATGTGGGTGTCGGCATCGATAATCATTGTACACTCCTGACCGTAGCCCAGAATTTATTCTGTGCCTATTGCGCGAAAAACGTCGTCACCGAGCCGGCCGGGGCCTTGTAACCCAAAATGCCGTTCTGCAGCGCAAATTCACCCAATGCAACATAGCGTTCGTTGGTCGAAGTGCGGTATGCATCAAAGGCCAGCGCCTCGCTGCCCCGCACGACAATTGGCAGTTCAATCGCCTCGGCCGCGGTATTGATCACGACCAACGTGTCTGGATGTTTAGTGCCGTTGGAAGCAAAGGCGATCAGCCCGACGGACGAATCGTTACAGCGCACACGCGCCACTTTCATCCCCGGTTGTCCGGCCCGACAAACCTGCTTGTAGAAATAATAGCCCGGCTCGACGGTATAGCTGCCCCCTTCCGGCGCAATGCGAAACGCCGTGCCCGGATTGGGATCGCCGCCCACCCATTTGCCGCTCCATTGCACCGCTGCCCAAGGGATGATCGCATTCACCTTGGCCCCATAGATTTGGTTGTGAATCTCCCAGATGAAAAAGGCATCCATGCCGGCCCAACCGGTGCTGGTTACCCAGGCATGTAATTCGGGTCGTTTGGCGCGCAAAAGATCAACGCCTGCGCTGCGCCAGTCCCCATACCAACGGCCGGGATCGCGCCCCCAAAACCCGTGGGAGGTGATCAACCCCAGATTTCTGAGCGCCATGGGGTCATCGCGAAGGGCGTCGGCGTAGCCCCACTCGTAAAAGCGATGCCAGTTGCTGGTTTCACCGGGGGTAATGCCCACTTCTTGCAACCTCTGTGCGTCCAACATCGGCCGCATAAAGGAGATGAAATCGGCTACCTGTTCCGGCGGCCAATACATGTTGTAATCGTGGTGCAGGCCCCCTTCGCTGCCGTCTGACGGCCAGCGCATCCAGTCTTCCCCTTCGTTGTGCAGCGACACCCATTTGACCGGCAAACCCTCCACCTCGCGCAGGTATTTGACCCAAGAAATGAGATACTTGGCCACTTCATATCGGCGCTCCGGATCAAGGTCACGCCCGCGCACAATACGTTGCCGGGTTGTCCAGGCCGGTGGCCCGTACAAGGCCGTGATGATTGTCAGATCACCACCCCGTGCGCGGGTACGCGCCAGCCCTTCACGTGCAAAATAGCGCATCCAGCGTGTTGTGCGGGTGTGGTCATAGGCATTCATGTCGATCACAAAGGGATCCCAATCGTACTCTTCACCCGGCTCTCGCTGATGGAATGGATCGAGAAACATCTTGAGCACGCCCGGACGGAGGCCATCGGAGCCAAAGATCAATTCGATGATCTCTTGCCGTTGAGATTCATCAAGCGTGCTGAACCCCCCATAGTCCTGCGGATCGGCATCGTAATCGCGCGTCTGAGCCGTCTCCACATAATTGACTCCAAAGCCATCCCAATCGCGGAGCGGTTTGGCAAAATCCACAAAGGCCCGTCTCATCTTACTCTCCATTCTCTTGAAATGTCATTTCGCCGCCAAGATCAGTATACCCATCGGCAATACGAATGTCAAACTGTTCGCCGAGGCCGTCTTTTACTGACCACCCGTTTCCACTGTAATGGAGATGGGGCACAGTTCGTCTTGAACCGGCGATGGTCCCTTTGATCCGGGCCAAGTCCAAAAATGAAGGCAAGACAGGCCAAAATTCATCATTTTTGAGGAAAGACAAACGGAAAATTCTGTGATATACTGATGGGTGTTGATTGATCTACCACCCATTGGCGAGTCACAGATCGATGCCTCTCCCATCACCGACATCTGATTCTACCCAAATCCAGGCCGGCCAACGCGCAGGAACAGACTCCTGTGTGTCGGCCTGTTTGCGTTTGGGCCGGCGCCGCCCATTGCAAAGGAGCTGCTCCATGATCCGCGTCCGTTCCTGCCTCAATCGCTGGTGGGTCATTTGGTTTGTCTGTAGCCATTTCTGGGCTTTGGTCTGTCGACGGCGCACCGGACGATGGGTGCAGGCACCCGATCCACCCACAGCGTGACGACGTTGACGGCTGCGTTCTCTGCGGGCTGCACGTTTTCCACCCCAAACGAATGGTGTTGGACAGCGATTCCACCCGCGTGCAGTGGCTTCAAACAGGGTGATGATATCTTCAGGCGTTT
>Ga0209101_1001162_pt1 | contig 20193 bp, 19 predicted proteins | sample ConPoolayeCmetaG_FD_185481 | JGI IMG/M metagenome (GOLD analysis project Ga0209101, IMG submission 185481) | Hot spring microbial mat communities from California, USA to study Microbial Dark Matter (Phase II) - Cone Pool mat layer C metaG... ...
GGGGCAGGTTGGGCAGGGTAGCCGTCGGGAGCGGGGTCGGCGATAATTCAATGGTGGCCAGCGCCTTGCCCGGCGTGGCAAACAGATCGGCCACCACAAAGTCACTGTCACCGGCAGGCTGTGCCTGGCAGGCGATCAAGGCCGTCAGCGCGAGCACCAGCCCTGCCCCTGTAAGCGCCAGAAAACGGAAGATGCGTTTCATGTCTTGCCTCTTGAGAGGCAGTGTAGCAAAATCTGGGCTGGAAAGCCAGAATCATTCATCTGCCGCCCTGCCGAAAGGTTCGCCATGTCATCAAAAGCACGCTGGCTGACAGCCCTTCCCTTCATGGCCGCCGCACTGGCCCTGCTGGCCTGGCTGATCCGCGCCTACTGGCCCTTCACCATAGATGACTCCTTCATCACCTTTCGCTACGCCGCTCATCTGGCGGCGGGATTGGGGCCGGTCTATAACCCCGGCCTGCCCCGCGCCGAAGGGTACACCACCTTCCTGTGGATGCTGATCATGGCCATCCCTCATGCGGCAGGGCTGGACGCCGTTGCCTTTGCCAAGTGGGCCGGCGCGGTGATGACAGCCGGCACGCTGGCGGTGGTCTTCTTTTTCACCCTTCACCTGACACGCTTTATGGAAGGCACACTGCGCGGCGCGGCGGCAGGGATGGCGGCGCTCCTGCTGGCCGCCTTCGGGCCGACCTCGCTTCACGCTGTCGCGGGGATGGAGACCCCTCTTTTCACCCTGCTGTTGACGATCTTCTTGTGGCTGGTGACGGTCTACACGGGCCGCCCAGACGACAAACTCGCCGCCGGGCTGTCGGTCACAGCGCTTCTGCTCGGCTTGACCCGCCCGGAGGGGAATCTGGCCGCGCTGGCCGGGCTGGGTGTGGCCCTCGCGTTGATCCCGCCCCGCCAGCGCCTTTCCCTGCTCAAGACGGCTGGCCTGCTGTACGGCCTGCCCGGCGCGGCCTATTTCATCTGGCGGGCAGTGTATTACGGCACGCTGTTGCCCTTGCCGTTCTACATTAAGGTAGCCTCTCAGGCGCTTCTGGCGGGCTGGCCGGACGTGGCCTCCTACGGCAGGCATATGCTGGTGCGGCTGGGCGTGCCGATTGCGCTGGCCCTGCCGCGCGTGCGGCGCGACCTTGTGCCGGCGCTGACAGCCGCAGGGGTGATCGTCGTCTTCTTCCTGTTTCCGGCGCACATCATGGGCTATAGCTGGCGCTACCTGTACCCGCTGACGCCGTTTCTGTACGCGCTGGCTGTATCGGGTCTCGGATCGGTGATCGCATGGGGGCGCTCACAGGCGAAGGTCTGGGCCGCCGCGGCGCCGGCGGCGGCACTGACCGCCTGCCTGCTGATCGGCGGGAGCACGCTGGCCGACACCCGTCAGGAGATCGAAAACGCACGCTGGTACGGCTACTCGCTGGAGCACGCCCACGCCGCGCTGGGCCGCCGTCTGGCCGCCTTCCCGGCAGACGGGCAGACGATGGTGCTGGCCATCGGCGATGCAGGGGCCGCCCCCTACTATGCCGGATGGCGCACCATAGATACCTTCGGCCTGAACGACCGCACTATCGCGCTGTCAGGGCATGACCCCGGCTATGTGTTCAGCCACAACCCCGATGTGGTTGTGCTGATCTCGCAGGGGGCAGACGAGTTCACCCCGCGCCTCGAATGGGAACAAGCTCTCTATGAGGCCTGCCGGCAACATGGACTGGCGAAGATCGCGGTTGTGCCTTTCAATTATTATGACCTGTGGGTCATGGCCGCCCCCGACAGCCCCATTGCGGCCTACCTGCAAGGGGAATGGTAGTTTCTTTTGTTTGTTGTTGCCAAGAAGGGAGTCAAATCATGCGTTCATGGATGCGCCTGCCTGCCCTGATTGCGCTGGCCCTGCTCAGCGGGGCATGTGCCCTTTTGCCGACTGCTGTCGCGCCGACCTCCATGCCGCAGCCCGCCGTCACCGGTAATGCCGCCCCTTCCACCTCTGAGGGACGGGATACCGCCGCCATTCTGGCAGAACTGGGCAGTTACCCCTGCCCGGACAGCACCTTCACCTGCGTCAAGCTGACTGTGCCGCTCGATCATTTCGACCCGGCCAACACAGCCGCCATCGAGGTCGTGTTTGCCGTCCTGCCGGCCAGCGGTGAACGGCAGGGGATGTTCGTAACGGTCACAGGCGGGCCGGGGACATCCGGCCTGGCCGCCGCCGATAATTACACCGCCGCCTTTGACCCCTCCATACCGGAACACTTCGACATCGTGTTCTTTGATCAGCGGGGGGTCGGTGCGTCGGGCGGCCTGCAATGCATCAATGCCGCCGCCGCTTATTACCAGACCGACACCCGCACCGACACGCCGGAAGGGGAAGCCGCCCTGATCGAGGCGGCGCGCACCTTCGCCCGTGACTGCGTCGCCGAGATGGGCGTCCCGCCCGACACTCTGCGCTACTACAGCACCCGTCAGGCCATTGAGGACCTTGAGATGTTCCGGCAGATCATCGGCGACGAGAAGTTCTGGCTGTACGGCGAGAGCTACGGCACTCAGTACGCCCAGACCTACGCCGCCGCCTACCCCGATCATCTGGCCGGCCTGATCCTCGACGGGACAGTTGACCTGACCCTGTCCGGCCCGGATTACTATGTCGAGCAGGCACAGGCTTTCAATGATGTGCTGGTCATGACGCTCGAAGCGTGCAACGCCGACCCCGCCTGCGCCGCTCAGGTCGGCGGGGATGCGCTGGCCTTCTACGACGACCTAGCCGCTGAGCTGGCTGTCTCGCCCCAGCCGTTCGCCTTCCCCCTGCCCGCCGGCGGGACAGCGGAACGCACCTTCTCGCTGGGCGACCTGGAGACCGCCGCCGCCGGCTACTCCTATTCGGAGGGCGGGCGGATGATCTTTCTGCGCGGGCTGGCCGCCGCCGCCCGCGGCGACCTGACTCTGCTGGCACGCATTGTCTATGACCAGCTCAGCCTTGACCCCGTCACGCTGGAGCCGGTCCTCGACCCGGCCTGGTCCGATGCGGCGTATTACACCATCGAGTGCAACGACTACAGCTTCTTTGCCGGCACGCCTGAGGAACGCGCCGAAGCATGGATGCGGGCCGGCGACGCCGTAGATGCCTCCATCCCGCGGCTGAGTGCGATCTTCTACGGCGACCTGCCGTGTGTGTTCTGGCCGCAGGGTGAGGACAACGTCCCCCGCCCAGAGCCGTTGATCGCTGAAGGCATCCCGACTATCGTGCTGGGCGCGACCGCCGACGCGGCTACTCCGCTGGCCAACGCACAGCGTGTCTTCAGCCGTCTGGCCGACGGCTATTTGATCGTCACGGAGGGCGGCCCGCACATCACCTTTGGCTGGGGGCGCAACTGCCCCGATGCTCAGGTGACCAACTTCCTTGTCAAAGGACAGCTCCCCGATCAGCGTGAGCTGACCTGCGGCGGCCAGGTTATCCGGAGCTACGTCCCCCTCCAGCCGGTGGATGTCTCCGGCTACGCCGATGTGCTGGACATCTTCACCGCTATAGACACTGACATCTACTTCCTGCCCGAATACTACTACTGGGACCTTGAGACCCCCATCACGACCAGTTGTCCGTACGGGGGCGGGTTCACGTTCGAGCCGAGCGGCGAAGGCGAGCTGTTTACCTTTACCAACTGCGCCTTTGTGGACGGCTTCATCATGACCGGCACCGGCTCGCTGAACTACGACACATGGCTCACCACCGTCGCGGTCACGGTGACCGGCGCGGCTGACGGCTCGCTGACCTACACCCACGCTGACGACGGCACACGCCGCGTCACGGGGACGTATAACGGGCAAAGCGTTGATCTGTCACGCTGAGGGGGAAGATGCCTGCTGAGCGCACTCCGCTCGACTGCCTTCGCCGGCATCCCTACTTCCGTCCGCTCGACCCGCCCCTTCTGGAGAGGCTGGCCGCGCGGGCCGTTTGGCGATCCTTTAACCCCGGCGACACGATCCAATTGGAGGGAGAACCCTCAGCCGGCCTGTGGCTGATCGAGGAAGGGCGCGTCAAGGTATACAAGCTCAGCCCGGACGGGCGCGAGCACATCCTGCATCTGTGCGGCCCCGGCGACTCGTTCAACGACATCGCGGCACTGGACGGCGGCCCCAACCCGTCCAGTGCCGCCTCGCTGGGGCATACCCTGGCTCTGAACCTCCCCTCGGAAGCCTTTAGCGCGGCCCTGTGTGAAAGTCTCCCGCTGGCGCAGGCCGTCATCCGCACCTTGACCGGTCGGGTGCGGTCGCTGGTCCAGCAGATCGAAGACCTTGCGCTTCATTCAGTCACCACCCGTCTGGCCCGCTTCCTGCTGGAACAGGCTGAATCGCCTGCGCTGAGCGGGCCGGGCATCACCCGCGCGGCAGTAGCCGCCCATCTGGCCGCCACGCCGGAGACGATCAGCCGCGGCCTGCGGGCACTGGAACAGATCGGCGCGATCCAGTTTGACCGTCACCGCATCGTCATCGTGGATGAAGGCATCCTGCGGGCCATTGCGCTGATATAAGGGCCAAGCCTCCTCTTCTTGATCCAGATCAACGACATCCTGCCCTGCCGCCCCTATGCTGAAGATCGGGGGATGAGCAGACCTCTCATCCCCTAGACGGCGTCACCCTGAGGGAGGATGGATCACCAGCAATGGCTTCCGCGCATTGATCAGGCCCGCTGTACCGCCTGCGGCGACTGTATCGCACTGTGCCCCGCCGGCGCACTGGGACGCCTTGAGGGGAAGGCGTCCCTGATCAACGCGGAGGCCTGCACCTACTGTACCGCCTGTGAGGACATCTGCCCTGCGGGCGCAATTGAACTGCCGTTTCTGGTGTGTATATCTGCTTCGAAGCCAAAGGAGTAACGGGCAATGACCGCTCCCTATACCTTGATCCCCAGCCTGAATGAACTGCTTACCGAAGTCCCGCAGGACAGTATCCTCAGCCGCACCTTCTATAGCGACGATCAGGTCAAGGCTGTCCTCTTCAGCTTTGCGGCAGGGCAGGAGCTTTCGGAGCATACCGCCTCAGTGCCTGCCATCATCCACATCCTGCACGGCGAGGCCGAGCTGACGCTGGGCGGCGACCGCATCGAAGGCCGCGCCGGCACCTGGATTCACATGCCGCCCAACCTTCAGCACAGCATCACCGCCAGAACGCCGCTGATCATACTGCTGACGATGGGACGATAGGCCGCCTCCCTGACTCAGCACCCGTTTGACCGGTAGTCAAGTTTCCAACGCATCACAAGGAGGGTACATGACACCAAGCGAACCACAGAGTCCTGGTCATTTTATGCGTGTCCTGATCATTGGTCTGGTCGCCGTGATTGTAGTGCTGGGCTTTGCGTTGATCATGCTGGCCATTGGCGGGTCGCGTGCCTCGATGCCTGCCGCCGAACAGAGGGTGGACGCGCTCGCCAACAGCACCGACCGGTGCGTGGTCTGCCACCGCCGCACCACGCCGGGGATTGTGTCCCAGTACGGGCACAGCACGATGGCCGCCGCCGAAGTCACCTGCCGCGACTGCCATGAGGTCAGCGCAGGCTACGCCGGCGCGGTAGAGCATGAGGGGACGTATGTCCTCAACCAGCCGACAACGGCCATGTGCCGGACCTGCCACACTCAGGAGGTAGCTCAGTTTGAGCAAAGCCGCCATGGGCTTCCGGCTTACGTCGCTTTTGCCGGCAGTGCCGGCCTGTCACCCGAACTGCTGGCCCAGTACGAGTCCATCCCAGAGGGGCAGTTCGCACCCGACCGGTCGCGCAATGCGTTGTTCGTCATCGAGGGGCCGGACTTGACGCCCTTTGCCTGCGAGTCATGCCACAACATCGGCAGGCCTGCCGCTGACGGATCGGTCGGCCAGTGCTGGAAGTGCCACATCCGGCACGAGTTCAGCCTTGAGCAGGCCCGCAAACCGGAAACCTGCAACGCCTGCCACATCGGGCCGGATCACCCCCAGTGGGAGATTTATCAGGAGTCCCCGCACGGCATCGCCTACATGACGATGGGGCATACGTGGAACTGGGAGGCGGAGGCCGGCACGCTGACCGTGGTGGACTTCCCGGCGCCGACCTGTGCCACCTGCCACTTCAGCGGGTTCGGGGCAAGCGGCACAACCCATGATACCGGCGACCGCCTGACGTGGTTTCTGGCCGCGCCGATCAGCGAACGGCGCCCCGGCTGGCAGGATAACATGGTACGGATGCAGAACGTCTGCCTGGAGTGCCACAACCGGAACTTCATCTCATCCTTCTACGCCAGCGCCGACAGGGCTACCGAAGCGGTCAACGCGCTGGTTGAGGAGGGCAATGACATCATGACCCCGCTCCGCGAGGCAGGTCTGCTGACCGATGCGCCGTTTGACCAGCCGATTGACTTCACCTACTTCGAGCTGTGGCATCACTGGGGGCGTACAGCCAAGTTCGGCATCTGGATGCAGGGGCCGGATTACACGCAGTGGCACGGCGTGTATGAGATGCTCAGCGATCTGGCTGAACTGCGCGAGCTGAGCGCCGGGCTGACGGGCGGGTCGGAGCCGTAGCCATGTACCACCTGGCGACTGTTTACCCGCCCGTGAGACGTATCCGACTGCCGCTCTCGCGCGATCAGCTGATGCTGTTGATGGCGGCCATCAACGAGATTTTCCTCGGCATTGACATTTATCTGGCCCACAGCATCAGCGGCACGATCACACCCCGCGAGTGGATTCCGATCATCTTTGGCCCGCTGGCCGGGCTTCTGCTTCTGCTGGCCGGCCTGATGGCGCTCCGGCAACGCGCGGCGGCCACGCTGATCGCCAATGTGGTCTTCGCGGCCAGCATCGTGGTAGGTCTGCTGGGGGCATACTTCCACTTTGTGCGGGCTATCCTGCCCGCCGCGCCGGCAGGTGAACAGGTCAGCGTGCCGTTGCTGGTATGGGCGCCGCCCATTCTAGGGCCGCTCACCTTCGCGCTGGTGGGATGGCTGGGGATGAGCGCCGTCTGGATCGAGGAGCCGCCCGACAGCGGCAGACTGCGTCTGCTGGCCGGGCGGTATATCCAACTGCCCTACAGCAAGACACGGGCTTTCTTCCTCATCGTGGGGCTGGGAACGCTGGCCACTGTCATCAGCAGTGTGCTGGATCACGCCCGCACCGGTTTTGTCAACCCGTGGCTGTGGGTCCCGACGGCGGCGGGGGTGTTCGGAACGGTGGCGGCGGTCACACTGGCCGCGCTGGATCATCCCTCCCGCGCCGACCTGATCGTCTATACCTCAGCCATGCTGTTGTTGATCGCGGTTGGGGTGGCGGGGGCGGTTCTGCATGTGCTGGACAACCTGACGGCAGGCGGCGTCGTGGTCGTTGAGCGCTTCATCCGAGGCGCACCGTTTCTGGCGCCGCTGTTGTTTTCCAATATGGGCATGCTGGGGTTGATCACCCTGCTCAGCCCGGAAGAAAGGGTTTCGTAGGCGGCCCGGCAGGGGCGGCTGTACCCGCCCCTGCCTTCCCCCTTGGCAATGCGTCATGTACCACATCCCCAGATTGGGTCATATGCCGCATCATCGGTTGCCCCTGCCTGTGCAGTTCGGTACAATCTGCCTTATGAGCGGATGCCTGCCCCGGCACGAAGAAAGGACATTCGTCCTGCCTGACAGGTGACAATCAACGTCCGTTATTCAGACTAGATTGGTAGAATTAGGCCAGATTACTTGCCGCATCGTGTGAGCACACAGGAGATAACCATGGCAGATGCCACCCTGCAAGGTTCTGAACTGAACAGCCTGCGCCCTGCCCAATCGGCGGGCGGACGACTCAAGTTCATTATCGGCGGCCTGATCCTGCTGGCCGCAGTTGCCTATCTGATCGTCAGCAATTTGACCTCCCAACAGGAGTACTTCATGACGGTCAATGATCTGCTCTCACGCCAGAGCGAGATGGCCGGGCGCAAGGTCCGCATCTCCGGTGTGGTGCTGGGCGACTCAATCCGCTACGACGGGTATGAACTGCGCTTCACGATTGCCCACATCCCTGACTCGGCGGCTGAGATCGAGGATGAAGGCGGGCTGGCTGAAGTCCTCCATCGGGCGGCCTCCGACCCGGACGCCGCCACTGTCGAGGTCGTGCTGTATGACCAGCCTCTCCCTGACCTGCTGAAGCACGAGGCACAGGCCATTGTCACCGGCACGCTGGGAGAGGACGGCGTCTTTTACGCCGATGAGTTGTTGCTCAAATGCCCCACCCGCTACGAGGAAGCTGTCCCCGATCAGGTGGAACAGTAAAGACGCACGGCCTTATGCGTCCCTTCCGGCGGGACTGCCAAGACTCAAGGCTGGCAGTCTCTCGTCTCAAGGCTTGCCTCGATATGATGACAGGGGGAAAGAATGACCGCTGAACTGGGCGTGATCGTGCTGTGGCTGGCGCTGATCTGTGCTGTGTATGCGTGGATTGCCTCGCTGGTCAGCGTCCGCCGGAACAACCCGCGCCTGGCCGAAAGCGCCCGCAACGCCACGCAGGCCATCTGGCCGCTGGTCACGCTGGCCGCCTTCCTGCTGATCGCTCTGCTGGTGCGCGGCGACTTCAACGTTGCTTATGTGTGGTCCGTCTCCGAGCGGGCTATGCCGCTCTTCTTAAAGATCACCGCCCTGTGGGGCAGTCAGGCCGGCTCACTGCTGTTCTGGACATGGCTGATGAGCACCTTTGCCTTCGGGGTGATGCTCCGCAACTGGCGGCGCGAACAGGCGCTCATGCCGCATGTTGTGGCGGTCATGGCCGGCACGCTGGCGTTCTTCCTGCTGTTGACAGCCCTGTGGGAAAACCCCTTCACCCGCTACTGGCAGACTCCCGCCAACCAGATCACCACAGCGCTGTTTGGGCCGTCGGCCTTCTTGTACGCGATCACGGAACGGATCACCTGGCTGGGGGAACACGCGCCCGGCCTGCTGGGAGTCGTGCTCAGCGGGCTGGAGCCGCTTTCTGCGCCGGCGGGGTCGTTCCTGCCCAACCCGCCTGACGGTCAGGGTCTCAACCCCCTGTTGCGGCATATCGGCATGGTCATCCACCCGCCGATGCTGTATCTGGGGTTTGTGGGGTTCACCGTGCCGTATGCCTTTGGGATGGCGGCCCTGGCCCGCAACGAAGTCAGCGACTCGCTGTTCCGCGCCACACGCCGCTGGACGCTGGTCGCGTGGCTGTTCCTGAGCTTGGGGCTGATTCTGGGCGGGCGCTGGGCCTACGACGTGCTGGGCTGGGGCGGCTACTGGGGCTGGGACCCGGTCGAAAACGCGGCTCTGATGCCGTGGCTGACCGGCACGGCCTTCCTCCATTCGGTCATGATTCAGGAAAAGCGCGGCATGCTGAGGCGCTGGAACATGGTGCTGATCACCCTGACCTATTTGCAGGTCATCCTAGGCACGTTCCTGACCCGTTCCGGCGTGCTCAGCTCGGTGCATTCCTTCGCCCAGAGCGCTATCGGCCCGCTGTTCTTCCTGTTTGTGGCGGGGGCGCTGATCATCAGCGTCTCTCTGCTGGTCAAAGGATGGGACAACCTGGCCGCCGACCGCCGTCTGGAAAGCCTGCTCTCCCGCGAGACGCTCTTCCTGCTCCAGAACTTTGTTTTCGTCTCGATCAACGTCGCGGTGGCCATCGGCACGTTTTGGCCGTTGGTCACCGAACTGCTGGCCGGCGTGATCCCCGGCGTTGAGCGCAGTTCAGTTGGGCCGCCCTATTACAACGCTGTCACCGCACCGATGTTCGTGTTACTGCTGATCCTCATGGCCGTTGTTCCGCTGGTCGCATGGGGGCGGTCCAGCCTCAAACGGTTTGGGCGGGCTATGCTGTGGCCGCTTGGCTTCACGGTTGTCGCGGTCGCGGCGCTGATCGTGCTGGGAGTCCGCAACGCCGGCGCGTTGATCGGTTACGGGACGGCCCTGCTGGCTACTGCCGTGACAGTGCTGGAGTTTCACCGCGGGGCTATGGCCCGCGTCCAGGCCCAGCATGAGAGTTACCCCGCCGCGCTGTGGACGCTCTTCGGGCGCAACCGCCGCCGCTACGGCGGCTACACGATTCATTTGGGCGTGTTCATCATGGCCATCGGGATCATCTCCAGCAACGTCTTCCAGCGCGAGACCCAACGATCCACAGCCGCCGGTCAGACTATCACGCTGGGGGAGTATGTGCTGGAATACCGCGGGCTGGAACGCTTCATGGCCACCGACGGGCGGATGGTGACGCGCGTCCATGCGGGGCTGTACCGGAACGGGCGGGAGGTAGCTCAGCTCTCGCCGCGCATTGACAACTATGCCAACGGGGAACGGATGACCATTCCCGCCACCTACACTACCCTGACCGGCGACGATGTCTATGTCCTGCTGGTTGCATGGGAACAACTTGATCTCTCCAGCGCAACCATCAAAATATATCATAACCCGCTGGTGAACTGGGTATGGGGCGGCGGCGTGATCTTCATTATCGGGTCGCTCATAGCGGCATGGCCGGACTTCAGCGAAGAGCGGCAGGGCGTCATGGCTTCCCGTGAAGCGCGGCCTGCACCAGCGGGAGGGGATTGATTCTCACCCATTCTTGCTGGAGGGAGGTTTCCCATGCAGGCTCTTGTCCGTATCTTCTGGAACGCTGAACAGCGCCGTCTGCGGGCCTTCTGGCGGCTGGCGGTGCAGGCTCTGGCGTGGTTTATTCTGCTCCTCATCATGCAGATCGCCGTCGGGATCGTCATGGGCATTGCAGCAGTGGCGGCGGGGTCTCTGACGCCAGAGCAACTGGCTGACCCGCAGGTGTTGCAGGAGGTGTTTCTTGGCTCGCCAGTGGTGCTGCTGGTGCTTCAGGCCCTCTCTCTGCTGATCAGCCTGCTGACCGTCTGGCTGGCGGGGCGCTTCCTAGATCGGCGGCGCTTCAGCGGTTTCGGCTTCCGCTTCAGCCGCAACTGGTGGATAGATTTCGTCTTTGGGCTGGTGCTGGGCGCTGTCCTGATGGGGCTGATCTTTTTGGCCGAGTCGCTGGCCGGCTGGGTGACGATCAGCGGGACGTTTGTGACAACACAGGAAGGGTGGCTCTTCCCGCTGGCCATCCTGATTCCAGCGGTGATGTTTGTGATGGTCGGCATCAGCGAGGAGCTGTTCAGCCGGGGCTACCAGTTGACCAACCTTGCCGAGGGGTTCAGGGGGATGAAAGTCAGTTCCGGCTGGGCGGTTGTGATCGCCACGCTGATCTCATCGGCGGTCTTCGGCGCACTGCACATCGGCAACCCCAACGCCACCTTGATCAGCACGCTGAACATCATGCTTGCCGGCGTGCTGTTGGCGATGGGCTACATTTTGACCGGCGAACTGGCGATCCCCATCGGCCTGCATATTAGTTGGAACTTCGTACAGGGCAATGTGTTCGGCTTCCCCGTCAGCGGCGGGAGCACCCATGCGGCTACGTTTATCGCCGTCCAGCAGGGCGGCCCCGACCTGTGGACGGGCGGCGCGTTCGGCCCGGAGGGCGGGCTGATCGGGGTGCTGGCGATACTGATCGGCATTGCACTGACCATAGGCTGGGTGCGGTTGCGCTACGGCCGCGCGGCGCTCCATACCGCGCTGGCGGAATATATCCCCCCGTCGGGCGAAACGTCCCAGCCACAGGAGGCTTGATTGATCCGAGAGGTGTTGAGGTAATCTATGCGTCAGACGAATCACAGCGCTTCAGGAGCGCACAGCCGCCCCTTCCACCCCATGCACGTTCCGCGATGGAGCATGATCGCGCTGGTCTTGGCGGTGCTGATCAGGCTGGCTGTTGCGCCCCGTGTGCTGGCACAGGATGTCCAGCCGACCCCCCTGCCGGCGCAGGGGATCACCGACGATGACGTGAACGCTATTGCCCGTCAGCTTTACTGCCCGGTGTGTGACAACGTCCCGCTGGACGTGTGCGGCACACAGGCCTGCGCTGACTGGCGGGAGGAGATTCGCACCCAGCTTGAGCAGGGGCGCACGCCGCAGGAGATCAAAGCCTACTTCGTGGAGCGGTACGGGCGGCGTGTGCTGGCTGTGCCGGAACGGCGCGGTGTTGATCTCCTATTGTGGATTTTGCCGGTGGCGGGCGTCGCGGCGGGGGCGGTCGTGCTGGCGGCTGTCCTGAGGCGGATGGCCCCCGGCGCCCTGACTGCTGAAGCCGTCCCTGACTCCATTCCGGCCTACGACGATCTCGACCCCGAATACGTCGCCCGTCTGGAACAGGAGTTGAAGGAGTTCTCTTCATGAGTGAAGGCACAACGACAAGCATGCCCAGGGCAGGCATCCGCTGGGGGCGTCTCCTCGTATGGGGGGTGGTGGCAGTCGTGCTGGCCCTGCTGGCGCTGTGGCTGGTCATGAGCTTTGCCGCACCGCCCGCCGAAGGCCGCCGGGCGCCCGATTTCACCCTGCAAACCTACCCCGGCCATGACGGCAATACCTACACCCTCTCCGAACTGCGCGGGCAGGTGGTGGTGATCAATTTTTGGGCAAGCTGGTGTGCGCCCTGCGCTGAGGAGGCCGACGACCTCGAGGCGGCTTGGCAGACCTACCGTGACCGGGGGGTTCAGTTTCTCGGCATTGCCTACGTGGACAGCGAGGCTAAGGCGCTGGCCTACATCGAGCGCTACGGGATCACCTATCCCAACGGCCCCGACCTAGGGACGCGCATCTCGGATGTCTACCATATCCGCGGCGTGCCGGAAACGTTCATCATCAACCGCGACGGCGAGGCGGTCTTTTACGCCGCACGCCCGTTGACCTATGCCGAGCTGGCCTCTGCCATCGAGCAGGCGCTTGGCGAGTAGGCGTGCCGTGTTGCGGTACGCCCCGATCAGACACGTAAGAAGCGAGTAACGGAATGGGTATTCCCACTGGATTGCTGGCTCTGGTGATTGTCATTGTCGTGGCCGCCTATGTAGCCCGCCCTTTCCTGTCTCCCCGCACAGGCGAAGAGGTCCAGCGGGGCGGGCGCACGGCGGCCGTCCTGCGTCAGCGGGCCAGCCTGCTGGCCGAACGCAACCAGACCTACCGGGCCTTGCTTGATCTGGCCTTTGAGTACAACACCAACAAACTCTCTCAAGAGGAGTTCGAGGCCCAGCGCCACCGTCTGGTGGCACAGGGGGTTGAGATTCTCCAGAAGCTCGATGCCCTGCCCCTCCTCGACGAGACGCCCGACGCTGACCCCATCGAGGCGGCAGTGCTGGCTTTCCGTGCCGGCGCAGACCTCGGCCCGCGCCGTCAGCAGGGCGGGAACTTCTGCCCGCAGTGCGGCGCAAAAGTCGCCCCGGAGGATCGTTTCTGCGGTGCATGCGGGGCGCGTCTGTGAGAGACAATCACCTTTATTGCGGCAGGGAGCAGGCTATGTTGCGAGTCTCGTGGTTAAAGTCACGGTTGGTTCTGACACTCATTGGCTTGGCGGCGTGTGTCTCGGCGCTGGCCGGCTGTACCCTCGCCAGCGAACCGATACCGGCAGGCCCGATCCAGAGCGGCCCCCTGCCCAGCCGACAGCCGGAGACGCCGGTCAGCCTGCCCAACACCGCCAACGGCGGGCTGATCTTTCTGGAGCGCTGTTCGTCCTGCCACGGCCTGCGCGGAGCAGGCGACGGCACGCTGGCCGAACAGATCATCCAGCAGGGCGGCCAGCTCCCCGACCTGAGCGATCCGGCGCTGGCCCGCGCCCGCAGTCCGCAGGCGTGGCACCAGATCATCACCAACGGCACGGTCTCAGCAGGCGGCCTGATGCCGCCGTGGGGGCAGACGCTGACCAATGCCGAGCGCTGGGATGTCACCTACTATCTCTACTCGCTCAGCATCCCGCCCGAAACGCTCGACGAGGGGCAGGCTGTCTACGCCAGCCAGTGCGCGGCCTGCCATGGCGAGAGCGGCGATCAGGAGGGGCTGAACGACCCGGCGGCCATGTCGGCCCTGAGCCTGCAAGACATCTATGACCACTACGTCACCGACGGGGGCGACGGGGTTCACGTCTTCGGCGATCAGCTCTCAGAGGAGCAACGCTGGGCGGTGGCGGCTTATGTCCTCACCTTCTCGTATTCCGACTCGCCGACCGCGCCTGCACAGGCCGAAGCGCCTGCCGCCCCGCTAGAGGAAGCCGAGGCCGGGCCTGCTGTCACCTCTGAGGCGGGGATCGTACAAGGGGTAGTCGCCAATGCGACCGCCGGCGCCAGCGTCCCTGCCGGTCTGGAGGTCAAGTTGAGCGGCCTCCGGCTGGACGAGAACGGCAATATCGTGGAGTTCATCACCACCTCCAAGCCGATAGCGGCGGACGGCTCATTCCGCTTCACCAACCTGCCGATGAACAACCCCGACTCGGCTTATGTGGTCAGCGTGGTTTACAACGGCGTGGAGTTCGCCAACGGCGTGCGGGTGGACCCGGCCCTTCCCTCCGTTGACCTGCCGATCACGATCTATGAGACAACGACTGACCCGTCCGTCGTCACGGTGGACGCCCTCCACTTCGTCATCCGCGAACACCCGGACGCCCTGCTGGTGATGCAGTTATATGTATTCAGCAACAGCAGTGACCGCGTCTTTGTCAGCCCGGACCCGGTCAGCGGCGGGCGGCGCGGCAGTGTGGCCATCGCCCTGCCCGCCGATGCCTACGGTGTGCAGTTCGAAGAAGGGGAGCTGGGCGGGCGGTTCATCGCCGCCGGAAGCCTGATCTATGACATGCGGCAGGTGACGCCCGGAAGCCGCTCGCATACGATAGTGGTCAGCTACTTCCTGCCTGACGACGGCACAGGCGGGATCAACGTACCCCTCCTGTATCAGACCAGCCAGATCACCGTGCTGGCGCCGGAGGGGAGACGGATCAGTTCGGGCCAGTTAAACCCTGCCGGCACGGAGGTCATCAGCGGGGCGGCCTACAATAAATATCTGGGGCAGAATCTGGCGCCCGGCAGTACCCTGAGCTTCACGGTGCGGCCTGCCTTCTCAGCCCGCACCACCCTTCAGATCGTTTTGGGCGCGGCGCTGGGGGTGGTCGTGATCGGCGGGGTAGCCCTGCTGATCGTTCAGCGCCGCCGGTGGTCTGAGGCCGAACCGGCAGAGGGCCTCCAGCCGGAGGTTGAAGCCCTCATCCGGCAGATAGCCGAACTAGACGAAGCCTTCGAGGCGGGCAGGCTGAACCGCTTCGAGTATGAGGCACAGCGGGCCGCCCTGAAGGCCGCGCTGGCCGAAAAAATGGAGGAGTGATCCCATGAGACGTGTGATCGTGCTGGCCATGCACGGCGTCCCGCCAAGCGATTTCCCCCCGCACGAGATAGCCGAGTTCTTCAGCCTGCATGGGCGGCTTGAACACGGCGGCGGCCCCGACGGTGAGGCCCTGCGGCGCCGCCGCGACGAGCTGGACGCCAAAATCCGCAACTGGCCGCGCACGCCTCAGAATGACCCTTTCCATGCCGGGTCGCAGGAGCTGGCCGAGCACCTTCGGCGCGTGACCGGCCAGACGGTTATTGTGGGGTTTAACGAGTTCTGCGCCCCCGACCTCGACACGGCGCTGGACCAGGCCGCCGGGCTGGCGCCTGATCAGGTGGTGGTCATTACGCCCATGATGACGCGCGGCGGCGGACACTCAGAATCTGACATCCCATCTGCGGTACAGCGGGCAAGGGAAAAACACCCCGGCCTGCGGATTGACTATGCATGGCCGTTCGAAGCCGGCGAGGTGGCCCGCTTTCTGGCTGACCAGATCGCCCGGCTGGGGGAGCGATGATCGAGGCGCACAACGTGATCAAGGTGTTCGGGGTGCGGCCTGTCCTGCGCGGCGTTGACCTGACCGTCGCCCAGGGGGAGTTCGTGGCGCTCTTCGGGCCGAACGGGGCAGGCAAAACGACCCTCCTGCGCCTCCTCGCCTCGCTCAGCCGGCCAACCGGCGGCAGGATACGCATCGCCGGCTGGGAACTGCCCGCTCAGGCCGGGCAGGCGCGGGGCGTGATAGGGGTGGTCTCGCATCAGCCCCTGCTGTACGGCGACCTGAGCGCCGAAGAGAACCTGCGCTTCTTTGCCCGCCTGTACGGGCTGGGGGGCGCTCAGCGGGAGGCACGCATCGCGGAAGTGCTTCGGGCGGTCGGACTGCATCGGCGGGCCGCCGATCTGGTGCGCACCTTCAGCCGAGGGATGCAGCAACGGCTGGCCATTGCCCGTGCCATCCTGCATGATCCGCCCGTCCTGCTGTTGGATGAGCCGTACACCGGCCTCGATCAGGATGCCGCCGCCACGCTGGACGGCGTCCTGCGTGAGGTGGCTCTGCGCGGGCGCACCGTCCTGATGACCACCCACGATCTAGAACGCGGCCTGATGCTGGCAGGGCGGGTGGCGATCCTCAGCCGGGGCGTGATTGCCTATCAGGAGAAGGCCGCCAGCCTCGATGCAGTGGGCTTTGCCCGCATCTACGCCGACGTGACCGGTATGGCCGGCTTGCAATGAAACCTGTTCTTTCTTCTCATCACCTGCCCGGAGGAAAGTTGTGAGCATCAGCAAACGTGTGGAAGATGCACGCAAGGCCTTTGAGAAGGGCGATCTAGAGAGTTCAGCCAAAGCCCACGACCTAGGGCGGATTCGCGCCGAGCACCGCGAGAAACACGGCGGCGTCGGCCATCAGTACATCGGAGAGATGGTCTACGGCGGCCTGGACGGGATCATCACCACCTTTGCCGTCGTCAGCGGCGTGGCCGGCGCCGACCTGGGGGCGCATGTGATCCTGATACTGGGTCTGGCCAACCTGTTTGCCGACGGCTTCTCGATGGCGACAGGGGCCTTCCTGTCCTCGCGCAGTGAGCAGGAATATTACAACCGCGAGCTGGAACGCGAACGCTGGGAGGTCGAGCACTTCCCGGAGGCCGAGCGGGCTGAGCTGAAGGAGATTTATCTGGCACGCGGCTATTCAGAGGAGAACGCCGAGCGGCTGGTCGAGGCCCACACCAGCAGTCCGGAGCGATGGGTACAGGCCATGATGATAGACGAGCTGGGGCTTCTGCCCGATGAGCGCAAGCCGCTGATCAGCGCACTGGCTACTTTTGTCTCATTTGTCGCAGCCGGCTCAATGCCCCTGCTGATCTACCTGATCGGGCTGATCACCCCCATCCCGCCTGGCATTGCCTTCCCGATCTCGCTGGCGCTGTCAGCCGCCGCGCTGTTCGGGCTGGGAGCGGCCAAAGTGTTCGTGACCGGCCTCAAGCCGTTGCGCAGCGGCTTAGAGATGCTGATCGTCGGCGGGCTGGCGGCGGCGGTCGCCTACGCCGTCGGTGCACTGCTCAAGAATGTAGGCGGGTAACAGAGTATGGACTCCCAGCCCCGCCCGCGCCGCCCGGTCAGCCTGATCCGTGCCGCCGCGGCCATCGCCTGGAAAGACCTGCGGGCTGAACTGCGCAGTAAAGAGACGCTCAGCGGGATGTTCGTCTTTGCCCTGCTGGCCATCCTGATCTTCAGCTTTGCGCTGGAGTTCGACCGTACCGGACGGGCGGCCAGCGCCGCAGGCATGCTGTGGGTGACGCTCGTCTTTGCCGGGACGCTGGGGCTGGGGCGTTCGCTGGGCCGCGAGAAAGATCAGGGTTGCCTCGACGGGCTGTTGCTTGCGCCGGTTGACCGGAGCGCGTTGTACTTCGGCAAGCTGGCAGGGAACTTCGTGTTCATGCTGGTAGTCGGGGCAGTGTTGTTGCCCCTCCTGACCATCTTGTTTGACACCTCCTTCTTCAAGCCGCTGATCGCAGTAGTGCTGTTGCTGGGCATCCTGGGATATGCGGGCGTCGGCACGCTGATCTCGTCTATGTCGGTCTATACACGCGGGCGTGAGGTGCTGTTGCCGATCCTGCTGTTGCCTATTGCGTTGTCCATCCTGATTCCGGCAGTGCGGGCCACACGCGGCCTGCTGGAGGGCCTCCCGCCGGCTGAGCTGATGATCTGGTTCAACCTGCTGATCGCAGCCAACGTGATCTACATCACGCTGGCTTATATGTTGTTCGACTTCGTGGTAGAGGAGTAAGCAAAGCAGAGGGGGATGAAGGATATGGCTTCAAGAGAGATACAGCCTGCCGGAGCGGCCTCCCGGCCCGTCGGGCTGACCGTGTTGACCGTTTTCACCGCCGTCATGCTGTTGGCGGCGACGTACATGGCTTTTATCTACGCGCCCACTGAGGCCGCAATGGGCGCGGTACAGCGCATCTTTTACTTCCATGTCGGGGCGGCATGGGCGGGGGCGCTGGCCTTTCTGGTGACAGTCGTGGCCGGCATAGCCTATCTCACCGGCGGCGGCCGCAAATGGGACGTGGTCGGCCACGCCTCTGTCGAAGTAGGGCTGGCGCTGATCACCATCACCCTGCTCAGCGGGCCGGTGTGGGCGCAGTTTGCATGGGGCAAGCCGTGGACATGGGACCCTAAGCTGACCTCTTCTGCCGTGATGTGGCTGTCCTATGCGGCCTATCTGATGCTGAGGGCAGGCATCGAAGACCCCGCCCGGCGCGGGCGCTTCGGAGCGGTGTACGGCATCATTGCCTTTGCCAGCGTGATCATGACCTATCTGGGGGTGCGTTTTATCAGCGCCACCATCCACCCGACGGTGATCGGCCCCAGCGCCAGCACCGCCTCAACGGATATGGGCATGACACCGAGAATGCTCCATGCCATGATCTTCAGCTTTGTGACCTTTACGTTTGTGTATGCCACGCTGTTGTGGCATCGCATCCGGCTGGAGAATCTGGCTGAGCGGGTCAACGCGCTCAAGGCGCGGCTGTTATCAGGCTCGTAAAGGAGGAACACCATGCCTGTCCTGCTGATCGAAAGCGCGACGCCCGACACAGCACTCTTTCTGCTGTTGGGATACGCGATCATTGGAGGGGTGGGGCTGATCTACGTCATCAGCCTGCTGATCCGCCAGCACAACCTCAAACGCGACCTAGAGATCATCGAGCGCCTGCAAGACGACGAGAGGGAATAACCGTCAGGCCCACTCTACACCAAAGCCCCGGCCTCAGCGAGACCGGGGTTTTGGCTTTGGGTGAATGCTGTGACGACGGCTGGCTTATGCTTCTGACGGTTCAGACAGCATACGCCGGAAGTCTGCGCAGTTCTGGGCAATGCTCTGTTTAGGATCGTGCAGTCCGCCCCCCATGATATAGATCACATCCCGGCCGTAAAACCTATTGAGTTCTGGGATGAGTTCCAGCGTAATCCCGCCGCCGGGGGCCGGCATGATCGGAGGAAGACGGCCCAGTTCGGCGTTCGATGCCTCTAGGATGGCACGGCAGTCCTCGCGGGTTGAATACAGCCGCCCTACGTAGTTGGGGAAGATCACAGCGTCAGCGCCGGCCAGCCGCGGGATCAGGGCGTAATGCACCTGCGCCGACATCCCCTGCTGATGGCTGGTGAAATACAGCCCCGAAAAGGACGGATGGGAGAGGATCGGCACGGCGATGTCCGGGTCGTTGCGCAGGACGCGGACAACATCCCACCCCGCCAAGCCGGGGATGATCAGCAGGGCTTGTGCGCCCTGCTCGACAGCAAAATGGGCACGCTCAAGTATCTCGTCGGCAGGGGCGGTGACATTGGGCGCATAGAGGGTTTTGGTCTCCCGTCCCGCGTTGACCTCCGAGACAGCCTCGATGCAGGCCCGCACACGCTCTTTGAAGGGAGAAAGCGGCTGGCTGGTCAGGCCGTGATCGTCCTTGATCACGTCTGCCCCGCCCAGCGCGTATTGCCTTGCCATCTCCGCTAAAGCCGCGGTGCTTAAGCCCATCGGCTTGATCGTGGCACAGATCAGCGCCCGCCCGGTCACACCGGTCAGCCGGCGGAGGCCGTCTCTGCCGAAACGCGGCCCCTGGAAACCATTGAGCAGGCTGTCCGGCAGGCTGACTTCCTCAACCCGGATGTGCTTGATCATGCTGATATTGCCGTATACGATGTTGAGCACCTGCACAAAGTCAGGGCCAATCGTCTCCACGGCATAGCTGATGACAACGCGATGGTACTGCTCGGAGAGGCTGTCGAAGGACTCCAGGCGGCCAATGACCTGCGCCCAGAATTCGTTCTGGGGGAGCAGGCGGGCTGGAAACTCAATAGATTGTTCAACACAAATCGCTTGGGCTGTGTGAAGTGCGGTCGTGGCGTCCTCAAAGATGGAGTAGGTCACCCTGAGCCGATCACCGCTCAGCGGCACGGACGCTTCGGCATACTCCAGCGGCTTGACATGATCGGCCAT
>Ga0209101_1001163_pt1 | contig 20192 bp, 31 predicted proteins | sample ConPoolayeCmetaG_FD_185481 | JGI IMG/M metagenome (GOLD analysis project Ga0209101, IMG submission 185481) | Hot spring microbial mat communities from California, USA to study Microbial Dark Matter (Phase II) - Cone Pool mat layer C metaG... ...
CTCTTGCATTGCAAAATAAAATACAAGAAGCTATAGAGGCGTATAATAATGCGCTAACTCTTGAACCTAACAATTCTGTAGCGTTAGATTTACTAACCAAAATAAAAAATTAAAGGGGTAAAAAACATGGAAAAGATCTATTGGTTAGCAAATAGTGAACCAAACAAAGAGTATGAAATTACCTCGTGGTATAGATGTACCGGAGGCCAGAAATTTGTAAAAGAACTAGAAAAAGAACACAAAATAGTGGGTATAATTTTTGAAGATAATAATATTGGTTTTATTTTAGATAAAAAAACTAAAATAAAAATATAAAATACTGAAGCTAAAAACCCCCTAATTATGATTGGGTTATAATTGGGTTATGATTGGGCGGTAGCCAAATTGGCAAGGCATCAGGTTTTGGTCCTGACATTGTGGTGGTTCGAGTCCACCCCGCCCAACCAAGCCTAACCAAACCTAACTAAGCTTAATCAACCTTTTTCCTTATTGCTTTTTTCCTATTTTCCTAAAAATTTTCCCTAAGAATTTTTTGAGCCTTGAGGTATGCCTATTTTAAGGAATATGATTTTTTAAAAAGGTTAGTAGGTTTATTAAAACGATTAACTGTATAGAAGAAAATTAAATTCAAAAAAATAACGGCAATTTAACAGCAATTTAACAGCAATTTAACGGCAATGAATTAGAAACAGAGTGATAGGGGTGGTAGGGGGGTAACCAGCGGCACGCTGGGGTTTTTGGTAGCCTGGTAGCTTAGCGCGAGCTATATAGGAGTCCCAGAAACTATTAAAGGGCAATAAATCTTGTCTTCAAAGAATCAAAATATTATATTATTATTTAATATTAAATAATAATATAATATTAAATTTCCCCTGCCTATGGGGGAATAAAGATACATAGGCTTCTTCGGGGCACCCCGAGGAAAGGAGGTAGTTATGAAAATACCAGCTAGAGCAATGGTGTGGTTAGGAAATAAAAGAAAAGAAGCCTACATAACAGTGAGGCTTCTTAGTAATAAAAATATTTTAATAGAGGCATCTGTAGATGTCAGTACTACAGATGCCTCTACAACCTACCCCGTAGGTTGCGCCTACGGGGAAGGCGAGACAGTCGAAAAGGCTGTTCTCGCCTTTATAGATTGGTTGGGGAGGGTAAATGGGGAGGTTATTGAATGGATTGAAGTTCAATAACCTCCCCAAGAGAGAGCCGCGGGAACCCGCGGCTCTCTCTGCATTTATAGACCCTGTTTAAAAGGGATTATAAGCCTCGTGTATCCACGAGGCTACCATTTTCCCCTGCCTATGGGGGAATAAAGATACATAGGCTTCTTCGGGGCACCCCGAGGAAAGGAGGTAGTTATGAAAATACCAGCTAGAGCATTAATTCCGGTTCGGAAGTCGTATACGACTTCCGACGGCCAACTTGTAGAAACACAAGTTGGCATCCAACCAGATTCTTCTGGTTGGAAATTAAAATCCGAGTTCTGGGCACAAACATGCCCAGAACTTGGAAAATGTTTAATAGGGTACTGCGATGGTTTCGGCAGTACCCTCGAGGAAGCGGTTGATCGCTTCCTGACCCACCTTGAAGAACAAGGTGGGTCAGTAACAGAGTGGAAAGAAATTTAATCCACTCTGTTACCAGCCGGAAAATAGACCGGTACTCTGTAATAGGAGTACCGGTCTATTTTATAACAGTGACCCTGTTTAAAAGGGATTATAAGCCTCGTGTATCCACGAGGCTACCATTTTCCCCTGCCTATGGGGGAATAAAGATACATAGGCTTCTCCTCGGTAACGAGGGGAAAGGAGGTTTTTATGAAAAAAGTAATAAATTTAACCCCCGCTTGTCTGTATCAGATAAGCGGGGATAAACTTACAAAGCAACCGATAGAAGGTTGCTTTGTAAGCAACATCTGTCCCGTATGCGGGGCAGAGGTAGAAGTGGACGGTTACTGTCATCCCTGTGGGGATACCACAGGGATAGTAACGTCCGAGAAAGCAGAGGAGCTAAGGAGGTGCAACAAGATGATAGTTCCTCGTAAAGTAATTTTTCCGTTGCCTGAATCATGGGCAACGGAAAAAGGAAATATCGGAGAAGCCTTCGTAGAGGTCATTCTCCGAAATAAAATTACAGTCGAGGCGTCGGTATACGCCGCCTCTGACTGCGGGTGCTCCAGACCCGTGGTAACCGTAAACGGGTCTGGAACAAACCTCCAAGAAGCTCTGAATAGCTTCTTGGAGGCGCTCAAAGCACAGGGAGGGAAGGTTATAGAGTGGGTTGAATTATAACCCACTTACCTTCCCCGCTTCGTTTAAAAATAGACCGGTACTCTGTAATAGGAGTACCGGTCTATTTTATAACAATGACCCTGCTTAAAAGGGATTATAAGCCTCGTGTATCCACGAGGCTACCATTTTCCCCTGCCTATGGGGGAATAAAGATACATAGGCTTCTCCTCGGTAACGAGGGGAAAGGAGGTTTTTATGAAAAAAATAATAAATTTGACCCCACATAAAATTGGGGTCAAGATTGGGGACGTCATATATGACATCCCCCCATCTGGCACAGTTGCCAGATGTAATACAGTTGAAGAGCCGAAAGGCTCTTTGGCTGTAGAAATTAACGGCACCAACACTGTGGTGCCGTTAGTAGGAGTGCAATATAGCACTCCTGAAGTACCTCCTCCTCAGGAGGGGGTAATTTATATCGTGTCTCAGTTGGTATTTCAAAATACCAACAGACACGATGTAGTAGTCCCTGACACAGGGAAAACATGTGTCAGGGACAGTAACGGCAATATTGTTGCCGTTACTAGATTTATATCGAAGTAACGGTGTTCGCACCGTTACTTCTTCAGACCCCACATCCGATCTAGGTCGGTATGTGGGGACAGGGAAAGGGTTTTTTCCTTTTTCCTTGAACGGCCTGGGGAGGAGGTCGTTCTAAAAGTTCGTCTCCCGCCCAGCGATAGGGTGACGGGGTTACAGAAGCTGGGTCGGAGACGGACTATATAAATTTTACAAGGAGGTGATTAAGATGTATCACTATGAGAACGAATGGAAATGGGAGAAGTTGAACAAATGGGTCAAGGAAAGTTTAGAAGAATTCGCTTTCCAAGGCCTAAGCGAAGAGATGGTATATTTTTTAGAGGAGCAGATAGAAGCAGGAGAATATAAACAATATCATCTCCCAGAAGTTTTAAGGGATGATATAAAAATATTCTTCTCCAAAAAAAGTCGCCCATGGGTTGAAAAGAATTATAATACATATTTAAGAAACCTCAAAGACCGGACTAGTTTAAGCTTCATTGAAAGCTTAAACAACATAGTCAACATCAAACAGGTCTTCGAGGAAATAGAAAAGGAGGCTTTATGAAAATAATAAAAAAAGAAAACGAATTAAAAAATTTATATGAAAAAGGAGAAAAAGTAGTACTTGCAAAAGCTAGTACTACTTTTGATATAGAATACCCTCTTTTTACAGAAGAGGGACTAGTATATGACGTGGAGAAAATCCCGTTATATACAGTACAAATTTGTAAAATAACATATATACCCTCAGGGTTTTATTATGGAGATAAAGACTCGGGGGTATATGATAAAAAGGCGGTAGATAATATAAAGGTTCCGCCTTCTAATGGTTTTTATCTCCTTCAAACTATTAATGATGGAATAGAAGGAGAGATAAATAAGAAACACGCAAGGAAGAGATACGAAGCCTATCAAAAGTGGTTTAAATCGTTAAAGTGGGTTGAGAAAAATAAAGATGATGCTAAGATAATAGAAGAATATTTAAGAAAAATATTTGAAAAAAGCGATGAAGAAATAGAAAGACAAAGAAAAGAAAGGTTTGAAAAAAGAAAAAAGATGAAATAATAATAAATATAAGCTTGTTTGTTTTATAAAATAAATAAAAATAGGAGGTGTAAAATGAAAGGATCTAAATTTTACACAAATATTAGTTCAACCAAGGAATACAATATTTGGGTAAAATCTCAATTGCTTTGCCCCTATTGCCCTCCACATCGTGGGTGCAATAGAACAAAGCATATTGATTATAAGAGACAAAAAATAAAAAAGAAAGGAGGAGAAACAATCAGAAGATGGAATTTTAATATAATATAATATAATTTTCTATGGCATATAGATGCATATAGAGAAAACAAAAACAAGGAGGTGCTTTATGGAATTAAATATGAATTTAAATTTAAAGGTGGTTGCATTAAACATATCCAACCACCCGTCATCCAATTGGTCTGAAGAACAAAAGAAAGGATTAAAAGACTTTTGTTTCTTCGGAAAAGGATATCCGCAAGGGACGGATTTTGAAATTATAGATGTTCCGTTTCCTGCGGTCGATCCATTAGCTTCTACAGAAGATATTGAAAAAATTGCTCAGGATATAATAGATAATATTGTATCCTTTAATGTTGTATGGCAAGTGGTAATGGTACAGGGTGAATTTACCCTGACTTATCACTTAGTAAAAAAGTTACTGGACCTCGGAAAGGTTCCAGTAAATGCTACTACTAAAAGGGTAGCCGTAGAAAAAGATGGGGTTAAAACTTCCATCTTTAAATTTTGCAAATTTAGGGCATACGACATGCCCAAGGAGGTTTTATGAATATATTAAAAAAATTAACGTGGAATGAAGCTAAAAAGTATTTAGATTCAGGATTTAAGTATGTTGAGGGGCATACGGTTGAGAAAGAACATGATAATTGTTTCTTCTTAGATGCTTTAAATAAAACAATCATAAGAACGAAACAAATTATCTTGAATACTAATACTTTTTATGAAGATGTTAATTTAATTTATAAGTTTTTTAGAAAAAATAAAGATACAAAAGACGCAGACCATAACTAAAAGCTCTTTACAGAGCAGAAGGAGGTCCGAAAATGAAACGAGGATATTGTGGAATAGGAATTTATGAACCAAAGTTTGAAGAAAACATCGGGACACTTTGGCGCAGTGCATATTTATTTGGAGCAAATTTTATTTTTTCAATCGGAAAAACAAAGTATGGGCGGCAAATAACTGACACGCCCGATACAATAAAACATATTCCATATTGGCACTTTGACACTTTTGAAAATTTTAAAAAGGCTATACCTGAAAATACAGAAATTATTTGTATTGAGTTAACCGTTGCAAAAAGTATTGTTAATTTTACACATCCTGAACGAGCAATATACTTGTTAGGATCAGAAAGTAAGGGGTTGCCTCAAAGTATTTGTACTTCTTATAGAACGATATATATACCAACAGAAAGAAATATTTCTATGAACGTTGCAGTTGCAGGAAGCATAGTATTATATGATAGAATCATTAAATTAACAAAGGAGGTGGGCCATGATTAAGAATGAAATGGAAAAAATGGAAAAGGAGTACAAAAAGGTATTAAAGAAAATTTGTTGGAAAAAATTAAACATTCTTGAAAAAATTTGGTGGCGTTGTAAGGGAATGACGCCACAAAAGTATGATGAAATGATGTATAATATGTTTGAATCTTATATTGCATCATTAAGTCTTTTTGCAGCTTTTTCAGATGATCCTGAAGACGAATAGAATAAGGAGGTGAAACTATGTCTGGATTTAGTTGGTTTGTTTTAATTTTTAGTTTATATTTTTTAGCTCATTTGGTATCAGCTCTTGAAAGGAATAGAGACATATCTTTAGTTTTTATTATTATCGGATTTGTTTTATGTACAGCAATATGTTTCGTTTTTTCTTTAGCTATTAAAAATAATAAAAGAAAGGAGTGAAATTATGAATACAACAATAATTAAATCTATTAGTCCAGATTTATTTGTCGTAGATAGAAATTTTGAAACTACAAGAGCAGAATTCATAGGTATAAACTTTAAAACAAGGATTATAACAGCGGCTGCAGAGCCAAACACAGATAAAAATTTACTTGAAAAAGTATTAAAGAATGATAAGATATCTGTAGCCTATGTAACATATCCTTTACTAGAGGATACACAACATTGTTATGTAGTAACTATACAAAAAAATTAAAGGAGGAAAACATGAAAAAGAAAAATTTAAAATTGTTAGAAATTATTACACTTCACGAACTCTATATAATAAAGAATTGTTTCCCGGAGTATTTGAAAGTATTAAATTCAATAAGACTTAAATATTCAAAGAAACGATTAGTAAAATTATTTAAAGTTTTTAATCTCCGTTATAAGGATGGGGTAAAATTTAATCTCAAATTTATACATTTTTTAGACTATTATATAATCAATAAACGACTACCTCGTACAAAGCAAAGTTTGGATACATTACCAAAAGGTGAAACTTATTATGGTCGGTTATATGGCAAAACACGAAAAATAGAATCCGAATGGGCGTATAAATGGGCACTAAATATAGGGGATAAAGAAATAATGAGGGATAAAATCGAAGACAGTGAATGGGTATATTGGTGGGCAAAAACTATAGGTGATAGGGAAATAATGCGGGATAGAATAAAAGACAGTGAATGGGCATATATTTGGGCAGATGATATAGGGGATAAAGATATCATGAGAGATAAAATTACGGAGAATCACTGGGCGTATAAATGGGCACTAAATATAGGGGATAAGGAAATAATGAGGGATAAAATTAAAAATAGTTACTGGGCATATACTTGGGCAATGGAGTTTGGAGACAAAAAAATAATGCAGAATAAAATAACTGAAAGTAAATGGGCATATTGGTGGGCAAGAGACATAGGGGACAGAAAAATAATGAGAAATAGAATAACCGAAAGCAAATGGGCTTATTATTGGGCAAGAGACATAGGGGACAGAAAAATAATGAGAAATAAAATTAAAGATAGTGAATGGGCATTTTATTGGGCAAGAGACATAGGGGACAGAAAAATAATGAAACTTATTGTGAGTAAAGAAGAGAAATGTTCAAGTTTATGGAATAAGACGTTTCCTAATGATAAAATAAAATTTAAAAAAAGTAGATAAAATAACTTCCCTTGTGGTGGGGAATTAAAGATACACCATAAGTTCCTGAAAGGAGGAAGAAATGGCTGCAAATTTAAAAATCGTTACAGTTACAGAGATGAAACAAATCGTGCACGGTCTGATGAAGTTAGCAGACCCGCCCACAGTAATGTTCTTTGGAGACCCTGGGATTGGAAAATCTTTTGGTATTGAACAAGCAGTACAAGAAGCCGGGAGAATCCCAGTAAAAATTTCCTTGGGTAGAATCGAACCTTATGACATCAAAGGAATACCAGATGTCAGTGGTGATTATACTCAATGGAAGCTTCCTTACTTTTGGAAAGATGTAATTGAAGCCAAAGGTAAGGCAGTAGTAATCTGCGACGAGGCAACACTTGCCGCAGAAGATGTTCAAGGTGCTATCCTTGACGTCATTTGGCAAAAGGAAATTGATGGAATTAAACTTCCTAAAGGAACACTGTTCGTATTGCTTGGCAATATGGGCGGTGAAGATGGAACTTTTGCCAAAGCATTTAGTACCGCATTAACAGGTGGAAGAGGTATGATCTTCGCTGTTAAGCGCCCAGAGATTGAAGATTGGATTAAGTTCCAAAAACCAATCAAAGTAATTGCAGATTTTGTATCGGGTTACGAACATAAAGTATTTTATGTTCGCCCACGCAAAGACGCTCTCTTTGAACCGTGGAGTAACCCACGAGGTTGGTCACAGTTTGATAATATTTTAAAACAAACTGGACTTGACCCTGCAAATGAAGATCACCATCAGTTAATCTTAACATATGCTGCAGGTTTTTTATCCCCAAGTACAGTTAGTTTATTTGCAGAATATATTTCTGATTCCGTAATCTCAGCTGAAGGATTATTAGAATTAAAACAGAACGCTTGGGATAGATATGTCAAAGCAATACAAAAGAAAAATCCTATGAAACGGAAAGCTGCTTTGACAGATGTGATAGGCCTACTCTTCCCTATGGATTTAGTTGTAACTAAAAACATACGGCAAGAGATAGGAGCAAAGCTTCAGCCTTTTATAGAAAAATTAATAGATACAGAGGTTGTAACCGAAATCGTTACCAGTTTCGGTAACGATATAGGAAAGAAAGACCCTCTCTTATATGAGTCATTAACATATAAAGGAAAGAAAATCAGTAAATATTTTGATGACTTAATAAGAGAAAGAATTAGTAAATCAAAAGCCAAAGCTGAAGCAGATAATAATCAATAGTAAAGTAATAAATCTAAAGCCGGGGGGGAATACCCCCCGGCCAAATTTTAGGAGGATATCATGGACTTAAGAGAAATATTAAAAAGTAAAACAGCTAGCACAGACCCGATACGAAATGTTTTGCCTTTTGAACATTTCGCAAGTAATTCAAATCTAAGATTCTTTATGGAATTATTTCTTATGTTAAGAATTGAAGAATATATTCCTAAAACAAAAGAAGATTTATTTTATGCTGCAATGGTAATGAATACAAAAACAAAAGAGGTGCATTTGCAGGTTAGTGTAACAAGATTATTGCAGCATATAATTCCAGAACAAATGTATGTGCTTATGCACGAAGCAGCTCATCTTTTGTTATCTCATTTAATAAAGATACAAAAATATGATAACCCTGAAGCATTGAATATTGCCCAAGATGCTGTAATAAATAGTTTGTTAAATGAAAATTATAGTGCCTACGTAGAACAATTAACAGACCAAGATGGTAATAAAGTAGGTATCACTATAGAAAGTTTAATAGCGGATGATCTTTTGCCAAATAATTTTTTAGAGAATAGAAAGATTGATGACGTAACGTCTGATGAAATATATGAACTGTTAAAAAAGAAAGCTTCTTCTGGTGCAATAAATTTAAAAGCTTTAGATGGTAAAAGGTTAGATAACCATGACGGAGCTATTGATATGGAAGATATCAGCGGTGACTTGAGGGAAACTATAGACAATATGATTAAAGCAGCGAAATCAAATGAGTATGGAAATGAAGCAGGTAATTTCGTAAGACAACTTATGAATATTGTCCGTAAAGATTTTCCGTTCAATCAAGTTTTAGATATAATGTTATATAAAGAAAAATATGATTTCAATAGACCATCACGTAGAATAAGATTGCGTGATAAAAATGGGAAATTAAAAAAGACATTCGTCCCTCGCAAAAGAAACCAGAAGTTCAAAGTCTATGCAGCAATAGATGTATCTGGTTCGTGTGATGATTACATTGAAGGATTTTTAGGATATATAATGAGTTTACCAGAATTTGAAGAGATTGTTTATTGCGATACAGAGATTCAACATATAGTAAGAAAAGGTGATGAAATACCACCTAAGGTTCCTGGCTTAGGCGGAACAGATTTGAATCCTATAATGGCTCGCTGGGAAGAATTTGAAAAGAATAAAAGAGGTAGTGAGAAATTGAATTTTATCTTGTTAACGGATGGAGAAATACCAGAGATTACTTGTGGCCCTAAGAATAGTAATGTTATAGTATTCACTACTGCAAGGCCTGTGAACTACGAAGGGGCTAGACGTCCGTTTACAAACATATATATTGAGTTGGATTCTCACTAGGAGGTGATAATTATGATGAATAATTATGAAAGATGGCAAAAGCTTTATGAAGAAAGCCATGATATTGCTAAAGAAGAAGAATTAGTAACCCAACTATCATCTATTGTAGATGAACCAAAAGAACGCATAATGGTTGAATGCATTGGCTCGAGATATTATATAAAAGTTTCATTTAAAGATGAAAAATCAATTAGTTTTTGTAAACTAATTATTGAAAAATTAAATAAGGGTCTTGGAGGTATCCAAGGACTCAACAATACTCTTGTTGAACTTACACAGAAAGGAATCCCTTTATACAGATGTGAAGTAAACGATGGCCAAGTAATAGAAAAGTTTATTAATTTAGATGAAAACGGAGGTGAATAATATGAGTGATAACGTATTTCAAAAAGCAGCCACGATTCTTGCTGAAATGTTAGGAATTAATATTTATGACCCAATTATTCGGTTTGGTCCTATTGATACTACAATAACTATAAGAGCTACAACTAAGAAGCTTTCCCCGTCTACTATTTTATATTTAATAGAAAAACTAATTAAGGTAGACTCTTTAGATATAGATATTGACGGCGCAAAATTTAAAATAAAGTTTTCATTTTTTCCTGTAACATTAAACAATATGGCTCTAGGTAGAACACAATTACCTTTTCAAGTAGTTTATTCACATAATTTTCGTGGAACTAATTCACATACATATAATTCTTTTGATGAAAAAAACATACTTGCATTAGCTCAAAAACGAATTAAATTCAAAGGAATTAATAGTATATCTATTACGTATTGGATACAGCGAGGAGGTGAATTACATGATGAAACTGAATAACAAGATGACAGAAAAAGAACTAAAGACTATTGGACTAGTTGTACAGCCAAATTTATTTGATAAAGTAAAAGTATCTTTAGTTAAAATTTCTACTGGAGAAGTTGTAGGCAATGCAGACTATAAAGATAAGTTATATGAAAATATTATTTTAGATAATTCAAAACTATAAATAGAAGGAGGGGATCAACATGAATTTTGATACATATATTCGTAACGATAATTATTTTATAGAAGATACAATTAGTTGTCTTTCAGTATCTGCACTCAAACACGTAATAGATGCTTATCTACAAGACCCAAATAATCCTTTTCGTTATTTATGTATTAAAAAACAAATATGGGGTCCATCTTACTGGTTGAGATGGAATAACGAAACAAAAACTTATTATATTAGTAACTATAGACTTTTTTATATTAGTACAGAAAAGATTTATCGTGTAACATCTAAGCAATTAATAAAATGGTTAAGAGCAACTATACGTGATGCACAAGCTAAAATAAAAAATAAGAAAGAAGTTGAAGAATACGAATGTAATTTGGAGTGGGAAAGAATACTTCAAATATCTTTAGGTGCAAACCCTTCATCCATTCAAGAAAGTCCATTCAAGTTAGATACTATTTATACTAAAAATCTTAAAAGACAAGGTATTTTATATTTTTATTATTTAAATAAATAAAAAAATATATAAAAGGAGGTAACAAACATGGGCTCTGAACTCAAAAAGTTTAGGATTTACAAAGAAGTAGAAGCAAAGACTCTTGATGAAGCATTAACCATTTATGGTAACGATCCGTTGTCTGGAATTATGGTAGACCTTATTGGAATAACAGACCAAAAAGAACTAGCCAAAGAATCAGAACCTTTAAATCCAAAAAGCGTAGAAGGCCTTGAAATTAGAGGGGATGACTCCGCAATTATGAAAGTAAAAGTATTGGAACAACTAGAAATAATGTCTGAAAACGGAGCTCCTCAAGTCGACGACATCTTTAAAGGGGCTGTTATACAAATAGGTTTTGGGGATACACCTACTTGCACTATTACAACAACTTCAATTGTTAGAACAGCAATATCAGAGGATAACTCATATATTTTCTTTTACAAAGAAGGAGAAGATGAAGGTATATTACTTACAGGATACCCAGAAAATTTACGTAGTAAAGTATCCTCTACTAAACCTAATCAATATCCTAATTTAATTAACAAAGCCAAAGAAATTGGAGCAGATGTTATTATAACTCATCAATAATATCAATAATAAAAAGGAGGTGACACTATGCCAAAATTAATTTGTAACACAGTAGAAGAGAAACTTGGAGCCATTGCAGGATTAGATACGTTTGGGTTATTTTCTATGACGTATGTAGCAGACAAGACACCAGAGTTATTGCAAGAAGCAAAACGATACAACCATACATTAACTAAGGTAGTAAAGTTGGTAGTATCGTTAACACGGAGAGATTATGAAGATTTTATTTTAAGACACCAGAGAAAATCAGAAGGGACTTATTGTGTCCCTGTATCTGAAAACAAACTTCTGTGGAAACACAAATCTTATGCCTTTTGGTATATGAGATTTTATCGTATTGCGAATAGTAATCATATACCAAAAGTTATTGCGTATTATAAAGATGGTAAAAAAGTTTCCAAAGAAGAATGGGAAGAAGCCTATGACAAATGGGCTAAACCTTCTGCAAAAGAAAAGAAAGTTTCAGATACTTACAATATAAAAATTGAAAACATAAAGCGTCTCAAACAAGGGAAGACAGTTATAGTTTTTAAATAGGGACGGCGCACGGGTTTGCAGCCAGCCCGTGCGTAACCTACAAGTTCCGTCCGAAGTCGGAACAATTAGAATAATTGACACAATTAAAATAAAAGGAGGAGATGAATATGAAAAGTTTAAATACTTCAACAATTTTGCATATTTTAAACGCAACTGAAGAGAATGACAATTTAGAATTTATAGATGAAACAGATATTCTAATGTTAATTGGCCCGAATACAGATATTAAACTCTTGCTTTTTGCCTTGGCTCAACGAGTTGATAAAGATTTATTTTATATTGTATTAAAATATACATTATTTCATTACCCCGATATAGCTAAAAATTATTTATATGACGCTGTAGATTTTGACGCTATGGATTATCTGATGAACTACGTAAAAATACAACATCCTAAAATGAAAAAGAAACAGAAATCGTCTGCTTTAAATTTTATTAGCACAGAAATAAAACAAGAAGTGGTCCAAATATTAAATGATTTTACAATTGCGTTCAGAGAGTTTGTAAAAGCAAACCCAGGAATTGTATTTTTAAATCCTTATTGGATTGGAATACCATTAGATGTATTTGAATATTTTACATTAGAAACTAAACAATTTAAAGATTTATTTTCTACTGGGAAAGAAATGGTTTCTTTATTTTCAGATAAAACAAAAGCACAGCAAGAATATAAAGCGGTATTAAACAAATTTAAAACTGTTTTATCTCCTCTAATGGCTGAAGAGGGAAAGGAAACGGAAGATATTTCTATAGTTTTTTATACTCACTTAAAAGATATAATACAACAATTACCTGAATATCAAAATGGAAACGACCAAATTAAAACAATAGCTGATAGATTAATTGCTATAAAAACTAACTATGTATTTTCATTTTCTATGCAAGGACAAGTAACAAATGTTAATTCCGAAGTAACATTTTCTTATAAAAATGGGATAAAGGATGATTCTTTTGAATACCAACACAAGGATAGTTATTATTATGATGAAGCAATATATAATCTAAAGCAAGCCATAATAGACAAAACAAACGAAGTTTTAAAATCTGTTTATGGTAATATAGAACAAGATATAAAATCTTTAAAAGTTAAAGTAGTACTTGGAAGAATAGACCAACCTAATGGAGTGAAACTATCACCAGGAGCAAAGTATTTCTTTGAAGGAATGAAAAAATTTCTACCAAAAATTTAAATTATTAAACGGAGGTGGACACTATGGAACAGATAAACGAACAAATGAAGGAACAGATGAACGAACAAATGAACGAACAGATGGACGCTACAGAAAAAGAAATTAACATTGCATTTAGCACGATTAATCATTTAATGCCTTCATCGTCTTGTGCTTTTACTTCAATCCCAAAATGGTATTATGATCCTTTAGTAGTAAAAAAGTTAATTCAACTTCATTTTGAATTTTCTCGAAATAACGCACATAGTATTGCTGGTGTATTACCATTGTTATTTTATGCTTCATCAGATGAAGAGGGACTGAAAAGAATATTAGACCAATTAAGTTTTGAAGAACAATTATATTTATTTTGCCCGTATTTTTTCCCCGACGAAGATTTAGCAATAAAGCAGGAATTTAAAGAAATAGCTAAAGTAGGTTTGACACACATATTAAATTCAAATCCACTAATGAAAGATTGGGATAAACCGGATACATTTTTGTTAGCGGATGAATTAGGAGAGTCAAGTTCAGGAATAGCATATACTTTAGTTGCGGCTAATCTTTTATCTAACGTTGCTAATGGAAATATAATATATAATAATTCTGTGATAAAAAACAATAAAGCAATGAAAGAAGAAGATTTTTGGAACACTGTCGATTTTTTACACAAAAATATAAATAAAGTAATTGTAATAAAAGAGGAGGAAAAAAGGCATAGTCATATTTATAGAGATGAAGAAGATGATTCGGAAAGAATAATTTTATTTGAAACCAGAAGTGATAGTAGAAATTTAGTTCCATATTTTAAGAAATATAAATGGGAGGTTATAAACGATTTAATGCGACAGTTAAAAGATTTTAATACCGAACCTAATTTAATTGTTAACTTAAATATGAAAGAATCTCAGATAGAAGTTTGTGTAGAAGCGGGATTTTATCGTATGATTGAAAAATTAAATAACAATTTGTCTACGTATTCAAAATCTGTACTTGATTATTTTAAAAACATTAATCAACCTGTAGTTAACTACAGTAGAAGATTCTTAACTAAATTTAAAATTCTTTTAGAAACTAAGAAACTTAAAGAAGTCAAAGTAATACCTTTTGATTATTACAAAAAGTATGCTACTGATGAATAATTTTAAAGTAGGAGGTGCTTTATGCACACATCAACAATTTTAGAAATTATTAAACAGTTTGAAAGTGAAAAGAAAGAACAAGATGAGGAACGGGGCGATGGTGATTTAGACGAATTACAAGAACAAATTTCATTTCCGGTCTTATGTTCTTTAATTACTGAAGAGACAGATATTGAGCTTCTATTAGGCTATTTACATAAGGAACATTCTGATTTAACGGGGCATTTATTACAATATGTATGTGGTAAATACCCTGAAGTTGCAAAGAAATTTTTTGAAAAAGAGAAATTAACTCCATATCAATTAGGAAAATATTATACTACAATACGTAAAGGAATGCCTAAATGTCTTAGGCCAACATTTATTGAACCAGTGCAAACAAGCATAGAAAAAACTATACTACCTTCCATAGAAAAATTTTTAAAGAAATATCCAAAAGTATTAGTAGCAAATACAAGCCATCCTTTATTTCATATAATCGAGAAGGAGTTTCCAGGACATTTTTATACGGACTGGCGTAGAAAAGGCGTAGCTTTGGAAGCTCGAAATTTCGAAGATGTAAAGAAAGTTATATTAGACAACTTTAAATTTGACGCTGTGATTATAAGAAGAACAAATAAAATTTTGCCTTCGATTTCTCTTTATTTAGATTTTGATACAGTTATGAAAGGAGTTAACTTTAAATTATCAAAGAAAGAATATAAACAGATAAAGTTAAGATTAAAACCCCAAGACAACGTAGCATTTTATATAGACTACAAAATGGACATTGATCCACAAAAATTTGATTTTAAGGCGTCAAGTGTATTAACTAACGAAGACAAAAAATTGCCATTGTTTACTTCAGTAAATCTTATAGGTCCACGGTGGAACTGGCATTCATTTACTAGAAATGTTATAAAAGAAAAACTTGATTCTTACGAAAACACTATAAACAACAAAATCCTTGTTAATATACCAAGTCCTATATGGATGAATGAAAACATAGCTCCTGATATTTTTATTTTAGATTTTGGCATCGACGAAATTATTGAAGAAAGAGATATAATTTATTCTATGATTAAACACGCAAAAAAATAATACGGAGGTGCTTTATGAATATATCAACTATTCTTTTAGGTTTAGACAGATTCGAAGAGTTTGCCACAGTTAAATCCGTTACAGCGCTCAAAAATATAGTGCCTTATTTATTTGCAACATTAAGTCCAGACACAGACTTAAAGTTATTGTATGAAGCAATAGAGGATAAAAAGAAAGAAGATTCAGTTATTCCGTACTTTCTACCCTATATAGATTTTTATACTCTACTGTTATATTGGGGGGAAATAAACGCTCCTCAACAAGTAGACGATTTATTAAAGTTAGAAAAGAGTCCGGCGGTATTAGATACTGTTAGAAGCAAACTTAAAGTAATAGATGTAATGTTTAAAACTTCTTTATCTCAAAAATTAAAAGAAAGGATAAAAAGTATCCGTAATTTTCTCAAAACAAAAAACATTTTATATTTCGGTGAGAGTATAAAGGAAGCAACACAAACTACTTCTTTAATTAAATTTGGGGAAATAAAAAGTTTTGAAGATTTAAAAGAAGAACTATTAAAGTTAAACGGGAAGCACATTGACTTATTAATAGAAGACCTTTATAATTTAGGAAGGACTCCGACTATAGACATATACTTTAAGCTACCGGGTGATGAAACTTTTAAAGTTGAAATAAAATTATTAAAAAGAAAAAACAATTACAGTATAAAAGTAGAACCAAATAATAACAATATGGAAATAAAATTATTAAAAAGAAAAAACGATTACAGTAGAAAATACAGTATAAAAGTAGAACCAAGTAATAACAATATGGAAAAAATTGATCCTCAAGTCATCAAAGAAATGAAAAAATTACGGATCAATTTTACAATAGGCAAATATACTAGGGTAGAAGCCGGGCAAACTATTGATAAAATATTAAATGAATTTCTAGTTAACTTTAATATATGAAAGGAGGTAAACCATGAAACCGAATAACACTTTATCATTTACAGACGAAACTGATTTATTTACTTTAGTTAATACTCGAGACGCTAGTATTTCATCTAGAATTCATGCAGCGCAAAAGTTATTTAGCGATTTAGCAGACACCATTGAAAAGCTAGATTTAAACGCAGCCGTTTTATCTTCCAACTTAGCTGTAATAAAATTATTAATAGACGCTGGGGTAGACGTAAACCAGGTAGACTGGCGTGGGGAAGCTCCTATTCATTTAGCTTGTGGTATAAATACTCCGGTAAAAATAGGAATAATATCTGAGTTATTACAAAACGGGGCAGATATAAACAAGTTAAGTGATCGTGGTGAGACTCCTTTAGGTATAGCGATTCAATGTTGGGACGCAAGACTAATTAAATTTTTAATAACAAATAAGGCAGACGTAAACAAGCAATGTTTACAAGGTACTCCTCTTGTATTAACTTTGACTAAATATTTTCATCCTAATGATTATCGAAAGTTGGCAGAAAGATATGAAGTTATAAAGTTTTTGGTAGAGCACGGAGCAGATGTTAATATTCCAAGGCCTGACGGAACCACACCGCTTATATTATCTTGTATTAACAAATTTTATAAAATAACAAAATTACTATTAGAACACGGGGCAGAGATCAACGCAACAAATAAGAGAGGGCGAACTGTATGGAATTTTATTAACAACTTTTCTGACGAGGACTATAAGAAATATTTAACTTTATTAAAACGATATACTAAATAATTTTAAACTAGGAGGTGTTTTATGCCAAACTGGTGCACTAACGTAGTAGGAATTAAGGGTAGTATAAAAGAAGTAAGGAGGGTCAAGAGATTTTTACGAGGAAAGATTCCGAATTATGCAGGTGAAACTGATTCAGAAGAAAAGAGTATTTTTTGTTTTCACAAGGTAATACCGATACCCAAAGAAATTTTAGAACACGGGTACAACAATCCTAAAGCCAACATTGACGGATATCGTTGGCAGATAACAGAATGGGGTACAAAATGGACAGCATGTGCAGAAGAGGTAATAAGGTACGAAGTTTCCAAGCGTTTAAACAAATCGATTTTAATTTACAGATTTGAAACAGCATGGGCAGAACCACAGCCTGTTATACAAAAGCTTTCGGAGCTATTTCCCAGGCTAACTATTACATTAATTTACACAGAACCTGGCATGGCTTTTGGGGGGAAGGTAGTATACAAAGGAGGTAGAATTCTAAGCGAAAAAGAATATGAAGGGGACAGATTTGCTAAAAGATTTAACAATGGAGAGTTTGACGCTGACGTAGACGATTTATTAGCATGAAGGGGGGGGGATAAGGATGATACCGAACATATCGATTCAAAATCCCTATTATAATTATCCTGATGATATTAATGAGTTAAAGGAGTTAAAGGAGTTAGTAAAGGACGGAGCTGCTAGTATTTCAGCCAGGGTATATGCTTTAGAAAAGTTATTTCCTGAATTTAAGAAGTATATTGAGAAGCGAGACACAAGGAAGTTTATTTACTTTGGGTTTTTTGAAGAGGTCAAGTTACTAGTAGAAGCTGGGGCTGATGTTAATTATGAAGAACCAGAAGGACTAACAGTTTTTCCTAGTGAAGCGACTCCATTATTTGTAGCGATTGAAAATAACAAAGAGGATATAATGAAATTTTTGATACACAAAGGGGCCGATGTAAACAAGACAGACAAGCGAAAATTTTTTACTCCATTATCTCTTGCAGTTTCACGGAAAAAGTTATGGGCATTAGAGCTTTTATTAAAGCACGGGGCCGATTCTAACCAGGAAGACCGTTTTGGGTTAACTCCACTTCGTTACACTTATAAAGGGATGAACGGCAGTGATGGGTGGTCAAGTCTTTATCAAAAGATGGCAGACTTATTGATTAAGTATGGAGCCAAAGTTTAACTAAATAAAAAGGAGGTGGTATTATGTTACTTTCGATAGGGATGAACCAAAAGATAGGAAAGGGTATAGGCATATTTAATTTACCTTATGGTATAACTTGTCCAGGAAAGTCAGACGCTTGCAAGATTTGTTATGCTAGCAAGGCAGAACGAATATATAAAACAGCCAAAAAGAAGAGGCAGGATAATTTATCTTTCATAAAGAAAAATGGTTTTAATTCTTTTGCACAGGCTTTAATAAAAGAGATAAAGGCTTTAAAGCTCAAGGCCATAAGGATTCACGAGTCTGGAGATTTTTATTGCCAAAAGTATATAGACGCTTGGTATAAAGTAATTAAAGCTTGTCCGGACGTAAAGTTTTTAGCTTATACCAAGTCCTACAGAGTACCTAATTTAGATTTTTCTAAGTTAAAACTCCTTCCTAATCTTAATTTATTTGCTAGTACAGATTATGACGCTACTATGGATAAAGCTCCTTCTGACCTTCCTAAAGCTCATTTAGTTAGAAAAGGAGAAACTCCCCCTAAAGGATACTATACTTGTATAACTGGGAATTTAGAAGAACACTATTGTGGGGCCTTTTGTAAGATTTGTTGGAACATAAAAGCTAATGGCAAAATACCAGGAGTATATTTCGACCAACACTAACCTAACACTAACCTAATACTAACCTAAGTACTATTCTATTACCCCGGATTCTATCTCGTTAAACTCCATAGCATTAAAATTTAATCTATAGAGCTATAGGTAGGCCTATAACTATAGGGGCGACTTGGAAATTGGGCGAAGTTTTTAAAAAATCTCTTTGATCGCACCTAATCTAGGGGAGGTAAATTAAAAATACCCCCCCCTACTTTTTAAACTAGGCTAGCCTTTAACCTTAATTATTAGTAGTTTTGCTTCCCCTAATTCCTAGTATGCCTGGGGCTTATGAGCGACCGCACGTGCCGTGCGCTCCCATTGCTCCTATGTTCCCATGAATTTAAGTTTCCCCCTTTTACGTTAGTACCTATGAGCCAAAGCGCCTAATCGCACGTTCCGTGCGGTTCTAAGAAAAAGGTGGAAAAGAAAAAAGTCATAGGGCTACCTAAGATTCCTGGGGATTCCTGGAACCGCACGTGCCGTGCGGTTGAAGTTAAAAATTTTTGGGGGCTATACCAGAACAGGGGGAAACGGTGCGATCCGCACCCCTATGCACCCCTTTCATACCCCTATCCCCCCCTATTCCCTCACTATGTCTCCATATGCGTTTATACTACCACTCTATCTATTAGCAACTTTTACTATATATTTTCTATAAAAATACGTACTATTATGAAACCAGTCTATTTAAAATTAAGTTGGGCTTTAATCATGTGTGCCAAAATGAAACCATACTAGAAGGGGTATGTCTATTACTAATTTAGGTATGTTCTATTACGCTACAATTATATAACAAAGTACAAATAGAATTAAAGTAAAGTATCATAATAGAACGTATAATTATTGTAGGGAAGGAATTTAACTAAAAAGGAGGTAACAAAAATGACTACTTTAAAACCATTAAGAAGTATATCGAGTCCCGTTTGTGCACATTGTCAACTCCCGATAGATTTAGAAAGAGGGAATGTTTATAAAATAAAAGATTCTCCACCTGATAGAATACTTTTTACTTGTCAAAACTGTGAAAAAAACAACCCAAAATTTAGACCGATAGGAACAAAGTTAACACCAATAGAAGTAAGTTATCTTAAAACCTTAAGGCAAGCAAATGTAATAACTTCTATAAGAGGGATGTTAAACCTTTTAATAAATATATATAT
>Ga0209101_1001165_pt1 | contig 20165 bp, 13 predicted proteins | sample ConPoolayeCmetaG_FD_185481 | JGI IMG/M metagenome (GOLD analysis project Ga0209101, IMG submission 185481) | Hot spring microbial mat communities from California, USA to study Microbial Dark Matter (Phase II) - Cone Pool mat layer C metaG... ...
CCGAACGGGCGATCCGGCCCGCGGTGATCATTCGCAAAAACAGCTACGGCAACCGGAGCGACCAGGGCGCCGACTGCCAAGCCGTCCTGATGTCGATCTTCCGCACGCTGAAACAACGCGGCCACGACCCGATCCGAACCATCGTCGATGCCTTGGCAACCTACCTGAAAACCGGTCAGCTTCCCCCTCTGCCTGAACCCAAGCCCACTTCAGATGGCTGAAGTGTTACCATACGTCGAGTATCCTTCCTCGCCCATGGCGAGGAGTCATCTCGCAAACCTCATTTCGAGTCCATATCAATGTGACACTTTTTTTGGGGCTTGGGGCTTTTTTGCGACAAGACATACACTCGCTTAGGCAAGAGCGGCCAGCGGTGAACAAGCCGGGTTTTCTGGAGGTGCCCTGGCGGGGAACCCTTCCCGTGGCGATGTGCGTCCCGCAGGCAGAAAACGGGGATGGCGGTCACCTGCGCATCCAGTTGAAGAACGAAGCCGTCGCGCAAACCGTTTTCCTCAGCCGAATGCTCTGGAATGGGTAAAGGACGCCGCAGCCAGACTGGCGCTCCCCTGCGAATTGTTGTAGCGATCGAGCCGGTCGTGTTCTAAAGCGGCATCGATGATCTGGCAACAATCTATCGACAGCAGTCTCGGAAGGATCCGGTGAACGGCCGGGCCTGTGTTCTCGGTGTTCGACGCCGTGCGGCAATTTGCCGCTGTTTGACATCCCAAATCCCTCGGCCGTCGAGGCCGAGGATGATGGGTACTTGGGAGCTGGGTCTGTGGATATTCCGCTCCCCGCTGTACTACAAAGCCCAGGCATTGTGAAAATGTTCACAAAGATGTCACGCGGCAAGGGCGTTAAGTTGTTGCAACGTTACGTGTCGTGAGCGGCACAGGGCCGTAATGATTTCTCGGCCTTTGGTGGTCACATGGTAACGCCCGATGCGAAGGCCCGTTGACGGGGCTTCTCGCTGTGGCGGCGTTTAGGCCGCTTCCTCTGTGGAGCGCGGGCATCTTGCCCGCATTTGTCGTTACGGGCGGGACGCCCGCGCTCCGTGTTTTGTCCCAGCGAGAAGGCCCGTTGACGGGCCTTGTCCGCCGTAGGCGGTCTGGAGGCCCGGCGTTTGACGCCGGGTCGCGGTTTCGAACCCATGGTGAACCTTAAGCCCCGTTCACGGGGCTTCTCGGTGCGTTCGTGAATTGCGGGCGAGACGCCCGCGCTTCCAGATTCGCGGACGGCCTTCAGGCCGCTTCCTCTGTGGAGCGCGGGCATCTTGCCCGCATTTGTTTTTGCGGGCGGGACGCCCGCGCTCCCAGATTCGCGGACGGCGTTTAGGCCGATTCCTCTGTGGAGCGCGGGCATCTTGCCCGCATTTGTTTTTGCGGGCGGGACGCCCGCGCTCCGGGCCTGCCGGGCGAGACACCCGCGCTCCCGGATTCGCGGACGGCGTTCAGGCCGCTTCCTCTGTGGAGCGCGGGCATCTTGCCCGCATTTGTTTTTGCGGGCGGGACGCCCGCGCCCCATGTTTTGCCCTCAGCGAGAAGGCCCGTTGACGGGCCTTGTCCGCCGCAGGCGGTCTTCGGCCCGGCGTTTGACGCCGGGCCGCGGTGTCGATCCCATGGTGAACCTTAAGCCCCGTTCACGGGGCTTCTCGGTGCGTTCGTGAATTGCGGGCGAGACGCCCGCGCTCCGTGTTTTGTCCCAGCGAGAAGGCCCGTTGACGGGCCTTGTCCGCCGTAGGCGGTCTTCGGCCCGGTGTTTGACGCCGGGTCGCGGTGTCGATCCCATGGTGAACCTTAAGCCCCGTTCACGGGGCTTCTCGGTGCGTTCGTGAATTGCGGGCGAGACGCCCGCGCTCCCGGATTCGCGGACGGCGTTTAGGCCGATTCCTCTGTGGAGCGCGGGCATCTTGCCCGCATTTGTTTTTGCGGGCGGGACGCCCGCGCTCCGGGCCTGCCGGGCGAGACACCCGCGCTCCCGGATTCGCGGACGGCCTTCAGGCCGATTCCTCCGTGGAGCGCGGGCATCTTGCCCGCATTTGTTTTTGCGGGCGGGACGCCCGCGCTCCGTGTTTTGTCCCAGCGAGAAGGCCCGTCAACGGGCCTCGCGCCGTGGCGGCGTCCCAAGGATACCCGGCATGAATGCCGGGCCGAAGACCGCCTGCGGCGGCAAGCGCCCGTAGGCGGGCGTCGTCGCACAACCTCTTGCCGGCGATCCTCGCGCTAAAAGCCTGCTAGCTTTTATTGAGACCAGGCCCGCGGTGTGAGTTTGACGTACAGTGATTGTTCACTATTCGGTCATGGGTACGGCCCGCGTTCGGGAGCATCAACGTCCATTTTTGTTTTCGTGCCTCCCCGCGGTCTCGCCCTGGACTGAGCCATCGTTCGGGTTGCCGGGATTTCAAGAATCGCCACGCCGTCGGGCGATCGAGGCTTCGTGCCAGGCGATTGGTTGTTTAGCAAACGAAACGGGGGCTGGTCAGTCGGCTCGCGACGTTCACTTTCCGGCCTTATGCCGATATTTCAGGAAATCGCCGACGTAGATCAGGTACTCGAACGGCAAGTCTTCCTGGCGCACCTGTTGGCAAATGGTCCCCAACTGGCCCTGAATGACCCCCTCCTCATCTTTGTAGCCTGCCTTCTTCACGATGGCCACGGGCGTTTCCGGGGGGTAGTTGACCAGCAGCTTCTTGATGAAATCGTCGAACTCCGCGCGCATGGTAAAAAGGACCATCGTGCTGCGATGGACCGAGAGCTTCTCGATCGTATCGGTCATGCCCGGCCAATCGGTCGAGGAGAGGATCACCGCCTTGGTGTGGTCGCTCGTGGTCACGCCCCGCCGCAGCGCGGCGTTGGCCGCATTGAAGCTGCTCACGCCGGGAACCACCACCGGCTTGAGGTCCTCGAATTCCTCCAGGCACCAAGCCCAAGGGCCGTAGATCAGCGGGTCGCCGTTGTCCAGGACGGCCACGGTCTTCTTGTCGGCAACGGCCTTGCGTACTTTGGCGATGAACTCCTTGCGTTTCGCGTCGATCCGCTCGGCCTCTTGCCGCTCGTTGCCCTGGAGCGAGGCGAGGTCCTTTCCGTAGTAGGGGAACAAACGCCACAAGCCGTCGATGACCTCTTTGCCTTGCAGGTATTCGGCGAATTTGTCGCGGATTCCGGGGGAGGTGAAGATCAAGTCGGCCTGCTTGATGACCTTGATCGCGCGGAGCGTCGCCAGATCGGCGTCGCCAGGCCCCACGCCCACCAGATAGAACTGCGTCGCGGCGGGTTCGGCCAAGGCGATCGGCGCCAAGGAAAAAAGGAGGCCCAGGACAGCGAAAGCGGACCATCGACGCGAGAAACCCAGGACGTTCATGTTTGGACCTTTCGGAAGGCGGGAATGTGTTACGAAACTCCGAAACGTAATACGACCAGAATACTCCGAGTCTCGCGCGGCCGCAAGGCCCCGCGCGCGCTGGAACCAAGCGCGCGGCGGCGATCCCAGCAGGCGGCAAGCGTCGCATGTTTTTTGGCCGCCGGGCGACGTATGAGGGTCGCGCTAGTCGGGTGGCCCCACCGGTCGGCAAATCGTCGCCGGGTCGGCGCGATGCGTCGCCGTCAACATGTGTCGCCCAACTCAACGACCGCTCGCCGACGCCTTTTTCCTGATTCGCAAGCCTTGAAGGAAGAAAGACTTGCGCCGCGTCGCCGGCCGTCGATCGAAAAAAACCCCAGAGACTGATTGACAGCGATGCCCAAGGCCGTAATACTGTTTTCTGATTCGTAATAATCACCCTCAGGTCGAAGGAGATTGGCCATGCCCCTTGCCTCGCCGGCCCGTCGGGCCTTTACTCTGGTCGAACTGCTCGTCGTGATCGCGATCATCGGCATCCTGATCGCCCTGCTCCTGCCCGCCGTCCAGGCCGCCCGCGAGGCCGCCCGACGCTCCCAATGCACGAACAACCTCAAACAAATCACGCTCGCCTTGCACAATTTCCACGACAGCCGCGGGGCGTTTCCCGTCGGTTCGCCCTCGAAGACCTGCACGGGCTATGAAACGATTCCGGGTTGGCAGTATCGTTGGGGTCCCTTGGCGATGCTCACTCCCTACATGGAACAGTTCAACGTCTATAAGTCGTTGAACTTGGATGTCCCCTTGTACGGGCACACGGGGGTGTACAACGGCCCGGGCGTCGGCGTGCATCCGTCCAACCAAGGGCCCGTCAGCCAGGAGATCAGCTTCTTCTATTGTCCCAGCGACAAAAGCCAGAAGGTCGAGCCGGCGTTCGGGGCCACCAACTACATGGCCTGCTGGGGACGCAGCGCGCCGACGTCGACCGGCACCGCCATGTTCGACACCGATGGCTTGTTCAACGACAAGTCGGGCATTCGGTTCGCCGACGTCATCGACGGCACGAGCAACACCGCGGCCTTTTCCGAGACGATCCTTCCGGACCCCAACATGCCTTCCTCGGGCGGCGTCGTGCTGACTCAGGACAATAAGGACCTGGTGATCGTCGGCGCGCCAAGCAGCGGGGGGCCTTTCTTGACGGAAGATTGGTGTTCCCGGTTCGGCCAGCCGGTGGCGGCGCGACCGAACCGCGGGGCCCGCTGGGTCGATGGCTTCGTGTTGTACACGGCCTACTATCACTGGCAGGGTCCGAACTCGCCCATCCCCGATTGCTCCAAGTGGGCCCCCTTGCGGTCCTTGTGGCAATCGGCCCGCAGCCGCCATCCCGGCGGCGTCAACGTCGGCTTTGCCGACGGCAGCATTCGCTTCGTCAGCAGCACGGTGGATTTGAACGTGTGGCGGGCGGCAGGCTCGCGCAACGGCGGCGAGGTGCTCGGCAATTTCTAGCGCCGCTAACGGCTGGTCGCGGCCAATCAACCTTTCGTCCGCTCCGTCATCCCACTAGACGCCACGAACGTGAAAGGAACAACCCATGAATCAACAACCAAGTTCTTCCCATCGACGGCGCGATGTCCCGTTCTTCGCGGCTCCGCTGGCGGCGTTTGCCGCGCTGTTGATCGTGGCTTCGGCCCAGGGCCACGAGGTCTGGATCGAAGTTCCCGCCACGGCGCAGGTCGGCCAACAGCACGAGATTCAGGTGTGTTGGGGGCATTCCCTGCATCGGGAGGGCGGGGAATCGCTCAACAGCCAGCAGGGGCGTCTCAGCGCGTGGTGGGTTGCCGCCGATTCGCCGCGACAGCAACTCTCGTTGACCCCGAAGTCCGACCACTTCGCCGCCAGCTTCGCCCCGGCCGCGGAAGGGACCTACCAGATCGTCGCCCAGTCCCAGGTCGGAATCCTTGATCGCGAGTTCCACGGCATCCCCGCCAAGACCCGAATCATCATGACCGGAAAGTCGCTCGTCCGCGTCGGGAAAGCCGGCGGCGAGGAAAAAATCGCTTCGGCGATGGATCTCGACGTGACGCCGCTAACGACCATTGACGCCCTCCGGCCCGGCGGCGTGTTCGCGGCCAAAGTCACTTTCAAGCAGAAGCCCGTGGGCGGCTCCAGCGTGGTCGCGACGCTCAGCACGCTCGGCAATACCCCGTTTCCCAAGGACTCGGAAGTCGAGGGGATCGCTTGGAGCGCGAAGAACACGGCCCAGCCCGCCTCGGGCGAAGTCCGCTTCCCCTTGATCGTCTCGGGCCGACACATCCTGAACGTCCGATACACGGACGAGACCCCCGGCCAATACGACGGCGACTTGAATTTCGAGACCAAATTCAGCCACCTGCGCAAAGGCGACACTTACGAACGGACGCTGCATGTCGCCACGCTGACGTTCCATGTCCCTGGACAATGAGTCGCAAGGCAACCTGTTCACCGGGGACGGTCCCGAGTTGCTCCGCGGCGAACCCCGCGGAGGGGAGATGATTTCGTTCCCGCAACGCAGGGGGGCAAAGGCCGGACCATGCTCGTTTCGCTGGAACTGAAGGCTATCGCGGACAAGCACGGTGTTCTTTCTCCGGAACTGGCCTTGGGTTATCGGGCGGTGGCGATAGCCCGAGAGGAATACGATTCGCTGGACGACGTTCGGGCGATCGTGTTCAACACGACGCCCGGACGCCTTGCCGTGGTCGCGCTGCTTGGCCCCGGCGAGGTGTCAATTCGCGACCACGGTCGCCACGCGTATACGTTTTGCCATACCTCGACGGGCAGTGTCCTTCGGCTCGTGTCGCGGCCGGACGTGCTCCAACTGCCAGCGTGGTGCTCTCGGATCGAGGATCGGTTGTTGCAGGGCCAGCCGAGCGATGACGAAGCCATGGTTGCCTATCAGGCCATGGTTTCCGCTACGGTTGACAAGGTGCTGACCGATTCGACGGAACAGTTGTTCTTTGTGACGCGATACCGCTGTCGGCCCGTTGGACAATATCCCGATGTCCTTTGCCGCTTCGCCCGCTGCGAGCGCTGCGGGGCGTGGACCCGGCTGAATCGGCTCTATGACGTGGAAGGGTTCCGCCTGTGCGCGGCGTGCGCCGACGTGGAACCGTCGTGGTTCGCCCGGACCGCACGGGCCGACGCACGCGATGAACAATAAGGAAGATTTTTGGTCAACGTGAAAGGATGAAGTCGCCTTGAGCCGGAAGATTGGAAATCGGGCCAGCCAAGGCTCGCGGCTGACGGCGGGCCAAAAGCGGACCAAAAAGCGATTGCTGGCCGCTCCAATCCAGGCCCCGCGGCTTGCCGCCACGCTCTCCGTCGCCGACCTGGTTGAGGCGATGAAGGGCATGTCGATCCAGGCCCGCAATCTCGGCGCCTGCGCCACGGTGCTTGATCGGATGATGGCCGACCCGGATCGGCCGACGATTTTTCTCGGGCTGGCGGGTCCGCTGATCGCCGCCGGTCTGCGCAACATCCTTCGCGATCTGGTCGCCGGCGGATACGTGGACGCGGTGGTCTCCACCGGCGCCATCCTTTATCAGGATATCTATCAGGCCCGCGGATTCCACCATTACCAAGGCACGCCGCGCGCGGACGACACGGTGTTGCGTTCCCTCTACATCGACCGCATCTACGACACCTATGTGGATGAGGAACGATTCTGGGAGACGGACATCTGGTGCGGCCGCGTGGCCGATGAAATGACGCCTGGAGTTTACTCCTCGCGTCAATATCTCGAACACCTCGGCGCCCACATTGACGACAAGGACTCGATCGTTGCCACGTGCGTCCGCTTGGGCGTTCCCATGTTTTGCCCGGCGATCAACGACAGCTCGATCGGCATCGGACTGACGCACCATCGGCACCGTTGCAAACGCGCGAAAAAATCGGGAATCGTCATCGATTCGATCCAAGACAATTACGAACTGACGCAGATCGTGGTCCAATCCAGGAAGACGGCGGCTATTTACGTTGCCGGCGGCGTGCCCAAAAACTACATCAACGATTCCGTGGTGATGAGCTACGTTTTTGGCCAAGATCGGGGTCACGCCTACGCCATCCAGGTGACCACGGCCGTGACCGCCGACGGCGGACTGTCTTCAAGCACTCTGTCCGAGGCTCGAAGCTGGGGCAAGATCCGCGCCGATGCCGATTTTGCCATGGCCTGGGTCGAGCCGAGCGTCGCCTTGCCGCTTTTGGCGTGCTACTTGGCGAATCACCATCCCGCTCCGGCCCGGCCGCGGTTGGAGTTCCACTGGCAAGGCGACATCCTGATTCGGCTCAGAAGAACCGACGCCGCGTAGGCGCCGCAGAGCGTCTGACTTGGGCCTCCTTCGCAAACCAGGCAATCGCGGCTGGGAGGGAAGCTGCCGGCAAAAGCGTACACCTCGCCAAAACGCATCGCCGTCACAACCGCCTTAAACAAATAAGAGTTCAAGGGCCGTGGCTTGGAACCCACTGAACAAAACTCGCGCCATGCGCACAGAAATCTCTCCCGAAGGTTCCAAATGACGTTTTTGCCCCTCGCCAACTTCTACAAAAGCTGAAAGCGGACAAGGGACAAGCTCGCTCCTGTTGACCAGGGCGTACCAGGCAACTAAAATCATCCGGGTCAGTTTTTCATTTGGCGTGGCCGCTTTGTTGAACCCTCCCATTCTTGCACCGAAGGCCACGGCAATGGGACTATCCGGTTCGGATGGTTTGTGAACGGCGACCCTCTGCGCGGATTTTGGACGATGCCTCGCGGGCTGCACCGGTTGACCGCTGGCTTGTTGTTGGCCTGTTACGGGCTGGCCTTGACGGTCAGCGGTGCGTTGCACACGCATCGGCACGCCGGATGTCGCTTCGATAGGCTGGGACACGCACTGTCGGGTGATGGTTCGTCGCGTTGCGGCTGCCACGATCACACGCCAGCCAATCGCCCGGCGCATGACGGTCCTGCTGAACGTCGCCGTGCATATCTCGACGCCAGTGGAGCAGATGCTGAGTCGCATCGCTGCCCCGCCTGCGAATTTCTCGCTCAGCCGCCAGTGAAAACCCCGTCGGCGCCCGAGGCGTTCTCGGCTCGCGTGGCTCGTATCCTTGACTCGCCCAAGGCGATCGCAGGCGTCGAAAAGCCTTTCTCGGCTATCTGGAGCCGCGGACCGCCTCGGGTCACGTGAGTCTCTTGCAAAACCCAGGGCACATTCGCCGCCTGACGAGGCCATCCGTGGGGAATGGCCCGACCTTTCGTTGCGGAGACGCGCGAAAAGGGGATTGTCCTTTTCGGGCCGAATGCGGACAGGCACGTTTTTTGGCGTGAAACGGGCCAAAAAACGATGCATTCCCCGGCCCGCGAACGGTCGCGAGGGCACGAGTTGGGCGACCTTCGCTCGGGTGTTTGCTTCAAACGACGGCCCATGCTGGACGGTTCCGCGTTGGTCAACGCAGTGGGTGCGCTTCGATAGGTAATCATGTGGACGCCACAGTTCGTCCATTCCGCGTGCCGCCATGGGGCCCCGGCCAGTCTGCGTTCCCCGGAGTCGGTTTCCCGCGCACTTTGCGGCAGGCGCGGTTTTCATCCATTCATCCACCACAACAGAGGTCCTACCATGAAACGCAAAGCATTCACGCTCGTCGAGCTTTTAGTGGTTATCGCGATCATCGGTATCCTGATTGCGCTGCTGCTCCCCGCCGTTCAAGCGGCGCGGGAAGCCGCGCGCCGATCGTCATGCACCAACAACATGAAGCAGATTGGCCTTGGACTGCACATGTATCACGACACTTTTGCGATGTTGCCGGCGGGTTGGCGAGGCGTCCATCCAAGCACCGGGCAGCCGTTCTGGTTCGGTTCTACGGGCTGGGCCTGGAGCGCCTGCATCCTTCCTTACATGGAACAAACCGCCGTGTACCGTGACCTGATCCATTTCGATCGACCGGTCTGGGATCCCGTCAATGACCAGGTTCGGGTATTTCCGATTGCCACATACCGATGCCCATCCGATATTGGGGACAAGACGTTCGATTTGGCTGGCGGAGCCCCTTCGGTCGCCACTGTCAACTTTCCCATTCGAATCGCAACTGGCAACTACATCGGCGTCTTCGGCACTCTCGAGTTTCGTTCCGTCTGCAATCCCAACAGCCCGGAGTACAATCGTTGCGAGGGCAATGGCAGCTTCATACTCAATAGGCAATTCCGATTTGCCGATTTCACGGATGGGCTGAGCAATACGCTGATGGTCGGGGAGCGGAATTCAAAACTCGCCTCTTCTACTTGGGTCGGAGTCGTGACCGGTGGGCAGCACGGCATTGCTCGCGTTACCGGCGTGGCAATCTATCCCCCGAATTCCACCGACACGCCTGCCCACTATTTCCACAACTTCAGCAGTTTCCATCCCTCGGGGACAAATTTCCTGTCCGCGGACGGCTCCGTACGCATGATTTCACAAACGATTGAAGAACAAACCTATCGCGCATTGAGCACGCAGGCAGGGGGAGAGATTGTCGGACCGTATTGATCCTACGGACAACTGTCCCTGTTTTTGACCGACGGTTCGCGCGGTGTCCGCTCGCCGGGGGTCAGAGCCGTTTTCGCGGGATGGTCCGGGTAAGAATTAGCGCGGCCCCCCCTCGGAGCTGGAGGGCTTGTCAACCGCAGGTTTTGTGTTAGGCTTGTTTTCAGCCTGATGGAACAAAAAACCGTTGCATCGGAGGGTGATAATTTACACCATCCGGTGGGATGGCGGCGTAGCTCAGTTGGTTAGAGCAGCGGAATCATAATCCGCGTGTCGTAGGTTCGAGTCCTACCGCCGCTACTTTTAGTGGTGTTAGAGCAGAATTGATACGCAACTTGTTAAAATGAAACGCGTTGCGGAATAGGTGGATTTGGCAAGTTCTGTAAAATGCCACCTATTTCCGTCGTTTGTTGCGTCGGATTTTCTTGGTGACGTTCGTCACCTGACCCCCTAATTTTCCGCGTCACGGCTCCTTTGCGGCCCGCTCGAAGTCTTCGCGCGTCGCGCACAGGTAATGCTTCGTAGTCACCGCCAGCGTCTTGCCCGGCCAAGCGGAGACAACATGGGTGGTGAACCTCGCTGCCAGGTCGGTTTGCGCCGAAGCCCCTAGCTCGACTTTGCCATTTTGGCGTGAATCGGCGTAAATCACTTTGAGCCAATGAGTTGGGTCGCGAGTGGACGCTTTTTCGCCCAATACACCTAACTTCTTGATCTGCAATCGTTTGCGAAATCGCGCCGCCGGGCCAATGGGTGAATCCTCCGCGCCAATGGGTAAAAATGGCAAGATTTAAGCCTAGAGCTTGGCCCGCCACCGCGCCTTGCCCGGGCGAGGGTAGGGTAGCACTGCCACCCTACAGTGCTCTGGTTTTCCGAAGGAAACTCTTCCCAATCGGCGGCTTCTGGTTCGGGCTGAAGGTGCTGGCGGCGGCTTGCTGCCGGACGGTAGATGCCTGGTGGCAATCGCGCGAGGCGTCTAACCAATGCCCCCGGTCCAATCGGCGGCAAATCATCATCGAAGTCGGCTCAATCGGGGCGAAGGTGGTCTGCGTCTTGACGGGCCACCTGGGGCGGATAGGATGACGAGCGCGGCGGTTTGACGCGGTCGGACGGCGCGGCGGCGCGCTCGTTTCGGGGACAGATCAAGATTTTCCGTGGGAAGTTTATTGGCAACGATGCTTTATGCAGTGATCATGGCGGGCGGCTCGGGGACGCGGCTCTGGCCGGAAAGCCGCGCGGCCTGGCCCAAGCAACTGCTCGTGATCGAAGGTGACCGCACGATGCTCCAGGCGACGGTCGATCGGCTTGGATCGCTGGTGCCGCTGGAGCGGATTCTGATTGCCACGCGGCGCGATCTGGCCGCCCACGTGCAGTCGCAACTGAGCCATTTGCCGCGCGGGGCGATCCTCGCCGAACCTTGTCCCCGCAATACGGCGCCGTGCATCGGCCTGGCGGCGATCCGCATCCTCCGCGAGGATCCCGACGCCGTCATGGCCGTCCTTCCCGCCGATCAAATCATCGCCCCTGCCGCGGTCTTTTGCGAGAGCCTTCGTCTGGCGGCGGCGCTGGTCCAGAAAGAGAGCAGGCGTCTGGTGACCTTTGGCGTCAAGCCGAGTTATCCGGCGACGGGGTTCGGCTACATCGAGCGGGGAGAAGCCGTCGCCCCGCCCGCGACGTTCGCGGACGGAGCATGGAAGATCCACCGGGTCGCGCGATTCCACGAGAAGCCGGCGCGGTCGGTGGCGGAAGAATACCTTGCGGCGGGCAGTTTTACCTGGAACTCGGGAATCTTCGTCTGGAAGGCCCAAACCATCCTCGACGCCCTTGCCCGATACCGACCCGAGCTTTATGCCCACCTCGCCCAAATCGCCGCGGCCGCCGAAAGCGACCGGTTCGCCGAAGTCCTCGAGGAGCAGTTCGCGGCGATGGAAAAAATCTCGATCGACTACGCCGTGATGGAACGGGCCGAAGAGGCCATCGTGGTCGAAGCGCCGTTCGCGTGGGACGACGTGGGCAGTTGGCTGGCCGTCGAACGGTATCGCCCTCACGACGAGTCGGGCAATGTAGCCGACGCCCCTCGCTGCCTGGCCATCGGTTCTAGTGGAACGATGGTCCGGGCCCGCGATCCGAACCATGTGGTTGTCGTCGCCGGCGTCGAGGATCTGGTCGTGGTCGTCACTCCCGACGCCACCCTGGTGGCCAACAAGCACGACGAGAAGTCGATCGCCGCCATCACCGAACAGCTCCGCCAACGGGGATGGACGGAGCATCTGTAGGCTGGCCGCAAGGGGCCTGTCGATCGCTTGCCCCGGCCCCCTTTGACACGTGGGCCGCCTTGTGATAGAAGTGCATCGTGTTCAACGGTGCGTTGGTGGTCGGGCCTGGAATCTGAGGGTCCGACGAACAGGGAATCCGGTGCAATTCCGGAACGGCCCCGCCGCTGTAACCGAGGAGAACGGAACAGCCCAGTCTTTTTTGGCCATTGTCGCTGCCGCCAGGCGTCGATCGCCTTGAGCAGAGATTGCGACGAGAAGGCCGGGCGTTCCTGGCTCGGGAGTCAGAAGACCTACCAACGCGGGATTTGTGGCAGGCTGCGAGGGACAGTAGCCACGCAACACCTGTACTTCTGAGAAGTAGGGATTCGATCGGTCTCTGGGCCTGCTTTTGGGCAGCGCGTGCCGCGCTCGCCTTGGGCCGCCGTGCCGATCGGGGAGGTGGAGCATGTTGGGTCGCGCCGGGTTGCGGGAACGACGCTCGCGTCGTCGAGGCTTCACGTTGGTGGAACTGTTGGTGGTGATCGCGATTATCGGGATTCTGATCGGGCTGTTGTTGCCCGCCGTTCAAGCGGCCCGCGAGGCCGCCCGCACCACCCAATGCAAAAACAACTTGAAACAAAACACCTTGGCCGTGCACTTGTATCACGACACGCACCGCTGCTTGCCGCCGAGTTCGTTTCCCCCAGATCCGACTTGGACCTACGCCGTGTGTTGGTTTGGCGAAGTGAACTATGCGGCCAATCAGGTGGACATCACCAAGGGGATCATCACCCGCTACATCGAGAACAACAAGGGGGTGTTTCAATGCCCATCGTTGGCCAGCGGGCAGTTGTCGCTGCTGTATGGCGGGGGGACGGGCGGGTATGGGTACAATCAGAACTGCGGCACCACGTACTATCCGCCGCCCAACTACTGGCCGCCCCAGGTGATCATCAAGCGATTCGCCGATTTCCCTTCCACCGGCCGCCAGGTGTTGTTCACCGATTCGGCCTGGGTCAACACCTACTACACGCCCCCCAAGGCCGAGGAAAACTACTTCATCCAAGGCCCGGAGGATTACAACTTCTTCACTTCGCCAGGCACCCATTTCCGGCACGGCGGGCGGATCGCGTGCGCGGCGTTCCTCGACGGGCATGTGGAGACCTGGCGCATGGCCAATGTGCCGCCGCCTGGTTACTGGCCTCAGGAGGCCAAGGACCTGCTCGAAAAGGTCGGCATCGGCTACCTCTCGGAGAAGAGCGTGGACCTCTACCGGCCGTACTGATGCGCAGGCGCCCGGCGGCGTTGCGAGATCGGAGGTGTTGCATTGCGCCTCTAGCGCGGCAAAAATGGTGGCGTATGCGGCGTCCGATGCGAACCGGGCCACGAGGGCACGGCGGACGCCGAACCACCTGCTAGACGCCGCGGCCGTGTGCGATTCCTCTTCGGTGCAGCCGATCCTGGTGTTGTTGGGCCACCCGATTGCCGGCAACCCCACCCAATTCATGATGGAAAGGGCCTTTGCCCGCCACGAGTTGGATTGGCGCTACCTCTCCGTCGAGGTCCTCCCCGAACATCTTGCCGACGCGGTGCGAGGGATCCGGGCAATGGGATTCCGCGGCGGGCACTGCGCCGACCCCCATAAACAAGCCATCCTGCCCCTGCTCGATCGCGTCGGCGAAGTCGCGCGCCACACGGGCGCGGCGAACCTCCTGATCCGCGAGGGCCGCGAGTTGGTTGGAGAAAACACGGAAGGGCGGGGATTGATCGAGTCGCTCCGCCGCCGCGTCGATCTGGCGGGAAAACGGATCGTGCTGCTCGGCGCCGGCCGGACCGCTCGGGCGGTCGCCGTGGAACTGGCCCTGGCGCGACCGGCTGAAATCGTGGTCGTCGACCGCGCCGAATCCGAAGGCCGCGCCCTGGTCGAGTTGCTTCAAGGGGGGTTGGGCGCGGCCGCGACGCTGGCCGTTTGGGACGGGACATATCCCATCGGCCCGGACGCCGACGCCGTGGTTTGCGCCTTGGACCCGTCCTCGGAAGACGCCCAGGAGCCGCTTCCCCTCAACCTGAGCCAACTGAGCTGCCGCGCGACCGTGGCCGACGTGTCCTTCAATCCGCCGCGGACCTGGCTTCTGCGCGAGGCCGCGGAGAGGGGCGCGGCCACGATCGATGGACTGGAAATCTTCCTCCAGCAATCCTCGATCGATTTTCGCCTCTGGACCGGCGTCGATCCCGATCCCGAGGTCCTGCGCGACGCCGTCGAGGAGTTCCTGGAATTGTGATCGCCGCGGGGATTTGCTCCCATGGGCCGGCGCGGCCGGGCCTTCCCGCAAGCTCCCAACCCGTGTCAGGAATGCTCGAATGACCTGTTCGCATCGAAAAACCATCGGACGCGCGAGCCTGCCAAACCCGATGGTCTGCTTAAAGCTCATCCCGGATCTGGGACAGGAGAAGAGGTTGGGATTGTTTTTCCAAGTCGACGGCAACGGCTCTCCCGCCACCCAAGAGACTTCCTCCGCCGACATGGAAAAAGACTCCCGCTGCCTGCTTGCCGCCATGCGATTTCAGCCGCCCTCACCCCCTGCCCCTCTCCCGCAAGCGGGAGAGGGGAGCTTGTGGAATACGCTCTTATGGTTTGTCATCTGGTTCTCCATCGTGGCGGCGGGGCGCGCCGAGGGGTCCGACGAAGCCAGCCTGCGGCTGATGCGGCCCGATTCGCTCGCCGGTTGGGAATATGGCGACCAACCGCCGACCGGCTGGCGCATGGAAAACGGAGTGCTTCATGGCAGCCAGGGTTCGACGCCGCTGCTGTCGGGATACACGTTCGGCGAGTTCCGGCTGCGTTTTGCCTGGAGCGTCGAGCCGGGCGGCGCCTGGGAAATCGCCTTCCCCGAAGTCCCGTCCGGCCCAGGTTTGAAGATCGTGCTCCGCGAAGGCGAGGGTTGCGGCCGGCTGGACGACGCAGGCACGATCGTGGCGCCTGGCGGCAAGATCGATCGCCTTTCCGATGGAATGCACAAGGCCCAAATCGACCGTTCTGGCGGCGTGCTAAGCCTGACGATCGACGGCCGGGCCATCTGGCAAACACCGCTGGCCAGCGGCCGCCGGTTCGGCCTGGGACTCGCCCTGGCCGCCGGCGAAGGCCGCCTCTCCGAGTTGTGCGTCAACGAACCGCCCGGCGAGCCTATCTTCAACGGCAAGGATCTGACCGGCTGGTGGACGCCGGGCGACAAAGCCGCCTGGTCCGTGCAAAACGGCCTCCTGGTAGTCGATCGAGAGGGTGGCAACTATCTCCGCAGCGAGCGCGAGTACGCGAATTTCACCCTCTCGCTGGAATACAAGATTCAGCGAGGCGGCAACTCGGGCGTGGGCATTCGCACGCCGCGGAACGGCTGGCCGTCGGGCGATGGCATGGAAATCCAGATTTGGGACCTGCCTCGCGACAAGCCGCTCGACAAACACGCTCCCGGCGCCATCTACGGAAACGTCCCGCCCCTGGCCCGCGCCGATCGCTCCGGCCAATTCAACCGCCTGGTCATCAAGGCCGACGGCCGGATGATTTCGGCGTGGATCAATGGCCACCTGGTCCAGCAGTGCTACACCGGCGATCATCCGGAATTGAAGCACCGGCGCCTTGCGGGATGGATCGGGCTTCAGGACCACAATTCGAGGACCGAATTTCGCGACCTCCGCGTGCTGGAGGCGCCGGCGGGCCTTGGGCTTGAGGCATGGCGAAAGCCTCGCCCTCGCCGTGGACCGGCCCTGCTCATCGACCGCCTGATGAACGTCGAAGAGCTCGCGCGGCGCGACGGCATTCGCGGCCATGTGGCACGTGCGCGGATCGAGGGTCCCAAACCGGATGGCCATGTGCTGGCCGAGCTGGCCGGACCCGGCGCCGTGGTCCGGCTGGCCCGTACCCGAGACGAAGGCCGCCTGGCGTTCTTCTTCGACGGCGAGACCAGCCCTCGGTTGGAATGCAAGCCGGCCGAGCTGTGGCAAGCGGCGCCGTTGCTTGCCGAGGACGCGAATCCCGTGCTCACCTGTCTGGCCTACCGCAAGGGCCTGAAGATCGTGCTTCGCGGCATTTCGGAAGGCGAGTGGTGGATCGACTATGTCGCCTTTCCCGAGTCGTTGGCGGTCGAGAGCTACCGCGCCGCCAACCCCCAAATTCCCCCCGCCTGGCTGGCGGCGGCGGTCTATCGTCACGAGCAGTTCGGCTGGGGCGTCCATCGCGAATACGACCCGTGGCCGCGCCCAAACTCAGGCCCGAAGACAATCCAGCCCGGGCAGCGCGAGCGGATGATCCGGCTTGATGGCGCGGGAATCGTTCACTGGACCAAGCTGACCGCCGACAAGCAGGTCTTGAGCAACCATGACCTCTGGTTAGAAGTTCGGGTGGACGGTGAGACGGTACCGTCGGTCGCCACGCCGGTGCGGTTCTGGTTCCCCGGCCTGGTGGGCCATGGAAACTATCCCAACTACGTGCTTCTGGACCGCAACGGGATGACCAACATGCTGGCCATGCCTTTCGCCGCGGGAATCGAGTTGTCGCTGGTCAACCGCGGCAAGAAGCCGATCCGCGTCGAGGGCTTGTCCGTGTCGCACGAGCCGTTGTCGGCCGATATGGGCGGGGACTCGCAAGTTCGCGGCGCGCAAGCCGAACCCCCGATTCCGCCGATGCGGCTTCGCGCTGTTTTCGAGCCTGGCGGCAAGGGCGGCCCAGCGCTGGCCCGCTGCACGTCGCCCGGACGCTGGATCGGCCTTGTGTATGAGGAGCCTAAGGGATTTAGCACGAGCATCGAGTCGCTTGCCGTCGACGGAAGCTCGCTGGAGGGATGGAAGGCCGCGCCGCTCGACATACTGCTGGGCCGCGGCGGCGATTTCCACGGTTGCTTGAGCGGACGCCGCGGCTCGCTCGCCTGGCGCTACCTGCTCTTGGAGGCGGTCGATTTCCAGCGGTCGTTCGAGCTTTCCGCCGGCGCGGCGAGACTTGGAAACCGGCTGGCGATCTTCTATTGCGAACCGCGCTGAGCCGCGGCGGCTTACGCGACGAAATCGAAGAGGGTGTCCAGTTCCTCGTCGGGCACGGTGAAAACGGCCTGGTGGGGGGCGAGTTTTTCGGTCTTGAAGAAGCCCGGCAAGCGGTCGTCCGCTGGGCCGAACCCGGCCGCCGTGTTGAACCGCCGTTCGGCGGCGAGCACTCTCTTGCCCAGGGCGGAAAAATCCTCGGCCCCGAACGGCCTGCCGTAAAGGGCCGCCAACATCTCGCAAACGCCGTCGAACGCCGCCGCGTCGTCCAACACGGCAAAGGCCACGAAGACGCACAGCCCGGCCGCGTCCACCGCGGCGGTGGCGATTTGCAGGTTGCGGCTGAGGGCCACCTGGCCGTCGGGACTCAAGGGGTCCACGCGCCCGCCCACGCCGAGGACGTTCGCCGTGATCGCGTAGCCGGCCGTGTGGTCGGCGCCCATCGTCGACGTCGCGTAGGTCACGCCGATGCCTTGCGCCGCGCGGGGATCGTAAGCCGGGATGGCCTGGCCCTTGACGGTCGGGATTCGCGCGACCCCGTAGACCTTTCCAAGCACGGCCGCGCCCGAGGCCACCAACCGGCCCAGCGGCGTGCCCTTGCCCACCTCTCCTAAGAGGCGGATGGCCCCGGCGGCGTCGCCAAACGGGAGGATGCCGGCTTCCATGGCCACGGCGATCGTGGCCCCGGTCTCGATCGTGTCCAGGCCGAAATCGTCGTCCATGCGGTCCATTTGGGCGATGGCGTCAAGGTCATCGATGCCACAGTCCGCCCCATGGGCCCAAACCGTCTCGTACTCCGGGCCTTTGGTCACGTAGTTGCCTTGCGGGTCCACGTAGATTCGCGAACAGCGGATCGTGCAACCGCGATGGCAGGCATGGGCAATGACCCCGTTTCGCTCGAGAATGACGTCGTGCTGGCGTTCGCCGCTGATGGGTTCCACGCCCTCGAATTGGCCTTGGCTGAAGTTTCGCGTGGGATAGGCCCCGGCCTCGTTGATCACGTTGGCCAGGACGTTGGTTCCGTATTGCGGCAAGGTCTTTCCCGTCAGGGGGTGCCGCTGGAGCGCGTCGGCGAACTTGCGGATGGCGGCTTTCATCGCCTCGGGATTGGCGGCCTTGGTCCGCTCTCCGCCGGCCGGATCGATCACAATGACCTTGACGCCCTTGGCGCCCATCACCGCGCCCATGCCGCCGCGGCCGCAATGGCGGGTGGGGCGGTTCTCGACGTCGGTCACGGCCACGCTCGCCGCGGCGGCGCGGAATTCGCCGGCCTGGCCAATGCTCAAGCACGAAACCTTGTCGCCGAATCGAGCGAACTGTCGGGCCACGGTTTCATAGTTGCCCAGACCCGCCAGATCGTCGGCCGGCTCGATCGCGATCCCGTTGCTCGTGACCACAAGGCGGAAAAGGCGTCCAGGCGGCGGGGCGCCCTCGATGACGATGGCCTTGATCCCCAGGGCCGCCAGGTGCAAGGCCCCCATCCCGCCCGAGTTGCTCTCCTTGATCGTGCCCGTCAACGGGCTTTTCGCCCCCACCGAGATCCGGCCCGCGCACGGCGCGCCCGTCCCCGTCAGCAGGCCCGGCGCAATGACCAGCTTGTTTTCGGCGGAAAGCGGATGGCACAGCGGCGGGACTTCGTTGGCCACCAGGATCGAGGTCAGGGCGCGGCCCCCCAGCCCGTCGTAGCCTGACCCCTCGAACGGTTCGTTCCGCACCGAAAGATCCGACATGTTCACGCGATAGATGACGGCCATGACCATTCCACCTCACTTGCCGCTAGACCCAATGGATTTGCCCAGCTCCAGAAGACGCCCCGTGCAATCCGAACACCACGACCAGCCACCCGGTAGGTTGGCATCTTTCCCCAAGGCTGTCAAGCCGCGCGTCGCGATCAGCGACCGGCCCATCGCGCGACGGCTCACACGTGGTCCACGGCGTTTGGTCGCGACATGAGGCTAACGAGCGATTCGGCCCCTTGTACTACAAAGCCCAGGCATTGTGAAAATGCTCGCAAAGAGATCACCCGGCAAAGGCGTTAAGTTGTTTCAACGTTGCGTGTTGTGAGCGGCACAAGGCCGTAATGATTTCTCGGCCTTTGGTGGTCACATGGTATCGCCCGATGCGAAGGCCCGTTGACGGGCCTTCTCGCTGTGGCGGTGTGAAGCGGTCAAGCAATGGCTCCGGAAAATCGAAAACGAGTACCGGAAAAACGTCGAAGACGGAGGCCCGTTGACGGGCCTTCGCCGCCGTAGGCGGTCTTCGGCCCGGCGTTTCACGCCGGGTAACGGCTTCGATCACGCGCTGAACCCCAAGCCCCGTTTACGGGGCTTCTCGCCGCCTTCGTGAATTGCGGCCGGGACGCCCGCGCTCCCGGATTCGCGGACGGCCTTCAGGCCGCTTCCTCTGTGGAGCGCGGGCATCTTGCCCGCATTCGTTTTTGCGGACGGGACGCCCGCGCCCCGGATTCGCGGACGGCGTTTGGGCCGGTTCCTCTATGGAGCGCGGGCATCTTGCCCGCATTAGTGATGGCGGGCGGGACGCCCGCGCTCCGTGTTTTGCCCCAGCGAGAAGGCCCGTCAACGGGCCTCGCGCCGTGGCGTTGCCCCACGGCTACCCGGCATGAATGCCGGGCCGAAGACCGCCTGCGGCGGCAAACGCCCGTTAACGGGCGTCATGGACAACCTCTTGCCCGCGATTCTCGCGAAGTCCTGGTTCCCGTTTAAGACCGCCTGCGGCGGCAAACGCCCGTCAACGGGCGTCGTCGCTGTGGCGGCGTAGAGGCCGATTCCTCTTTGGAGCGCGGGCATCTTGCCCGCATTTGTTTTTTTGCGGGCGGGACGTCCGCGCTACGGGATTTGTGGGCGGGACGCCCGCGCTCCGAGTTTTGCCCCCAGCGAGAAGGCCCGCAGGCGGGCGTCGTCGCACAACCTCTTGCCCGCGATCTTTTCCCCTCGATCCTCGGCCCCTTGTGGTTCCCGTGGTCGATCTGCAAACTCTTCTACGGCGTTTTCGTCCC
>Ga0209101_1001166_pt1 | contig 20142 bp, 16 predicted proteins | sample ConPoolayeCmetaG_FD_185481 | JGI IMG/M metagenome (GOLD analysis project Ga0209101, IMG submission 185481) | Hot spring microbial mat communities from California, USA to study Microbial Dark Matter (Phase II) - Cone Pool mat layer C metaG... ...
GTTCAAACAGGCGATTACCGACTGTATCCAGACCGCCCCTACAAAACACAGAAACCAGTTGGAAACCTTGTTATCGTGGAGTTTTCAGTCATTTGAAAAAGTCCAAATCTCAACCGTTTAGAGTATAGACACCAACGGCTAAGCCGCTGTTTGAGCCTGAATTTCGCCGTCGTTCCCTGAGAACAACCCCACTCATCCCCCTGCCCCCTTCTCTCCCCGCTTCGCGGGGAGAGAAGGGGCATCGGGAGTGGGTGTGGGCGGGCGGCTTCGCCGCCCGCCCACACCACATTCCCTTCGATTCCCCCTCCCCACGCCGCTTTGTGGCGTGGGGAGGGGGCAAGGGGGTGGGGCTATTTCACAATGGATGGCAAGGCTGAGTAATTACATCATCACAAAATGATCACACCGCGATATGGTGGAGGCTATAAGTGGACACGTTTCTGGGACTCGTGTATGTGATTTCGGCGACGCTGCTCGCGCTGTATGGTTTTAACATTTTGCTCACGGTGGCATTGTACTGGCGTAAACGCGCGCACAACATCGAGACGCCACCATTGACCGCTGCACCGCACGTCACGGTGCAGTTGCCTATCTATAACGAACTCTATGTGGTCGAACGATTGATTGATGCCGCCGTCGCGCTCGATTGGCCACGCGAGCGTTTGCAGATTCAAGTGCTGGACGACTCGGACGACGAAACGACCGCGCTGGCGCGCGCGCGCGTTGAATATCATCAGCGCCGTGGCTGTGACATTGCCTTGCTCCATCGCACCGAGCGCAGCGGCTTTAAAGCCGGCGCGCTCGCGCTGGGGCTGACGCAGGCGCGCGGCGAATTTATCGCCGTCTTTGATGCCGATTTTGTGCCGCCGCGCGATTTTCTCAACCGCACGCTTCCGCATCTGCTCGCGCACCCGCAGGTGGGACTCGTGCAAACGCGCTGGGGACATTTGAACGACACTTACTCACCGCTCACGCGCGCCGAGGCGCTCGCGCTCGATGGGCATTTTGTCATCGAGCAAACCGCGCGGCATCGCAATCATTTGTTTTTCAACTTTAACGGTACCGCCGGCGTGTGGCGGCGCGCCTGCATCGAAGATGCCGGCGGCTGGCAAGGGGACACACTCAGCGAAGACCTCGATTTGAGTTATCGCGCGCAGATGCGCGGCTGGCAATTCCTGTTTCTGCCCGATGTGGTCGCGCCGGCAGAACTACCGCCCCAGATTCACGCCTACAAACGGCAACAGTACCGCTGGGCAAAGGGTTCGACCCAGGTGCTCCTCAAACTTGGTGCGCGCGTGTTGACCGCACCGGGGCTTTCGCTCTTCCAGCGCATTGAAGGACTGTTGCATCTTTCGGGGTATGTGATGAACGTGCTGATGCTCACCTTGTTGTTGACGCTCGTGCCGCTACTCCTTCTGGACACGCGCTTCCCCGATGTGATGTTATACTTTAGTTTCGCAATGTTTGGTCCAATGGCGATGTACGCGCTATCGCAGCGCGCGCTGTATCCCGATTGGCTCGCGCGTTTTCGCTACTTTGCCGTGCTGTTGTTGTTGGGCACCGGCATCGCGCTGAACAATACGCTGGCGGTACTGGAAGCTTTCACGCGGCGCGAAAATACTTTTCGACGTACACCCAAGTTCCGCGTGGAAAATGCAAAAGACGTGTGGCAAGCCAAGCGCTACACGCTTTCGTTCTCGTGGGAGACGTTTGCCGAACTGGCACTCGCCGCGTACGCGCTGCTGGGCGCGTCCATCGCCTGGCAACGTCACTTGACGTGGACGCTTCCGTTTCTGTTGTTGTACGCGGCGAGTTTTGCCTTCGTGGGAGGGTTATCGCTACTCCATTCGTTACCAGCGCATCGGCGCCACCGCGTCTGGCAGGCAGCGAATGGCGTATAGCCCTGGCTCTGTGCTAGGCGCGCGGCTTCATCGCGCGCGCAATCGCTTCTTTCTCTTCGGCAGTCAACGGATAGGTAGATTGACCACCGATAATCGGCTTGGCATAGACGCGCACATCGTTACGCCCGTGCAACGCGCTGATTACGGCACCATCAGCGCGACCATCCAGAATGGCGACAACAAAACTTTGATCGCCCCCCCTATCCAAAAACGGATTAAAGCGCACCACACCGATATGTTGCACCGCGTTCGGTTGTTTCACCTCCAGATCGGTAACGCGATGATCCATCGCTTGCGTTTTCTGTTCTGTGTGTTCAAGACGCGCGACGAACTCACGTAACGTGGCTTCCAGATCGGCGCCACCGCGTCCGGTCATCAACAAACGCAAGGACTGGGCAAGTTGACGGTGCCGCCATTCCAGAAATGCCACCCATCCCACCAGAACGATGATGACCAGAAAGAGCACACTCATCAATACAATTTCCACGCGTGCCTCCTGTGAATCTTTTGACCGTGCGCATTGTAGCGCGAACTGCGCCGAACGTCAAGAGGAAAAAATGCGTTTGCTGATTGCCACGCATAATCGCGGCAAGTTAATCGAATATCAAGCGATGTTCGCCGATGTGCCGGTCGAACTCGTCACGCTCGATGAGGTGGGCATTCGCGACGATGTCGAAGAAACCGGGGTGACGCTCGCCGAGAACGCGCGACTCAAGGCGCTCACCTACGCGCGCGCGAGCGGTCTCTTGACGCTTGCCGATGATTCGGGCTTGGAAGTGGACGCGCTCGGCGGTGAGCCGGGCGTGCGCTCCAAACGTTACGCCGGTGACAATACGAGCGATGCCGAACGCAACGCGTTTCTGCTCGCCAAACTGCGTGACGTTCCTGCCGAACAACGCACCGCGCGCTTTCGCTGCGCGATCGCCATCGCCACGCCCGACGGAAAACTCTGGGAGACGGACGGCACTTGCGAAGGCGAAATCGCGTTCGACGCGCGCGGCACCAACGGCTTTGGCTACGATCCGATTTTTCACGTCACCGCGCGCGGCGTGCGAATGGCAGAACTCGCCACCGCCGAAAAGAATCGCGTCAGTCATCGCGCGCGCGCGGCGGAAAAGGCGCGACGGATTTTGGTGGAGATTGTGGAATCAAAGCGTGAGGCGTGAGGCGTGATACGTGAAACGTGATGAGTGAGGCGTGAGGCGTGAGGCGTTCACGTTTTACGTTTCGCGTTTCACGTTTCACGTTTTACGTTTATGGTGTTATAATCCCCCACGATGTCCGACATTCCCCTGCTTTCGATTTTCGTTCCCGCGCACAATGAAGCCGGCAACATCACGCCGCTGTGCGACAAGATCGCGCGCGCGTTCGATGCGCTAGGCGTGACCGGTGAAATCGTCCTCGTGGACGATGGCTCGACCGATGCGACGCTTGCAGAGGCGCAAGCGGTTGCTGCGCGTATGCCGTTTTTGCGCGTCTTGCATCATCGCAAACGCTGGGGCAAGACCGAAGCGATGCGCACCGGCTTGCCGCACTGTCGTGGTCAAATCATTATGCTCTTCGATGCCGACCTCGAAGCAGACCCCGAAGAGGACATTCCCAAGTTGTTCGCAAAAATCAACGAGGGGTACGACGTGGTCGCGGGCTGGCGGCAGGGTCGGCGCGATGGAAAAATTTTTGCGTCCCGCTTTGCCAACTTTGTCTCGCGTCATTTGTTCGGCTTGCGCGTGCACGATATGAACTGGATCAAAGCGTTTCGGCGCGAGGTGTTGCAGAACATTCAACTGCGTTCCGATTGGCATCGTTACATTTTGATTCTGGCTGCCGCGCAGGGCTATACGATTGCCGAGGTGCCGGTGAACTATCACCCGCGCACCATCGGTCAATCCAAGTACGGCATTGAACGTTTGCCGATTTCATTTCTCGACGTGCTGGTGGTGTGGTTCTTGCTCACCTTTTCGCGCAAGCCGATGCTCTTTTTCGGCGGCATTGGACTCGCGACAGTCACCGTGTCGCTCTGCACCTTTGCGTTATTGACGGTGATGTATCTCGTCAACCTGGGGCAACGCCGTCCGATTTTCGAATTTGCCGGTGTCTTGCTGTTGATGGGCGTGCTGTTTTTCGTTGTCGGCTTTCTCGCCGAATTGATTGTGAGCCAGAACGAACGACTCGACGCGCTGACCGCGCGTCTGCGCGAACTCGAAGAGCGCGATGAATCCAACTAATCTGCGCGTCCTGATGTTGGCGCACGTCTTTCCGCGCGCGTCCACCGATCCGATGGGCGCGTTTGTTTTGCATCTTGCCGACGCGCTCGCCGCGCGCGGTGTGCACATCGAGGTCATCGCGCCGCACGCCGCCACGCTTGCCGATGCGGAGACGTTCGGCGCGGTGCGCGTGCAACGCTTTCACTACGCGCCCGCGCGCTGGGAACGCCTTGCCTACACCGGCGTAATGCACGAGTTGGTCGCGCAGAGCATCGTCAACAAGATTTTGTTTGCGTGTTTCCTGCTAGCGTTCTGGCTCGCGACGCTGCGCCGTATCGTCACGACGCGTCCGCACATTTTGCACGCGCACTGGTGGATGCCCGGCGGTTGGGTCGGCGCGCTGGCATCGCTCGTTACGCGCGTTCCGCTCGTCATCACCACGCACGGCACCGATGTCGAAATGCTCCGCCGTACGCGCTGGGCAAAGCCACTTGCGCGTTTTGTGTTCGCGCGCGCGCGCGCCATCGTTTGCGTTTCGACGTATCTGCGCGAGCAACTGTTGATGCTGGGCGTCGCCGACGCCGCGCGCGTGCGCGTGGTGCCGCAACCGGTGAACCCGTTGTTTCAACGGTCAACGGTCAACGGTCAGCGGTCAGATACCATCCTCACCGTCGCGCGACTGACCCGTCAAAAAAGCATTGACACGCTGATTGACGCGCTGGCACTTCTCCGCGCGCGTGGCTGTGACGCGCGGCTGAGAATCATCGGCGATGGACCAGAGCGCGCTGCGCTGGAGCAACACGCGCGCAACCTGAACGTGCACGCGCACGTCGAATTTGCCGGCGCGCTCCCGCAAGCGGAATTACCGGCGCACTATGCGCGCGCAGCAGTGTTCGTCTTGCCTTCGATTCGCGAGGGTGTGGGCTTGGTGTTTGTGGAGGCATTGCTTTGCGGTACGCCTGTCATCGGCACCGCGTCCGGCGGCGTCACCGACATCATTCGCGACGGCGAGACCGGCTTGCTTTTTCCCGAACGGGACGCGCGCGCGCTTGCCGACGCGCTCGAACGCGTGTTGAGTGATCGCGCGCTCGCCGCGCGGCTCGCCGCGAACGGCGCGGCGTTCGTGTGCGAACGCTTTACGCCCGAGCGCGTCGCCGCGCACTACACTGAAATCTACCAGCGCACCCTGAACAACTCGATACAACTCACCATTTGAGCGTAAACTTGAAACTTGTAACTTCGAACCTCAAAACCATCCTGGGCTACACGCTCGCCATTCTCGCGCTTGTCTTCCTGGGGCGCGTGCTGGTGCAAACGTGGGATCAGATCGCCGCGTCGAATGTGCGTTTCGAATTTGAGGCAGCGCCGCTGATTGTTTCACTCGTTCTGCTGACCGTTGCGCGCGTGTTCGCGGTGGAGGCGTGGCGGCGCGTGCTGTTGTCGCTCGGCGAGCGGATTGATTTTGGGTACGGTTTGCGCGCGTGGTACATTTCGGTTTTGACGCGCTATATCCCCGGCAACGTGTGGCAAATCGCGACGTTGATGATGATGCTGAGCGAACGCGGCATCAGCAAAACGAACACGCTCCTCAGTCAAACGATCTACACCGCGCTCGCGCTGGCAATTGCGGGTGTTCTCGGCGCGATGTTCGTCGTGGCGCGTCCCGATGTGTTGAGCGCGTGGATCGCGCCCGAGGTGAGCGCGTGGCTGCCACTTGTTGCTGCGCTCGCGTTCGTGCTGGTCATCATCATCTTCGCGTTGCCGCTGACGAATCGGCTCATCGTGGCGATCACGGCGCGGCTGCTGCGACGTGAACTCGACGTGCCGATTCCAACGTTCGCGCGCGGCTTGGTGCCACCGTTCTTTTCGACGTTGATGTGGGTGACGAATGGCGTCGCGTTCTTTCTGTTCATCGCTTCGATTACGCCGCTCGCGCTGGAACATCTGCTGGCGTTTATTGCGATGAACGCGGGCGCGTACTGGATCGGTTATGTCTCGTTCGTCACGCCGAGCGGCTTGGGTTTTCGCGAAGGCGCGCTCGCGTTAATGCTCGCGATGTACTTTCCCACGCCGATTGCGGTCGCGTTCTCGCTGGCGACGCGCTTGTGGTCAACACTCGGCGAAATTCTCGGCATCGTCATCATTCTGGCGCTGCAACGTCTGGGTCGGATTCAAGAGTTGAACGTGCAATCGAAAATCGAAAATCGCAAATCAAAAATCCCGCTGCTCATCGTCCTCGCGCTGATGCTCGCGTACAGCGCGTACTTTTCCGCGCTCTCGATTCAGCGGCATCACACCTTTCGCACCTACGCGTCCGATATGGGGCAGATGGACCAGGCGTTGTGGAACACACTACACGGCTACTGGCTCGAAGACACGCGCCCCAGTGGTGTGCAGATGCCGCGCCTCACGCATCACGTTGAACTGATTTTCTTTGTCATTCCACTCGTCTTTTTGCTTTACGAAGGTATCGAATCGTTGTTCGTCGTCCAGTCCATCGCGATTGCGTTAGGCGCGCTGCCGATTTTCTGGATCGCGCGACGCAAATTGCAAAACGCGTGGCTCGCTGTACTCTTTGCCGCGATGTATCTGATGTTCCCTGCGCTTCAAGCCGCGAATCTCGCCGAGTTTCACGCGATCACATTTGCGCCCGCGCCGCTGTTGTTCGCATACCACTATGGCGAGGAATGCGCGTGGAAGCGCTACGCGCTCTTTTCGCTCGTCGCGCTCGCGGTAAAAGAGGACGTGGCGTTGCTGGTGTTCGCGATGGCGGTGTATTTTGTGCTCAAGACGAAGGGCGGAAATTTTCGATTGCCGATTGTCAATTGCCGATTGTTATCAAATCTCAAATCGCAAATCGAAAATCGAAAATTTCCCGGGGTTCCGCTGGCAATCGCGCTGCTTGCGCTGGTGTGGTTCTGGCTGACGGTGTTTGTCATCATTCCACACTTTCAACCGCGCGGCGAGTTACCGTACGTGGATCGCTATCCGCGCGATGTGCTTGTGTTGCTCGCGCGTCTGGTCAAGCCGGGCAGAATCGAGTATCTCCTCAAGTTGCTTGCGTCAGTTGGCTTTCTCGCGCTCTTCGATCCAATTCCACTCCTCGTCGGTTCGCCATCGTTGTTGCTCAATCTGCTCAGCAGTTACGAGGCGCAATATTCGGGGACGTATCACTATTCCGCGCCGGTGGCGCCGTACTTTGTGCTCGCGGCGATTGGTGGCGCGAAGAGAATTTTAGATTTCAGATTGCCGATTGCCGATTGCCGATTGCCGATTGTGAACGGAGTGATTGGTGGCGCGGCGATTATTGCATTGGCATATCACACAGTTGCGGGCTATACGCCCATCGGCGGGGAATTTGTCTGGCACGAGGTGACGCCGCATCATCGTTTGCTGGCGCGTTTTACCGCGCAGATTCCGCGCGAGGTGCCGGTGATGACGACCACCACGCTGTTTCCGCACGTGAGTCATCGGCGCGTGGTGTATCGCTTTGGGCAATTGCCGGTGCCACCCGATACGCAGTTCATTCTGCTCGATGTGTCGCAAGCGCGAACGAATCCGGTGGATTACGTGCAACACTATCGCGATGCGCTGGCGCAAGGGTTTGGCATCCGCGATGCGGCAGACGGTTACATTTTGTTGCAGCGCGGCTTGACGCGCCGCGATCTGCCGGACGAATTTTTCGATTTTCTGCGCGCGCGCACGCCGCCGCAACAGCGCCTCGAAATTGATTTTGAGGACAAGCTGCGCTTTCTGGGTTACGATGTAGCACAGGACGATTGGCAGCGCGTTTACTTGCGGCTGTACTGGACGCGCCTTGCGGGCTTGGATAACAACTTTGCCCTCTTTCCGTTCTATCCCGACGAAAACGGCGCGCCGCGCGCGGACGCGCAACTGCCCGATTTGATGTTTGCGTTTTGGTATCCCACTTTGAAGTGGAAAGTGGGTGAAGTGATCGTCGTCGAGACGATTCCAATCGAGGTGGGCGCGCGCGCGAAAATCGGGCTGGGCGTTTTCTTTGGCGCGACGTGGGACACGGCAGAATTTTACCTGACACCGCGCACCACCGCGCCGGTCTCGCCTGATGGACGCTGGGTGTTACTCGGCGAAATCGCGCGGCAGGGCAAACGGTACATCGCCGTCAAATAAAGAACTCGGGTAGCAAGTAGCCATTACCTTTTGACACACGCGATAGAGTGTGCTATCATAACATCGGGCAAACAAGTGGAGAGAACACATCAGGCGGATTCTGCTGGGAGGGAGCACAATTCGCGCGACGACATCAGGCAAGACCTCTTCCGCACCAGAGGGCGGAGAGGTCTTTTTCACGTGAGGTAAAAAATGAAACTCGGACTCGCGCTGGGGGGCGGTGGCGCCAAAGGCATCGCGCACATCGGCGTACTGCGTGTGCTGGAAGAGGCGCGTCTGCCCATTCACGCGATTGCGGGCACCAGTGCCGGCTCGCTTGTCGGCGCGCTGTACGCGGCAGGCAAATCGTCTCACGACCTTGAGCAGATGATTCGACGCACCGACTTGCGTCACTGGCTGGCGCGCGACACAACAGGGATGGGTATCTTCAGCCCCGACGGATTTCGCCGCATCATCGAAAATGAAATTGGCGCGACGACGCGCATCGAAGATTTGCCTATCAAGTACGCCGCTGTTGCGGTGGAAATGGAATCGCAGCAAGAAGTGGTGTTCGATTCGGGGCTGGTGACCGATGCGGTCTGCGCGAGTTGTGCGTTTCCCGTGTTGCTCGCCCCCGCGCAGATTGGTGAACGGCATTATCTCGATGGGGGAATACTCAATCCCGTCCCGTTCGATGTGGTTCGCCGGCTGGGAACCGATTGTGTGCTGGCCGTGGATCTGGCGGCGGATGAGCCGGTGTTCACAGCGCATCCCGCGCTGCACAAGCGCGCCGCGCTGTTGTTTCGCTTGATTTTTTCGGCTGAGCAACAAAAAATCCTGCGGGTAGGCGCGCGTGCCATCGGCATTATGACGCAACCGGCGCGTAAACTCAAACTGCAACAAGCCCCACCCGATCTCATCATCTATCCCGATGTCCATCAAATCGGCTTGATTGACATTGACCTCGTGGACTTGTCTCTCGCGGCAGGTGAACGCGCCATGCGTAACGCCTTGCCAGAACTGCAACGCCTATTGCATCCCACGTGGGGTCAACGGCTGAAAAAACGGTGGCAGCGAAAATGATTCCCTCACTAGAACAACAACGACGCGAAAAAGGCTTTGCCGCTGCCTGGTCAGTGACCTCCGCGATTCTTCTCACCGCGCTCAAAATTGGCGTGGGGCTGTGGACAGGTAGTCTGGGCATCCTTGCCGAAGCCGCGCACTCTGCACTCGATTTTGCCGCCGCGCTCATCACCTTCTTTGCTGTACGAGTCAGTGATCGTCCCGCCGACGCGACGCATCTCTACGGGCACGGCAAAGTGGAAAACCTGAGCGCGCTCATCGAAACCCTCTTGCTGCTGGTCACTTGCGCGTGGATCATCTATGAAGCCTTCCAGCGTCTTTTCTTCGAACACGTCGAGGTGGATCCAAGCCCCTGGGCATTCGGCGTGATGATCGTCTCCATCATCGTCAATTATTTCAACGCCAACTTGCTCAGCCGCATCGCCAGAAAATACAACAGTCAAGCCCTCGAAGCCGACGCCTTGCATTTCAGTACCGACATCTGGAGTTCGTTCGTTGTTCTGCTCGGCTTGGGTCTAGTCTGGTTTGGTGAACAGATGGAGCAAAAAGAACTCTGGATGCGCGCGGATGCTGTTGCCGCGCTCATCGTTGCGTTGATTGTGATTTACGTCAGCGCGCAACTCGGCAAGCGCGCGGTGGACGCGCTACTCGATTCGGCACCACGCGGTCTGGCAGAGCGCCTCACTGCCGCCGTGGCTCGCGTCCCACACGTGCATCGCGTCACACGCACGCGCGTGCGCGGTGCGGACAATCAGGTGTTTGTCGAAGTGCGCGTGGCGGTGCCGCGCCACCTCTCGCTGGAGGCAAGTCACGCGGTCACCCAACAGGTGCGCGATGCCGTGCACACCATCTCACCCAACGCCGATGTGGTGGTCACGACCGTGCCGAGCGCGGAGAACGAAGGACTCGTTGAAACGATCCAAGCCGTCGCCGCGCGCAATCATCTGGCGGTGCACAATATCTCTATGCATCAAACAACCAAAGGCGTTTGGGTTGATCTCGATCTGGAAGTTGCTCCCGGCATTTCGTTCCATCAGGCACATCAAATCGCCACCGATCTGGAGATGCAGGTGCGCGCGGAACTGAGCGCGCTCAAGCACGCGCTACCGATTGCGGATGTAAATGTGCATATCGAACCGCGCGCAAAGGAACCGGTGAGTGGGGATCACCTCGCCCCGCCAGATGCCGCATCCTACCTTGAACAAATCCGTGCGATTGCTTCTGCCTTGCCTCACGTGCGCGCGTATCGCGAGATTGAGGTGCAACGTTCGGGCGCGCAGGTGTACCTCGCGTTTCACTTGCAACTCGATCCCGATTTGTCGGTGACGCAGGTGCACAGTGTGACCGAAGAGATGGAGAATCGTTTGCGGCGCGAATTTCCCAACCTGGGGCGCGTGGTGATTCACGCCGAACCGGCAGCGCAAGACGGATGAGATTTTTGCGATTTGCGATTTTCTGATTTGCGATTTGCGATTGAGCGCGCAATCGGCAATCGAAAATCGGCAATCAGCCAGCAAAGGTATCTTTAACCGATGTGATTTGCGATTGAGTGTCCAATCGGCAATTGGCAATCGAAAATCGGCAATCAAGAGGCTACGATGAAACGCATCGAAACAGACATTTTGGTTATTGGTGGTGGCGCCACCGGCACCGGCGTCGCGTGGGATGCCGCACTGCGCGGTTTCCGCGTCGTCCTCGTCGAAAAACGCGATCTCACGCATGGCACCACAGGTCGCTATCACGGGTTGTTGCACAGCGGCGGACGCTATGTGGTCAAAGACCCGCACAGCGCGGTCGAGTGCATCGCCGAAAATCGCATTCTGCGCAAAACGCACGCGCATTGCATCGAAGACACGGGCGGCTTTTTCGTCGTGACACCAGAGGACGATAACGACTATCCCGATGAATTTCACGCGGCGTGCCAGCGTCTGGGAATTCCGTGCGAAGAGATTTCCGTCGCCGAGGCGCTCAAGCGCGAGCCGCTCCTCAATCCCAGAGCGCGCCGCGTCTTTGTCGTTCCCGATGCAGCGGCGGATAGTTTTCAGGCGACCCACTCGACCGCGCAAGCGGCGCGTCAGGCGGGCGCGCGCATCCTCACCTACCACGAGGTCGTGCAACTCGTCGCCGAAGGAGGCGATGGCGCGCGACGTGTCGTGGGCGCGCGCGTGCGTGATGTAGCACGCGGCGAGGACGTGGAAATTCGCGCGGCGATGACCATCAACGCCGCCGGCGCGTGGGCGGGACTCGTCGCGCGCACCATCGGCGTACGCGTGGATGTGATTCCCGGCAAAGGCACGATGATTGCGGTGAATCATCGTCTCATCAACACCGTGTTGAATCGTTGCAAAATGCCCGCCGATGGTGACATTATCGTACCGATTCACACCGTCAGCGTACTCGGCACGACCGATGTGCACGTGCAAGACCCTGAGCATCTGACGATTGAACCCTGGGAGGTGGAATTGCTCTTGCGCGAAGGGGAGCACCTGATTCCCGGCGTCAGTCGCGCGCGTTTTGTGCGCGCGTGGGCGGGCGTGCGTCCGCTCTATCAAGAACACTATAGCGGCGCTACGCGCGACGTGACGCGCGATTTTACCTTGCTCGATCATCACACGCGCGATGGCGTCGCCGGGCTGTTGACCATCATCGGTGGCAAGTGGACCACGTTTCGTTTGATGGCGCAGGTGACAATGGACAAGGCGTGCGAGTATCTGGGCACTCGCAAACCGTGTCTCACCGCGACGACGCCCGTTCCCGGCACCGAGCACGGTCACTACTGGCTGGGGCATCGCTTGCGCGAGGTCGAAGAACATCACTTGCAAAACGAATTGGTGTGCGAATGTGAACTCGTCACGCGCGCGATGCTGGAGAACGCCGCGCGCAACAATCCCACACTCACACTCGACGATTTGCGCCGCGATGTGCGCTTGGGGATGGGACCGTGTCAGGGAGGCTTTTGCACGTATCGCGCGGTGGGGATTTTGCATGAAGTGAAGGACGAAGGACGAAAGACGAAAGACGAAGGACGAAGGGCGAACGACGAAGGGCGAAGGACGAACGACGAAGGACGAACGACGAACGACGAAGCGTGGGAGGTGGCGACGATGCAATCCCCCGCGCACAATCAGCGGTCAGCGGTCAGCGGTCAGCGGTCGCCACTTGCCATTTCGCCATTTACAAATCCTAATTTGCTGCTGCGCGATTTTCTGCAAGAACGCTGGAAAGGTTTACTCCCGATTTTGTGGGGACAACAGTTAAAGCAAGAGCGACTCGATGAACTGATTTACCTCGCGTTGATGAACGCTGACCATTTGCCCGATGAAGACGCACGTAGCCCGATGAGCGATTTTTACGCGCGTCCCGGCGTTGTGACGACAGCAGACCACCGACCGCCGTCCTCTGCTAGACCGACGGTCAGCGGTCAGCCGTCGGCTGGCATCGAGGAGGCGCGCGATGAGTGACGTGATTGTGATTGGCGCAGGACTCGCTGGTTTGATGGCTGCCTACCACGCTGCGCGCGCCGGCGCGCGCGTCAAAATCGTGGCGAAAGGTCTGGGCGCAACGCACTGGCACGCAGGTACGGTGGACGTGCTTGGTTACTATCCCACTGCTGCGACGCCGGTCACGCGTCCGCTCGACACGCTGCGCGATTTGACGCGCGCACAACCGCAACATCCGTACGCGCTCGCCGATGGCGCGCTGGACAGAGCACTGCACGATTTTGTGACGTTGATGCAAGAGGTGGGTTTGCCGTACGCTGGCGCGGCAAACGCGGGCGACAATCTGTGGTTGCCCTCGCCGCTCGGTGTGGCGCGTCCTGCGTTTCTGGCACCGCGCGCGCAACTGGCGGGTGATTTGCGGCGCGCCGAACCGATGCTGATTGTCGGCTTTTACGGCTTGCGCGATTTTTATCCAACCTTGATTGCCGAAAACCTGAACAAGCAAGGGCACCGCGCGCGCGCGGAACTGTTGCCCCTCGATGTGATTAGCGCGCGACGCGACGTGAACACGGTGCAACTGGCGACCGCGCTCGATGATCGCGCGCGCGTCGAACAACTTGCCGCCGCGTTGCGCCAGGTGGCGCGCCCCGGTGAACGCATCGGCTTGCCGGCGATTCTGGGACTCGAAGCGCACACAACAACTTTTGAGCGACTCGAAACACAAGTCGGCGCGCCGATCTTCGAGATTCCCACGCTACCTCCGAGCGTGCCGGGCATTCGCCTGACGAACGCGTTGCGCCATCGTCTGCGGCAACTGGGCGTGCGTATCGAACTCAACGCGGCGGTGATCGGTTTTCACGCGGAGGGCGATCGCGTGATGTGGATCGAAAGTGAAGCGAGTGGACGGCCGTTGAGACATCGCGCGGAAAAATTCGTTCTGGCAACGGGTGGCATTCTGGGCGGCGGAATCAACAGCGATCATACAGGCAAAGTGTGGGAAGTCATCTTCAATCTGCCGCTGATCGCGCCAGCGGAACGGGGGCAATGGTTCCGCGCGCGCTTTTTCGATCCCGACGGTCATCCGATTTTTCGCGCGGGCGTCGCGGTCAATCGCGCATTTCAACCGATTGATGCGCGCGGCGCGCGTGTGTTCGCGAATATCTGGGCGGCGGGCAATGTGCTCGCGCATTGCGATCCCATTCGGGAACGCAGTCTCGAAGGCATCGCCCTCGCCACCGCCCACTGCACACTGAATACTGAACACTAAATACCGAACACTGAACATTGAAACACCGAGGCAACTATGCACACCACCTCCTGGCACTCCGTTGGAATGACACTTGACGAGTGTATCAAATGCAACATCTGCACTGCCTACTGTCCCGTTGCAGCAGTCACCGATAAATTTCCCGGTCCCAAGTATGCAGGACCGCAAGCGCAACGTTTCCGCGAATCGGGACAACTCAAGTCGCCGGATTTTTCGGTGGATTACTGTTCGGCGTGTCGCGTTTGCAACGAAGTGTGTCCCAGCGGTGTGAGAATCGCGGAGATCAACGCGCGCGCCAAAGCACAAATCGTCGCCGAGCGCGGCATGCCGCTGCGCAACTGGTTCTTTGGGCGCAACGAGCAGTTGGGTAGAATCGGCAGCATCGCGCCGCATCTGGCGAATCTGGGTTTTCACAATCCCATCAGTCGCTACCTTGCGGAAAAATTGATGGGCGTCGCGCGACACGCGCCGATTCCGCGCTGGAGCACGCAGGGTAGTTTTCGCAAATGGTTTTTCAGCACATCGCGTTTGAAATCGGACAAAAAGGTGGTTTACTTTCACGGTTGCTCGACGAACTATTACGAGCCGTGCGTCGGTAAAGCGGCGGTCGCCGTGCTGGAGCATCTGGGCTATGAGGTCATCGTGCCACCGCAAAATTGTTGCGGCTTGCCGATGCTGAACAACGGCGAATTTCCTGCCGCCGAAAAATTGTATCGGAGTAATCTCGAAAAACTTGTGCCGTATGCGGACAAGGGTTATCCGATTATCGGCACGAGTGTCAGTTGTGTGCTGGTGTTGCGTGAGGAAGCGTCGGAGATGCTCGACCTTGAGAACGCGGCGACACGCCAACTCAAAGTGGCGCTGTGGGACATAATGGAGTGGCTGCGCGATTTGCGCGAGCGCGGCGAACTTGATACGAATTTTCGTGAGTTGAAGATGGTGTTGCCGTACCACGTTTCGTGTCAGGCGCGTGCCCATCGGATGGGGCGTCCCGCGCTCGATGTGATGACGTTGATTCCGGGGCTGGATGTGCGCGAAGGCAACGCGAAATGTTGCGGGCTTGCAGGGACGTACGGTTACAAGGTGGAAAAGTACGCGATTGCAATGCAAGTCGGCGAAGAGGCGTTTCGCTTTGTGCGCGCGCAGGGCGATGACGTGCGTTTTACAACGTCCGATTCCGAGATTTGTCGCTGGCAATTGGAGCACGGCACCCACAAAGCCTGCCGCGCGCCGATTGAAATTATTGCGGCAGCGTACGGTTTGTACGATCTGGAGCAACGGTGCTTGCGCTAAAAAAGGGAGTGCCGCTTTTGCTCCACGCTGATACAAAAGCGGCACATCACCACGGTGTGGATTGATCCTGCCGTAGACGCCACCGGCAGAGACCAATCCTATCGAAAAGGAGGAGAAGAAGGGTGACCGTTGCGCAAACAAAAAACCACAGGGATAAGACTGTGGTTTTTCTCGCGCGCCGATCCGCGCCACAGACCTGTCCCCTTCAATGCCGACGAAGTTAGCTGACGGGTTAGAGCTGAAGGATGCTCTTCTCGCCTCTGGCGAGATTCACCCCCGCAGATGGTTCCTCCGTTCTCTCGTATCAGAGAGATTAGGCAGACAACGATTAGGTTGTGGCTACTCTATACCACTATTTGCTAAATTTGTCAAATCAGGTACGCAACGAGTGCATTTCAGTTTGAGGGCAAGTTTCTCAGTCCACGTTTTGCACTTTTGCAAACGCATAGCCCCACCCCCTGCCCCCTCCCCGTTGGGGCGAAAAAAAATCTTTCGCCCCAACGGGGAGGGGGAGTCAAAGGACGGGGTGGTGCGGGCGGCTTCGCCGCCCGCACCACCCCGTCATCCCCCCTCTCTCCTCGCGACGCGAGGAGAGAGGAGGCAGGGGGATGAGAGGGGATTGCTCAAGAGCACGGCGGCGAAATTTATGCCTCAAGCGGATTTGCCTCCAAGACGTGGTATAAAAACACCGACCTGTTCGCCAGGCGACAGGTCGGTGTGCTTACAGTCCGGCTTCGGTACGCAAAATCTCCACCTTGTCCATCTTTTCCCACGGAGCATCAATATCGTGCCGACCAAAGTGACCGTACGCCGCGGTCGGTTGATAAATCGGACGCCGCAGATTCAAATCGCGAATGATCGCGGCGGGGCGCAGATCGAAATGCGCCTGAATCAACTGCGCAATCTTTTCGTGTGAGACTCGTTCCGTACCAAACGTTTCGAACATCATCGAGACGGGACGCGCCACACCGATTGCATAAGCAATCTGAATTTCAAAGCGCTCTGCCAGACCGGCAGCCACGATATTCTTGGCGACATAACGCGCCATATACGCACCCGAACGATCAACTTTGGTGGGATCTTTGCCGCTGAACGCGCCACCACCATGCCGCGCAACACCGCCGTACGTGTCCACAATGATCTTGCGCCCCGTCAAGCCTGCATCACCCACCGGCCCACCGATGTTAAAGCGCCCCGTTGGATTAACGTAGAAACGTGTCTGCGCATCCAAAAAGTGAGGCGGAATGATTGGCTTGATAACATACTCGATAATGTCATCACGAATTTTTTGTTGCGACACACTGTCAAGATGCTGAGTCGAGATCACCACCGCATCCACGCGCCGGGGTTTGCCATAGGCATACTCGACGGTCACCTGAGATTTGCCATCCGGTCCCAGATAGGTCAAAAGACCGGTTTTGCGCACCTGAGCCAGACGTTGCACCAGTTTGTGTGCCAGCGAAATCGTGAGGGGCATATACTCGGCAGTTTCGTTGCAGGCAAAGCCGATCATCATCCCTTGATCGCCCGCGCCGATTTTGTCAATCGGATCGCCACTCCCTTCGCGCTCTTCCAGCGCATCGTTGACGCCTTGCGCAATGTCCGGCGATTGTTTTTTGATGGCCGTGATGATACCGGCGGTTTTATAATCGAGCCAGTACCTGGAATCGGTATAGCCAATTTTCTCCAGCGTGTTCTGAACAATTTCGTACGGATTGAATATGGCGGTTGTGGTAATCTCGCCCATCACCGCAATCAAACCACCGCTACATGCCGCTTCGCACGCCACACGGCCGTACGGATCCTGTGCATATACCGCGTCCAGCACACCATCCGAAATCTGATCGCAGACTTTATCGGGATGCCCCTCGGTGACTGATTCGGAGGTGAGCAACAGTTTCGGTGCAGACATAAATGTAGTGGTCATAAGAAACTCCTTATACCTTTTTCTATCGTCCTGACGGAGCAGCCTGGATAGTAAGGTAGATTATTACGGCATACAATAACACCAACAAGATCATCGCGATGATGATGAATACAAATATTGCCCCACCAACACCAACGCTGATCCAACCCCAGCGTCGCGTGCGCACCGGATCTACGGATTGGTTTGCATTCATCACCGCAAGTAAGCCCAGGACTATTGGTACGATCGGTAAACAGTACATCCCATAGCCCCCGGTGGCGCAACATAACAACAAAATGCCGGCAGAGGCCGCACTAACCACCGCGGTTAAATCGTTTGCGTTTCCCAGGAATGTCGGCTCAGGTCGCGATGTTGGAGCCCCTTGATTCTGAGCACTATCCGCAGATAATTGATCTTGCATCTCTCCTCTCCCGTGAAATTTACTGCCAACTGCCTACCGCCGACTGCTTACTGGCTTAGGTGCCTTCTTGCCAACTCGCCAGATACGCTTGTTGTTCTGGGGTCAGTGTATCAATCGTGATGCCCATCGCTTCGAGTTTGAGACGCGCGATCTCCTGATCAATCTCGGTCGGTACAGGAAAGACGTTGCGCGGTAACGCTTTGCCGTGTTGCACGATATAGACACAACTCATGGCTTGATTGGCAAAAGACATATCCATCACGGATGAGGGATGACCCTCTGCAGCCGCCAGATTGACCAGACGACCTTGCGCGAGCAGGTTGATGCGACGTCCATCGCGCAAGATGTACTGCTCGACAAATTCGCGCACCTGACGCTTTTCGACGGCGATGGCTTCGAGTTGCGGGATGTTGATTTCAACGTTAAAGTGACCCGAATTGCAAATCACCGCGCCGTCTTTGAGATAGGGGAAATGTCGTTCATCAATCACGTTTTTGTTGCCGGTGGCGGTGACAAAAATATCACCCAGTCGCGCGGCTTGCTCCATCGGCATCACTTCAAAACCATCCATCACAGCTTCGAGGGCTTTGAGAGGATCAATCTCGGTGACAATGACACGCGCGCCCAGGCCGCGCCCGCGCATCGCAATACCGCGCGAGCACCAGCCATATCCCGCGACCACAAACACTTTGCCCGCAAAGAGCAAGTTGGTGGCACGAATGATTCCATCTACCGTAGATTGTCCTGTGCCATAACGGTTATCGAACAGGTGCTTTGTCAAGGCATCGTTGACGGCAATCACAGGATACTGCAGGGCGCCGGCTTTTGCCATCGCGCGCAGACGAATCACGCCCGTCGTCGTCTCTTCGGTGCCGCCCAGAATGTTCGGCAAAAGGTCGGTACGTTCTTGATGCAAGGTCGAAAGCAGATCCGCGCCATCGTCCATCGTGATGTGGGGACGGAACTCTAGCGCCGACCGAATGTGCTGATAGTAGGTCGCATTGTCTTCGCCCTTGATTGCAAAGACCGGCACCTCGAAATGAGCGACCAGTGCTGCCGCCACATCGTCTTGTGTCGAAAGGGGATTGGAAGCCGTCAACACGACCTCGGCGCCGCCTTCGACAAGCGTCCACATCAGATTGGCGGTTTCGGTTGTCACATGCAGACAGGCCGCAATGCGAATGCCTTTGAGGGGTTGCTCTTTTTTGAATCGCTCGCGGATTTGGCGCAGCACCGGCATATCGTTCTCTGCCCATTGAATACGAAAGCGGCCCTTTTCCGCCAGCGAAAGATCTTTGATGTCATGCTCGCGCAAGGTCATTCGGTCTCTCCTGAATTCTGTACGTGAATGCGATGATCAAGGATTACGAATTTGCACACAGGATGTCCCTGGACGATGCATTCGGTCTCTTGCATATCTACTTGGCGTTCGAGGAGGTAGGAAGACAACCCTGCCAGATAGCCTGCCAACAACGCGCAGCGTGGAAACGAATCGCGCGCGGACATCGCCGTCATCTTGCCGTTCGCGGTAAACCTGGATAACGTCCCTTCTGCCAAGAACGAGTGATGCACCAGGACAAAGCCCTTGCCGCTGGCATAGTCCAGGTGAAACTCGTAGCGTCCCCAGCCAATCGAGCAATCCAGATCGCTATAGATTTTTTCTAGTTGGGCTTTATCGCTTTGTGGTACCTGAAAGAGTGAAGCCAGCGCTGGAGCGGTTCTGACACCGGCGCGTCGCCCACCCATATACATTCGTGCGTTCACAAAGCGTTCACCCAAAACCAGATAAAAGTCGTCCATCAAATCGGTAAAGGATGAGGTACTCATCAGAAATGCACGTACCCCTCCCAGAACTTTGAGATCGCCTGCCTCGGAGAATTCTAATTTTAAGGTCTGTTCATCGAACATTCCTGGTGACATCACTTCTCTCCTGCTGAAAAGTATTTTTTACTGGACTTTGGCAAGTACTAAACGTAATTTGAACCCACACGGAATTTCTGCTATAGTGGGAAGGGCAAAATATCATTCCTACGGAGGGAGCCATGTTTACTTGGATTGTCGCACACTCGGATACGCTATACCAGTTTTTAGTTCCCTTGCTGGTCGGCTTTTCAGCTGCCCAACTCCGCCACGCACTCAATTGCGTCGAGGCGCTCTTGGTTTGCACCAGCCAGCACAAGACCTTGAGCGCCCTCACGCGCCTGTTGCGTGTGCCCCACGCCGACCATTTCACCCTTGCCGACTTTTTCCGCGCGAGCCCCTGGGAGAGTGCACCCGTTCAACGCGCCCTCACGCTGTTCCTCCTGCGCACCCTGGCCAAGATTCAACAACGCACAGGCTGGCGGTTGCTCTTTTTGCGCATTGACGATGCCCTCTGTCCCAAGGATGTCGCCACGCATGCCCTGGAAGCGGTCACCTTTCACTACGACCATTGCCAGGTACGGCGCCAAAAAGGTAAATACACCAACGGCTCGCGCTATGTCACGGTCGGCGTGCAAC
>Ga0209101_1001167_pt1 | contig 20134 bp, 19 predicted proteins | sample ConPoolayeCmetaG_FD_185481 | JGI IMG/M metagenome (GOLD analysis project Ga0209101, IMG submission 185481) | Hot spring microbial mat communities from California, USA to study Microbial Dark Matter (Phase II) - Cone Pool mat layer C metaG... ...
GCTAGTAATGATGAAATTAAAGCGGTAAAGATAAAGATTAAAATAAATATATTTATTCTATTGTTTTTTTGTTTTATGTTTTTGATTGTTAAAATTAAAAAGATAAGAAATCCTAAAATAATTGTTTGAAAATAATTAAGATTTAATATTGGATAAAAATGAGTAGCTTCTGTTTGACTGCCAATGAAAATTACCGGTATTTGAAATATATCTAAAATTTTTAATATCAGTGGGCGACTAAAAATTGGTTTGTATACGGTACCAAATTTAGCGTTTTTTGTAAGATTGAAGATGATTGCTTTTGTAAGATAGAATTGGTTTTTAATCTCAAAAAAAATTAGAGGAGAAATGATAATTAAAAATCCAAAATAAAAAATAAAAATTTTTTTAAAATCATTTTTTTTAATTAAAAAAAAAGAAGAAAATACGATAATTGGTAAGACAAAGTAATGAAATAAAAATATTATCCCACCCATTATTCCGGCAAAAAAATAAGAAATTTTATTTTTTTTTATTAAAGCGTGATAATAAAAATACCAGTAAATTGGGGCGGTGCTGATGATAAAATTTGGATTCCAAAAAAATCTTAAATGGGCAACAATTGGCGGCGAAAGACTATATAAAAATACCATTATTAAAGCTTTATTTTCATCTTTAAAAAAATCTTTTCCAAAAAGATACAAAAAATAAAGACCCACAATCATCAAAAAGATATTAACATACACTGGTCCTAAGACATCGAAATTAGTAAAAGCTAATCCTAAAGCGCCCATATAGTATGTTAGAGAGCTGAAATAAACCTCTCTAGTTCCATATTGACCAAAAGATATAGGGGGACCAATCACAGTAAATTCTTTATTTTTTAAGATTCGAAGTGAAGCGAGTGTATCCCGTGCCATATCACCAGAGAAGAAATAAGTGTAACGAAGATTATAGATATAAAAAAATAACGCAAATATTATTATCAAAATAAAAAAAATTTTTTCTTTCATCGGTTTAACTCAAAAAAATAAATGGCGGATTTTTGGCCGGGTTTATTAAATTTTTCAATAAGTTTTAAGGGCCAATATTGGGGAAAATTGTTACGATGGGGGAAAACAACATAAATATAATATTTATCTAAATCTTTTTTTCGGGCAAGCAAATGTTTTTCATCTAATGGCCAGTAGGCATCGACTGAAACTTGGTGGTTGTCGCGAGGTAGACTAGCACGAAGCATATCACCCACTAAGCCAAAATTACCCTCAGCCAGCAAAATTACTGGTTTTTCTTTTGATTTTTTAATCGAAAAATCAATAATTTCTTTGACTCCCCAGCCGGCTGGAGGTCCTTCAATATACTGTCCTCGGTCAATTTCCGGAAAAGAGATATTTTTAAAATCAAAAAGGATTTTGTAATCAAAAAATAAAGCGGAAATTAAAAAGATCGTCAAAAAAAATATTTTTGCTTTTTTCCCGATTTGATTAATAAAAAACGAAGCAAAAATTATCATTAAAGAGGCAAAAAAGATTAAATAGCGAGGAAAGATTACTTTGGAGATTGAAGCAATAATAAAATAGGGAATTAAAAACCATAAAATAAAATAAGAAGCCAATCCTTTTTCTTTTTTAAGAAGAAGAAAGATACCAAAAAAAGTAAATAGTGGTAAAATAAAACCTGATTCCCAGATAATATCAATAAAGACACCAAAAGCATTATTCCAAAATAAAGAGAAAGGTGCTTTTAAAAATTCTTCTTTTGTCATCAAAAAAGTAGTATTTTTTATGCCGATATAATGCATATAAGGAGATAGACGTTGGACGTTGTAAGTCAAAAAAGCGATGACAATTACCAAAAAATAAAGCAGATAAAAATTTAATGTTTTAATTGACCAGTGTTTTTCTTTTTTAAAAAGAAAAGTGATTGGCGCCAAAAGTCCTAAAAAAACAAAAAGTTGAGCTGATGATTTTGTCAGTAAAGCTAAACCAGAAAATAAACCAAAGATTAAAGCTAAATCTAGGCGAATATATTTAACAAGAACTAAAGAAAAAAACAAAATCCCCAAAAAACCCATATTAACGGCGGAGTCAGTTAAAGCCATTCGGTCATAAAAAAGAAAATAAGGAGTAAAAATATAAAATAAACTTCCAAAAAAAGCTGTTTTTTTATTAAAAAGAAAAAAAAGAAGCGCAAAAACAAAAACCAAAGAAAAAAAACCAGTAAAAACAGAAAAGAGTCTTCCAGCAAAAAGAGGCTCATTGGGGAAAAGTTTTAAAAAAGGAATAGTTGCCCAGGTTTGAAGAGGTTGTTTACCATCGGTTAAAGAAATAAATCGCATTGAGGCATCGTGCCAGGCGGTTTTTGCCCAGTTAATATAGATTCCCTCATCAGTAAAAATGGGAAATTTTTCTAAATTAACAGATCTTGTTAAAAAATAGAGAAAGATTAGAATAAAAAACAAAACGATATCTTTTTTTCTAAAATTTTTTTTAAAAAAATTAAAAATTGTAAAAATATTAAACATATTTTTGGACTAGTTTTTATTATAGCAAACTAAAATTATTGATATGAAAAGATTAAAGAATGGCGATATATTTTTAATCGTCCAAGAAGATAGATAATCGACCAATAAACACAACCGACCCCATATCTTAAACTTCTTATAAAATTAATCGATGAGGCTTCTTTGAAATATTTGGTTGGGCAACTGATTTCGCCGATTCGATAGTTTTTCGCAATAATTTGAAGAAGAATTTGATTGTCAAAAACAAAATCGTTTGAGTTTTTCTTAAAGTTAATGGTTTTTAGAACCTTGGTTTTATAAGCGCGAAGGCCGGTATGGTATTCAGAAAGTTTTATTCCAGTACAAAGATTTTCAAAAAAAGTTAAAAAGCGATTAGAGATGTATTTATACAAAGGCATTCCGCCTTTTAAAGCCCCACCACCTAAAATTCTTGATCCCAAAACAACATCGTAATTTCCACTTTCAATCATCGCTACCAACGCTGGGATTAACTTTGGATCATATTGATAATCGGGATGGATCATAATAATAATATCAGGATTAAGTTTTAAAGCCTGCTTATAGCAAGTTTTTTGATTACCACCATAACCTAAATTTTTTTTATGAACAAAGACCTTAATTTTAAGTTTTTTAGCAATTTCTACTGTTTTATCACTGCTTGAGTCATCAACAAGAATAACATTTTTTCTATATTTAGAAGGAATATCTTTATAAGTTCTTAGTAGGGTTTTCTCAGCGTTATAAGCCGGTAAAACTATAATAATCTTGGGATTGCTCATAATCTTTCAAAAAGATATAAATAAAAATTATTTTGCAAATGCCATTTCTTAATTAACTTTCTTGGTTTAAAAAACGCTACCTCATAAGATAAAGCATTTCGATATTCTTCATTTTTCGATATTACGTAAAGATATTGATTTTGATAATAATCATCAAAGTTGATTGAAAAATTATCTTTTTTTAAGAAATATTTTATCACCGCCGCTTTAGTATTATAATAAGAAAGATCGGCAACATTAAAGCTATTTTTAATCGGTTGTTTTTTTATTATTTGATAGGCTTTTTCTTCCATTGAATATTGCCAATCCTTAGCCGGCGCCCAATAGGATTGGTTAGGTTTTTTGATATTTTTAAAAAGGGCATTGAAAAACAAAATGATTCCAAAAATAATGATAAATTTCCATTTGATTTTGTTGATAAGATTTTTAAATTTATAACTTAAAAAAATTAAGAAAAGAAAAGAAAGAGTAAGATAATAATGAGGCATAGTGAAATTTCCTGGTTTATCAACCTTTGACCAATTTTTTAAGAATAAAATGGCGGTTTTGGTATTGTAAAATTGGTGTTTTAACTCAAAAATGATTAATGGAGAAAAACCCAAAATAACACCGAAAATAAAAATAAACCATTCTTTAACAGAAATTTTTTTAAAAAATAAAAAATATATAATGAAACTTAAAATAACTAAAATAAATTGATAATGAAATTGAAATAATAAACCCAAAAAAAATGAACTGATAAAAAAATATTTCAATTTTTTATTCTTTTTATAAAAAGAATAAAAATAGATAAATAAAATAGAAAATGTTAATTGAAAAGTTGAGTTCCAAAGAAAACGAGTATAGTTTATATAATAAGGTAAGAAGCTATAGATTAAGACGGTAACATAAGCAACTTTTTTATTGGTTATTTTTTTTATTCCATAAAAAAGAAAAAAGATTAAAATACCGGCAAACAACATAAAAAAATAAGAAGCTTTAACCGGATTCCAACCGCCAAAAAGAAGAAAAAGTAAAAATAAATAATAGGTGACCGGTCCCTGAAACAGCAAGCGACCGTTATAAGTAGCTGAGATTTGAGGCCCAATTAGAGTCAGTTTTTTATTTCGCCAAATGTCTAAGGCAGCCATACCAGATTCAGCTTGATCTTGAGACCAATTTAAAAAATCAACAAAATGCAAAGTTCTTATTAAAATAAAACCGATAAAAATTAATAATAAAACCAGAAAATCATTTTTTATTATTTTTTTCATAAGTTTAAAAACTTAACCAGTTTTTTGTTTGGCAAATAATTTTTTCAATATCAAAATTGATAATTTGTTTATCGTTTTTATTTATCACGTAGGCAACATTATTTTTATTTAAATTTTTTTTAAATTCATTTTGATCATAAAAAAAGGTAACTAGTTTTTTGACATAGTAAACGAAAGACGGGCTGCCGCCATAGAAAAATGAGGAAGTAGTTTGATAATGAGCCGCTTCTAAAAAATTTCTATTTTTCCTTTCTTGTTCATCAACTAAAAAAAATACTTTATTTTTATTGGTTTTTGAAAGACAGTGAGCGATGATAACTTTTTCATTATTTTCTTGTGATGGTTTTAATAAAAAAGTTTGTTGAATAAAATTTCTTAAAGAAAAAAAACTGATTAAAAAAATAAGAATTAAATATAGAATTTTGTTTTTTATTTTATAAAAAAAATAGGTTATTGGTAAAAGTAAAAACGGTAAAAAAATAATAACATACCATTCAATCTTTGTTTTCATTAAAGTTAGAAAAGAGAAAAAAGGTAGAGGAAAAAAATAAATCAAATAAGCATCGATATTTTCATATTTTTTTTTAATTTTTTTAATTAAATCAAAAATGATGATTAAATAGCTTATTACCATTAAAACTGCCAATAATCCTAAATTTTTCCATAAGGCTTCAAAGTAAAAAAATTTACTACCAAAATGAAGTTCGATTGGGACATAGATTCTTTTAAACATCTGACTTAAGAAGTGGTTTTCAATAAAAAAATAACCGTATTTTATAAAAAGAAAAATATACCAAGATGAAGCAATTAAAATAGCAATAAAAGTGTTTTTGATATAAGAAAGATTTAATTTTTGTTTCTTGAATATTAAGAGAAAAAAATCGTATAAAAGTGGATAAAAACCTAAGACCGACTTCCCCCAAACGCCAATAGTTAAAAAAACAATTCGTCCAACATTATTTTCAAAAAAAATAATATAACCAAGCCAACTTATAGCAACTAATAAATCACTATTTAAGGTAGTAGCGCGCTCTGAAAAAATTGGAGTTGCTGATAAAATGAAGATTGGTAAAATAAGGCTTATTTCTTTCTTTTTGTGATTAAAGATTTTTTTTATTATTTTTTGATTTAATTGGTAAAAAAGAAGCAGAAGAATTGATGAGAGAATAACCATCATCATTCGACTGATAAATTCGTTTTCGCCAAAAACTATAAAAGATAGAGCAATAAGAAGATGAGAAAGAGGTGGTTTATCAAACCAAAGATTACCGTTGAAGGTGGTAATTAAACTTTTATTTTTAATTATCTCCTTGGCGATTTGGGCATACATTCCCTCATCCCATTCAAAGTAAGAAAGGTTTTTAATTTGATAGTTTTTTACTAAAAGACCAAAAAATATAAGTGAAAAAAAGAAAATAAGAAATGTTTTTCTCATTTTTTTAAGAATAATAACCCTTGATTTGAAAATATTTGATTTTGAAAATATCCTTTAAAGTTTCGGTGGCATCCTTTAAAAAAGACACATTTTTTGTTTCCACATGCTTCCAAGAAACCGGCACCTCTTTAATTTTAAAACTTAATCTTTCGGCTAAAAACAAAAACTCAAGATCAAATCCAGCGGAAACCGAGGACGTTTTAACATTTCTTTTTTGACCAAAAACCTTTAATTTATCAATGATTTTTAAAGCGGCGTCCTTCTTAAACATTTTAAAACCACATTGAGTATCTTTTATTCCCTTAAGATTTAAAAGAAAGTTTCTTATAAAAATAAAGCCCAAAGCCATAATTTTTCTTATGATCGGAGCTCCTTCTCGATGAGTATTTCTTGAACCGATAATAATTGGGATATCTTTTTTAGCAAAGGAAATAAGTTTTTCTACCTCTTCAATTGGAGTGGCTAAATCAAAATCTGTAAAAAATACCCAGTTGCCTTTAGCTTTTTTGATCGCTGAAATAATGGCTCCAGCTTTCCCCTGATGAGGATTTTCAAGAAGTTTAAATTTTGGAAAAGTTTTTAGATATTTTTCTTTAATTATTTTTTTTGTTTGATCAATTGATCCATCATCGGAAATTATCACTTCAACAAATCGTTTATCATCTTTTGTAAAATTACCGATTTTATCAAGAACCCCTTTTTGAAGATTTAATTCTTCGTTATAACAAGGGACAATTAAAGAGATTTTTAGATTATTTTCCATGGACAATTTTATAAATTTTTACTCGATCGACTTTCCATATTTTAGCAATTTTTTTGTTTTTTATAAAAGATAATTGCCATTGATTTTCTTTTAAAATGTCACATTTTTCCTTATAACAAAGTAAATAAAATTCAATCCATAATTCGGTCGATTCTTTATCAAGTGGTTTTTTATTCATTATTTCAAGATAGTATCTTATAGCATCATCTGTTTCAAATAAAGGACTAGGAGCTATTTGATAAGGGATTTTTGGGTTGTTGTCAATTATTGATTGGGCGATTTTTTGGGCGATTTTTGTTTGGAAATTTCCTTGAGGATGACGAAAAGGGTAATTTAAGCGATTTTGATTAATAAAAAAAATTAAAAAGACAAAAACAAAAATTTTAGTTAAAAGATTAATCAAAAAAGTATCAGCAAAAAGAATGGCTAAAATAACAAAAAAATTAAGATAAATTGTATTGTAATAATGATAATAACGAAAACTGTTTAAAGCAGAAAAGCTTAAAATAAAAACAAAAAAACTTAAAAAAAGAAGTTGAAATAAAGGTTTTTTATGGAAAAAATTTTTTTTAAGAAAATAAAAAAACAAAAGAACAAAAAATATGAAACTTAACCAATAATTAATTTTTAAATTAAAGGTAAATTTAAAAAAATTAGTTAAGGTTTCTTGAAATCGCTGATAAAAAGAAGCTGATTTAATGATTCCCTCACCAGTAAAAAGATTAAGAAAATTTTTAGTGTTTAAGAACTGATGTTTCAAATCAAAAAGAATTAATGGTAAGTAAAAAGTTAAAAAACCGATGAGAAAAGAAATGATTTTTTTAATAAATAAAGACAGTTGTTTTAAAATTTTTTTATAGTTCATTAAAAAGAATAAAATCAAGGTTGGTGCTAAAAGAAAACCTAAATAATGTAGTTGGGTGGAGAAAGAAAAAAACATTCCCGCTAAAAAAGGAAAAAAAAGATTTTTTTCAAAAAATAAAGAGAAAAAGTAAAGAGTAAAGAAAGAAAAAAAAGATAAAAGATTGGGATTCCAGGAAAAGCGAGCGTTATGAATTAGAATCCAAGAGAAAGTGCTTAAAACAAGAAAGATATTGGCTGTTTTTTGATCAATTTTTTTTAAGATAAAATAAGCAAAAATGATACCAATGGTAGAATAAAAGGCGCTTCCAAAAGCTAAGCCCACGGGATTAAGTCGAAATAATGCCAAAAAGGGCGCCATTAAATAGTAAAAAAATGGACCTAAAAAAACTTGACCAACTGAAGAAACAGGTCCCAAAGCTGGGAAATGCTCAAAAGTAATAATTCTTTTAATTACAATTGCGTCTCGTCCTTGATCGCCTAAAAAAGTGATAAATTCTTCTAATCGATAAAGACGCAAAAAAATACCAATTATTAATAAGATTAAAAAAAGCCAGTTTTTTGTTAAAATATTTTTTATGCGTTTTAACATTAAATCATATTTTACCGTAATTTTTTTTGTTTTAATAAGTACATTTTTTGTTTGGTTGCCATTTCTTTTAAAAAGTAATTCTTGGTATGGAATTGAAATTCCCAACTCTAATACTCAGTATATTTATCGAAATTTTGATGGACCTTTATATATTATTCCGGCAAAAACTTTTTATAATAAAAAAGCAATTGAAAAGATTGGTTTAGAGTTAGCCCTTCAAGCAAAGTATTTTGCCGCTCATTTGCCTTTGTATCCTTTTTTAATTAGGATTTTTGCTGATTTATTTAGGATGATAAGTATTCCTTTACCTTATTTTAAGTCAATGATATTTGTAAATTTAGCGGCAACAGTTTTTTTAGCTCTATTTTTTTATTTTTTTATAAAAAAATTAAGACTGTCTCAAAAACCACTTTTGCTTTCTTTTGTTTTTCTTTTTATTCCAAAATTTTTAGTCGTTCGAAGCATTGGGGCGCCAGAAAGTTTATTTATGCTTTTGATTTTGTTATCAATTTATTTTTTTGAAAAAGAGAGGTATTTTTTGGCTGGTTTATTTGGGGGGTTGTCAGCAATGACAAAAACACCGGGAATACTGTTATTTATTGCTTATGGTTTAGTTTTTTTGGAAAAGATTTTAAAAACAAAAAAAATTAATTGGTGTTGGTTAGGGATTTTTTTAATTCCTTTAGGATTGTTAACTGTTTTTATTATTTATGCTTTTCAATATAAAGATTTTTTTGCCTATTTTAACTCTGGAGACAATATCCATCTTTTTTATCCATTAGCGGTTTTTAACTATAAAGCCAATTGGGTTGGAACGGCCTGGCTTGAGGAAATGATTTTTTATTTCTTTTTATACGGCTTAACGGTTTATGGTTTAAGAAATTCAAAGTATCGTTCTTTTTTTTACTTTAGTTTAGTTTTTTATATCGCAGTTCTTTTTGTTCAACACAAAGATATTCCCCGTTATAGTTTGCCTCTTTGGCCAATGGCGCTAATTTCTTTGGAGAAATTTTTCACCTCAAAAAAATTTTTAATCGTTTTTATTTTACTTTTACCAGCAATCTATCTTTTTGCTTGGAACTTTATTGTTTATAACATTATGCCAATATCTAACTGGCAACCCTATCTTTAACCGCTTGACTTTTATAAAATTAATTATATAATCTAATTATTAGATAATCTAATTAATTTTAATTTTATTTAGTTTTATGAAAACAAATATTAATCGAGAAATTTCGGAGGTGATTTTTAGTATTTATCGGAAGATGAAGAAGAATTTTCAAACAATAAAAGATAATAATTTAACAATGATTCAGCTCCATGCTTTAGTTTTTATCAAAGAAAATAAACACTGTCAATTAACTGATTTAGCCAAATCTTTTTCAATCACTTTGCCAACCGCCAATAGTTTGGTAGAAAAATTAGTTAATTTAAATTTAGTTAGCAAAACTCATGATAAAAATGATCAGCGAGTAATTAAATTAAAAATAACAAAAAAAGCAGAAACTTTAATAAAAAAAATGATGCAGGAAAAAGAACGATGCTTTGCTGATTTAATTGATAGACTAGATAATAAAGAGAAGGAAAATCTGTTGGTGATTTTAAAAAAAATTATTAGTTAAACAAGATTTTGATTTTAAAAGAGATCCTGAAACGAGTTCAGGATGACATTTGGTTCCTGAAACAAGTTCAGGATGACAAAAATCTTGTTAGATATATTTTAAATATGATAGGGTTTTTAAAGAAAAGATGGTATTTTTTGGTGATTATTTTTTTGGTTTTTATTTTGGTTTTTACTCAAAGACAGATGAAAAAAACTAAAACTGAGGAAAAACTAACGTTAAAAAAACAAAACCTAAGGGAAGTTTTAACTTTATCAGGAGAAATTGATGCCGAAGAAAAGGTTAGTTTAAAGTTTCAAACGTCGGGAAGATTAGCTTGGGTTGGTGTTAAGGAAGGTGATTATGTAAAAAAATATCAGGGGATTGCTTCTTTGGATAAACGAGATCTAAAAAACAGAATGGATAAATATTTAAATACCTATGCTAAACAAAGAAATACTTTTGAGCAGAATAAAGATGATTATATTGAGGTTCGTGATTTTGGTTTATCTCAAGAGATTCGTGATCAAGCCAAAAGAATTTTAGAAAACAATCAATATGATTTGAACAATGCGGTTTTAGATGTTGAGTATCAAAATTTATCTTTAGAGTATGCTAATCTTTGGACGCCAATAGAGGGAATTGTTACTCATATTGATGTGTCAAATGCTGGAGTAAATATCACACCTGCCGGAGCTACTTTTGAAATAGTTAATCCAAAAACTTTGTATTTTTCCGCCACTGTTGAGCAGGCTGATGTCGTGAAGATAAAAGAAGGGATGGTTGGAAAAATTGTTCTTGATTCTTTTTCTGACTTTGAAGATAAGGCAAAAATTTCTTATATTAGTTTTTCACCAAAATCAGGTGAAACTGGGACTGTTTATCAGATAAAACTTGATCTTTCCCAAAAAACAAAACAGCTACCACTTAGGCTTGGAATGACTGGCGATGTTGAGTTTTTAGTCAAGGAAAAAAACAATATCATTGCTTTACCTTTAAGATTTATCAAAAAGGATAAAAAAGGAAGCTATGTTTTTGTTAAAGAAAACAATAAGAAGGTGAAAAAATATATTGAGATTGGTGAGGAGATTGATGGAAAGATAGTGGTTGAGAGTGGACTAAACGAGGGAGAAACAATAATTAATTAAAAGTTAAAAGTCAAAAGTTAAAAGTTTATTTTGGGATTTTAATGAGATCCTGAAACAAGTTCAGGATGACAATTAATATACTTTTTCTGTCATGCCGAACTTGTTTCGGCATCTTAATGAGATTTTGAAATTAACATGATGACAGGCAGTTAATTTTATGATAACAATTATTAAAAATTAAAAATTAAGAGATATGATTAAGTTTAGGAATGTTTGGAAAATATATAAGCTTGATGGTGAGATAGAATATCAAGCTTTAAAGGGAGTTAGTTTAGAGATAAAAGAAGGAGAGCTTGTTTCAATTATTGGTCCTTCTGGATCAGGAAAATCAACTTTAATGCATCTTATTGGTCTTCTTGATAAACCAAGTAAAGGTGATATTTTGGTTAATGGTAAAAATATTACTTCTTTGACTGATGATCAACTATCAACTTTGCGAAATGAATTTGTTGGTTTTGTTTTTCAGCAGTTTAATCTGATTCCAAAGTTAACCGTGCTGGAAAATATTCTTTTACCCACTATATATGCGAGAAAAAAATTAAATTATGATCCGAAAAAGAAGGCTTTAACATTAATCAAAAAAATTGGTTTAGAAGGAAAAGAGTACTCTTATCCAAATAAAATTTCTGGTGGGCAACAGCAACGGGTGGCGATAATGAGGGCTTTGATTATGGAGCCAAAACTGATTTTGGCTGATGAGCCCACGGGGAATCTTGATAGTAAAACTGGGATTGAGATAATGAATTTGTTGAAAAATTTAAATGAAAAAGAAGGGATAACGGTGGTTGTTGTCACTCATGAGGCAGATATTGCTTTATATGGGAAAAGAACAATAAAGATAAAAGATGGAGAGATAGTAAGAAATTAAAAGTTAAAAGTCAAAAGTTGAAGAAATATGAACTATATTTTTTTTGTTGTCAAGGCAGCACTTGAGGATTTTAGGCGAAATAAAACTCAGACATTTTTAACCTCTTTGGGGATTTTGATTGGTGTTTTTGCTGTTGTTATGTTGACGGCTTTGGGACTGGGATTAAAACAGTATATCAATGATCAATTTTCTGCTTTGGGAAAAGATACTCTTTTTGTGGTGCCGGGAAAAATTTTATCTGGTGGTAGTTTTAATGCCACTTCAGCTTTGGCAAGTATAAAATTTGATAATCGAGACCTTCTTCGATTAAAACGATTAAAAGAGATAAGAGAAATTTCACCAATCTTTTCTAAACAAACAACGGCTAAAAGTGAAAAAAAATCTGAAGATTCAACAATTCTTTTTGCTTCTGAGGCTTTTTTTGATATCAATGGTTTTAAAATTCAAAAAGGAAGATTTTTTGATAAAACTGATATTGATAAAAAAGCTAAAGTTGTTGTTTTGGGCCCAAAAATCGCTGAAAAACTTTTTGGTACAGTTGAGGCTGCTCTTGATCAAAAAGTAGCTGCTAATAGCGTCAATTTTATTGTTATTGGGATAACTGAAAGTAAAGGCGGCGGAGGATTTGGAGGACCGGATTATGACTCATATATGTTTTCGCCTTATACCACCGGATTTATTTTTAATCCAGCAAAAAATTATTCCAGATTTGCAATAAAATTTGATGAAAACTATTCAATATCTCAAGTAAAAGAAGCAATAAAAAAAGAATTGTTAAAACGATATGATGAGGATTCTTTTAGCCTCATTGAGCCGGGGGATATTTTATCGGCGGTCAACTCTATTTTTGCGGTTTTGAATATGGTATTAATAGCAATTGCCAGCATCTCACTTTTGGTTGGAGGAATTGGGATAATGAATATTATGTTTGTCACTGTTTCGGATAAAACAAAGGAGATTGGAGTCAGACGGGCGATTGGAGCAAGAAAAAAGGATATATTAGTCCAGTTTATCATTGAGTCAACAATCCTTTCTGTTTTTGGAGGATTTTTAGGGTTGTTTTTGGCGTTTGTTGGGACTTTGATTGCTCAAAAATTTTTTCCAGCTTATATTGATGTTAACTCTGTGATTTTGGCTTTGGTTGTTTCCTCAGCTATTGGAATAATCTTTGGTGTTTTTCCAGCAAAAAAAGCAGCAGATTTAGAACCGGTTGAGGCGATAAGGTATGAATAGTTATAAATGGTTTTAAATAGTTGAAAATAGTTGTAAATAGTATCTAATAAGAGTTAGAAATAGTTATAAATGATTATAAATATTCAGTAAGTTAAAATGAATTTGAAAAAGCAGTGATTTGTTTTGCTAGGGTATTGTATTCATTCTGAAGCTCGTCTTTTTTTTAACTATTTACAACTTTATTTGGCATTTTGGGCAGAAGAAAGAACTTCGGTTATTTTGTTTTATTCTTTTGATTTTAGTTTTGCATCTTGGGCAGGGTTTACCCTCTTTTTGATAAACTAAAAAATGACGCTGATGTTTACCTTTTGAGCCATCGGGTAAAATAAAGGCTTCATCAGCGCCGGATGAGCCTTGATCTTTTATCCCTTTTTTGATCTCTTGAACAATAGCTTTGTGTAGGTTTTTAATTTCTTGTTTGGTTAAAGATTTTGAGGGGCGAAGTGGATGGATTTTGGCTAAAAAAAGCAAGTCGTTGGCGTAGATATTGCCAATACCAGTGAGAAAATCTTGATCCATCAAAAATAGTTTAATTGGTCGAGAGGTTTTTGAGATAAGCTGAGCGAGTTTTTCTAAAGTAAATTGTTTTGATAAAACATCTATTCCTTTTGGGATTAATGGTTTTTTGGAAACTTTTATCCAGCCAAATTTTCTAAGATCATTAAAAAAAAGACCAGAATCATCGGAAAATCTGATAATCACTCGGGTTGTTTTACCGGGCATTTTATTGGTTTTAGTGAAAGGAATGATATTTTTGAAAATAGCATTTTTTAGATCTTTGGCAAAAAGCATCTGACCGGATAGCTTAAAATGAATATTGAGATAACAATCAGTGGAAAGCTTAAAAACCAAAACTTTGCCATAACGATCAATATCGATAATTTTTTTTCCAATAACTATTTTTTTATTACCAATAAAATTTTTTGGTGAAAGAATTTCAATGTCGGTGATAGTTTTTCCGAGAATATCTGGTTTTAAACTGTTTTTTATTGTTTCAACTTCAGGTAATTCGGGCATAAGGAACTGTTTTTTTTAGAAATGATAAGAGGTTTTTTTTGAAGTTTGCTTCGGTGAAGTTTTCGGCTGTTTTTCTTGCTTGTTTTTTTATTTTTAAAAGTTGTTTTTTATCTAGTTTTTCAAACTCTTTTATTTTTTCAACGAGTGATAGGGGATTGAGTTCATTAAATAAAAATCCGTTAACTTTGTCTTTTACATATTCGGGAACTCCGCCTGAATTATAGGCAATAACAGGTAAACCATAACCCATCGCCTCAAGACAAGCAATCCCAAACTCCTCATCACGGGAGGCAAATAAAAAGGCTTTAGCATTGATGAATATTTTTTCAAATTGATTGTCGGGAAGATTGCCTAAAAATTCAACTGTTGGACCAGCAATTGAGCAAAGATATTTTTCATCACGGCCGGTACCAATAATTTTTAAGTTAAATCCCATTTTATTGGCTGCTTTTATTAAAATATCGATATGTTTGGCTTTGGCAAGGCGGGAGACGGTTATGTAATAGTTATGTAACGTGTAACGTGTAACGTGTAACGTTTTTGGAATATTAACCGGTGGGTAAATAACAACTGAATCACGGTGATAAAATCTTTTGATGCGTAATTGAGTTTCTTTGGAGTTGGCAATAAGATAGTCGGGTCTTTGGGAAGAATAAAAATCCCAGATACGCAAAAAATGATTGACAATGTAGGCATAAATTCTTACTGGTAGATATTTTTTCCACTCAATGGCAGTCTCATAGCCATAAAGATAACGAGGCGGGTGATGAACATAGGAAATATGGATGGTTGGTTTTTTGGTTTTTATTCCTTTTGACATCCAGCTTCCGGATGAGGAGATGACTAAATCGTATTTGGAAAAGTTAAAACTTTCCCAAATAAAAGGAGTTAAAAAACGAAAGGGAGAGTAAAAGTGGCGCAAGATTGGAATTTTGTCAAACCAAGATGTTTTTATCTTCCATTTTTTGATAATTTCTTTGTGGGGACCAAGTTTTTCTGGATTATAAACTAAAGTAAAGACATCGGCATTCGGAAAGATTTCTTTTAAAACAACTAAAACTCTTTCTGATCCGCCAAATTCTGAAAGCTGGTCATGGACTAAGGCAATTTTCATAAAAAAATGATACGAATAACGCAAATTTTTATGCGAATAACGCGAATTATACAAATAATTAAATAATATTGGTATTATAATTTATTTTATGGATTTATTAAATACGATTATCTTAGGCGTTGTTGAGGGGGTGACTGAGTTTTTGCCGATTTCTTCAACAGCTCATTTAATAATCACCTCAAAATTTTTAAATATCCCTCAAACTTCTTTTCAGAAACTTTTTGAGGTATTTATTCAAAGTGGAGCGATAATGGCGGTTTTGTTTTTGTATTTTCAGGATTTAAAAAGTGATTTTAAGACTTTAAAAAATTTGTTTTTTTCTTTTTTGCCAACGGCGGTGGTTGGATTTTTTCTATATAAAGTTATTAAAAATATCTTTTTTGAATCAATAAGCTTAATTTCTTTTTCTTTGTTTTTGGTGGGAGTGATTTTTGGTATTGTTGAATTTTTTTTGAAAAAAAAGAAGTTGATTTTAGAAAAAAAGATTAAGGATATTAATATTTTCCAGGCTTTGATTATTGGGTTGGGGCAGTCTTTGGCAGTAGTGCCGGGGGTGTCGCGGGCAGGAGCGGTGATTTTAACGATGCTTATTTTAGGATACAGACGAGATGAGGCAGCTAAATACTCATTTATACTTTCAATCCCAACGATTTTTATGGCGTCGTTTTATGATTTATATAAATCGAGGGATTTTTTATTAGGAAGCTTTGATAAAATGGGTTTTTTGGTTTTAGGTTTTCTCATTTCGTTTGTTTTTGCTTACTTATCAGTTAAATGGCTAATTGGGTTTTTAAAGAAAAATTCTTTGATGATTTTTGGAATATATCGAATCACTCTTGCTATAATATTAATGAAATTTTTATTTTTATAGCTTAATAAACGTTTTTGCTCTTGTAGCTTAAAGGATAGAGCGCCGGCCTCCGGAGCCGGAGATGCCAGTTCGATTCTGGCCTGGAGCACAAATAGTGATGAATTTGAATTTTAATAAAAATCAGTTAATAATGTCGATAGAAAGGGCCTATAGGTAAATGGCATACCGGATCGTTCGCATCGATCAGTCGCCAGTTCGATTCTGGCTAGGTCCACCTTTTGGGTCTTTATAACCGCATATTATTTTAAATAAATTGTTATAATTAAAAGAATTAAAAGATTTAAGAATTTTAAAAGCGCTGATAGCTCAGCGGTAGAGCACCACTCTTATAAAGTGGGAGTCGGAGGTTCGAATCCTCCTCAGCGCACTGATATAGTATAATTAATACTAACAAAGCCGAGGTAGCCAAGGTGGTCACGGCGTGCCCTCCGAATCGGAGGGTCAGATGTCAGTTCGATTTTTATTTTCTAATAAGATAAATATTTAAAGCCGAGGTAGCCAAGGTGGTCACGGCGGGGGTCTGAAAAACCTCAGATGTCAGTTCGACTCTGACCCTCGGCACATGTTTTATTATGTTTATGTGTTAATTTCTTTAAAAGATAAGAAGTTTTATATTGGTTATACAAGTAATTTAAAAAGAAGAATATTTCAACATAATCAAGGTAAGACTGATTCTTTAAAAAGTAGACGACCTTTAAAATTGATATATTTTGAGGGTTATATTAATAAGAAGGATGCCCAAGAGAAAGAAAAATTTTATAAATCTGGTAGAGGGCATGAAGTATTAGAGAAGATTTTAAAAAATACCTTAAAGGACAAAGAAATTTAGAATCACGGCGCGCCCTCCGAATCGGAGGGTGAGATGGCAGTTCGACTCTGCCCCTCGGCACCGATGCGGTGGTAGTTCAGTGGTAGAATGTCTCCTTGCCAAGGAGAAGGTCGTGGGTTCAAATCCCATCCACCGCTCAAAATATATAAAATGATTAAATAGAGGAAGAGAGAAAGTTATTAATTAAAGTTTTAATTTTTAAAAATTTTTAATATCTTTTCAAACGCTTCTTTGTCGGATTTATAAGTTAAGGTTTTTTTTAATTCTTTTTCCGACACGAACTTCGCATCACTTATTTCCCAATCATGATTTTTTGGATCACCAGAGAGATATTCCATTAAAAAGTAATAGACAGTCTTTTTTACCAATATTTTTTCCCCAGTTTTTCCACCGTGAGGCGAGTTTTGCCATTGATACATATAGAAAACTTTAATCGGTTTGTCATCAACAATTTTTGCCTTAATCCCGCCCTCTTCTTCCACTTCGCGTAAAGCCGCCTGCGCCATTAGTTCATCTTCGTTTTTATCACCAATTAAACCTTTGGGAAAAACCCAACCTTTATGATAAGAGTGTTGACAGATAAGCCAAAAAACTTTGTTTTTTTCTTTTTTGAAAACAATACCACCAGCAGAGACTTCTCTTTTAATTCTCATAAGGAAATTTTACTATAAATATATTAAAATTATTTTCTTATGAAAAAACCTATTCCGATAATAATTGGAGTAATTAAAAATAAGAATCGTTACTTAATGACCAAAAGAAAATCACCAAAAAAAGAATGGAATAAATGGCAGTTTCCGGGCGGTGGTATTAATTTTGGGGAAAGTTTGGAGATGGCTTTAAAAAGAGAAATAAAAGAAGAGACTAATCTTGATGTAAAAAAACTAGTTTTTACCCAAAAGATTTTTGAAGTTGTTAGAAAAAAAGAAAAATGGCACGGACTTTTAATTGTTTATCTTTGTTTGATCAAAAAAACCCAAAAAATTATTCTTAATAACGAAGCCTCAGATTTTGACTGGTTCACTTATCAAGAAATATTATCATTAGACTGTTTAAAGGGAACAAAAGAAATTATAAAGTATATTCAAAATAATTTTTTAGATGCTTCTTTAAATAATAAGTTGAGTGGTTAACCACTTTTTTGCTATCATTTATCTATGACTTTAACTGAATTATCCTATTATTCAAGAAAAGCGCTGCCGTTTTTAATAATTTTTTTCTTACTTTTTTTGATTATTTTCTATTTATTCAAATTATTTTTTCTTTATTTGGAGTTAAATCGACCAAAAAAGATATCGATTAATCCGGTTTTTGGGAAGATTAACAAACCATTGATTAACGAATCGATTGATAAAAAATTTAGTTATACCCTTGATACTATTGAAGGAGAACCAATTTCTGCTTCTGAATCGGCTAAGGTTTACTTTATTCCTCCAACTCAAGCGAAGTTGAGTTATCGGGAACGGATTTATTTAATCGCGAAGAATTTTGGTATTAATACTGAGTTGACAAGACATAAACTTTTTAATAACGAAGCTATTTTTGAAGATGAACAACAAACATTAAAAATTGATATTACAAACTATAACTTCAACTATCAATATAATTTGAGTGGAGAAGAAGAGTTTTTGATAAATAATATTATTCCTTCTAAAGAACAGATTGAGTCAAAAGCAATTGATTTTTTAAAAGATGTTGGTCGTTATCCGGATGAGTTTTCTCAGGGAAAAATTAATATTATTTATTTGAAATTTGATTCTTTAACTAAGACTTTAACAATAGTTGAACAACCAGGACAGGCTAATTTAATCGAAATTGATTTTTATCGTCCTGATATCGACGGCTTTCCGGTGGTTTCAACAACTTATTTTAATAGCCAAAACTATTTAGTAATGGTTTTTGATTCAAATAGTTCAAAAGTGATAAAAGCGCAAATTAGATTTTATGAAAAGTCGGATCAAGAGTTTGGTATTTATCCAGTAAAAAATGGTAATCAAGCCTGGGAGGAATTAACCCAGAATAAAGGAATTATTGTTTCCGCTCCGGAAAATACTGACAAGATAACGATTAAAAAAATGTTTTTTGCCTACCTTGATCCTAATGTTTATCAAGAATATTTTCAGCCGGTTTATGTTTTTTTAGGGAGTAATAATTTTGCTGCCTATGTCCCGGCGATTAGCAATGATTATCTGGGAAATTAATTTTTTAAATATTAAGTGTTAAGTAAACAAGATTATTATTTAACCAAGATATAATATTTTTAGTATCTTCAAATCGATCTAAACTTTTTAAAATAATAATCAAAATTTGATGAGAATTTTTCTTATAAAAAGTAATTAAATTTTCACCAGCATTTTCTGTATATCCAGTTTTTAAACCGCCAATTCCGGGAATTTCCCCCAATAATTTATTTACATTTATTAGTTGATGAAAATATTGATAATCAATATCAGAAACAACAATCTCTTTAGTTGCGACAATTTTTGACAGGTAGGGATTTGAGAGTAATTTTTTTGAGACGAGAGCTAAATCAAAAGGAGTAGAGTAGTTATTAGAATCTTCTAAACCGGTTGGATTAGTAAAATACGAGTTTCTCATTCCGATTTCTCTTGCTTTTTTATTCATTAGTTCAATGAAATTTTGATAACCAAAGTTATCGGCTAAAACAAAGGCGGCATCATTAGCCGAATGAATCAAGATGCCGTACAGGAGATTTTCTACGGTTATTTTTTCACCGATGACTAAGTTCATAACTCTCCCATCAGGAATGGTTTTTTTTACCGTAATAATCTGGTTTGGTTGATAAACCGAATAGGCAACTAAGGCGGTAATAATTTTTGTCAATGAAGCCGGAAGAAATTTTTTATCAGAATTTTTTTCATAAATTGGAGAGAACGATTGCAGATCGATTATTAAAGCACCTTCAGCGGTAATTTCGGGTAAAGAATATTTATTCAAAAGATAAGGAAAGGGCTTGATGTTTAAAACAACTTTTTTTTCTTGCTTTTGAAAAAGCGGTCTTTGATAGGCAAAGATATGAAAATAATAAGAATTACCAGGATAAAAGAGAAGAAAAAAACTAAAAAAGATAAATAAACCAATATTCTTTAAACGCATAGCGGTTTAACTTTGAAATAAGCAATGGTTTTATAACCATCTTACTCTGGTTTGCAAAAGCAAAGCAGATTAGATGGGTATATCCCGACTCCGATGTTCCGACTGTTAACGTCGGAAGTCAGAGTCCGATCGTCCGACCCTTTTAGGCGT
>Ga0209101_1001168_pt1 | contig 20134 bp, 15 predicted proteins | sample ConPoolayeCmetaG_FD_185481 | JGI IMG/M metagenome (GOLD analysis project Ga0209101, IMG submission 185481) | Hot spring microbial mat communities from California, USA to study Microbial Dark Matter (Phase II) - Cone Pool mat layer C metaG... ...
CTTCACTTGTGCTATACTCATTCATACGCGTATCCTTTTGGCGCACCCCTCGGGGTGCTGGGTTATTTGTTAAAACTGCCACTAGGATACGCTTTTTTTCTTCCATACACAAGATTTGGCTAAATCTCTAACAACGTTCAGGCGGTCTCAATATATTCGGCCCAGACCATCGGCGTTCATCAGCGTTCATCCTAGTTTCATTACTCGATATCTGCAAAACACAACGAACACCGGACATACTGCATCGCAAGTCCTTGCGCCGCAATAACTTACAAATGCACGTAAGTGCCTATGCCACAATGTTTTAGGATGCGCTGTAAATAATTGGTAATCAATGACTTGCGGTTCAGTGCGACATAAGGGATTCTTTACGCGGCAGACCTCACAGAAAGGAACTAGGATGAACACAAAGAAAGAAACCACAGACAAACGCAGATGAACGCAGATAGAAGTCGTGGGGTTGTGGCGGCGGATGCGCTGGACGCTACCGCATCTGTTTATCTGCGTGCATTAGTGGTTTATTGTATCGCCGCGAAAGAACGCAACGAGCGCAAAGATTCAATCAACATAAATTGTTGTTTGCAATCAACAATTTTTGTCGAATGACTAACGTCCAACGTCCGATTTTCCGCGTAGTTCCGCGTGTTCCGCGGGCAGACTAAATATTCAATCAACATATTAAGTCGTTTGCAAACGACGTTTTTTGTCGAATGACAAATGTTTGTCCTCCCGCGTCAATTGCAGAATGCAAGGGTCACAGATTGCCCAGTTCCGGCGACTAGCGACAGAGGCGTGGACGGGCAACGGCCTCGTTGCCCTTGTGCCCCGCGCGCACAAGCCCGCCGGGCCGGTGGCTCTCCGTGACGATTTCGATTGCGATACCGATACCGAAACATGGAGGGGCAACGGCCTCGTTGCCCTTGTGCCCCGCGCGCACAAGCCCGCCGGGCCGGTGGCTCTCCCTTGTCGCCGGATGAAGGGATTGCGTCGCAGATGTTCTCTGTACTCTCTGTGTCTCTGCGGTGAAGTACTGCCGCGAACAACCGCACGGCATTGAATCAACAAAAAATGTCATCACCACTGCCGCGCCGTGCCTCGCCTCGTGCGAGGTGCGGACTGATGCAGGCCGCATCACTGCGGCTCCTGGACGCTGCCGAGGAACAGCACCATTCCGGTGTCGTCGTCACAGATCGCGAATACAAACGGGCGGTCGCACACCATCATGAAGCGCTCCATGGGCATGGCCGCCGTGACACGCATCATGACAACGCCGGTGGCTGCGGCGGCTTCTGTGCCTTCTTCATTCACCTCGACAAACGACTTGTGACGCACGGCGCTGATGCAGATGCGCTCGCGGATGGAGGCCATGCCGGAAAAGTCCGCGCGGTTCCGGTCAAACGCGATGCCCATGCCCAGCGCGGACAGCGCCTCGCTCAACTCTGCTTCATACTCCATTGTGAAGCGCGGCAGTTTGATTGTGCCTTCCTTGGAGGCCAGCGCGTCTTCCCACGCGCGCCACTGTGCCTCGTCCAGTTTGGCCAGCACCGCCGCCACGCTCGAGCCGCGCGCGGGCAGAATCACCCGCATGCTCAATCGCCCCTTGCCATACGGCAGGCGCACGATCTGCACGGTGTCGTCGTGATAGTACTGATAGGTGCCGGATTGTTGCATGAGCGGGTGCTGGCGCACCGTGCCGTCGCCGCAGGTAAACGGCAGGTCCTGCGTTGCCTCACGGTCAAAGGTCTTTTCCCATTTGCCTTTGAAATAAATCGCGTTGATCAAAATGAGCAGCGTGTCGTCGGTCATATCCTGCTGTTTGACAAGGTCCTTGATACGGTTGCGCGTGGCGGCTTCGACCCATTGATTGATGCGCGCGCAGGTGCCCGGCGCAAGGAAATCAACATTGGCAAGCTCGGCGCGATAGGCCGCGCGCACGGCCGCCATGAATGCCGGCACAAATGGAATGTCCGCGCGTGCCCAGAGCGAATTGGCGATGGTAAGAACCACCGATGGATCGGCGCCCGCCAAGCTTTCCAAGACCGCGCTATTGAGCTGATTAAACTGTTCGCGCGACATGCCGGGCACGTTCAGCGTCTGCGCCATGGCCTGTTCAGTTTCATTGCGCGCGCCGTTGTAGGTCATGGCCAGTGCCATGGCGATGCTCATGGGCGAGATAAAGGTGTTCTGCGCGGGCTGCGCGCCCTGCAGCGTGGAGAAGAGCCGCAGGCCGAAGCCGTTGTACGCGCGCGTCAATGCCGCGTGGTCGTAGGCCACCGGCACGGCAGCGGTGAACTGTGTCTGCGGAGGGGCGGGCGGTTGTTCCATGTTGGCGGGGAGCATGTTCGTGGCGGGCGTTGAAGATTCATGCGCGCAGCCGGCAACCAGCGCCAGCCCGCACAGTGGCAGGATCGAGAAGAGGGTCGTTGTCATCAGGGCTCCTTTGCTTCTATGATACACGATACAGGATGCAAGATGCAAGAGGGGTGAACATCCGGGATCCGCTTCTATGATACACGATACAGGAGCAAGATGCAAGAGGGGTGAACATCCGGGATCCGCTTCTATGATACACGATACAGGATGCAAGATGCAAGAGGGGTGAACATCCGGCTTTTAGTCGTATTTCTTCGCTGTGCATGCTGCGGTTGGTTTGACGTGTATCACGGCTTATGGTATAATGAGGCAGCCTGATTTTATTCACACGATTGAGGAGATGCGCATGAGAAGACTGGTGACGATAGTGTTGAGTGGCTGGCTGCTGATCATGGCGCGAGCCGGCCGAGCCGCGGAAGATTTTGTGGTGGTGAGCACGGAAGGCACGGCGGCGGAGCCAAGCGCAGATACCGCGCCGCCAGCGCCTGCCGCGCAGGCCGGGCAGGGCTGGACGTGGAAGCGTCTGGCGTATGGGCCGATTGAGCTGGGCGCGGCGGGCTTGATGCCGGTGATGGGGATTTTTGTGGGCGGCACGATCGGCGCGATTGTGCCGTTGAAGGGGATGCATCCGTACTGCAAAGTGCTGGTGCCCTATACTGCGGTCGGCGGGGCTGCGGTGGGTGCCACAGCGGGTGCGGTATTGGCGCCGGTGATCGTGGCAGAGGGTTTGTTTGATACGCTGACGGGGGGCGCGTTCGCGGAACGGCCGTTTGCGTGGTTCAACGTGAAAGTGCCGCTCGACGGCGATTTTGACATGTCGGCGATAGAGAACGCGGCGCTGCAACAGGCCGCGCAAGACACACAGAACGAAGTGCAGTAAAAGCAGGCGGGCGGGCGGTGCTGGCCGCGCGGGCTATTCGCGGTAGCGGTATGTGATGCGGCCTTTGCTCAAGTCGTAGGGCGACATTTCGAGGCGCACTTTGTCGCCCGCGACAATCTTGATAAAGTTGTGCCGGATTTTGCCGGAGATGTGGCACAGAATCTCGTGCCCACTTTCCAGCTTCACCCGGTACATCGTGCTGGGCAGCACCTTGGTTACGACGCCCTCGACTTCAATAACATCTGTTTTCGCCATAGCATTCCACTGGGGTTACTTGACAAGCCGCGCGGCTGCACCAACAGCCCTCCGGCGTATGTCATCTATTATACACGCTTGCGTCCGCAATGTCAAAACCGTATAATGGAATGCGTCAGGACATGTTTGTGAATCTAGGGAACGCGCATATGAAGCTTAGCACGATTGTGAATGAATTGCAGCTCACACCGCTGGTGGAGCTGTGCGATCAGGAGGTGACCAGCGCGTATGCATCGGACTTGCTCAGCGATGTGGTCGGCAATGCGCAGGCCGGCACGCTGCTCATCACCATTCAGGTGCACCGCAACGTGGTGGCGGTGGCCAGTCTCGTGGGTTTAAGCGCGGTGGTGATTGTGCATGGCCGGCGGCCGGAAGACGACGTGCTGGAGGCGGCGCGCGAGAACAAAATCAACCTGCTCTCCACGCCGTGCACGGCGTTCACGCTGGCCGGCCGGTTGTATCAGCTCGGATTGCGCGCGCCAGGTGAATGAAGCTGTTTACCGCCGATGTACAGGTGCACTCGTGCCTGTCGCCCTGCGGCAGCCTGGAGTGCTCGCCCGCGCGCATCGCCCGCACTGCGCGTGAACGCGGCTTGGACATCATTGCTTTGACGGACCATAATACAGCCGCCAACTGCCCGGCGCTGGCGGCGGTAGTGGCGGACGTGCCGGGCTTGACCGCCTTTTTTGGTGCCGAAGTGACGACAGCAGAGGAAATTCATGTGATGTGCCTGTTTGGCGGCGCGGAGACGGCGCTGGCGTTTGGAGACTTTTTGCGCGCCCATCTGCCGCCGCAACGGAATGATCCTGACTACTTTGGTGACCAGCCAGTCGTGGATGCTGATGAACAGATCGTGCGACTTGAAGATGCGTTTCTGGCCGGCGCGACCGACCTGCCGCTGGACCGCGTGGATGACGAAGTGCACGCGCGCGGCGGCGTGGTGATTGCCTCGCACATTGACCGGCCGGTGAACAGTTTGTTTTCGCAACTGGGCTTCTGGCCTGCCGGTGTGGCGCTGGATGCGTGTGATCTGTCGCCCCGCGCGCGGGCGGCGGATTGGCGCGGACGCGTGCCACTGCACGTGCCGTTTGTGCGCAGCTCTGATGCGCATTATCTGGCGGACATCGGCCGCCAGTTTGCCACCCTGCAGATGTATGAACCAACGTTTGACGAGTTTCGCCGCGCGCTTGCGCATGAAGACGGCCGTGCTGTCTTCTGCGATGACGTGGCGCCTCTGCATTCATCTTTACAGTAGGATGCCGGTATGAACACTCCTGCACTGATTGAAGTAACCGTTGTCGGTTTCGCGCCGGCCCAGCAAGCCGGTGGGTTTGTTGTCTTTCTCAAGGACGTGAACAGCAACCGTTGCCTGCCCATCGTGGTCGGCGCGGCCGAGGCGCAAGCCATCTCCATGATTCTCAATCCCGGGCAGATTGAGCGCCCGATGACGCACGACACGTTCAAAAACATCATTGATGCCCTGCGCGGCGAGATCACGCGCGTGATTGTCACGCGGCTGGAGGAGCACACGTTTTATGCAGATATTTGCCTCCACAATGCCGCCGGCGATGTGTTTCATTTGGACGCGCGGCCGTCGGATGCCATCGCGCTGGCGCTCAAGAACGGCGCGCAGATATTCGTGACACAAACCGTGATGGACGCCGCGGGCATCGAGCTGCCGGACAATGCCGTAGAGCCGCGTGAACAGGCGGCGCCCGCCACGCCGCGCGATCACCTCCAGACCCTTTTGCGCAAAGCGCTGGAGGAAGAGAACTACGAGGAAGCCGCGCGCTTGCGCGACAAACTGCGTGCGTTGGATGCTGGGAAGGACGAACCAGGTTCGGCTTCGCCAGATAAGTGAACGTGGTTCAGCGGCCCGCGCGCGGCCGCGCTCGTGGCGTTGTCCTTGCGCCACGGAAAAACGTTGTTGTGATCGAGATGGGCTAGGTACGCCCACGCGCACGGCTCGCTGGTGCGGTTGTGTAGCGCTTGTTTAAACCAGATCAGGGTTGTATTGGGGTGGGCCAGACGGCCACCGCGATCATATTGGTATCATCCCGCCTCATCTGCCGTTCGCCATGGTGCCGAATGTCCACCTCGGTTTCATCGAGCAGCACGGAAACACGCCGTCGGTTTTAAGATGGCTGAAGATGGTGTGCCAGCGGTGTGTTGCTGTTCTCGCAGCCGGCCAGCGTTGGCAGCATGCTCACCGCGCCGGCCACCGTCATCATGCGGATGTGCATACATCCTCCTCGCGGCGCACGCCGCCCAGTGAATTATGGCGCAGCGGGTGCTGCGCCGGCAACCTGCTTCAGTGTTCCCAGCGGATAAGCCGGAATCATTTGTTGCTCAATCACCTGCACCGCTTCGGTTGGCTTTACGCCCCAGCCCACCGGGCACGCTGCCAGCAATTCCACGATGGCGAACCCGGCGCCGGCGATCTGTGCGTCAAACGCCGCACGGATAGCCTTCTTGGCCTCGCGCACGTGCTTGGGCGTATGCACTGCGCAGCGCGCCGCATACACAACGCCATCCAGTTGCGCCAGCATTTCAATCACTTTCATTGGCCAGCCTTCGCGCCGCGCATCACGCCCGCTGGGCGACGTGGTGGTGGCTTGGCCCAGCATGGTAGTGGGCGCCATTTGCCCGCCGGTCATGCCATAGTTGGCGTTGTTGGTGAAAAACACGGAAATGAGTTCGCCGCGATTGGCCGCGTTGACAATTTCGCCCGCGCCAATCGCCGCCAAGTCGCCGTCGCCCTGATAGGTAAAGACAATTTTGTCCGGGTTGCACCGCTTCATGCCCGTGGCCACGGCGGGCGCGCGGCCGTGCGCCGCTTCCGTCACATCAAAATTCCAGTAATCATAGGCCAGTACCGCACAGCCCACGGGCGCAACGGCCAGCACACGTTCGCGGATGCCCAACTCGTCTATCACTTCGCAAATCAACCGGTGTGCCACGCCGTGCCCGCAGCCTGCGCAATAATGCGTGGATACCAGTTGCATTGATTCAGGTCGTTTGTAGATCATGCTGCCACCGTAGTGCCGATGCGTTCCCGCGCGACCGTGGTGAGTTCCTGACAGGTCACAATGCCGCCGCCGGTGCGGCCGTAGAAACTGACCGGGCAGCGATTTCCCACGGCCAACTGCACATCTTCGATCATCTGCCCGCAGCTCAATTCCACTACCATAATGTGCGCGAACCGCGCCGCATGCTCCGCCAGCCATGCTGATGGAAATGGCCACAGCGTAAGGGGCCGCAACAAGCCCGCTTTCACCCCCTGCGCACGCAGGCGCGCCAGCGTCTCGCGGCAGACGCGCGCACAGATACCGTAGGCCACAAACACCAAATCAGCATCGTCTGTTTCCACGGCTTCATAGCGGACTTCTTCCGCCATGGCGCGCGCGTACTTGGCCTGCAATTTGGCGTTATGCGCTTCCAGGACGCCGTCGCCCAAATACAGCGATTTGATCGAGCGTGGCGGCCGCCCGCGCGCGCCGGTCAGCGCCCAGTCACTGCAATCAAACGACACGGGCGTGGCGCGCGGCCACGTCGGTTCGCGAAAAGTCACCGGCTCCATCATCTGCCCGATCAACCCGTCCGTCAAGATCAACGCCGGATTGCGGTATTTGAACGCCAAGTCAAACGCCCAAAAGACAAAATCAAACATCTCCTGCACGGAGGCTGGCGCGATGACGAGCAGCCGGTAATCCCCGTGCCCGCCGCCTTTCACCGACTGAAAATAGTCCGATTGCGCGGCGGCAATATTGCCCAGCCCGGGGCCTCCGCGCACGACATTGGCAAGCACGGCCGGCAGCTCACAGCCACACAAAAACGAGATGCCTTCCTGCATCAGGCTGATGCCCGGGCTTGATGACGTGGTCATCACGCGCTTGCCCGTCACTGCCGCGCCCATCACCATGCTGATCGCCGCCAGCTCGCTTTCCGATTGCAGAAACACACGGCCTTCTTCCGCCATGCGCTTTGCCATGTATTCCGGCACTTCGTTCTGTGGTGTGATGGGATAACCGAAATAGGCATCGCAGCCTGCCTGCACCGCCCCTTCCGCCAAAGCGTGATTGCCGGCCATCAGCTTGGTGACGGCTGGTTTATTTGTTGCCGGCGTTGTCATCCTCGCACTCTTCCACGGTGATGGCTACGTCCGGGCAGACCATCACACATTGCAGGCAGCCGATGCAGGCCTTCGGGTCGTTGGCTTCGCACGGATAAATGCCCCGCGCGCTCAACTTTTTAGAGCGCCCTAACAGCTTCTTCGGGCATACGTTGAAACACAGCTCGCAGCCCTTGCAGCGCGAGCGATCTATCACTACTTGTGGCACAAGTTGTCTCCTTGTTCATGCGGTTAATCCCGCCGGAAAACTAGTATATCATTTGCCGCCCCAAACTGCAAACAACCGGCGAGAAAAAAACGCGCGCCCGCAGCGCGGTTGCAAAGAGCTCACTAAAGATAATATACGTCCTATACGTCCTATAGGTCCTCTTGCTTCAACTCTGCTGCAAATAGGCATCGATGGCGGCGGCGGCGCGGCGGCCGTGGTTGATCGCGCGCACCACCAGCGATGCGCCAGCCATGCTGTCGCCCGCGGCAAACACGCCAGGCACGGAGGTCATGTACTGGGCATCAACCGACAGATTGCCGCGCGCATCGCGCGCCAGTTGCCAATCCTGCACAAGTGGCCCGTGCTCCAGATGGACAAAACCCATCGCCAGCAGCACCAAATCGGCTTTCAACGTAAATTCAGAACCCGGGATTTCTTTGAAACTGCGACGGCCGAGCGCGTCAGGCTCACTCCATTCGAGCCTCACCGCGCGCAGGCCCGTCACGCGCGTGCCGTCACCAAGCAGCTCTTTTGTGTCGACGCTCCATACGCGCTCGCACCCTTCTTCCTGCGACGTCGACGTGCGCAAGATCAGCGGCCATTCCGGCCACGGATTGCGTTCCATGCGCTGCTCAGGCGGCTTGGGCAGCAATTCGAGTTGTGTCACTTGTACTGCACCTTGCCGCAGCGACGTGCCGATGCAGTCGGAGCCAGTATCACCACCGCCGATCACCACGACATGTTTCCCCTTGGCGGAAATGCTCCGCGCAGGATCAAGCACATCGCCTGCTACACGCCGGTTGTTTTGCCCGAGAAACTCCATGGCAAAATGCACGCCGGCAAGCTCGCGCCCTGGCACCTTCAAATCCCGCGGCACACCCGCGCCCGTGGCGATCAAAACCGCGTCAAACTGTTTGCGCAGCGCCGCGGGAGAAATATCTACGCCTGCGTTGACATTCGGCTCAAACACCACGCCTTCAGCGGCTAGCTGCTCCATGCGCCGGTCCAACACCCATTTCTCCAATTTGAAATCGGGGATGCCATAGCGCAGCAAGCCGCCCAAGCGGTCGTCCTTTTCAAACAAGACGACGGTGTGGCCGCGGCGCGCAAGTTGCTGGGCCGCGGCAAGGCCGGCCGGGCCGGAGCCGATCACCGCCACGCGTTTGTGCGTGCGCACAGGGGCTTTCTGCGGCGTCACCCAGCCTTCGCGAAAGCCGCGCTCGATGATTTCCAGCTCAATGTGTTTGATCGTCACGGCAGGCTGGTTGATAGATAACGTGCAGGCCGGCTCGCATGGCGCCGGGCAGACACGCCCTGTGATTTCCGGCAAATTGTTCGTTGCGTGCAGCAAATCCAGCGCCTTGCGCCACTGGCCGCGATACACCATGTCGTTCCAGTCCGGAATCAAATTGACGACCGGGCAGCCATACATGTGGCAGAACGGAATGCCGCAATCCATACACCGCGCGGCCTGCTGGCGCAACGTCTGCTCGGGCAGCAGCTCTTCGAATTCGTGATAATGCTGCAGGCGCTCGGCCACCGGGCTCTTGGGCGGCTCAACGCGCGTGTACTCCATGAATCCTGTGGGCTTAGCCACGGTACACCTCCTCCGTGGCGGGCACGGCTTCGTTGTCAGAATGTTCCTGCACGCGCATGCGCTCCAGCACGCGTTTGTAATCCATCGGCATCACTTTTACAAACAGAGGGTAACACGTTTCCCAATTGTCCAGAATAAACTGGGCGCGCGCGCTGCCGGTATACACGGCGTGCTGCGTTATCATCGTATGCAGCTCGCGTTTGTCAGCCTCCGTCCACACGGTTTCCAAATCTACCATGTCGAGGTTGCAGCGCGTACCGAACAATTCGTTTTCATCATACACATACGCAATCCCGCCGCTCATGCCGGCGGCAAAGTTGACGCCCGTTTGGCCCAGCACCACCACGCGCCCGCCGGTCATGTACTCGCACCCATGGTCGCCGACACCCTCCACAACGGCATTGGCGCCGCTGTTGCGCACGGCAAAGCGCTCGCCCGCCATGCCGCATACATACAACTCGCCCGATGTGGCGCCGTACAGCGCGACATTTCCGATGATGATGTTCTCATGCGCAATAAAATGCGCGTCGCGTGGCGGCACAACGATGATCGTCCCGCCCGACAGGCCTTTGCCTACGTAGTCGTTGGTGTCGCCTTCGACGCGCAGGGTGATGCCCGGCGCAAGGAACGCGCCAAAGCTCTGGCCGGCCGAGCCCGTGAAGGTGAAACGGATCGTGTCGCGCGGCAGGCCGCCCGCGCCGCGCAGGCGTGTCAGTTCGCCGCTCAGCATCGCGCCCACCGTGCGGTGCACATTGCGGATCGGCAGGGTGTGTTCCACAGGCACTGGCGGTGTGTTGTGCAGCGCCGGCCCGGCCAGTTTAATCAATTCTACATCCAACGACTTATTCACGTCATGCTGCTGCCCGCGCACGCAGCGCAACGGGCTGCCATTGGCCCGCGGCGGCTCCAGCAACCGTGTTAAATCCAGGCCTTTGGCCTTCCAATGATCGATGGCCGGCTGGAAATCCAGCATCTCCACGCGGCCGATCATCTCGTCCATGGTGCGGAAGCCCAGCTGTGCCATGTGCTCGCGCGCGTCCTGCGCCACAAAGCGCAAAAAGCGCTCAACATAATCCGGGCTGCCGGCGAAGCGCGCGCGCAAAACCGGATCCTGCGTCGCCACGCCCACGGGGCACGTGTTCAAATGGCACTTGCGCATCAAAATGCACCCAAGCGTCACCAGCACCACCGTGCCAAACCCAAACTGCTCCGCGCCCATCAGCGCCGCGATGACAATATCGCGCCCCGTGCGCATCTGCCCGTCGGCCTGCACAATAATCCGGTCGCGCAACTGATTAGCAATCAGCGCATGCTGGGTTTCGACCAAGCCCAATTCCCACGGCAGGCCGCAGTGTTTGATCGACGTGAGCGGCGACGCACCCGTCCCGCCGTCATAGCCGGCGATCAGCACCAGATCGGCCTTGGCCTTGGCCACGCCCGCGGCGATCGTCCCCACGCCCACTTCCGAGACGAGTTTGACCGACACGCTGGCGCGCGGATTGGCCATTTTCAAATCGTAAATCAGTTGCGCCAAGTCTTCAATGGAATAAATGTCGTGGTGCGGCGGCGGGGAAATCAGCGTCACGCCCGGCGTGGTGTGGCGCACGCGGGCAATGTCGGCGCTGACTTTGTGCCCGGGCAGCTGCCCGCCCTCGCCCGGCTTGGCCCCCTGCGCGATCTTGATCTGCAGCTCATCAGCGTTCACCAGATATTCAATCGTCACGCCAAACCGCCCTGACGCCACTTGCTTGATGCGCGAGACGCGCTGGTCGCCGTTGGGCAGTGGCACGTAGCGCGCCGGGTCTTCCCCCCCTTCGCCCGAATTGCTGCGCCCGCCTATGCGGTTCAGCGCGATGGCAATCGCCTCGTGCGCTTCTTTGCTGATCGAACCGTATGACATCGCAGCAGTGACAAAACGCCGCGTAATCGCTTCAACCGGCTCGACTTCTTCCAGTGGCACCGGCGTGCCCGGCTTGAACGTCAGCAAGCTGCGCAGCGTCACGCGCGCTTTGGATTGGTCGTCCATGCAGCGCGTATAGCGCTTGAACACGGCGTAATCATTGGTGCGCGTAGCCAATTGCAGTGTGTAAATCGCTTCCGGCGTCCACAAATGCCGCTCGCCGTCCACGCGTTCGTGATAATCGCCGCCCGGCGCCAGCACGACTGGCGGTGTGCCGTATTTTGGAAAGCCCGCCGCATGGCGCGCATTGGCCTCTTTGGCGATGACATCCAAACCAATCCCGCCTACGCGTGACGCCGTGCCTGCAAAATAGGTGTCAGTAACTTCCTTGGACAGGCCGATGGCCTCAAAAATTTGCGCGCCCCGGTAACTGCGCACCGTCGAAATGCCCATGCGGCTCAGCGTTTTCAGAATGCCCTTTTTCACTGCGGTCACATACGCATCGGCGGCCGTATCGGGCTTGACCGGCTTTTCCAGCACCTCCTGTTCCGCCAGCGCGCGCACCGTGGCCAGCGCCAAATACGGGCAGATGGCGCTCGCCCCATAGCCAATCAGCAGGCAAAAGTGATTGACTTCGCGCGCCTCGCCCGTCTCGACAACAATACCGCACAGCGTGCGCAAGCCTTTGCGGATCAAGTGGTGGTGCAGCCCCGACGTGGCCAGCAGCGCAGGAATAGGCGCCTGTTTGGCCGACACCTGCCGGTCGGTCAAAATCAGGATCGTTGCGCCGTCGCGCACGTACTGCTCGGCCTGGGCAAACAGCGCCGAAAGCGCCGCGGCAAGCGCTTCGCCCCCGCCGCCCGCCGGGAACAGCATGTCCAGCTCGCGCACAACTAAATTAGGGTGCGCCGTCGCGCGCAGCCGGTCGACATCCGACGGCATCAAAATCGGATGCGGCAGTTTCAACTGGCGGCAGTGTTCCGGTGTCTCTTCAAGAATATTCCCCACGCGCCCGATGAAACTCATCAGCGACATCACCAGCTCTTCCCGCAACGGATCAATCGGCGGATTCGTCACCTGCGCAAACAGCTGTTTGAAATAGTCAAACAGCAGACGCGGCTTGTTGGACAACACGGCCAGCGCCGCATCGTTGCCCATCGAGCCGACAGGTTCCTGGCCCTGCGACGCCATGGGCGCAAGGATCATTTTGAGTTCTTCTTCGGTATAGCCGAAGGCGTGCTGCTTCTGCAACAGCTGCGCAGGCGATTCCGCCGGCGGCTCCGAAGGCGTAAACAGCCCGCGCAGTTGAATCACATTTTCGCGCACCCAGCGCCGGTACGGTTTTTGGCGTGATATCTGCCCTTTGATCTCGCTGTCGGAAACAATGCGCCGCTGCGCCATGTCAACAAGAAACATCTTGCCCGGCTGCAACCGCCCGCGTTTCTGAATGCGCGCGCCCTCCATCTCAATCACCCCCGTTTCCGATGCCATCACAATCAGCCCGTCGCGCGTCACCGTGTAGCGCGCCGGCCGCAGCCCGTTGCGGTCAAGCAGTGCGCCAATATAACGCCCGTCCGTTATCACCATCGCCGCCGGCCCGTCCCACGGTTCCATGATCGCGGCATGATACTCGTAAAACGCGCGCTTGTCATCGCTCATCACATATTTCGTGCCCCACGCTTCCGGCACCATCATCATCGCGGCATGCGGCAATGACCGCCCCGCCATCACCAGCAACTCCAGCGCATTGTCAAACATGGCTGAATCGCTGCCCCCTTCCACAATCACCGGCTTGATCTTCTCAATGTCCCCGCCAAACAACTCCGACGCAAATTGCGCCTGCAGCGCATGCATGCGATTGACATTCCCGCGCAGCGTGTTGATCTCACCGTTGTGCGCCACATACCGGAAGGGCTGCGCCAGGCTCCACGTCGGCAGTGTATTCGTGCTGAAACGCTGATGCACCACCGCAAACGCCGCCGCAAACCGCTCGTCATGAAAATCCGGGAAAAACCTCCGCAGTTGCGTCCCTGTCAACATGCCTTTGTACACTATCGTCGCAGGCGACAGGCTCGGAATATAAAATTGGCTGTAATCCCCGTCACGCCGCGCTGCCACGGCATTCTCCACCACCCGCCGGATGATGTACAGCGCGCGCGGGAACGCGTCCGCCGCATGGGCGCCACGCCCGATCATGATCTGCTCCATCGCCGGCTGCGTCGCCCGCGACATGCTGCCCAACCCGTGCGCGTCTACCGGCACACGGCGCCAGCCCAGCATCTCGCAGCGCTCCTCTTCAACCACCTGCTCAAACAGCTTGCGGCATGCCGCCGCGCGCGCCGGGTCGCCCGGCAAAAATACCATGCCCGCCGCATAACTCCCCGGCTCAGGCAGTGTGATGCCCTGCGCCGCGCATTCCCCGCGCAGAAACGCATCCGGCATCTGCAACATTATGCCCGCCCCGTCGCCGGTCGCCGCATCACCGCCGATCGCTCCACGGTGTTCCAAATTCACTAACACGCGCAAGGCGTCTTCAATCAAATCATGCCGCGCCTCGCCGCTTAAATGCGCAACAAACCCTACTCCGCAACTGTCATGTTCATTCGCCGGATCATACAAACCAAAGGGCGCGGGCATGCCGGCCGCGTTCCGCTCATCCGGCCGCGTTGTGCTCTCAATCAATGTTCACTCCTACTGTCGTTTTCGTCGTCACCTACCATATCCTGCTCTGCTAGCATGTTATTGTAACGTTTTAACGCACAAAACACAATCACCACGGCGTCATTTAGCTGTGTTAACTTTATAATTTAATACAATTGAATGCCCGCGATCACATCTTCAGACTGCCAAAGCGCAGCATCCGCAGCACCGTTCTTCACTTACGCCCAAACATAAAACCATTTCATTCGACAAAAAATGTCGTTTGCAAACGACACAAACTGTCGAATGAACATTGACCAGCATGCAAACGTGTGCATTGTTGTGTACTGAACGACTCTGAAAATCACGTACAGCATGCTCCCTCAGTACCGTGCGTCAAAAAGTCATCGGACGCCCCGATGCCGCCGCAGAACATCGCGCGCGGGGTACCCAATTCTTGTGGACGGCCGCCGGCCCCGGCGGCCTGATGCGCGCGGGGTACCCAATTCTTGTGGAGGGCCGCCGGCCCCGGCGGCCTCATTCGCACGCGGCATGAGGGCAAGAAGGCCGTTGCCCCTCCAATCCTGTGTCACTAGTCGCTGTATCCAGCGGAACCGTTGACAAAGCCTGCAAGCCTATTTGGCGCTGCCACCCTCGCTGTACGTCAGTGCAAAAATGGTATCCGTCAGCATGCGACGGAAGGATTCGTTGTCACTGAACTGCTTAAACAGCTCGGTGTCGTCCTGAAGCAGCGCCGTCATCACGCGCTGCAGCGCCTTGTCGTGCTCGATGCGTGCGTTCTGCTTGTCCGAATTCCGCCGCGCGTTTTGGTAGGCAGGATCAGCCGCGACACGTGCCGGAATTTCCTCGGTGACTAACTTACGCACCCGGTCAGCGTCAGTCCAGCGGATGTTGCCGAATTGCTCGTTGAAAGCCTTGAGGATGTTCGAGAGCCGGTCAAGTTCCGGTTCGGGCTTGTGGCCGCCACCTGCCACCGGGAGCGGCTCGATCTCGCAATCGCAATCGGGCAGCGCGATCTTCATGCTGGCCTGCTTTTCCACCCGGTAGCTCTCCATGTCGATCGCCTCAAGAATGCCCCTTGAAAAATCTTCTTCTTTCGGAGCAGGTAACTTGGGCACCAGCATGTTCAAGAAAATAGAGAGCTTTTCCCACGCCGCGTTCGTGTACGGCAGGATTGATGACAGAAAGTTGTAGGTTCGTAGAAATGCCTTGGCCGTGCCTTTGAAATCCACCTGACCGTCTTCGTCGAGCTCCGTGGTATAGGCAGCGACGCAGGCATCGAGGAGCGGGTCAAGCTTGTCGCGGTCGGCGCCGTCCAGATACAATCGCACCACCTCATCCACCTGCTGCGGCGTGTACACCTGATAGCCGTCCAGGCCGGCCTTGAGGTCGTGCAGCTTGTTCGGGTCGGTCTCGTCGGAAAGGATGGTTGTGCGGTAATAAGGCTCAAAGGCGTTTTGGATCACCTCCGGGTCGTTGACAAAATCGAGGACGAACGTGTCGTGCTTCTGCGGATGAGCGCGGTTGAGCCGCGAAAGGGTTTGCACTGCTTTCACGCCTGAAAGCACCTTGTCCACGTACATGGTGTGTAAAAGGGGCTCATCATAGCCCGTCTGGAATTTATCGGCACAAATCAAAAACCGGTAAGGGTCTTCCCGGAACCGGCCGGGTATCCGGCTGGACGGAAAGCCGTTGAGGCTCGCTTCAGTAACCTTGACGCCGCCGTAGTCATGTTCGCCCGAAAACGCGACGATGGCGCGGCAGGGGCTTTTGCGCTCGGCCAGATACGCCTGAAACGCATGGAAGTACTCAATGGCGCGCTCAATACTGCCCGTCACCACCATGGCCCGCGCCCGGCCGCCAATCTTGCCCTTCGCGATCACCTGCTCGTGAAAGTGGTCCACCATGATCTCCGCCTTGAGTCGAATGGCATGTTCGTGCCCCTCTACAAAGCGGCGCAACTTCTTCTGCGCCTTTTTGGTATCGAACTCCGGGTCGTCCTCAATCGTTTTCATCAGCTTGTAATAGCTGTTGACCGGCGTGTAGGTGGCCAGCACATCCAGGATGAACCCTTCTTGAATGGCCTGTTTCATCGTGTAGCTGTGAAACGGCCGGTGCTTGACTGTGCCGTCGGGCTGCGGCTCGGGTGTGCCGAAAATTTCCAGCGTCTTGTTCTTGGGCGTGGCCGTGAAGGCGAAGTAGCTCGCGTTGGAAAGCAGCTTGCGCGCCTCCATCAGCCGGTTGATCTGGTCTTCGAAGCTTTCGTCTTCCTCTTCGGCGCCCGCCTCGGACAAGGCCGTGCTCATTTTGGCCGCCGTGCGGCCACCCTGGCTTGAATGCGCTTCATCAATGATGATGGCAAACTGCCGGCCGCGGTGTTCATCGCCGATCTCGTCAAGAATCCATGGAAATTTTTGCAACGTCGTAATGATGATCGTCTTGCCGCTTTCGATGAAGCGCCGCAGGTCGCCGGAATGCTCGGCGTGGCCTACTGTGGCGCCCACTTGGGCGAACTGCCTGACCGTGTCGCTGATCTGCTCGTCCAAGATGCGCCGGTCAGTCACCACGATGATAGAATCGAAAACAGGTCTGCCATCCCGCGCGAGCCCACTCGCCTGATGCGCCAGCCATGCGATGGAGTTGGACTTGCCACTGCCTGCCGAATGCTGGATGAGATAGCGCCGTCCCACCCCGTGTTCCCGGGCATCTGCCAGCAACGTGCGCACTACGTCAAGCTGGTGGTAGCGAGGAAAGATTTGCCGGCGCCGCTTCTTGCCTGTGTTGAGCTCTTTCTCTACAACGAGTTGGGCGTAGTTTTCCATGATGTCGGTCAGGCTCTCGCGAGTAAGAATCTCCCGCCAAAGGTAATCGGTCTTCAGCCCATGGGCGTTAGGGGGATTGCCCGCGCCGTCGTTCCATCCCTTGTTGAACGGCAGAAACCACGACGCTTTGCCCTGAAGATGAGTGCAGAACCACACTTCGTTGTCGTCCACCGCAAAGTGCGCCATACAACGCCCCAGTTCAAACAGTTTCTCATTCGGGTTGCGGTCGCGTTTGTACTGCTCGATGGCATCGTTTACCGCCTGTGTGGTCAGGCGGTTTTTGAGCTCAAACGTGATAACCGGCAGGCCATTGATGAACAGCACCAAGTCCAGCGCCCGCTGCTCCTCCGCGCGGCTGTAGCGCAGCTGGCGGCTCACGGTGAAGCGGTTCTGTTCGTAGAGCAACCGCGCCTGTTCGTTGCCGGGCGAGGGCGTGCCGTAGAAAAGCTCAAGGCGATATGGCCCGTGCTGAACCCCATGGCGCAATACGTCCACCACTCCACGCTTGCTTACCTCCCCGTCAAGGCGCGCCAGAAACTTGCGCCGCGTGGGGCTGTCGTGATCAAGATCGAGCGCTTCGGCCACCTTGGGCTGGGTAGCCCGCAGGAAGGCGGCGAGCTGCGCCAGGTCCACACAATACTCGCGGTCGTAGTCCGCCGCTTTGCCGGGAAGCCAGCCTACGCCGCCGTAAGGTGCCCGCGGCTCGGCAACGACCCCCGGGGCGCCGTCTGGCCGTGGCATGCAGTCGCTGCCCGTCAGTGCCCGGCAGATCAGCGTTTCGAGCCCGGCTTCGGATGTGTCGGTAGGGTTCATCTGCTCTCCTCCACGGCCTTGAGCCTGTCAATCAACAAAAAGGCAATCAAACGAACCAGCGCCTCTTTTTCTCCAGGCGGGCTTTCGGCCAACAGCAGCGTCAGGGCAACCAGCGCTTCTTGCGATAGGCGCGGGCTTCCGTCGCTGCCATAAAGCCAGCCGTTCTTTTCAAGAAAACGCAGAAACAGCGCCGCTCCAATCCGCTTGTTGCCGTCGGCAAACGGATGGTCTTTGACGAGAAAATAAAGAAGGTGCGCGGCTTTTTCCGGGATAGTGGGATACGCCTCCTGGCCACCAGCGCTTTGATGGATGCTGGCCAGCACGGCGGCAAGCCGCTCCCCTTGTTCTTGGCCGAAAAGCGCTCCGCCCCCATAGCGTTTCTTCATCTCTGCAATCATACGGCGCGCTTCTTCCAGTGACAGTGGCTCGGCCGCCTGGGCCTCGACCGCCGCCTGCGGAACGCGGCCGTGATCGTAGTCGTCAATAAGGTCGAGGGCAAAGGCGTAGTCACGCACCACTCGTAACAGCCCTGCCGCTTCATCGCTGCTCAGTGTGTGCTGGTCCGCCAGCATTGAGACCAACCGGATGGTTTTTCGCAGTTCCCCAAGCCGGCGAGCATTGACCGTGTAGCCTTTCAGGATGTGCTCGCGCAGTACCTGTGTGGCCCAGATACGGAATTGGGTGCCGCGCTTGGAATTGACCCGGTAGCCCACCGAGAGGATGGCATCAAGGTTGTAGTATTCGACCTGGTAGGTTTTCCCGTCTGTGGCAGTTGTTGCAAAAAATGCAACAACTGACTCCCGTTCCAACTCGCCTTCCCGGAATACATTCCGCAAATGACGTGATATCACAGACTTATCCCGCTGAAAGAGTGAAGCCATCTGGTTAAGGTTGAGCCAGATGGTCTCTTGTTCCAGCCGGACGTCAAGTTTCACCGAGCCGTCGGGCGCCTGGTAGAGCACGATCTCGCCGCCGTACGCGGCCGATGGCTGTCTAAGCCTAACGTTACTGCTCGCGGGGTTACGCTTCGGCATCGCTCTCCTCGCTTTGGCCTTCGTCCTCTGCATCTTCCGTCGTCGCTTCCTCCTCAAGCCACTCTGCCGCTTCCTCCTCGGGCGGCTCTTCCGGCAACCGCTCTGCCACCTCGCGCACGTCCACCTTGCCGGTGACCACATCGGCAATCAGCCGCTCGCGGTATTCGCCCAGCAGCTCGATTTCACGGCGCGCACCCGCAATCGCCGCATCAATCTTGGCGGTTTGGGCGTCGAGGTACTCCACGATGGCGGATTGTTCGGGGAGAGGGGGGAGTAGCGAGGGCAGGCGTAAGAAAACATCGGGGTAGAGGCGTAGACGGCTGTCCACAACCCCGGTAGAGACAGTCTTAAAAACTCCTGTGAACAACGGTGTCCGGAACAAATAGTGAAGGAACCGAGGCTGAACGCCGTGTAGTTTAGTGCGGAACACGGAGTAGGAAGGGCTAACAATTCCGTGGATGGACGACGTACCAAGGCTGCCATTCCACGCTAGCATAATGTTAATCACAAGATCGCCTGGCATGACGCGCTTGTACCCCACTAGACTAGCCGCATTAGTGAGCAGATCGCCCTCACCGGTTAACCGCTCCTGTCGTCGTGTTACGCCAGTATACTGTGATACCGTTAAGAGCTCCTCGGAGCCATCCTCCGAGCGCTCGTTCACCTCTCGCAGCAAAAACTTGTTGCGCCGCACCTCCCAATGCTCCGGCACCTGGCCGAGCCACTCGACGCCGGAGGGCTTGTAGGCTGGGTAGGGCTGGCCGGTGCGGACGTCGATTTTGCCCGTCACGGCCTGATGGATGAGCGCCTGCTTATACTCCTCCAGCAACTTGATCCGCTTCTGCTTAGCGCGCATGACGCGCCCCATCCCCCGCTCCATGTAATCGAGAAAGCGGACAATGGCGGTTTGTTCGGCGAGGGGGGGGACCATGCACGGTAGGCGCTTGAAGTCTCGCCAATCTAGGTTTTGGCGCAGACCAGAACCCAGACCGTAAAATATTTTCTTTACGTCATACGCATGCAATAACAGATGCCCGAAAATGCTATTCAGTCGCCCGGTCGTTCTTAAACACATATAGGCCGATGTGATGATGCCTCGATTTCGTACTAAACCGAACCGAAGGCTATTTTGGTCGTTTTGAAGATCAGTAGGACGACAAACGATATCCCCGGGATCAACGATCTGATAGGTCTCAAACGATGCTGGTACCAGTCCTCGCAGCTTTTCCACCGGCTTGACAACAATACGCCCATAGCTCAACGACAAAACCGTTGTCTCCATCAAGCCAATACTAGGTTGCTTCCTTTCCACAAAGCATCCGTGCCCGGACACGATCTCCCAATGCGCCGGCACCTGGCCCAGCCACTCCACCCCGGAGTCTTTGTAGGCGGGGTAGGGTTTGAGGGTGGGGATCATGCGTGCCCCCCCTGGACATTGAATGCTGCACAGACCACTTGT
>Ga0209101_1001169_pt1 | contig 20126 bp, 16 predicted proteins | sample ConPoolayeCmetaG_FD_185481 | JGI IMG/M metagenome (GOLD analysis project Ga0209101, IMG submission 185481) | Hot spring microbial mat communities from California, USA to study Microbial Dark Matter (Phase II) - Cone Pool mat layer C metaG... ...
CCTCTTCCCCTCTCCGCCGCGGAGAGGGGAAGGGGGCCAGGGGGTAGGGGTGAGGTCGAATCTAACAATGTCGAGTTATTATCTCATGGCAATGGCTCGAATGAACCAATTGGGGGTTACCTGCCCATCCGAGCTGGCTGCAGCTATAAGCGGCCAAGGAGAAGGCCATGGTCAAAGTGACATATCGTGACAAAAGCTGGGAGGTCCGGCCGGGCAGCACCGTGCGCCATCTGATCGAACAGGCCGGCCTGAACCCGGAATCGGTCCTGGCCGTGCGCAACGGCCAACTGATCAACGAGGCGACATTGACGGAGGATGGGGACGTGATCAGGCTGGTGGCCGTCGTGTCGGGTGGATGAAGATGGTGAATCGGCATGAAATGTAGCAAATGCGGGGGCCTGGCCGTCATCAATATGCGCCAACACCGCTTGCGGTTGTGTGCCGGGCATTTTGTCGAATGGTTTGTGGCCATGACGCAGCGGACCATTGAGGCTTACCGCATGTTCATCCCGGCCGACAGGGTGCTGGTTGCCGTCTCCGGCGGCAAGGACAGCCTGGCTTTATGGGATGTGTTGCTGCGGCTGGGCTATCAGGCGGAGGGGTTGTATATCGGCCTGGGAATTGATGAGGGGATCGCCTACTCGGCCAGGTCGCTGGAGTTCTGCCACAAGTTTGTGGCCGGGCATCATCCTGCCGCCGTGCTCCATGTCGTAGATGTGGCAGCCGAGTATGGTCAGGCCATCCCCGACCTGGCCCGCCGCACGCAGCGCGGTCGGGGGAAAGCGTGCGCGGTGTGCGGGCTGGTCAAGCGCCACATCATGAACCGCATCGCCCGCGATGGCGGTTTTACGGCCATTGCCACCGGCCACAACCTGGACGACGAGGTCGCCGTGCTGATGCAGAACACCCTGCACTGGCAGGTCGGCTACCTGGCCCGCCAGGCTCCGGTGCTGGAGGAGCGGGCCGGCCTGGCCCGCAAGGTCAAGCCTCTGGCCCGCCTCTACGAGCGAGAGGCGGCGGCCTATGCCCTGGTACAGGGCATCGAATATATCTATGACGAGTGCCCTTTTGCCAGAGGATCGACCACCAATTTCTACAAAGAGCTGCTCAACCAACTGGAGCTCAAATCACCGGGAGCCAAGCAGCAGTTCTACCTGCAATTTCTCCGGGTGCGGCAGGCCGGCCAGGTGGTTTTTGTCGAGGCCGCGGAGGAAGAGTTGCACCCCTGCACCCGCTGCGGCCAGCCGACGACCGCCGGGGAGCTGTGTGCCTTCTGCCGGTTGTGGGAGTAGAACCAAAGCCGGGCAGCCCATAGGCGTCAACTTAAGGCGCGGGGCGATTGGAAATCGCACCGGTAGGGGCAGAGCGCCGCTCTGCCCCTGGCCGTCCGTCTGTGCGGACGGAGGCGTCCACGCCGGTGGACGCCTGGCCGCTGGCCCCTGAGGTGCGACTTGAGTCGCTTAGCTTGACGCCTGTGGCCGGGCAGCCTGAGGCGCAATCCTACACCTCCGCGGCTCTGACTCGCCCCAGGTGCCAGAAGAGCTGCTCCAGCGGCCAGTGGAGGGCCAGGCAGACCCACAGGTTGCGGGTCAAGAGGAACAACAGGGCCGTGACCAGGGCCAGCGCCGCACGCAACCACCGTCCGCCTGCCTCATGCGGCGAGCGCCACCCCTGCCGCCAGCGAGGGTTCAGGCCCCATTCCAGATAGACCAGGGCCAGTCCCAGAAATACACCCCAGGAGATGTTGCCCAGCAACAGGGTCAACGCCCCCCGATAAAAAGCCCAATGGGCTTGCAGGGCAGGTCCATCCACCAGCAACGCCCACCAGGGTCGAGGCGAAAAGCGCATCTGGGAGGGACCGGCCCAGCGGCAGGCGTTTGTCCAGGCCAGGGCCAGGATCAGCCCGGCGATCAACCCCAACCCCAACCCTGTGCCGGCTGCTTCCAGCCAGCGGGTCACCGGCCAGCGGGCATTCAGCCCGACCAGACCCATATCTTCTGGTGACAACACCCCCTGTAAGGGGGGCAACGGCCAGCCTCCCAAGGCCAGATAGGGAACCCCCAGGAAGAACAGAAAACGCCCGACCTCCACCAGCCCACGGCTGAAGGTCGAGCGTCCAGGAGACCTGTTCCTGAGTCTCCACAGGACATTGCTGCCCAGAACAGAGATCAACACCGAACCCAGGACCCAGAACCACAGGCGGGATGAAGGGGAAGGGGAGATCAAAGAGGTCACTCCTGAATGAGTAGGGCGACTGCTCGCCGTTGCCCTACAATTTGATGGGCACCAGGAGGGTGACTTTGGTCCCCTGGCCCGGTGCAGATTCGATGTTGATGTTGCCCCCCACCAGCTGAGCCCGTTCTTTGAGGTTGATCAATCCCAGGCTGCCCCGCGAGCCATAACTGCTCTCGACCGCCTCGACGTCAAAGCCCCGCCCGTTGTCTGCCACCTGAGCCAGGAACATGTCATCCTGCACCGCCAGCCGCACCCAGATATGGGTGGCATGAGCGTGTTTCCTGGCGTTGTTGACCGCTTCCTCGATAATGGCAAACACGACCCCCTGGGCATCGGTGTCCAGGCAGTCTTCAAAGCGCTCGGCGTCGATCGTCACCGGCAGGCCCTCCGTCTCGCGCAGATTATCGGCATATTGGTTCAAGGCGGCCACCAGGCCCTCCGTCTCCAGGATGACAGGCCGGAGGGTAAAGAGCATCGAACGGATCTCCTTGACCGTGCGGTGGGCCAGATCTTCCAGCCGGGCCAGCTCCGCTTTGGCCCGGGGCACATCCCGGTCCAGCAACAGGCGCGCAAAGTTGAGGCGCATGGCGATAGCCGCCAGGTCTTGCGTTGGCCCATCATGGAGGTCACGGGCCAGCTTGCGCCGTGCCTGTTCCTCCTTGTCAATGATCTTGTCCCGCTCTTTCTGCAGGCTCTGGTAGAGACTGGCATTTTGCAGGGCGATGGTCGCCTGATTGCAAAAGATGGTCAGCAACTCCACATGCTCGGCGGTGTAGGCGTTGGGCCTGGTTGAAGCGAACAGAACTGCTCCGTAGGTCTCAAAACCGGCACGCAGCGGGACACAGATCATAGATTTGCAGGGCTTGAGCGATTCAAAGAGCCGCAACTCCGGGTCGGCTGAGGGCGGCCCGCCGATGATCGCCTCCGCCGAGGCGATGGCCAGTTCCAGGATCCCGGCCCGTCCCTTGATCCGCCGCGTTTCATCCTCGCGGACCACCAGGTTACGGTAGGAAGCAGGCGAGAGATAGCCTTCTGCGTCGTACAACAAGATCAGGCCGACCGACTCGCCCACACGCAGGCCCAGCTCGTCAAAGCCGAAGCGGCTGATCTCCAGGATCGTCTCCAGGACCCGTTCATAATTCAGGCTGGCACTCAAACTGGAGGCCAGTTCAAGGACCATGCGGTAGCGATCGGGAGTGAGATGATAGTCCGAGTCGGAAGGGTGGCGGAGCTCGGCCGAAGAGGCATGTGGACCCAGCGAGCCGCTCACCGCCGCCGCAAACAGGAACAACAGGCTATATAACCCGGCCTTGAAAAACTGGATGGCTCCCTGGCCTGCCTCCCAGGTAAATGCCTGGTGAAGCACAAGGGTAGCGATAAAGACTGCTGCGGCACACACTCCGGCCAGCCAGCCGAAACGCAGGGCGGCGACCAGGATGGGGAAAAGGGGAAAGAAAAAGAATGGGCCTTCCGCTCCGCCCGACAGGGCCAGCAGCATAACCAGGGTCACCGTATCGGCGATCAGGGTAAAGATCGGGATGGCTCCCAGGAGGAAACGAACGGTCAAAAGCAGGGTGATGGTGAGGTTATAGGCCCCAAAGGCAAGCAAAAAGCGGACCAGGTTCAGCGAGGAAAGGGGATGGGCTGGATCGATCAGGGCCACAACCAGGGCGCAGACAAACATCCCCCACCGGATCAGGCAGAGAGCCCAGTCGTTATTCCGTTGGCTTTCGCCTTTGGTCTGTCTCAGCCGCTTTTTCGACAACGGACTGCCTCTGTTGCCGCTCCCCTGTCTCCACCAGCAGCAGACTCCGGCTCGCCTCGATCTTCCTACCTCGACAATGATCGATGAACATGGATGAGGACAGGGGGGACCCTACTCTACCCCCTGGCCAGGGTCGAATCGCACATGGTCGAGATAGTTATGAAAAACCGTGGCCGCGCACCCAGGTCTCAAACCGGTGCAGCCACGGTGGGCCATCCCTGAGGATGGGCGAGAAGGGAGTCGAACCCCTGACCTCGTGTATGTGAGACACGCGCTCTAGCCATCTGAGCTACTCGCCCGATTCATCCAAAGTATAGCATTCTTGCCGGAAAAATGCAAATTGGACCGGCCTGATGGGCTATTTGCCGCCGGCCTGTTTTTCAGGTATAATAGGAATTGCTCCGGTGCCCGGCACTCCGGGCCGACCGTTGCGGTACCGGGTGTTCGTAGCAGAACGCCAGGGTGGGGCATCCCTTGCCCGGCAGGGGTCTGTGACCATAAGCATCAAGTGAAGCGACTCAAGTCGCACCTCAGGGGCCTGCGGCCAGGCATCCACCGGCGTGGATGCCTCCGTCCGCGCAGGCGGACGGCCGGGTAGCTGAAGGCATTGCCTTCGGCTACCCGGTGCGATTTCCAATCGCCCGCCCCTTAACTTGATGCCAATGGGGGCTGTGACCCCCGCCGGTGAGGGCTGCCAGGTCACAGGCCCGGCAGGAGCAGGGCGAGCGGGGTGTTCCATTCTTCTGCTTCGAACACCCGTACCCTCCCGCCAGCGTGCGGGGGAGTCAATCGAAAGTCCTGGGGTTTATGAATAAAGGATACGCCTTTGGGTTTCTGATCGTCCTGCTGGTCCTGATTTTGGGCTTCTATGTCGCCTATACCGGCTTTATGTCCAGCCGACAGGCGCTGCACGCCCAGGCCACCCCACTGCCGGCCACCCGGGTGGTGAAAACTCCGCGGCCGCCGACGGCCACGGCCACGGCCACAGCGGTGGTCATCCCGACCCCGGTGTCGGGGATCACCGCCACCCTGACCGCCCTGGTGCCGGTTGGCGTCACCGAACCGCCGCCGCCGACCGAACCTCCTGAACTCCCACCTGCCGAACCGCCGCCCTCTGAACCGCCGCCAGAACCCTCACCGTCGGCGACCCCGCTGCCTACCCCTGTGCCTGTCCCGGCCTATCAATTCCGGCTGATCAGCGCCCGCCCGGATGCCGGCCGGGCCGGCTGTTGCTACATCGGCGGCACGATCCGGGATGGGGCGGGCAACATGCTGGAAGGGGTTCGCATTCGGGCCTATAACGAATGGCAGTCGCTGGAAGCGGTCAGCAAGGGGGGGGTGGACCTGGGCCACTATGATATCCCCATCGGCATAGACAGGGTCAACTGGTATGTCATCGTTGTGGACGCAGCCGGCAATCCGGCCAGCCCTCAGGCGGTGGTTCAGTTCGATCCAGGCGTGGCCGGCTGGTATTGGGTGGAGTGGCAGCGCACCTACTGATAGCTACCCTCCCGCAGGTTCCATGCGGAGATGGCGCCCTAACCTGCGGGAGGGTGGGCAGTTCATTATGGTGAATAGCGGCAGCGCCCCAGGCCGCGCTCCTGGTTAAGATACTGGCAGAGCATGACATAGGGGGCCATGAGCCGCAGCTCATCAATCTGGCTCGGTTCCATCACCGACCACCAGAACTGTTCGTCGTCCTGGGTCCAGTTGACATCGGGCATGTAGATCAGGCTCATGACGCCGATCCAGGGTTGCCAGTGGTCCCGGGCATACTGGTAGGCGCGCACCATGTAATCGCCCTGCACAAACTGATCCTGCACCCGGTGCCAGTAGTAGGGGCTGTTGGGCCGTTCGTCGCGGGTCCAGCCGAACTCCAGCACCACCACCCGCTTGTTCGCATCGCCATTGTCCACCATGATCTGGCGCAGGTCTTCCACGTGGCGGAAGCAGTAGATGCGGCAGGCCGGGCCGGGGCAGTTGACGTCGCCTACGTTGTAATAGTTGGGATCGTTGGCCACCTGATCCGGATCCATTTCCGGTGGGGCTTTATAGCCGGCCCCATGAACCCCCAGGGCATCGAAATATCCTTTGGCTCCGGCGGCATACATGGCCTGGACAAAGCGGGTATCGGGCACGGCCCGCTGGCTCAATTCGGTCGTGGGAGCCAGCCCGGCGCTGATGACCAGAGCATTGGGGTCGGCCTTTTTGATGGCCTGGTAGGCTTTTTTCAGCATCTGGGTGTATTCCTGAGCGTTGGGCGGCTTGTTGCCCCACTCACGGGCCAGGTTCGGTTCGTTCCACACCTGGTAAGCCTGGATGCGGCCTTTGTAGCGGGTGGCCATGGCCGACAGAAAAGCGGCAAAGTGGTCGCTGTTGCCCGGCGGTGGGCCGGCCCAGTCCGGCTCGCGGTCCACGCGGACGATCAGCTTCAGGCCGAATTCCTGCGCCTGGTCCACGATCCGGTCGGTAGTCCCCCAGTCATATTTGCCTTTGCCTGCCCCTTCGATGTCACGCCAGGCGAACCACTGCTTGACCCAGGTGAACCCGGCATCGCGGATCAGGCCCAGGTCCCGGTGGGCGATCTCCGGCTGCCACCATAGGAAAGCCTGGATGCCAAAGTCGGGCGAGGACATGGTGGCCGGCAGCGCAGTGGGGCGCGGGGTTGGGCCGGGTGGCGGCGCAGAGGTGGCGGTCAGCGGTGCAGGGTTGGGGGAGGGGGTCTCGACGGGTGGAGTTGTGGCCGGTTGCGTCGCCTCGCCGGTTGGGATTTCGGTCGTCCCAGGCCCGGCCGTTGGCTGAGGGAGTTCCGTCGGGGCCACAACGGCCGACGTGAAGGTCGGGCGCAAGGTCGGCCGGGGTGTCGGTGTGGCTTCGGGACCGGAAGCCAGACGCACGATGACAACCAGGCCCACAAAGAGGCAAGCCAGCACGATGCAGGCCACCAACAGGGCAGCTATCAGGATCAAACCACGATTGCCACGGCTGTACTCAGACTGCCCTGGGCTGAATTGTGGATTTCTGTTTCTTATCATCGTTTTCACTCTCTTGATGAAATCACGTCCACGACCGGATTATACACCCGACTGCCGAAAAGTCAAGTGCCCTGTAGACCTGGAAGGCCTTTTCGATTCGCCATGAACGTATACTCAGTAGCAGGAGTTACGCCGTTGACCCGGCAGGCTCACCACAAAGGCACCAGGACACAAAGAAAAATGCTACCCATTGCAGAGTCCTGGGCGATCATCATGTTCATCCGTGAAATCTGTGTCATCCGTGTCCTATAAAAGGGGTGTTCGAAGCAGAACGCCAGTGGGGGGCGCAAGGCTGGTGCGTTTGTAGGGCAACTGCGAGCAGTTGCCCTACAGTGGGGGGGCCGCCGGGTCACAGACCTGGCGGGAGCAGGGCGGGCGGGTTGTTCCCTTCTTCTGCTACGAACACCCTAAAAGTGATGGCGCTTGCCGCCTGACCCGGTTTCGGGTATAATGTCCTGGACGGGCCTGCTGCCCGCAAGGTGAAGGGGAATGATCCGGATCCCGAAAGAGGATCTGCCGACTTATATTTTACGCTATCCGCGCCCGGTGCGGCTGGCCCGGAGCGGCCTGCTGTTCCTGTTGGTAGGGGTGGCAGGGGGGCGCTGGGCACTGGCCTGGCTGCACCTGATCCTCCCCCTGATCCAGGGGGCTGAGCTGGCCACCCAACCGCTCCGCCCCCTCATCGCGGCCCACCTGAGCCTGCTGCTGACCGCCGGGTCGGTGGCCCTGGTGTATGCCTTCCTGCCTGACCTTTCCCTGGCCGACGAAGGGTTGGCGGTACGCACCGTGTGGGGCTGGCAGGCCATCCCCTGGGCAGCGATCACCACCGTCCGGGTGGCCGGCTTTGAGCAATCGCGCCGCCGCCTGGTGCTGGTGCAGGGCCGGTGGGCACGCTGGTCCCCCTGGCCGCGCCTGGTGAGCGCCTGCCTGGGCGCAGGCCTGGAGCCGGGCCTGCTCTTTACCTCTGCCATCCGCGATTTTGAGCCGCTGCTGGACCGCCTGCGGCAGGAGGTGGCCCAGGCTGCCCCCAACCCCCTGTTCGACGACGACTTTTTTTCGCTGCCTGCGCGCCTGGTCTTCGAGCCGGTGCCTGCTTTGGCTGCTCTGCACGACCAGGCCCGCGACGAGGGGTGGCCGTTGCTCCTCACCGCCCAGGCGATGGGGGCGGTGGCCGGAGGGCTGCTGCTGGTAGACCTGGTGATCCTGGCCCTGATCGGCGGGGCGTGGTGGAGGCCGCTGGCGATCGTGGCCCTGAGCGGCGTGGAGTGGGGGCTGGGGGCGTTCTACCTCTACGCCCTGGCCGAGGTCTTTCCCGGCACCATTGAGTTCCGTCCGGCGGCGTTGCTCTACCCCTTGCCCCAGATACCCCGCGCCTTGCTGGCCGTGCCGATGGCCATGCTCGCGGGGGCCGGCGCCTTTTTCCCGGCAGGGCTGCTGGGCCTGGCCGGCGTGCTGTGGGCCGTTCTGCTCACCGTGCTGCTGGTGCAGCAGATCTTTCGCCTGAAATCAATCCTGCCGGCGACCGTCGGAGCAGCATTCCAGGCGCTGTTTCAGTTTCTGGTGCTGGCCATCGCCGTCGGCGGGTAACCCGCGACCCCAAGAGGAGAAACATGAACCAAATTCGACCTGTTCTTGAGCAGATCTACCGGACCTATTCGGGCGAGGCAGCATGGCAGACCGTTGCCGACCTGAGCCGCTTCCACCGCATCCAGGCCAGCCCCGGCTATCGCCAGGCAGCCCACCTGGTCCACCAACGCCTGGTCGAGAGTGGCCTGCAGGCCGAACTCCTGTCCTATCCGGCCAACGAGCAGGCCCGCTTTTGGGGGCAGCCCGCCTTTCAGGAATGGGACTGCGCCGAAGCGACCCTGCACCTGGTCGCGCCGGAACAGGAGGCCGGGTTGCTGGCCGATTTCCGCGCCTGCCCCATCGCTCTGATCCAGCGCAGCGCGCCCTTCGACGGCGAGGTTGAGGTGGCGCTCCTTGAGGATGGTGAGGAGGAGGCCGACTATGCGGCGCTGGAGGTGGCGGGCAGGGTGGTGCTGACCCGCGGAGAGGTGCGTCGTGTGTGGGAGCTGGCCGTCGCCCGGCGCGGGGCCGTCGGCCTCCTCTTTGACGGACTGCGGGCTGTCCCTCCCGTCCGCCTGGAAGGGGACCTGCCCGACGTGCGGCAGTACACCTCCTTCTGGTGGCGGGCCGGCGATCTCCGTTGCTTCGGCTTTGTGTTGACGCCGCGTCAGGGTCAGAGGCTGCGCCGCCTGCTGAAAAAGGGGGAAGGGCCGGTCCGCGTCCGCGCCCGGGTGGTCAGCCGGCTGTATGATGGCTCGCTGGAGGTGGTCTCGGCGGCCATCCCCGGCCTGGAGGAGCAGGAGGTCCTGGTGGTGGCCCACCTGTGCCATCCCCGGCCGTCGGCCAACGATAACGCTTCGGGAGCGGCCGCTGCCCTGGAAGCAGCCCGGACATTGCAGCAGCTCATCGCCGCAGGGGCGCTGCCCCGCCCCCGGCGCACCATCCGCTTCCTGTGGGTGCCGGAGATGACCGGCACTTTCGCCTACCTGGCCGGCCGCGAGGCGGAATTGGGCCGGCTGGTGGCCGGCCTCAACCTGGATATGGTGGGTGAGGATCAGGAACAGACCGGCAGCGCCTGGCTCATCGAACGCCCGCCCGACGCGGCAGCCTCCTTCGCGCCGGAACTGCTGGCCCGGCTGCGGGAGGAGCTGTCGCGGCTGAAAGGCATGGCCGATCTCTCCCCCAGCCACGCCGGGACAGGCGGCTATCCGCTCTACCGCCAGGCCGAGACCCCCTTCTCCGGCGGCAGCGACCACTATGTGCTCTCGGATCCCAGCGTGGGGGTGCCCACGCCGATGCTCATCCAGTGGCCCGACCGCTTTTACCACACCTCCGCCGACACCCCTGACCGCACCGACCCCCACAGTCTGGCCCGGGCCGGGACATTGGCAGCCGCCTATGCCTGCTGGCTGGCGGCAGCCGGCGCCGAGGAGGCGACCTGGCTGGGCTATGAGCTGGTCGCCCGCTTCAAAGCCAGGGTGGTAGAGGCCGCTCAGGCTGCCGTGAGCCAGGCCTTGGGCCTGAATGACGGCCAGGCGCTGGCCGGCCTGGACCGGCGGCTGGCCTACCTGCTCCAGCGACAAAAGGCCGCGCTGCAGAGCCTGCAACGGCTGGCGGCGGTTGAGTGCCTGGTGGCCGATCTGCAGGCCGAGGTTGAGGAAGCCGTCAGGCACGAACTGGCCTGGGCCAAAAGGGCAATGGAGTTGCAGTTGGCGGCGTTGCCAGACCTCCCCCCTCACCCCCTGTCTGCCGGGGAACAGCAGGCAGCCGGCCTGGTGCCGGTGCGCCGCCTGCGGGGGCCGATCCCGCTGCGGGAGTATCTCCCCCACCTGAGCGACGAGGAGCGGGAGGCATGGCGGCAACTTCTCCGGGCACGCCAGGACAGCCCCCACGACACCCTGACCACCCTGGCCCTCTACTGGGCCGACGGCACCCGGTCGGTGCTGGAGATCGCCGATCTGGTGGAGCTGGAGAGCGGTATCCGGGACGTGGAGCTGCTGGTGACCTATTTTCGCTTGCTGGCTAAGCTGGGCCTGGTAACCCTTTCGACTTGTTAACCACAAAGGACACAAAGGACACAAAGGACACGAGGAATACAATAGAAAACCTTAGTGTCCTTAGTGTCCTTAGTGGTAAAAAGAGCTAACCACAAAGGACACAAAGGACACGAGGAATACAATAGAAAACCTTAGTGTCCTTAGTGTCCTTAGTGGTAAAAAGAGCTAACCACAAAGGACACGAGGAATACAATAGAAAACCTTAGTGTCCTTAGTGTCCTTAGTGGTAAAAAGAGCTATGGCTGAGTAGTTACCCCTCTGAAAGGTGAGAGCATGAACATCCTGGTCACCGGTGGCGCCGGCTACATCGGCAGTATCGTGGTCGAAGAGCTGATCCGCCAGGGGGAGCGGGTCACCGTGTTCGACAATCTATCGCAGGGGCACCGGGCGGCCGTGCACCCCCAGGCCGAGTTCATCCTGGGCGACCTGGCCGACCGGCAGGCGGTGGACGACCTCCTGGCCGGGCACAACTTTGAGGCGGTGATGCACTTTGCCTCCTACACCCTGGTGGGCGAGTCTATGCAAAAGCCGTTCCTGTACCTGGGCGATAATGTCGTCAACGGGTTGAACCTGTTGCGCGCCATGATCACCCACGGCGTCAGGCGCTTTATCCTCTCCTCGACGGCCAACCTGTTCGACCAGCCGGCCCACATCCCCATTGCCGAAACGGAACGGATCGTGCCCGGCAGCCCCTACGGCGAATCCAAATTCTTCCTGGAGCGGATTCTGTACTGGCTGGACCGGGTCTATGGCCTGCGCTACGCCGCCCTGCGCTACTTTAACGCCGCCGGGGCCACCGCCGAGCGGGGCGAGGACCACAACCCGGAGACCCACCTGATCCCCCTGGTGCTCCAGGTGGCGCTGGGCCAGCGGGACTTTATCGAAGTCTATGGCCATGACTATCCCACCCGCGACGGCACCTGTGTGCGCGATTACATCCACGTGCTGGACCTGGCCCAGGCCCACATCCTGGCCCTGCGCGCCCTGGATCAGGGCAGCCGGACCTACAACCTGGGCAACGGCCAGGGCTACACCGTCCGCCAGGTGATCGAGGCGGCGCGAGAGGTGACCGGCCACCCCATCCCGGCGGTGGACGGCCCCCGCCGGCCCGGCGATCCGCCCGTGCTGGTGGCCAGCTCCGACCAGATCCGGCAGGAGCTGGGCTGGCAGCCCCGCTATCCTGACCTGCGGGAGATCGTGCGCAGCGCCTGGGACTGGCACCGTGCCCACCCTCATGGCTACGATCAATGACCCTCCCGCTGTAGGGCAACTGCTCGCAGTTGCCCTACTGGGGGCCGCCGGGTCACAGACGCGGCGGGAGCAGGGCGGGCGGGGTGTTCCATTCTTCTGCTTCGAACACCTGCGCTTCAGAGATTACGCCCCAACCTGCGGCAGGGCAGGCAGTCAGGCGAGATGATCGGTCTTGCATGCTGAGAATTGCGTTGAACGCCTGGTTTCTCCAGCAACCCGGCACCGGCAGTGGCCAGTACCTGGCCGGCCTGTTGCAGGCCATGCCGGCCATCGCCCCCGATGCCAGATTTCTTCTGGTTGCTCCACGCCCCCTGGCCCGATTCCAGGTGCCCGGCCTCGACGTGGACCTCTGTTCCCTGCGCTCCCGGCTGTGGCAGACCAATCCGGGCAAGGTCCTGTTCGAGCAGGTGGCGTTCCCCCTCCTCTGCCGCCGCTGGCGGGCCGATGTGGCCCACGTGCCCTACTGGGGTTCGCCGCTGGGACCCACCGTGCCCACGGTGGTGACGGTCCACGACCTGATCCCGTGGCTGTTGCCGGACTACCGGGGCGGGCCGTTGGTGCGGCTGTATACCAGCCTGGCCGCCGCCTCGGCCCGGCGGGCGGCGCTGGTGCTCACCGACTCGCTGGCCTCCCGGCGCGACATTGAGGCCCACCTGGGGCTGCCGCCGGCGCGGGTGCGTTGCATCTATCTGGCCGTCGGCGAGCAGTTCCGCCCCGACCCGGCCCCTGACGACGGGGCGATCCGCTGCCGGTATGGCCTGCCGCCTCGCTACCTGCTCTACCTGGCCGGCCATGATGTGCGCAAGAATGTGGCCGCTCTGGTATACGCCTTTGCCCTCGTCGCCCGGGCCGATGCTGACGTGACCCTGGTCATCGGCGGCAGGTTGCCGGAGCGGAACAGGCCTCCCTTTTTCGATCCCCGTCCTCTGGTGAAGGAGCTGGGCCTGGAGGCTGAGGTGCGGTTCATCGGCTGGGTGGAGGAAGGGCACAAGCCGGCCCTCTATCGCGGCGCGGCCTGTGCCCTCTTTCCCTCGCGCTACGAGGGCTTTGGCCTGCCGGTGTTAGAGGCACTGGCCTGCGGCACGCCGCTAGTGGCTTCCAATGCCGGTTCCCTGCCGGAGCTGCTGGGCGATGCCGGCTTTGCCGTGGACCCCGACGATGTGCAGGCGCTGGCCGGGGCGATCCTGGCCTGCCTGACCGATGAACCGCTGGCTGCCGAACTCCGCCGTCGCGGCCCGGCGCAGGCGGCCCGGTTCCGTTGGGAGCGGACGGCCCAGGAAACGTGGGCCGCGTATCAGGAGGTCCGGGCGTGCGCGTCCTGATGATCTCCAAAGCCTGTGTGGTGGGCACCTATCAGAAAAAGCTGGAGGAACTGGCCCGCCTGCCGGAACTGGAGCTGACCGTCATTGTCCCTCCCTGCTGGCGGGATGAGCGGGGGGTGCTCCGGCTGGAACGGCAACACACCGCCGGCTACGACCTGGTCGTCGAACCGCTGGCCCTGAACGGCCACTTTCACCTCCACTTTTATCCCGGCCTGGGGAGGCAGATGCGTCGCCTGCGGCCCGACCTGGTGCACATAGACGAGGAGCCGTACAACCTGGCCACCTTTCATGCCCTGTGGCTGGCCCGCCGGATCGGGGCCAGGAGCCTCTTTTTCTCCTGGCAGAACCTCTACCGGCGTTATCCTCCGCCCTTTGGCTGGCTGGAACGCTACGTGTTAAAGCGCGCCGACTATTGCCTGGCCGGCAACCGGGAGGCAGCGGAGGTGTGGCGGGCCAAGGGCTACACCGGCCCCATCGCCATCATCCCCCAGTTTGGCGTGGACCCCGACCTCTTTTGCCCGCTGCCCCGGCCCCCGGGCCGGCGATTTGTCATCGGCTATGTGGGGCGGCTGGTGGCGGAAAAGGGGGTGGACCTGTTGCTGGAAGCTCTGGCCGGGTTGGAAGGGGAATGGCAGGCCCGCATCCTGGGCAGCGGGCCGATGCGAGAGAGCCTGCAGGCCCAGGCCCGGCGGCTGGGCCTGGCCGACCGGGTGTCGTTCGACGGCCCCCTTCCGTCGGCGCACCTGCCCGATTATTATCGCCGGTTGGACCTGTTGGTGCTCCCCTCCCGGACGCGGCCCAACTGGAAGGAGCAGTTTGGTCGGGTGCTGGTGGAGGCCATGGCCTGCGGCGTGCCGGTGATCGGCTCCGACTGTGGCGAAATCCCCCACGTCATCGGCGATGCCGGCCTGATCTTCCCTGAAGGCCGGGCCGACCGGCTGCAAGCCCTCCTGTCGCGCCTGCAGGCTGACCCTGCTCTGCGGGCCGACCTGGCCCGCCGGGGTCGGGAGCGGGTGCTGGCCGGCTACACCCAGGCCCAGGTGGCGGCGCAGACCTATCAGGTCTATCGCACCCTCCTGGCCCAGGCTTAAGCCCGGAAGTGAAAATTGTTATCGGCCTCCCGGAGGCAGGGCAGGCGGGCGTCCTTGGGGGACAGGATCGGCCCGGCGATGGGCCAGGCAATGCCGATCTCCGGGTCATTCCACAGAACGCCGCGATCCAGGTCGCGGGCATACTCCTCGGTGACCAGGTAGAGGACGTCGGCCTCATCGCTGAGCACACAGAAGCCGTGGGCAAAGCCCACCGGCACATAGAGCATCCGGCCGTTGTCGGCCGACAGTTCCTCCCCCACCCAGCGCCCATAGGTGGGCGAGCCACGGCGGATGTCTACCGCCACATCAAAGACACAGCCGTGCAGGGCCATCACCAGCTTGCCCTGCGATCTGGGTTCCTTCTGATAATGGAGCCCTCGCAGCACCCCTCGCCTCGAACGCGAGTGGTTGGCCTGGACAAACAGGTCCGGCAGACCCCAGGCGGCGAACTCGGAGCGTTTGTAGGTCTCCATAAAAAAGCCACGCTCGTCGCGGTGGACCTCAGCTTCAATGAGCAGGACATCCGGGATCTCCAGGCGGCGAATCTGGAAAGGCATCGTCTAAAGCTCCTCCTGAAAGAATGGTGGTGAAAATGCCACCCATTGCACAACTACTGTCATCTGAGGGATAGTCTGAAAAGCTTACCACAAAGACAAAAAGGCCACAAAGGAACACGGAAAAAACGCATGGTACCCTTGGTGTCCTTTGTGTCCTTGGTGGTTTTCAGACAGGCTCTGGGGATGGTTCATTTTCTCCTCGAAGTTGGTTTACACTTTGGGCTGCCCTGAAAATCGGCCGCCTGCAACGCTGACTGAAAGTCAGCCTGGAGGGCCTGCGGCCAATGGTCGGCCTGCGCCGACCCGCGCGTCGGTGGAGGCCGACGCCCGGCGCGGAGCGCCCAAAGAGGCCGATTTCAATCGGGCAGCTATAATCGGCGCAGGATCTCGCGGGCGGCGATCAGGCCCGAAGCCGAGGCCTGCACCAGCCCCCGCGTCACGCCGGCGCCGTCGCCGGCGGCAAAGAGGTTGTGCACCTCGGTTTCCAGATCGCGCGATAGCTTCAGGCGCGAAGAATAAAATTTGGCTTCCACGCCGTAGAGCAGGGTATGCCGCGAGGCCACGCCCGGCGTGACCTGGTCCAGGGCATCCAGCATCTCCAGGATGTTGACCACGTAGCGGTAGGGCAGGACCAGGTTCAGGTCGCCGGGGGTCGCCTCCCGCAGGGTGGGTCGGGTGATACATCGCTCTAACCGCTGGCCGGTGGTGCGCCGCCCTGCCCGCAGGTCCCCCAGGCGCTGGACAATGATGCCCCCCGACAGCAGATTGGCCAGCCGGGCGATATATTTGCCGTAGGCGATCGGCTCTTTGAACGGCTCGGTGAAATTTTTGCTGACCAGCACAGCAAAGTTGGTGTTTTCGGTCTTGAGGTGGGCATAGGAGTGGCCGTTGACCGTCATCACGTCGCCGGCCCACTCGGTGACCACCTCGCCGTAGGGGCACACGCAAAAGGTGCGCACCTTATCGTCAAAGGCCCGCGAGAAGTAGAGGAACTTGGGTTCGTACAACAGGTCGGTCAGGGGGGCCAGGATGTGGGCCGGCAGTTCCACCCGCACCCCAATGTCCACCGGGTTGATGCTCAGGCTGAGCTTCAGGTCGCGGGCCAGTTGGGCCAGCCAGTCGGCCCCCTCGCGGCCGGGGGCGACGATGACATGCCGGGCGGACAGCACCTCCCCTCGGGCCGTCTCCACGCCGGTGACCAGGCCATCTCTGGTCAGGACCCGCACCACTTCGGTGCGGGTGCGGACCTCGACGCCCCGGTCCACCAGCTCCAGGTACATGGCTCCCAGGATGTCGCCGCTGCGCTCGGTGCCCAGGTGGCGGATGGGGTAGTGTTGCAGCCGCAGCCCGGCCTGGGCGGCCTTGCGCTGGACCTCTTCGATCTGGTCCCGGTCCCCATGATACGGTTCACCGTCGGCCCCAAAGCGGACCCACAGGGCATCCACTTCCTGCACCAGCCGTTCGGCCTCCTCCTCCCCCCGGATCTCGGCCAGCAGCCCGCCGACCTGGGTGGTGAGGGTCAGCTTGCCATCGCTAAAGGCGCCGCTCCCTCCCCATCCGGTCATCAGAGCGCAGGTGGCACACTGGACGCAGTGGCCTGTCTCCCGCGCCGGGCAGCGGCGCTTTTTCAGCCCCGGCCCCTTGTCCAGGATCAGCACCCGTGGCCGGGTAGAGTGGGTCAGCTCCAGCGCGGCAAAGATGCCGGCCGGCCCCGCCCCGACAACAATCACGTCATAGTCTGTCTGAGCCATTTCACTCTCTACAGCAGGGCAACGGCGAGCCGTTGTCCTCCATTAACTTTCGACCAGATAGGCCACGGTGATCCCCGAACCGCCTTCCCCCTCCTCACCCGGCCGGTGGGATTTGACCAGGGGATGGCTGTGCAACTGCTGGCGCACCGCCTGGCGCAATGTGCCGGTGCCTTTGCCGTGGATAATGCGCACAAAGGGCAGCCCGGCCAGAAAGGCGTCGTCCAGATATTTCTCCAGGCGGGGCACCGCTTCTTCCACCCGCTGACCCCGCAGGTCCAGTTCCATGCCCGGCGAGGCAGGGAGGCCGACGGTGACCGCCCGTGGCGCCGGCGCTTCGGCCGGGCGGGGGGCACGCCGCTCCAACGCCTCCCTTTGGACGCGGACCCGGAAGCTGCCGACCTGCACCTCGGCGCTGTTGCCCTCCAGCGCGGTCACCTCGCCGCTGGTGCCCAGCCCGGCGATCCACACCGGATCGCCGACGGCAATCTCCCCGGCCAGGGCCATCTCCTGCCCAGGCCACGGTGATGGGGGAGGGAGGGTGGCCTTTTCCTGTTCGGCCAGGCGGGCGCGGGCCTGCTCCAGCCACTCCTCCACCACTGCCGGCTGGCGTCGGTGCCCGGCCAGTCCGGCGCGCAGGGCTTCGATCTCCTGGCGGACGCTGGCCAGTTCATGGCGGGCCTGGGCGCGGGCTTCCGCCAGGATGGCCACCCGCTCCGCTTCAATCGCTGCCAGCCGGGCGGCCAGGCGACGCTCCTGCTCGACAGCCCGCTGCCGGGCCAACTGCGCCTCGTCGCGGGCCTGGAGTGCCTGGCGATGAGCCTGCTGGATCTCGCCCAGGAGCGCATCGGTCTGGATCTCCTGGGGCGAGACAAGCGCCTGGGCGGCCTGGATGATGCCTGCGTCCAACCCCAACCGGCCGGCAATAGCAAAGGCGTTGCTGCGGCCCGGCAGCCCGATCCGCAGGCGGAAGGTGGGCGAGAGCGTTTCCAGGTCAAACTCGACGCAGGCATTTTCGACGCCGGGTGTGGCCTGGGCAAAGGCTTTCAGCTCGGAATAGTGGGTCGCCACCAGGGTCGTGATCCGCCGCGCCAGCAGGTGTGACAGGATGGCCCGGGCCAGGGCCGAACCCTCCACCGGGTCGGTGCCGGCCCCCAACTCGTCCAGCAACACCAGGCACCGCTCGTTGGCCTGCTCCAGGATGTGGACGATATTGGTCAGGTGCGAGGAGAAGGTGGAGAGCGATTGCTCGATTGACTGTTCGTCGCCGATGTCGGCATACACCTGCTCAAACACCGACAGGGCCGAACCTTCGGCCACCGGCAGGTGCAGCCCCGCCTGGGCCATGGCGACCATCAGCCCGACCGTTTTCAGCGCGACCGTCTTGCCGCCGGTGTTCGGGCCGGTGATGACCAGGATGAAATAGTCGTCGCCCAGATGCAGGTCAATGGGCACGACCTTGTGCGGATCGAGGAGGGGGTGGCGGGCCTGGCGCAGGTCGAGCATGGTCCCTGGATGTCGGGCGTGAGGGAGCGGAGGGCGGATCACCGGTTCCGTGGCCCCGATGGCATTGGCATAGTGCCCCCTGGCCAGGATCAGGTCCAGCTCAGCCAGGGCTTCCACCGTCCAGGCCAGCTCGTCGGCCAGGTCGCCCACCCGGGCCGAGAGCTGAGCCAGGATGCGCTCCACCTCCTTTTGTTCCTCGATCTGGAGCTGCCGCCAGCGGTTGCCCATCTCCACCACCGACAGCGGTTCGATGAACAGGGTGGCGCCGCTGGCCGACATATCGTGGACGATGCCGGGGATGCGCCCCTTGAATTCGGCGCGGATGGGGAGGACATAGCGCCCCCCCCGCTGTGTGATCAGCGCCTCTTGCAAATAGCCGGCGTAGCGCGGGTTGGTGAGGAGGCGATTCAGCCTTTCCAGCAGTCGCTCGTGGGCGGTGCGCATCTCACGCCGGATTTGGGCCAGTTTGTCGCTGGCCTGGTCCACCACCTCACCCGCGTCGCTGAGGCAGCGTTCGATCTCGGCGGTCAGGGAGTCGCACGGCTCGATGCGGGCCGCGATGTCGGCCAGGAGCGGCACTTCCGGCCGCAGGCGGGTCAGGGTGCGCTGCACCCGCCGCCCCACCCGCAGGGTGCTATGGATGTCGAGCAGGTCTGCCGGCGACAAGACGCCGCCGCGCCGGGCGATTCCGGCCAGGGGCCGCACGTCATGGACTCCACCCAGCGACAGGCCGCCGTGGGCGTCCAGCAGGTGACGGGCTTCCCGGGTTTCGCGCAGCCGGTGCTCTACCTCCGCATAGACCGGCGAAGGCTCCAGCGCCAGGGCCAACTCCGTGCCGGCTGAGAACGAGGTGTACTGTGCCAGACGGGCCAGAACCTGGGGGAACTCGAGTGTGTTGAGGTGCTTCTTCTCCATCAAAGCTCAGAAGAGCCGGAAAGCAAAGATGGCAGGGATCTGCCCCTTGGGCATCCACGGCTTGAGGGTGGTCAGGACGACCGTCAGAAACTGGTAAAAGAGCGGGATCAGTTTCGAGTTGCGGAAATAGAGGGTCATGCTCTGGCGCACGCTCCCGCCAGCTTCAATCGGCGCGTACAGGAGGTATGCCAGGGCGACCAGGCTCAACCCAACCCAGACGGCGGTCAGCAGAAAGCCGATCACCAACCCGCCCAGTTGATCGATCTGCCGGACGCCGGGCAGTTCCGTGTCTCTGTAGGTGCGGCTCAGCACAAAGTTGATCAGCACCGCCGTCAAGACCAGGATGAGCACGAAAGCAATGGCCTCGACCGATTCGTCAGGTTGCCTGCCGCCGATGAAACTGAGCCACCGGGCGAGCCGGGTATAGAAGGTCATGGCCAGGATGGCGGCCACATAGAGCACCACCAGGCTGAGGACCATGCGGATCAGGCCGCGGACAAACCCCCAGGCCGCCCCCCCCAGCATGGCAAAGCCGATCAGGAAATCGAGAGGATTGGCCCATGACGGCAAGAAATCCATTCCATCACCTCCGCCCCAGGAACACCTGGCCGGCCATTTTCGCTATCGGACGTCACCAGGCTCCGGGCCGGCATCGCCGGGTGAAGGCCGGGCATGGGTCTGAAGCACACGCTCGATCCGGGCGATCAACTCGCGGCGCGGCAACCTGGATTTGACAATAAAATCTTGCAGGTCGGTGCGGGCCAGCCACATGATCTGATCGAACGGCGAGTCGAGGGCCGTCAAGGCGATGACCGGGATGTCACGGATGGTGGGGTCCTCCTTTTTCCTCAGCAGCACCTCTGCCCCGTCTATCTCCGGCATCATCAGATCGAGCAGGATTAAATCGGGCTGTTCCTGGCGCATGGCCTCCAGGCCGGCTGCTCCCCCAACTGCTCCGATCACCTCGTAGCCGGCTTTGCCCAGGATCAGCCTGATATAATCAATCATCTCCTGATCATCTTCGATGCACAAAATCTTTGCTTTGCCCATTTTCCCCTCTGCGGGCGGACTGTCCCCC
>Ga0209101_1001170_pt1 | contig 20092 bp, 17 predicted proteins | sample ConPoolayeCmetaG_FD_185481 | JGI IMG/M metagenome (GOLD analysis project Ga0209101, IMG submission 185481) | Hot spring microbial mat communities from California, USA to study Microbial Dark Matter (Phase II) - Cone Pool mat layer C metaG... ...
GGGCAATGGCGCTATGTGCTGGGATTCGAGCCGGCCTGGATGCGGCCGGAGGATCTTGCCGTATTCCGGGAGATTCACAGGACACAATCATTCGCGGCTTTTACGCCCTGGGTGCGAAAAATGACAGACCGGGACAGGCTGGCGATCCGGCACGAGTCGGACACTCCTCCGCCGATTCCTGAACTTGAGTGGGGACATCCGATTCCCGGTTTGTGGGTAGGGCGTCGAAAGTGAAGCCGGATTTCGCGTTCGGGGAATGCCGTACCATGCGGGTCTCATATCCGGGAAGCCGGGGACTGTTGTGGTTTGCGTGACCCGCTGAACAGGCATCATCCTTCAGTGAGATAAGGCAGGATGTCCCGGGGATGCCGCGTGGCACAAGCCGGGCGGTAGAGTGCTCGCTTTTTTTTTTGCGTTTGTTCGCTCGATCCGCATCGTGTATGTCACAGCATGACTTTCCGACAGGTTATGCAATCCGGCCGTCTCTCAAACGCAAAATCCTGGCTGAACAACAGCATGATGAATCTCCTGATTGATTACTATCCGGAGATACAGTTCCGCCCTTACGGAACAGGCTGCACGCTGGACAACACGGTTCCCTGGATAAGGGATCTAGATCTCGGCTATGTCTGCATCTACGCGAAGGGCCACAGCGGATACACGACATGGAAGAGCGCCCTTGGAACGCATCACAGAATGCTCGGAAGGGATATGCCGGCCTTTTTCCGAGAGGTCGCCAGCCGCGCTGGATGCAGGCTGATCCTGTACTACAGCGGGATGCTCGACGGCATCGCAGGGTTGCGTCACCCCGACTGGATCATGAGGGATTTCGAGGACAAGCCGAAAAGTTTCTTCGGAGAATTCAGGAGCTTCTTCTCCTACGGAATCTGTCCGCGCAGCCGTTACTGGGAGGATTGGGTTTCGGTCCATCTGAAGGAGCTTTTCTCTTCCTGCGATCCGGATGGAATCTGGGTGGACGGCGACTGGGCCGGGCCGTGTTTCTGTCCGCGGTGTCAGGAGGCTTTTCGGAAGGCGACGAGGTGGGACGGGCGTTGGGAGGAGATGAAAAGGCGGCCGGATTTCGTGCAGGAGCACTCGAGGTTCTGGCTTCAGACTGAGCACGAATGGCGGATGCGTTTCAGCGCCGAAGTGAGGCGTCTGAAGCCCGATGCGGTTTACAGCGCAGGAAACGTCAGTCCGAGACGCGAGTTTGCCGGGCCGTTCGACTGGCGGAGCGGCGACTTTTTTTCGCCAGGCTCTTTCAATCTTGCGCCGATGGCCCAGATGATGCGCTGGTATGCCACGCTGGACCTGCCGGCGGACGCCTACATCTGCGATACAAGTTTCACCCATGCGCGCAAGCATGTCCGCAGCCGCACAAAGACTGCGCAGCGGATGATGCAGGAGGCCGCAACCGTGGCTTCGGCTGGCGGGCGGGTGGGCTACTGGACGTATCCCCAGGGAGACGGGGCGCTGATGCCGTCCCGGATGCGCAAGGCGATCGCGGTCCGGCGCTTTCTGAAGGAGCGCGAGCATTTGTTCCTCAGCAGCATGCCTGTGGCATGGACCGGCATTGTCTCGACGGATGATTCTGTCCAGAGGTTCATCGGCGGGGAGGGGATTCAGGGCCGCGCTGCGTGTTTCGGAAAGGCCGAAGGCGGTCGTATTCGAGCCGGGCGGGATTCGGGTGGACTGGAGCTTTTCGGACGGTCTCCTCGAGTTTGCGGTTCCTCGTTTTCATATCCACGGTGCGATTGTGGCGGATGGCGTTTGACTGGCGAAGCTGCCCCTGTTTTGACATAGCTCCGAACACGAACCACCACCGGCTTTCTTTCTAAAGAGGATCTCCGGCCGAGTCCACGGGGCTCGCGGGTTGCGCTTGACCAATGCGAACGGCATCATGAACACTGTGCGCTTCCGTCCCCTGCTCGTGACGCGAGAGGAGGGCTGCGGATTTTTTCGTGTCGCGTCTTGAGGAATGATATGTTATCGGATGTCAGCGAGCCATGACGACAGCCCTTGCGACAGATCTCAATCGGATCATACAGAACCATGCGCCGCATGTGTTCGACATGCTATCCAGGCTGGGGCGAGAATTGTACTACCCGAAAGGCATTCTCACCCAGTCGGCGGAAGCGAAGCAGAAGGCACGGCGGCACAATGCCACGATCGGAATTGCGAGGGAAAAGGGCAGGGCAATGCACCTCGGCTGCGTGATGCGGCAGTTTGCCGGGACCGATCCGGACGAGGCGCTGCCGTATGCGCCGTCCTTCGGACTGCCGGAACTCAGAGAGAAGTGGCGCGAGCATCTGCTGAGCACCAATCCTTCGCTGGCCGGCAGGCCGATGAGCCTGCCGGTTGTGACAAGCGGTGTAACGCACGGGCTCAGCATTGCATCGGATCTTTTTGTTGACCCGGGGGATACGGTTCTTGTTCCCGACAAAGTCTGGGGCAATTACATGATGGTCTTCCGCGTCAGGCGCGATGCGCGAATCGTCGGATACCCTCTCCTCGATGAGGGGAGGAAGGGCCTGAATCTCAGCGGGTTTGCGGAGGTCGTGAAGGCCGAGTCCGCCTGCCAGAAGCTTGTGGTTGTGCTGAATTTCCCGAACAACCCCACTGGTTATTCTCCAACAGCCGCCGAGGCGCAGGCGCTGTGCAAAGAGCTTATTGCAGCGGCGGATCGGGGATGCAGAGTGGTGGCGATATGCGACGATGCGTATTTCGGCCTGTTTTACGATCCGGAAGTCTTCAGGGAGTCGGTTTTCACGCTTCTCGCAGGTCGGCATCCCGCGCTTCTTGCGGTCAAGCTCGACGGGGCGACGAAAGAGGATTTTGCGTGGGGCCTGAGAGTGGCGTTCGTGACGTTCTCCTCGACGGGTGGAGGGCCGGTGCATGATGCGCTTGAGAAAAAAGCGGCCGGCTGCATAAGAGGAACCATATCCAACTGCTCCCACGCCTCGCAGAGGATTGTCCTGAGGGCGATGAACGATCCGGCGTACGAGCGGGAAAAGCGCGAAAAGCTCGAGGTGTTGCAGGCCCGCGCGGAGAAGGTCAAACGGACGCTGGCGGATCCGCGCTTCGCATCGGTATGGACGCCTTATCCGTTCAACTCTGGCTATTTCATGTGTCTGAGGCTCCGCGCCCTGAACGCCGAGGCCTACAGAATCCGGCTGCTTGAGGAGCGCGGCATAGGAGTGATAGCGACAGCGCCGACCGATGTGCGCGTGGCATTTTCGTGCGTGGAAGAGGAGGAAATTCCGGATCTCTTCGAGGAAATGTACCGCTGCGCGATGGAGATGATGGCGGCTCCTGCACAGGGCATTTCGATTCCGGATTCCGCGTTCGAAGAGTGAGAAAGGCGATCGGGGGCTGTCATGGCCAACATCAACGTATTGTCCGAGCGGTACGCGACCGAAGCCATCAACGGCATCTTCTCGGAGCGTGGGAGGATAGAAGCCGAGCGCGAGTTGTGGGTCGCTGTCATGAAGGCTCAGCGCGACCTCGGGTTGAACATCCCGGCGGAGGATATCGCCAGATTCGAGGCGGCGAAAACAGACATTGATACGGAAGCGATCCGGGAAGCAGAGCGGCGCACCAGGCACGACGTGAAGGCGCGAATCGAGGCGTTCGTGAAAGCGGCCGGCGCCGGCGAACATATCCACAAGGGTATGACTTCCCGGGATTTGACCGACAATGTGGAGCAGATGCAGATAAAGCGGGCATGCCGGATCGTTTTCGGCAAGTACGTGTCCATTCTGAGGCATTTCCTGGATCGCGCGCGCCAGTACAGGGACCTGGTGCTGGTCGGCCGGACTCATCATCAGCCCGCGCAGCCGACCGTCCTGGGCAGGCGGTTCTCGATGTGGGCGGAGGAGCTTCTCCATCATCTGGAGGCGTTCGAGCGCTTCATTTCAGCATATCCGCTGAGAGGGATGAAGGGACCGGTCGGCACCCAGTCCGACATGCTGAGCCTGCTCGGCAGCGCAGAGAAGGTCGCTGAACTCGAGAAGCGGGTCGCCCGGCAACTGGGATTTGATGAGGTCCTGAGTTCCCCGGGACAGGTGTATGCGAGGTCGCTCGACTACGAACTCCTGTCGCATCTTGCATTGCTCGGCTCGGCCTGCGCCAACTTCGCGAAGGGAATGCGGCTGATGTCAGGGCATGAGCTGGTCACGGAGGGATTCAGGGAAGGGCAGGTCGGGTCGAGCGCGATGCCGCACAAGATGAACACGAGGAGTTCGGAACGTATTTGCGGATTCGCGGAACTTCTCAAGATGTATGCCGACGGAGCGTCAAGGCTTTCGGGAGATCAGTGGGAGGAAGGCGATGTTTCGTGTTCGGCGGTCAGAAGGGTCGTAATACCTGACGCCTTCTATGCGTCGGACGGCCTGTGCGAGACGACTCTGACGGTCCTGAACGAAATGGGCGCGTATCCGGAGGCGATGAGGATGGAAGTCGAGAAATATCTCCCGTTCCTGGCGACAACCGCAATATTGGCCATGGCGGTCAAGGCAGGCATCGGCCGCGAGACGGCTCACGCGCTGATAAAGAAACATGCGGTGAGCGAGGCTGTGCGCCTCAGAGAGTGCGGACCGGGACCGAACCGCCTTCCGGAGCTGCTTGCCGGCGATCCGGCGTTCAGAGAAGCCGGCATAGGAATCGAGAAATTGCGTACGGCTATGAGTGACGCGGGGCTCTTCCTCGGAAGAGCCCGCGAGCAGGTCGAGGCGGTGTGTTCGATGGCGCAACCGCTGCTCTCGAGGCACGCGGCGGACGCCGCGTACGAACCCGGACAGATTCTGTGAGTGTCCGCGGCAGGAATGCAGAGACGGGTGAGGGGCTCAGATCTGCTGTCTTCCTGGACAGGGACGGGACGATCATTGAGGACCGCGGCCACCTGCGCGATCCCTCCCAGGTTGTGTTCTACCCGGACGCATTTCCGGCCCTGAGAAGGCTGGGCGGGCATTTCGCGCTTTTCATCGTGACGCATCAGCCAGGCATAGCGGCCGGGTTGATCTCTCCAGCCGAGGCTGATGCAGTGAACAGGCATGTGGTGGACGTGCTCCGAGCCAGAGGCGTCGAGATCGAGGCCGTGTACTGTTGTCCGCATGCGAGGGATGAGGGATGCTCCTGCATAAAGCCGAACAGTTTCTTCATGGAACAGGCCGCAAGGAACTGCGGTTTGGACCTGAAGCAATCGTTCGTGGTTGGCGATCATCCCAATGACGTGCGCATGGCGGCCAATGCGGGCGCGACCGGAATATACGTGCTTACCGGCCACGGCCTGAAGCACAGGGCTGAACTCGGTTCGGGCGCGGTCGTGGTCCAGGGAATCCGGGAGGCCGCGGAATGGATATTCTCGTGTCTTGACATGCGGCGCCTGGAGGAGAGGGAGCCTGGAATTCTGGATCGCGCGGCGGAGCTGATCAGGAACGGCGGGGTGGTGGCTTTTCCCACCGAGACGGTGTACGGACTCGGAGCGAACGCCTTCGACGGACGTGCTGTGGCCCGGATCTTCGAAATAAAGCGGCGGCCCCGTTTCGACCCGCTCATAGTGCACGTGGCCGGGCCTGAGAGCATGGAGCAGTTGGTCACTGATATTCCTCGGCCGGCAAGGCTGCTGATGGAGCGATGCTGGCCCGGTCCGCTGACGCTGGTTCTCGAAAAGAGCGGCCGGGTTCCGGACATAGTCACCGCCGGATTGCCGACGGTTGCGGTGCGCATGCCGCGCCATCCGATGGCAATCGCTCTGATCGAGAGGTGCGGTTCGCCCATAGCGGCGCCGAGCGCGAACTTGTTCGGGTGCGTGAGCCCTACGGCGGCAGAGCATGTGGCCGAGCAGCTCGGCGACAATGCCGATCTGATACTGGACGGGGGGCCGACGAGCGTGGGAATAGAATCAACCGTTCTTGCTTTCCTGCCGGATGGACCGGTGTTGCTTCGGCATGGGGGAGTCGAGGTTGAGGCGATCGAGGCCGCGATCGGTCCGGTTAGTTGCGACAGACGGACGCGGGACGATGGGCGGGTTGAATCGCCTGGAATGCTCCCGCGCCACTATGCGCCGCGTACGCCCCTGAAGACGGTGGACCGCGGAGAAACCGAATTCGAGACATGGGGCGGAAAAGTCGGGTACCTCGCATTCAGGAGCCCGCCTCAGGGCGGCCATTTCGAGGCGGTGGAAGTGCTTTCCCCTGACGGAGACATGCGCGAGGCCGCGGCGCGGCTTTTCGGCGCGATTCGCAGGCTGGACAGCATGGGGCTTGACCTGATTCTGGCGGAGCTGGTTCCGAACGAGGGGCTCGGCAGAGCTGTCAACGACAGGCTTTCACGGGCGGAAAACCTTCACTCCGGATGACCGGCACGGTCAGAGAGTCACGCCGGATCTGGCCTCTTCCGAGATGGCGAGCGAGAATTTTCTCGCGGGATGTTCCGCTCTCTCGTCAACCGACATCGGGATATGATCGTAGATGGCGAAGTCTCTGCTCCAGTACTCCCTCCGGATGCGCTCGCGATCGGGATTTTCTCCCGCCATTTCGTGGAAGGCGCGGGCAAACCACAGAAGGTCGCGTCTGAAGGCTTCCGGATCAGGGAAGAGCGGAAGGGCGCATCTTGACGCGTCCGCGGTCTCGAGAAGATCTATCATCAGTTGATAAGCGGAGCGCAGAGCGGGCCGCGACCATTTGCGGCGCGGGTAGTGGCCCCAGCCCGGAATGATCTCGAACGCTTCGAAGAGTTCTCCGAGCGCGGCATGTTCCGGCCCGAACACCGAAGAGCAGAACGAGCGCGAAAGTTCATCCGGATCGAGCGAGGGATCCTGGAAGAGTCTGCCGGCAGCGTAGAGGGACAGGACGTTGAGTTTCGGCGACATGGTATAGGTCATGCCGCCCGCGTAGGGCGCAGCGCTCTTTTCCTCGCGCCGCCCGACAGGGCGGGGACATCCATAAGAGTGGTGACGAGCCAGTATTCGAAAACATTGAAGCCGAAGGCCGCGATCATGCGGAAGAACGAGCGCCAGTCGCTGTCGGACCACATGTTCGGCGCGCCGTCGTAATATATGTTGGGATTCCACGAGTTCTGAAGGTGCTCGGCAAAGTTCACGTAGCATGAACGATGCGGGAACGCGGGTGGCGGCGGGTCAATGACGGCCGGACCTGAAATCCGCCCGTCGTCGGCTCTGTCAAGATGCGGTCCGGTCATGGCCGTGCCAGGCTCCTGTGTATTGTTTCGAAAACTGCCCGCGCCCATACGGCGTGGCCATTGTCATTGGGGTGGCAGTTCTTTTCGTCCAGGTGATAAGCGGCCCACTTCGTGCCGTTTTCTGTGGCCTCGAGAATCGCTGCGCGCACGTCCGTGAACGGTGCGCCGCGCTGACGGGCCGCCCGGCGCTGCGCGGCAAGGGTCTGGTCAAGATGCCTGAAGAACGGCTTCAGCGGATTGTCGCCTGCTGTGCCGACTGCCACCACATCCGCGCCGAATCGGCTGCGCACGGTGTGGATCATGTTGGCGAGGGCCAGGTAGGTTTCTTCAGGGATCAGAAAACGATAGGCGCAGTCGTTTGCTCCGAAGGCGAGAAGAACCAGATCAGGCTTGAACGGTTCGAGTTCATGGATTCTGCCAAGGCCCTCGTACGTGTTCTGGCCGCCGATTCCGAAGTTTCGAAGATCCACTGACAGCCCCGCATGAGCGCGCTCCAGGAGCCGGGCGAGGACCGCGCCCCAGTTGTTCTCGGGCCGGGACGCGCCTCCATACCATTTGTCGGTTATTTCACTTATCGAATCCCCCACCAGAGCAAGGCGCAATCGGCCCGGCTGTCCGGCCTCCAGAATCCGCCGCAATCTTGGAAGATCATTCCCGCCCGTCACAGGCCTTTGCCTCCGGAAGCCGGAAATGGCTTTCTGACTTCCTCCCGTCCATAACTCAGACCATGCTTGCCAACATCTTATAAATGCCGGCCGTTTATCAACCCGGATCTTGCTTTGCATCTGTCTCACTCGGGCCGGACGCCAAATCCGGGATCAAACCTGAAATGATGGCAGGTCCTCGTCGTATCCAGATGCAAAATGCCCAGCGATGTTGTACAGTGCCTGTTCTGATTGATCTGGATTTTGCGTTGGACCCGGCGCCCTCTGGCAAAACAGGCAGGAGGGCGTCGGATGCTGGATGAATTCAGGGGGAGATGACGCAGACATGGCAGCGATTAAAGAGAACCTCTTATAATAGGTGGCGGAAGCGCCGTGTTCACAAGGGGATTGATTTCAGATATCCTGCGTCAGGGCTGGAGCGGAGAGTCGCGGCTTGTGGACACGGATCCGAAGGCTCTGGCTGTGGCGGAGAAGCTGGCCGCAAAAATGCTGGCCGCGCGGAAGAGTCCGCTCAGGCTGTCTGCGTCCGTGGATCGCCGGGAGCTTCTGGCTGGCGCCAGCGCGGTTGTGTGCACCATCGCCGTAGGCGGCCGCAGAGCCTGGGAACAGGACGTTTTCATCCCTCGGCGGTACGGCATTTTCCAGCCGGTCGGCGACACCGTCATGCCCGGCGGTTCATCGCGGGCTTTGCGCATGATACCGGCAATGGTGGCCATAGCCCGGGACGTTCTCGATCTATGCCCCGGCGCATTGTTCTTCAACTATGGCAATCCCATGGGTCCGGTGTGCCGCGCAGTCCGCAAGGCGACCGGCGCCGAAATGGTCGGTTTGTGTCACGGCGTATTCAACGTGGCCCGCGGACTTGCCGGACTGCTGGACGTTCTTCCGGACAGGCTGAACTGCACGGCGCTTGGCGTGAACCATCTGACGTGGTTCACGGAGTTGAGTCAGGACGGATGCGATCTGATGCCGCGGCTCCTGGCGATGGCTGACGCGGAGCCGGAGAAGAGCGGGGAAGGAGATCGTTTCGTCTGGGAGCTTGCGCGCCTGTTCCGCGCGTACCCGGCCGTGGGCGACCGTCACACAACCGAATTCTTTCCAAGGCTTTTCAGCGGAAGAGGCTCGTACTATGGCCGGACGCTCGGCGTGGACGCCTTCAGTTTCGAGGGGACGATCGCGGCGGGCGACCGGGAGTTCGAGGAGATGACGCGCCTGGCCCAATCGTCAGATCCCCTGCCGCCTGACTTTTTCGCGAAAATGGGCGGAGAACATGAGCAGGTGACGGAAATCATCGAGAGCATCCGCCTCGGCTGGCTGAAAGTGTATTCGGCAAATCTGCCCAACAGGGGCCAGATTCCCAACCTGCCGGACGAAGCCATTGTCGAATGTCCTGCTGTGACGGCGCCCGGAGGTCTGCGGCCGATCCAGCAGCGTCCTTTGCCGAGCGGGATTGCGGGCACGCTTGCCACACGGTTGCAGTGGGTCGAGACCATAGTTGAGGCCGCGCTGGAGCGCAGCCGGCGCAAATTTGTGCAGGCCCTGCTTCTGGATGGCTCGGTGGATTCGATCGCCGCGGCAGGGCGGCTGGCCGACGACCTGCTCGCCGCGCAGCGGGAACATCTGCAGCCTTTCTCAGACTGAAGATTTGTCCCGCATTCTGTGATTTCTCCGAGTGTGGATGGCGAACGGAAGGAGGCGAGGACATGAGGAAGGACGGCAGGATCGGGGTTTCAGTGGCGGGTGCGAGCGCGCGCAGCACTTTTCTTTTCGAGTACCTGCTGGCGCATCCCGAAGAAGGCTTCGTAACCGGCGTCTATGACATTGTGCCTGAAAGATGCAGCATCCTGCTCGACCACTATGGGATCGGAGCCGAAGCCGTCGTGTATCCTTCTCTGGCCGATGCTGTGAGCGATCCCGGGGCCGATGCGGTCTTCGTGATGACGACTGACGCGGCTCACCCTGAATGCGCGGTTGCGGCCCTCGAGGCCGGCAAGAGCGTTTATTGCGAGAAACCCATGGCGGTTACGATGCAGGGAGCAAGGGCGATAGCGTCAGCCGCTGAAAAGGCGCGCGGTCTCTTCTATCTGGGGATGAATCTGCGTCACAGCCCGGTGCATGAGGCGCTTCACAACATCGTTGCGTCCGGAAAGCTTGGGAAGGTGATCACGATAGAGGCAAACGAGCACTACTACGGCGGCAAGACCTATTTCCGCAGGTGGAACAGGCTTCGCAAGCACGGCGGAGGATTGTGGCTGACGAAGGCCTGCCATGATTTTGACATCCTTACGTGGCTGGCCGGAGGCAGACCCCTGCGAATCATGGCGTCATGCGGACTTGATCACTACAGGCCCAGACCTGACGCGCCCCTTTACTGCTGTGAATGCGGAATTGCCAAGACTTGTCCGGACTACTGTCCTCCGCCCGACGGCGACAGTCTGGGCGACAGGCTGGCCCGCGCGACCGAACGCGCAACCGGTGTGAAACGGGACATGTGCCTGTGGAATTCCGACAAGGACACTTTTGACAACGGGATGGCGATAGTCGAATACGACAACGGGTCTCGCGCCTGCTATACTGTGAACGTCATGTCAGCCCACACCACCCGGATGCTTGTGGTGACAGGATCCGGGGGAATGGCACGCGCCGACCTTTACGACGGGACGGTGGAGTACTGGAAGAGGCATGCGCCGGAGGATTCCTGCGAGAAGATGGACGCCAGCGCCTTGATGACGGGCGGGCACGGAGGCGCGGATGAAAGGATACTGGCGGACTTTTTCCGATGTGTGAGGACCGGTTCCCCGCCGCGCTCTAGCTGGCAGGACGGCTTGACGAGCGTTGCGCTGGGCATTGCCGCAACGAAGTCCTCGGACACCGGCAGGATCGTCAGCGTGCGGATGTGACGCCCTGCCGATTGACGTTTCAGTGTTCTTACCGCTGAGCCACGGCTTTTTCTTGCCAGCAGGCGCTGAGCGTGGTACGAGGCGAGGCCTTGAGGAGATCTGGCCGGATGGAGGAGCGGGAGGCTTACATAGCGCTCAACATCATGGAGGGCATAGGCCCGGTCGGAGTCCGGACGCTTGCGGCCCGTCTCGGTTCGGCTCGGGCCATTTTTTCCGCTGCTCCGGATGCGCTGCAGGCCGATGGAGTGGCAGCGGGCATTGTCAAGGCTGTCCTGAGCCGTCGCGATGCGGTGGACTGGCGCGCCGAAGAGGACGAAGCGGCTCGCGCAGGAATAAGGATTGTCACGCAGGTTGACGATGAATATCCGGATATCCTGCGCAAGATTCATGATCCGCCGCTTGCGCTTTACGTGCGTGGGCGCATTGAGTCGCGGGACCGCAATGCGGTTGCGGTGGTGGGCACGAGAAGGCCGACCCGCTACGGGAGGGACTGCGCTTCTTTCTTTGCGCGCGGCCTCGCTGAGGCCGGATTCACAGTAGTCAGCGGTCTGGCCGAGGGAATAGACGCCGCAGCGCATGAAGCGGCTCTTGCGGCGGGCGGGCGGACTGTCGCGGTCATTGGCAGCGGCATGATGCGTTTGTATCCTCCGCATCATGCGGCCCTTGCCGAGCGAATTGCCGGCAGAGGAGCGGTGCTTTCGGAATTTCCTTTGCGCCGCGAGCCGGACAGGACGACATTTCCCATACGCAACAGGATCGTGAGCGGGCTGAGCCTCGGCGCGCTTGTTGTTGAGGCGGACATGAAGAGCGGAGCTCTGATCACGGCGCGGATGGCGATGGAGCAGGGCAGGCAGGTGTTCGCTGTGCCTGGGCGCATTGACAGTCCGATGTCACGCGGAGCCAACGACCTCATAAGGCAGGGCGCAAAGCTTGTTTCAGACATAGACGACATCATTTCCGAGTTTGAATTTCTTGCGCCGGGTCTGGGGCTTGCGCCCGGACGGCCGGCTGAAGCCGCGCCGGAAGTTTCGGAGGACGAAAGGAAGCTGTTGGATTTGCTGGAGGACGGCGAGATGGATGTGGACCGGCTCACGAGGGCATCGGGTCTGAAGGCGGGCGCAGTGGGATCGCTTCTGATAGGCCTTGAAATGAAGAAACTTGTCCGTATGTTGCCGGGCCGCGTTGTCGAAAAGGTGCGGAGTTTCTCCACGAACGGAGCGCAATGACGAAGAAGCTTGTGATAGTGGAATCGCCTGCGAAGGCGAAGACGATCAACAGAATTCTCGGCGCAGAGTACACCGTCAAGTCTTCGATGGGGCATGTGCGCGACCTGCCCGTGAAGAAACTGGGCATAGACATTGAGGACAATTTCAGGCCGCAGTACACGGTTCTGCCGGGACGCCGCAGGGTGGTGAACGAGATAATGAAGGTGGCTGCGCAGGCCGAAGCCGTGTACCTTGCGCCGGACCCGGACCGCGAGGGGGAGGCAATCGCGTGGCATCTGAAGGAAATCCTGTCGCGCGGCGCCGGTTCGCGGAAGTTCTTCAGAGTCCAGTACAACGAGATCACAGCGTCGGCGGTAAGGAAGGCGTTTGCCGAGCCCGGCGACATAGACATGAAAAGGGTCGAGGCGCAGCAGGCGCGGCGCATACTCGACCGGCTCGTCGGCTACAAGGTGAGTCCGGTGCTGTGGCGGAACGTGAAGCGCGGCCTGAGCGCCGGCCGCGTGCAATCGGTTGCTCTCCGCCTCCTGTGCGAGAGAGAGGACGCGATAAGGAATTTTGTTCCGGAGGAGTTCTGGATAATCGGCGCCCTGGTGCGCAAGCTGGCGGAACCGAGAGAGCCGTTCAGGGCCAGGCTTGTCGAGATCGGCGGAGAAAAGGCCGAGGTAAAAACCGGGGAGCAGGCTGCCGGGATACGCGCGGATCTGGAGGGTCGGAAGCTGCGTGTGGCATCGGTGTCCACCAGGGAGATAGTCAGGCGTCCTCCGCCGCCACATATCACCAGCACGCTCCAGCAGGCTGCCTCGGGCGTGCACGGCTTCTCGCCCAAGCGCACGATGCTGCTGGCGCAGCGCCTTTACGAAGGCGTGGATGTTGGTGGCGGGCCGGTGGGTCTGATAACCTACATGCGGACCGATTCATATGCGGTGTCCAGAGAGGCGCAGGCCGCGTGCAGGGAGTTCGTGCTCAGACAGTACGGCGCTGAGTATTGTCCGGCTGTTCCCAATGTGTTCCGCAATAAGGCCGGGTCGCAGGCTGCGCACGAGGCGATACGGCCGACTGACGTCAACCGCACGCCGGAATCGCTCAAAGGCCGGATAGATCCGGACCTCCTGAAGGTTTACAGACTGGTTTGGAACAGGTTTGTGGCGAGCCAGATGGCGCCGGCGGTCATTTCGCGGAGGACTGTGGTTATCGAAGCTCAGGCCGAACCGCAGCGGCCCACGGTGTACAGATTTCAGGCGGCATGTTCCGAGCCCAAGTTTCCGGGCTACATGAAGGTTGCCGGAATCGAGACGCCGAAACCCGACGAGAAGGCCGAAGGAGAAGTCGAGCAGACGCTTCCGCCGCTGGCGGAGGGCGAGTCGCTCGAATGCGTGGAATGGCTCTCCGAGCGCAAGGAGACCCAGCCGCCTCCGCGTTACAGCGAAGCTTCGCTCGTGCGCGCCCTGGAGGCCAAGGGCATAGGGAGACCCAGCACCTATGCCCAGATCATCGCCACGTTGCATCAGAGGGAGTATGTCCGGCTCGAGAGGAAGACGCTTGTGCCGACAGAACTGGGCGAGCGCGTCAACCGTCTGCTGGTCGGGCAGCTGGAGCCGCTTTTCAACGTTCAGTTCACGGCCATGATGGAGGAATCGCTCGACCGTATTGAAGAGGGAAAGGTGTCATGGACCGCCATGCTGGCGGATTTCTACGGTAAGTTCACCGCCTGGTTGAAGAACGTTGAATCGCCCGCCGCAGACCGGGAACTTTCGGCCCGGATAGCGCGAGCGGTCATGGGGGTGAAGGAATGGGATCCGCCTGTGAAACGAGGCCGCAGGACATACAGCGACAGGGGGTTTGTCGAATCGCTGAGCAGTCAGATCGGGGAAGGGAAGGCGGTGTCTCTCCGCCAGTTCGAGGCGCTTGTGCGTATCGGGGCGAAGTACAGGGAACAGATTCCGGAGCTTGAGGCGATTCTCGCGGAAGCCGGCATGACCAATCTGCTCGAGAAGGGCGGCATCAGGCCGGTGTGCGAGGCTACTCTGAACAAGTTGCGGGCGGCGTCAACACTGGATCTCGACGAGAAGACCGCCGGCTTTGTTGCGTCAATTGCCGGGCAGGTGGAGCGGGGCAGAAGCCTGACGGACGCCCAGATGGCCGTGCTGGACAGGATACTTTCCGCCCATGCGTCGAAGATAGAGGGGTTTGACGCGCTGAACGTGAAGATTTCATCTTCCGATGCTCCGGCCGAAGAAGACGCCGAAAGCCGCAAACTGGTCGAGGCATTGTCGTCCGTGACTCGCTGGAGGGAGCCTGTTTCGAGGGGCAGGCGGGTTTTCGACGATGAGGCGTTCTACAAGTCCGTGGCGGCGCAGTTTTCGAGGAAGCGCAGGCTGAGCGACAAGCAGAAGGCCGCATTGAGGAAGATGGCGGCGCGTTACAGGGATCAGATCCCGGGGTATGAAGAGCAGATGAAACCGGCATCCGCGATTCCGGAGAAACAGGAAGGAAGCGTCTGATGGCGTGGTGCGGCGCTGCTGACCTGACCGGGGACCGGCGCGTTGCGCATTTCGCGGCTTATCTGCGCAACGAGCGGAACGCTTCTGAACACACCGTCTCCGCCTATCTTTCCGACATTGCGCAGTTTGCAGCGTGCGTCTGGGGCCCGCAGTCCAGGGCTCCTTTCGCATGGGAATCCGCCGACCGCTTCGCCGCCCGGAAGTTCCTGATAGGATTTCAGAAACAATCCGCTGCGCAGGTCACCACTGCCCGCAAACTTGCAAGTCTGCGGTCGTTCTACAGATTTCTGGAGAGGGAGGACCTTGTTGAGGCGAATCCCTTTGACGGACTGAGGCCGCCGAAGAAGCCCCGGAGGCTGCCTGCGGTGATGTCCGTGGACGAGGTGGCGCGTTTGCTGGAGGCTCCCTTGAAGGTGTACAGGAAGAAGGCGGCTGCGGAAAGGCGGCAGAAGCCCGATCCGCGCGAAGAATATGCCGCTTTTCGGGACGCGGCGATACTTGAGACGCTCTACAGCACCGGGGCGCGGGTCAGCGAGGTTGCCGGGATGAAGATCGGCGACATTGACCTGCTGGAAGGTACGGTCCGCGTGCAGGGGAAGGGGAAGAAGGAGCGCCTCTGCGTGCTGGGGAATCCGGCATGCAAAGCCATAAGAGAGGCTTTAAAGAGGTCTGAGGAACTGTGGCCTGACGTTCAACGGCAAAAGGGCAGGGCAGCGCCATTGTGGTTGAATTGCCATGGCGAGGCTCTGACTGCGCGTTCAATCGAGCGTTCTCTGAAGACATATCTGGCGGAGGCCGGCCTTGACAGACGGATAACCCCCCATGCGCTCAGGCATTCCTTTGCGACCCATCTGCTGGACGCCGGAGCCGAAATGAGAAGTGTCCAGGAAATGCTGGGCCATGCATCGCTTTCGACAACGCAGATATACACGCATGTGACCGCTGAGAGGCTGAAGAAAGTGTACGAGCAGGCGCATCCGCGCGCCTGAGCAGGCGGGCATACAGGCGGCAGGACGGCGGGTGACAATGGCAAAAAAAGGGTCTTTTTTCTGGGGGGCATACAACGCGCTTTTCTCGGTCGGCTATGTTCTCATGCTCCCGCGCTTCCTTGCGCGCATGGCGAAACGCGGCGGATACAGGCGGCGCTTCCTTGAGCGCTTCGGAATCTATGATGATGACGTCAAGGCGAAAACGCGCGGCGCAAGCCGGATATGGATTCATGCCGTGAGCGTCGGCGAGATCAGTGCGGCGCTGAGCCTTGTCCGGGAGATTCGCAGGCAGGACCCGTCGGCGCGTTTCATTGTCAGCACCACCACCTCGACCGGCCGCGCCGTGGCAGAGGGGCGCATGGACCCTCAGGATGCGCTTGTTTACTACCCGGCCGATTTCCCGCCGGCTGTGCGCAAGGCCCTGGACACTCTCAATCCCGGCGCCCTGGTTCTGACCGAGTCGGAACTGTGGCCCAACATGCTGAGAATGGCACAGGAGCGGGGGATTCCGACGATCCTTTTCAATGGCAGGATCTCCGAATCCTCAATGCGTGGCTACAGAAAGATCCGGCCTGTAATGCGCGCGGTGATGTCCGGATTTGCCGCGTGTCTGGCTCAATCGGAGGAGGACGCCGGCCGGCTTGCAGAGCTGGGCGCGCCCTCTGATCGGACAAGGGCGCTGGCCAGCGCAAAGTATGACGCCGCGCCGCAAGCCTCGGCCATGCCTCCGGATCTTGCGGCGTTTTTTTCAGCCGCCGGCGTCGTGGCGGGGACGCCTGTTCTGTTGGGAGCGTCCACCTGGCCCGGGGAGGAGGACGCTCTTGCTGGGATTTATGGAAGATTGCGGGAGGCGTTCCCCGGCCTGCGGCTGGCGCTGGTTCCGCGCCATGCCGAGCGGAGGCGCGAGGTCGCGGCCGGACTGAGACGGCTTGGCTTTTGCTGCGTTCTGAGGAGCGCCGGCATCCCTGAGCGGGTCCGGGGCAATGAAATACTGGTCGTGGACACGACCGGCGAGCTTGCGGCGGCTTATCAGATGGCGACAGTTGTCGTGATCGGAAAGACGTTTCTCTCCCGGGGCGGACAGAACATGATCGAGCCGGCGGCTCTTGGGAAGGCTGTGGTTGTAGGGCCGCATGTGTCGAACTTCGAAACCATTGTGAAGGATTTTCTGGCCGACGGCTCGATGATTCAGGCTGGCGATCTGGCCGAACTCGAACAGGCGGTCCGGCGACTTCTTGCCGAGCCCCGGACAAGGGACGAGCTTGGCCGCCGGGCAGCGATGTCGGTGGCGCGCCGCCGCGGAGCGGTCGCCGAAAGCGCCCGCGTCATACTTGATGTCCTGAGGCAGCGCGGTTCCTCAGGGCAATCAGCCACGCCAGCGTAAGGTACTGGAGCAGAAACGCGCCGCTCGTCAGCATTTCCCCTTTCAGCATTCCGCCATTCTCCAGCCGGTCCAGCAGGGGATGAAAGAAGAAGATGTTCATGCACGGCGCGGCTGAGATTGCCGAAGGCAGGCCGATTGCGCGCAGGAGCGATGGAGCGATGGCCCACAGGCCGAGCGCCCATGCGGAGAGCAGCCATGCCGCGGCAATGTTCGAAACGCGGGCCGGAGGCCGCGCATGCCGGAGGACCGCCGGCAGGCCCGCAACAGTGCCGGCAGCGATTCCGCATCCGAAATGAAACATCAGATCAGCCATCAACGCTCCTTCTCTGAAAGCCTGAGTTCGAGCCAGACGGTGAACAACTGGGCGGCGAGGATTGCAGCGAAGGCGGCTGGATACAGAAGCGTGGGGCGCTCGTTCTTGTCGATTGAATAATGCCAGAAGAAAATATCGCAGCGCGGATCCAGGGCGAGACGATTGTACAGCTCGGTTGCTCCAAAGAGACGCGGCAAATCCGGCGCCACGGCGAAGATCATGCAGAGCCAGGTGACAAGAGGCCATGCGATCACGAATCCAAGCCCGCCGCGCCGGCGCCCGATGCGCCAGGCCAGGCCAATCGCGAAAGGAATGAACCCGCCTATTACCAGATGGTTCACGGTTCTATTCCATGTTTGTGACGTTCATCCATGCGCGCAGCATTTTCATGCGCGAAAAGGCTTCTTCGGCGCCCGTTCGGTCGCCGAGCGAGGCGCGCAGCATGCAGAGCTCGGCCCACAGTCTGTAGTTCAGTGGATCGTATTCCGCTGCGGTTGAAATGAAAGAATGCGCCAGCGGCTGGGCCGAGACGGGGTTCTCCTCCAGCATCCTGCGGCCGAAATGATACCACGCCTGCCATGAAGTGGGGCTCCATGCGAGCGCCCTTGCGAGTTCCGGCGCAGGGGCGCGCATGAGCCAGTCCGAATCGTCGGCCCGGTAAATGCTCCTGCCGTGGAGAGCGACTGCGATGGTTGCTGCAAGGAGCGCGGCCGCGGGGCATCTCAATGCGGGCTGCGCGGCGATTGGGCGCTGGCCGACTGATGCCGGCCAGGCGAGACCGCAGACGGCGGCCAGCGTGAAGGAGTAGAGCGGAATTCTGATTGCAAAATCGCAGGATGCATGCGCGGCAGCGGCCGCTGCCGCGCCGACGGCGCAGGAGACGAACAGATGATCGCATCCTTCCGAGGCGCATTTGCGGCGCCAATCCCAGAAGGTGGCTATCAGGAGAAGGCCGAGCGCGCACGATCCGACAATGCCAAGTTCGACGGGAATCTGGACATACTCGTTTTCAGCGTGCTTGAAGCTGGGCCTGGTGCTTGCGGTGCGGTATCGGGGGAAAACCGCGCGGAACGCGTTGGCGCCGACGCCGAGGAAGGGATGGTCGAGGAAGACCGGCGCGGCGTCTTTCCATGTCCGGATGCGCATGGCTATGGTGGTTTCGCCGAGGCCCTTGCGCAGAGAGCCTGCGCGCTCCAGCACAGCCCTGTTCGGCAGGGCCAGCGCGGCGGCGAGCGCGATCATGGCGAGGACCGTGGCCGCGGCGGTCAGCCGTGACCGGCGTTTCAGAGCCTGGAACAGGGCCATGGCCGCAAGTCCCGCTCCGCACGCGAGCCATGCGCCGCGGGAGAGAGAGAGGACCGCGCACGCGGCAAGGGCGGCGAAGGCGCACGCGTACGCGGCGGCGGCCGCAAAGCTTCTCCTTTCAGCAGCGTTCCCTGCGGCCGCAATGGCCGCCGGACAGAGCATGGCGGCGAATCCGCCGCAATGATTTCGATTCATGAATGCGCCCATCGGCCGGCCGTGTTCCACGGGTATGATCCACAGGAGCGTTTTTCCCTGCGGCCACACCCATGCACCTGCGATGCCTGCGAGCGCAACTGCCGAACCGAGTAGGATTATTGCCAGGAGCATGCGCTTCTTCCATTCGGCGTCTGCTCCGGCGGCGAGCGCCCCTCCGGACAGCATCAGAGCGGCGAGCAGAACGATCCGCATTGATCCGGCCCTGTTCCGAGTCAGGGCGAACCATCCGAGCCGCGGGAGGTTCGGAGATAGTTTCTGGGCGTCGGCCAGCGCCTGGCGGGCGACACAGTTCTGCCGGACGCGCTCATGGCCGACAACCGGATCGGTCCATGGCGGCAGGGGTATAGCTGTCAGGAGAATAAATCCGACGGCCATTGCCGCGCACAGTATCAGTCGCCGGCCGGCCGCGAGGCGGGAGAAGAGAAACGCCGAGGCGGAGGCGGCAATGGCGCATAGTGAAAGCGCGAGGGGAATGAGTCCCGCCCCGGTTGCCGCCAGGCACGCCATTATCAGCGCGAGCGAGAGGAAACATGGCATGACGCATCACCCCGATTCAGCGATTGGCCCGAGCACGGCAGACCAGAAGCGCAGGCGTGCGGCCGCACATCCATGCTGCTGGCGCCTCGCAACAAGATGGATGCCGCGCTCCGGTCAATCCCCCGCTGTTTGAGAAATGATTTCTTGTCTGCCATGCTGTATTTCCGCTTGATCGTGCCCAAGCTGCCTCTCGGTCCCGGCCGGAGTCACGACATCCGGCGCCTGAACAGGCCATTTCGCGCACGCATACTGACGGCATCACAGCCCGCCGCTGCTCACATCGGGGTCGGGTATGGGCGTGGGCACATAGACATAAATTGCCATGAGCGTGTGATCCGCGTCCATGAGAACGGTGATGGTCCGAACCCATGAGTAATCCACTCCATCCATCTGCCATTTCTGGAATCTGTTGCTGCCCGCGGTCAGGGGGGCGGTCAGTGTGACCGAGGTTCCATCCTGGTAGAATCTTGTGAAGCGCGTCACGCCGTTGCCGTTGGTGTTGAGATCGTTCGGAGAGACAGTGATCGGCACGCCTGTTGAAGGGTTCGAGGAGCGGACAGTGAGAACGCGGGTCACGGGCGCCTGTTCATAGACAGCGGTCATTACGGTGTCGGAGGCAAGCGTGATATTCACAGATGTGCTTGTGCTGTATGGGACGCCGTTGCGAAGCCATCGGCGGAAGACATTGCCGTTCGGGGCGAAGGCCGGAGCCGTGAGGCGCACAACGGTCCCCCGCAGATAGAGTCTGGTGATTCCCGGGGTGACGCCGGAGCCAAGGCCGTTGACATCAGCAGGCGAGATGGCAATTGCGACACCCGCATCCGGGTTGAGCGATTCCACCACAAGCGTATTGGTG
>Ga0209101_1001171_pt1 | contig 20086 bp, 18 predicted proteins | sample ConPoolayeCmetaG_FD_185481 | JGI IMG/M metagenome (GOLD analysis project Ga0209101, IMG submission 185481) | Hot spring microbial mat communities from California, USA to study Microbial Dark Matter (Phase II) - Cone Pool mat layer C metaG... ...
AGCCAGAAGTGGGCAATGACAATGGTGAACAGCGGCATGGTGGCGTTCAGAATGGACGCCACTGCCGAGTCAATGCGCGTCTCGCCCCACGAGATCAAGGTGAACGGCAATGCCGTCTGGAATACGCTAAGAATCAAGAAGGCCAGAATTATCCGCCGATCTCGGGGAAACGACTGGCGCCGAAGACGCATCACCACCAGCAGGCCGAGCAGCCCAAACAGGATGCGAAACGCCACCAATGTGAACGGCCCGATATCCTGAAGCGCGATCTTGATCCATAGAAATGACGTTCCCCAGATCGCTCCCAGCAATGTGAACGCCCCCCACTCCCGGAACCTCATCACGGCCTCCTCAAGGTGATATGGGGGCGAAGCACACCCCATCCTGAGAAACATCGACTGCGCTGGGCGATGTGATCTTACAGCGCCCCCTCCATCTGGAGGAGCCACCGCTTCGCATCGAGGCCGCCGCGGTAACCATGCAGGCTGCCATCGCTGCCGATTACCCGGTGGCAGGGCAAAACGATCATCAGCGGGTTGGTGCTCAGTGCGTGGCCCACAGCACGACTGGCGCTTGGTTTGCCAATGGCGGAGGCCACCTGACGATACGTCCACACAGTCCCCGCAGGGATGGCGGCGACAGTCTCCAACACCCGACGTTGGAAGGGTCGGACGTGGCTCAGATCGAGCGGCAGGTCGAAGCGCATCCGGGGATTGGCAAAGTAGGCACGAAACTGTGTCATCATACTCTTCAAGGTAGACACATCACGCTCAGTGCGAGCTAGCGGATCGAGCAGTGTAAGGAAGACATCCCGTCTCAGACCCAGGTCAACCCTGCACAAGCCTCGCTCGCTGGCGGCGATGTGCAGAGGGCCAAGCGGCGTTTCTAACACATCCCAGCGGATCAGGGGCGCAGTTTCCACAAACCATGCCTGCACACGGCGACGAGATCGCTCAACTGCCCCCTGCGATGGATGGTCCAGTGCATCTCTCAAGGACTTTACGAGTGGATCGGTCATTAACTTTCTCTCCAGTCAGGTCGGCAGGGAAGTCAGAATGCGACGCAATCGCCGTAGGCCATGTGAGACATTAGCGCGGGCACTTTCCTGGGAGCAGTTCAGCACAGCAGCGATCTCGGCATACTCCAGCCCTTGGAGATAGCGCATCACGACTGCGGCTCGTTGCGAGGGCGGCAAGGCAACAATCGCGGCACGCATCGCTTCGACCTCGTCGAGGTGCATTGTTTGCTCAAGTGTCGGACTGGCGAGGTCGCCACCCAGATGCTCCGCTTCCTCTATATCGAGCCAGCTCGCTTGCCCCGCTTGCCTTAGCGCTGAGAGGGTTGTATTGGTTGCAATCTTGTACAGCCACGCCCGGACGTTGCTCTCTGGGCGCAGCCGGGGATAGGCCCGATAAGCTCGCTCGAACACATCCTGAAGGAGGTCTTCCACTTCAATGCTGCCTTCCCTCCGACCTGCTGCACTGAGCAGCCGCCATAAATAGATGTATAGCTCATCGTGGTGGCGCTCGATCAGATCCTCAAAGCGGGCAGGCGCGCTGGTCATAGGAAGTACCCCAAAGGTATGGCGTTCGAGTGTCACAAACTATAACTCTCGGGGTGTTCTGGTGTGAAAATCGGCTGCTCAATTGTCACCCTCGCTGTGCGGGCGCGAAGCAGGTTTTGACAGATTTTGGCAGCACCCCAAGAGGCTATGGCAGCCCTGCCCGGCGTAAGATAGAGCATCCTTTCATACGAGGCATGCCTGCATGGACTACACCAGCTTAAAGAACCCGCTGCTGATCGCCCTGATTGGTCTGTTACTGGGGCTGGCAGCCGACCTGATGACTTACAACCAACCGCTCGGCATCTCGGTGCCAATCATCGCCACATTGGTGCTGATCGGACTGATCGGGCTGGCGCTGGTCGAAAAATCACCTTTGACGGTGGCTAACCTGTGGCTGGTGCTACCGTTGCTGACGCTGACGGTGTTTTCGGCAGTGCGGGCTGCACCACTGCTGCGTTTTCTGAATGTCAGTGGTGCGGTGCTGCTACTGGCTCTGTTGGCGAACCGCCTCACCTCCCCGGTGGTGACAACGCTGAATATCGGGGGATATTTCGTTGCATTCGCAGAGAGCATGGTGTTCAGCCTCTTTGTGCCTTTCCGGTTGCTGCCGCGCAGCGCTGCCGAGCTGCGCCAGCGTGAGGGTACAGGCGAACGGCCCCTGCGGCGGGTGCTGGTCGGGCTGCTGATCGCCGCACCCTTCCTGTGTCTCTTCACCTACCTGTTCGCCGCCGCCGATCTTGTTTTCTCTAATATGGTCAACCGGATTCTCGGGGCGCTGAACATGGCTGACATTATCGGCCATACCCTTCTGACAGCGACACTGGCATGGATCATCATGGGAGGGCTGGCTTACGCTCTAGCCCGCACCGCGCGCGGGCCGCTCCATCTCAGCCAAGCAACCGCCTCCTCATCCAACGCTGAAGAGGCCGGCGAGAGCGCCCTCGAGCCATCTGGTCTACCTCAACCCCCTGCGCGGAAGTGGATCGGAGCACTGGAGGGAGCGGTCGCGCTGTTTAGCATTGATGTGCTGTTTGCCCTCTTCGTAGCGATCCAGTTCGCGGCGCTGTTCGGCGGTGAGGCATTCTTGCGAAGCCAGGGTCTCACTTACTCGGAATACGCCCGGCGGGGTTTCTTCGAGTTGCTGGCAGTAGCGGGGATCACGCTATGCCTGATTCTAGGGCTGGACTTCATCACCCGGCGTGAGTCCCCCCTCCAACAAGCCGGATTCCTGGCGGGGGCAGGTCTGATGACTGGCCTGACAATTGTTATCCTAGCCTCGGCGTTCCAGCGGCTGCGGTTGTACGAGCTGGCCTACGGGTTCACGCGGCTGCGGGTGCACTCGCACGTGTTCATGATCTGGCTAGCGATTCTACTGGTTGTGATGTTTGTGCTCTTATTGGTGAACCGGATCCGCTGGTTTGCAACGGCGACGCTGGTAGCGGCCATCGGCTTTACTCTCACCCTGGACTTTCTCAACCCGGATGCTTTTATCGTAAAATGGAACTTGGCACGCTATATGGAGGGCGAGGAACTGGATGTGGCATACCTGGGTAGCTTGTCTGAGGATGCTGTGCCGCAGTTGATCCCGCTGCTGTACCAGTATGAGGCGGAGATTGGGCAGCAAATTGGGCCATGGCTGCGCACTCGGCTTGACCGACTCGACCAACGAGCGCAGCGCGCAACCTGGCCATCAACCCATCTGGGCATCGATCAGGCATACCGCGCTCTAGACGTGAATCGGGGGTTGATCGAGCAGTTCGAGCCAGCGTATACGTACTGGTTTGATTAGGCCCCCCATTCTCGGTCTCGAACCGTGGCGGAGTAGCAAAAGCACACCACTGCCATCCGAGTCAGACATATCCGCGCGCTGTCAACTCGCACCCTCACCCGATCCTCTATCCAGCCTGTAAAGAGGGGCCACCCTGTACATCGACAAGCCCCGCCCGACTCGCTATAATGCGCCCGACCTGCGTGCCGGGCCTGACAACGATATGCTGCCATCACCAACTCTCTATCCCACTAGGACACCACGTGGCCGGCGATCCCTCCTGCGCTTGATGGCTTCGCCCGGTCTGCTGCTGATTGGCGTGCTGCTATGTGTGTTGATCACCACTCTGAGCATCTCAGCCGCTGGGGGTGTGGTGGCAGGCCAGCGTGAGCGCCATGCCCAGGCCACACAGACTACTGCGGCTGAGATGGACCTGCAGTTTGCCTTGGGCGTGGCCGATCAGGAAGCGGGGAGCTATGCGCTGGCTGCTCAACGCTTCCGATGGATCGTGGAGCGCGTTCCTGACTACCCTGGCGCAGCGGAGCGGCTTGCCCAGGTAGAGGAGCTGATGGCTCAGGTCGAGACGGTCGCCCCAACGCTCCCACCAAGCACGAGCCAAGACCCCACAACTCTCTTCCTCGATGCACAGAATTACTACGATCAACAGCAATGGGCTAGTGCCATCACCCGCCTTCAGGAATTGCAGAGCATTGACCCAACCTACCGCGAAGCCGAGGTCAAAGAAATGCTGTATCAATCGTTGGTAACACTTGGCCTGAGCTATGTGCGCGGAAACCGCATCGAGGAGGGACTGTTCCTGCTCGACCAAGCAGATGACATCCGACCTCTCGATGATCAGACAGAGGGGGAACGCTACCTGGCAACGTTGTATTCAACAGGGCTGACATACTCCAACCTGGAATGGCGGATTGCTATCGATAACTTCCGGGCGATCTATGATTTGGCTCCGAATTATCGTGACGTGCCAGCCCGACTATGGGAAGCGTATGTCAGGTATGGTGACCAGCTTCTCCGGGGCGGGGCTGGCTGTAATGCTGTGACCCAATACGAAGCGGCGCTGTCCATGCGCGATGACGAGGCGGTGCGCGAGAAGGCGCGCCAAGCAGAGGATGCCTGCGCCAACCCGACCCCACTGCCGACCGCCACACCACTCCCCCTTGACACCCCAGGGGCAGGTCGCACTCCGTCCCCTACCAACACGCCCAGCGGGATCAACCCCATTCCCTGATGGGAGTGGATAAGTATCCGGTACGGGTAAAACGGGGCAGGGTCGAATGCTCCCATTATCAAAGCACAGGGCAGCAAGTCAAGGTTGGGCGTACCCCATCGGGCAAACACAGCAGTCTGAGCCGCCATCAAGCTCTTTGTCTTTGCCTGGAACCGCCACCAGTTGCACAAGTGCCGTTATCTGACCTGCCCTGCTCACATCAAAGACTTCATGAACCCGCGATGTTCTCCACTCCCGGAGTTGGGAGTTGGGTGTTCGTTGAGAATTCAGCAGATTCTCTGTTACAATCGACGCCCACGGGCCAATTGCCCCCGGCAATACCGCCCTCCTTTACTTCAGGGCAGGTGTATGGACGAAGCGGGCCTTATTGGCGATGCCCAACGCGGCGATCTCAATGCTTACAACACCTTGGTTCTGCACTACCAGACCCAGGCATTCAACGTCGCCTATCGCATTATGGGCGATGTGGATTCAGCGACGGATGCAACCCAGGAGGCGTTCATCTCCGCTTACCAGGCAATCCATACCTTCCGTGGTGGGTCGTTCAAGTCATGGCTGATGCGCATCGTGACCAATGCCTGTTACGACGAATTGCGCCGAACCAGGCGCCGCCCTCAAACCTCGCTCGATGCCCTATACACCGAGGACGAAGCTCCGGACTCCCCCCTGGTCAGCCGGGCTGAAAATCCGGAGAGTTACGCCCAGCGAATGGACCTTCAGGCGGCCATTATGAGCTGTCTCCAGGGCCTCTCGGAGGATCAGCGTACAGTGGCAGTGTTATCTGACCTTGAGGGATTCAATTATGATGAGATCGCCGCCATTGTTGGCATCGCGCTCGGAACGGTCAAATCGCGCCTGAGTCGCGCCCGTGCCAACCTGCGCGATTGCCTGCAGGGATACGAGGAACTATTGCCTGCTGCCTATCGTCTTAGTGGTGGGAGTCCATAGACGGCAGCGGGTACGCGGGTCTGGCCTATGAACGCCGCAACTCCTGATAGCGAGACATCGGCTTGAGCACCCCCTTGAATGAGCGTGATCGCATCGCGCTGAACGCCTACCTGGACGGGCAGCTTTCGCCCACCGAGAAGGCCATCATTGAGCAGCGACTGGCTCGTGAGCCGGTCCTACGCACAGAACTGGAGTCGTTGCGGGCAACGGTTGCGCTGCTGAAGATGGCCGAACGGGTTCCTGTGCCGCGCAACTTCACCCTCGATCCGGCCCGTTATGGCAGGCCCGCCCGGCGCGGTTGGTTGGGCCAGATTGCCCCGAGGGGGATGCCGCGCCTCGCGCTGGGAGGGGCACTGATCACTGTAGGTTTAGTCTGCGCAGTAGTCCTTATCTTCAGTCTACGGGGAGGTGGCACGCCGATGGCTGTGGCGCCTGCTCCGGGGGCCGCTCTCCAGGAAAGGGCCATCGGTGAGGATGTGGAGCAACCACTCGTATCGACCGAGGCTGCCCCCCAGGAGATGGCTGCTGCCGAAGTTGCTCAGGAAGAGGCAGTCGAGATGCCTGCGGCAACTACCACTCTGCCACCTGCCGTTGAATCCTATGGCGCTCCCGTCCCTGATGAGGTGGGACTTCCTCCAGAAGGGCTTGGCGGAGGGCCTGGCGGGCCGGAGACAGGCATCGGTGGTGCCGCGCCCGCGCCGGCCCTGCCGTTGCCCACGCCGGTTGCTCCCCAGGCAGATCAGATGATGGCAACTCCCACGCTGGAGGAAGGTATCGGGCCGGCTGCCATTGAGACGCAAGTTGTCGAGGCCGAAGCGCAGCCGATCACTCCTCAGAGGGTTGTGCCTCCTGAACCATCTTCTTCGTTGCCTGAGGCCCGCCCCACCGGGCAGGCGGATCGCACCCCGCTGCAATCTTGGTTGCCGGTGGTGGTGATCGTTGGGTTGCTGGTGTGCGCCTTGTTTGCCTTTACTCTGGCCCGTGTATTGAAACGGCGGCAACAACGTGATCGATCCCCGTGAGATGCGCTTCTGCCCACGATGTGGGCAACCCCTCTCCGATGGCCTCCGCTTTGGCAAAGTCCATCGCGTGTGCGAAGCGTGCGGCTTCATCCACTTTCGTGATCCTAAAGTGGCGGCAGTGGTATTCGTGACCCGCGATGATAGGGTGTTGTTGGTAAAGCGGGCCGTCGTCCCGGAGCTTGGCAGGTGGGCGCTCCCCGCGGGATTTATCGATTACGGCGAAGACCCGCGCGAGGCCGCCATCCGCGAAGTGCGCGAGGAAACCGGGCTGGAAGTTCGGATTACCGGACTGATTGATGTGCTGGGCGGGGCTGGCTCCGGCTCAGCCAGTATCGTGATCCTGTTCGAGGGAGAGGTGGCCGGTGGGGCGCTCGCCCCGGGGGATGACGTGGATGAAGTTCGGTTCTTTTCCCCCGATGAGCTACCTACCGACCAGATCGCATCCTTTCAAAGCACGCATCTGCTGATTCAGCGCTGGCTGTCCGGCAGGTGAAGTAACGTGCGAACCCCCTAATCAACAGAGAAAGCTGCCACCTCCCACACGTCCAATCGCAGCGCCCTCAAAGGGCTGCAATCCCGGCGGCCTCTCCCACGCTTCCCTCACAGCGAATGCTGCTTGCGGGCGATGGTGATCAGGTTCACACCCAGCGCCTTCGGAATCAGTGGCCACCCGGTGATCACCTGGATCAGGCTGGGCCAGCCGAATAAGGCAAACTGGATAGCAGGCGGGATAAGGGGCAGGTAGGGCACATCCCATAGCCCATCTCCAAACTGGTGCAACACACGGAACCCGCTTTCCTCTACCCAGAGCCGCCATGTATCTGGGGGGTGGACGTTAATATGTGTCGGGTCTTTGGAGATGGCATCGGCTGTCTGCTCGACGTGCTTCAGGGGGCGTAAGGCGTAGACAGGGTTTGGAGTGGCAAACAGGAACAAGCCATCGGGTGCAAGAAGGCGATTCACCTGCCTGATCGCTTCTCGCGGGTCGACCAGATGCTCAACTAGGTGCAACGCGACCACCGCATCAAAGCTGTGATCGGTGAAAATGTCCAGTCGGTCGGCAGAGGCTACCAGTGTTAGTGCCTGTGGTGCATTGCGGCGGGTTTCCCGCGCTGCGTAGAGCGCAATATCGATCCCCACGCAGGTGAAATTGTTTGACAATAGACTCAACAGATGTCCCAGCCCCGAACCAAGCTCGAGCATCCGATGTGACGGCCCGTGAGGCGGCGCATAGCGGCGCACCAGTCGGGCATAATATTGCCGTGCGAACCAGTACATGCTGAACCGCCCCAATGGGCGATCTGCATAGTTATAGCTACGAAAGTAGCGCTCACCGTACTCATGTAGGGGAGCTTGGGTAGGTGGGACAGATGGGCAGGTCATGCCTATCCTCTAGCTGCATAAACGGCAGGCCGATTTTATCTTGGGCATCAGGACAGAGGCAAAAGCAGATTGCTCATCCGCTGCGCGACGCCCGACTTGTATTGAACCGCGCCGGGCAAAGGGTTATACTCCCTGGCTACAGGGGCTTGCAAGTTGTCCTTGTTATTTTTGATCTTGAGGATATGAGCAAGGAGGAAGGCGATGGCTCCCGAGACAGTAGCGAAAGATGTGGTAGTGAGTCTCCAGTACAAGTTGCGTCTGGACGATGGGACGTTGGTTGAAGAGAGCAGTGAACACGATCCGCTGGTCTACCTGCATGGGCATAAAAACATCGTCCCCGGCTTGGAACGCGCATTAGAAGGGATGCGGGTTGGTGAGCGCAAAACGGTGGTCGTCGAGCCACAGGATGCCTATGGCGAATACGATCCCGATGACGTGGGCCGACTAAGCCGTGACCAGCTACCTGCGGGCTTTGTGCCAGAAGTGGGGATGTTCCTTCCAGTGGTTGACGAGACAGGCCGTGAGAGTGAGGTCGAGATTGTGAGTATTGAGGAAGATGCGCTTATCCTTGATTTCAACCACCCGATGGCTGGCGAACGCTTGCAATTCGAGGTTGAGATTACCGGTCTGCGCGCAGCCAATCCCGAGGAACTCGATCACGGGCATGCACACAGTCACGGCCATCTCCACTGATCAATGGCGGGTCTCCCGCCTGTCGTGTCGGCGGTGGCGACATGGGAGGGCGAGTGCCGGCTAGAAAGCCCGGCGTACGGGCGAGCGGAGCGCAGTCGCGCGACCCAGCACGAGGTGGTCCTCACAACTCTGGTCAGCGTCCCCAGAAGGCTGTCAGGGTCTGGCTAACACGAAACGCCCGCATATAGGGAGCGGCGTTCTCAGCGGTGAACGGGCGCGGTTCCTCCACGAACTGCCTGATCGCATTGTTCGTGGTCACATTGCGGACAGCCAATAGTTCCAACAGGCTGCGCGTCACTGGGGGGTTGGGCAGCAGAGTCTCCATGAAAAACACCGCCAGCCTGATCAGCAACATCGGGAAGCGGATCAAGATGCGCCGAGTGCCGAGCGCTGCCAGCGTCCGCCGCTCGATTTCCTCCAATGTCAGTACCTCCGGCCCGCCCAGCTCATACTCTTTGCCGATAGTTGAACGGTCGTCCAGTGCTTTGACGACCGCCGTTGCCACATCATCAACCCACACTGGCTCAAACAGGGAATCTGCGCCACCCACGATAGGGAAGAAGATCGGAGTCAGGGGAATCAGGCGCGCAAACGAGTTAGCAAACTCATCCTCCGGCCCCCAGATCACAGATGGGCGAAAAGCAGTCCAGTCCAGGCCTGACTTCGCTACGTACTCTTGTGCCCGGCCCTTTGATGCCAGGAACCGATATGGCAGCGCTGAGTCTGCACCGAGTTGGCTTATGTTGATCAGCCGCCTGACCCCAGCAGCCCGTGCCGCATCGACCACATTCACCGTGCCCTGGTAGTTGATGTCTTCATAGCGGCCCCGCCCTTTCTCAATGGCTATCGCGACGGTGTGGATCACCGCTTCAACCTTATCCAGGGCAGCGGTGAGCGTCTCCGGGCGTGCTACATCGCCCTCGATCCACTCCACGTTGAGGCCAGCCAGCCGACCTTCCCGCTCCGCTCGTCCTCGATCATGGACAAGCACTCGCACCGGCCTGCCCATCTCAGCCAGCCGCCGCACAATATGGCTGCCAACGTATCCCGTTCCGCCTGTAACCAGAATCATCTTGCACCCCTAAACGCCCTGTGTGATGGTGTGAAGCCAGATACTCACGTTCCCGCCCCCATACTGGCCGCCTCGTCCAGCCATCGCACCAGCAGATCGCCCTGGTGACCCAGGTAGGCAGCGGCGGCATCATGGTAGGCGCGCAAGTATACGCCAGTCAGGTGCGCTGGCACGCCGAAGTTGGTCAGCAGCTCTCGCATCCAATAAATGTCTGGGCCAAGGAAGTTTACATTGCCTAGCCGGAGCGCCGCAATGATGTTCCGCCCTATATTCAGATTAGCAACTGCCAGGTTGTCAGGGCTTATGCCGCTCTGAAGCATCAAATCCCAGGTGCGCGCTTCGATCTTGATCTGGGCTTTCAAGTAGCCTGTCAGGGCCTCATGATAACCTGGTGGTAGCGGGGGAGCCGCTGGAACACGAAGCGGCGATTGAAGCAGTTGCTCTATGGACTGCACAGCGCGGTCGATCCGTTGCCCCAGGAAGTAGCCTGGAATGCGCTCTGCCAGCTCGGGAATCCGGTTGAATACCAGCCCACCGAAGGCGACCGGCACGCTCATGGGCCTGAGCGCCTCGATCACATCCAGCAAACTGGCAGCGGTGTGAAGTTGCTGCACAGGCATCACCACAAAGTTGGGCCGTGCAGTCGTTACAGTATGTTCCAACCGCTGTGCTGGTACATTGGCTCCCAAGTACACCACGTCGTAGCCTAGGCGGCGTAGCAGCAACGTCAGCAGCAGCGGGCTGAAGATATGCCCTTCGTCCGGTGGGCTGCCGATCAGGATACGACCGGGACGTGTTGGCGCAGGGGTGGCAGCGATCAGCGTCTCCAGTCGACGGATCGCCAATCCGGACGCGAAGTGTTCCTGTTGAACTGTGATCTCGTCCTGATACCAACCATCGCCAATGGTCGACAGGCCGCGTTGGAGCACCTCGAAGCATACTACTTCTGGAGGATAGACCGCGAATGCCTGCGCCAGCACATGTTCAGCTTTCGGTTCGTCAAAGCTCAGACAAGCCCCGATCCATGCCTCTCGCAGTTCCGCCAGCGATTCGCCCCCCGCGAAGGCCAGCGGAGTATGCACGCCGTCGGGGGTCGCATACTCCGGCATTTGGAGCGGGTCTTTTCCGTCTGCTTCGTGCCTGCGCCACAATTCTACCGCCCGACTGATGCTCATCCCCTCATTTTGCCGGGCGATCAGCCATTTCAGCACCCGAATGTCACGCTGCGAGTACAGTCGGTGGCCACCCGAAGAACGGTTTGGCTCCGGCAGGCCATAGCGGCGCTCCCAGGCACGAAGTGTATCGGGCTTCAAACCGGTCTCCCGGATGACCGCTTTCAGGTTAAAGGTTGGAATGCTATCGTCACCGTCCATGATACGGCCCTATTTACTTGTTCGAGTTGCCGTCGCTAGTGTGACACATAGGTGATTGTACAGAGTTGTATAGGTTTTGTCTACGTAATTTCTGAAAGATGGGCTGTGGAATCCGGTTCACAGGCTACGCTTGCGCGTAGTCGTGCCAGCCGTCTGGCCATGGCTGGTCGTGACGAGTTGAAGCCTCCTCGCCCTTGTCGTGAAATTGACTACAATAGGCAGGCAGTGGCGATTCTGGTTCACAGACCCGGGCAGTGAGAGGGCACGATCATGGCAGATTCGTCGGGATCGAGCAACCAGGGCCTAGCCGCAGAGTTGGCCGCTGCGCGTCAGACGGTCGAGATGCTCCGCGCGCGGCTCCGCAAGGGCACACTGGACAAGCAAGAGTGGGCGATTCATTTGGAGGAGCTTGGTGGCCTGTTAGACGCACTGGCCGAGGATGTCGCCCGCGATGATCAACGGCGGCGGCTGGCAGCTCTGTACGAGGTTTGCCGAATGCTTGGCTCTTCCCTCCAGCTAGACGAGGTGCTGAACCAGGTGATGGACTCGATCATCGCCCTGACCGGTGCCGAGCGTGGCTTTTTGATGCTGTTTGACGAGGGTGGCGATCCTCAGATCAAGGCCGCTCGCAATATGGCACGTGAGACGTTGGACGAGGATGAGTTCGAGATCAGCAGCAGTGTGGTGCGGCTTGTAGCCGATACGGGTGAGCCAGTGGTCACTACCAATGCCTCGGCTGATCCCCGTTTCGCTGCCAAGATCAGCGTGGTGACTCATCAGCTACGCTCAATTCAATGTGCCCCGCTGTGGGCACGGGGCCATCTCATCGGCGCGATCTACGTGGATGACCGTATCCGAACCAGCGCCTTTGACGAGAGCGACCTGGAGGTGCTCTCGGCGTTTGCGTCCCAGGCAGCCATGGCGATTGAAAATGCTCGTTTGTTCACGCTTACCGGAGCCGCCCTTAACCAGCGTCTGGAAGAACTCTCCCAGCTTCACCAGATCGACCAGGAGTTGAACGAGACATTGGACTTTGCCCAGGTGATGGATCGCACGCTGGGCTGGGCAGTGCGGGTCACTGGCGCGGATAACGGGGCCATTGGCCTGATCGACCTGGAACAGGGCCAGACGCGCATCATTGCCAGACATGGTCGGACTCCAGCCGCTGTAACTGCGATGCTGGAAGGCCCTTTCACCTCTAATCTCGACCGTGAGAATAGCCTAACCGTTCCCATTCAGCGTGAGGGGCGGGTGATCGGTGCTATTGGCCTGGATCGCATCGACGGGCAACCTTTCTCCCAGGAGTCTTTCGCCTTTGTCACCCGGCTGGCAGATCATGCCGCCATCGCCATCGAGAACGCTCAGCTCTACGAAGCCGTCAACCGGGCCAACCAAGCAAAAAGTGAGTTCGTCTCGATCATGACCCATGAGTTGCGTATCCCCATGACAGCCATTCAGGGCTACGCTGATATGATCAACATGGTTGGCGAGCTGACTGACCAGCAGAAGAACTACCTGACCATCATCCGCACCAACATTGAGCGGATGATGACGCTGATCAACGACCTCAGTGATATCTCGCGCATTGAGAACGGCCAGCTTGCCCTCGACGTGCAGGATGGCATTCGCCTGCAGGATGTACTGGGCACGATTCTGCCTGCACTGAAGCCCGAGATCGAGGCCCGCGAGCATACATTAGTGATCGAGCTTTCCGACGATCTGCCCCCCGTTCGCGTCGATCCCAAACGCCTTGGCCAAGTACTGACCAATCTGATCAGTAACGCCTACAAATACACCACGAATGGTGGCCGAATCACCATCCGCACACGGCGCGATGGAGACTTCGTGGTGTGCGAGGTCGAGGATACGGGGGTTGGCATGACGCCCGAAGAGTTGAATAAGTTGTTTACCAAGTTCTGGCGTGCGGAAGACTCTTATGTGCGCGAGCAGCCTGGCTCAGGTCTGGGCCTCGCCATTGCCCGCAATCTCGTCGAACTACAGGGTGGACAGATGAGTGTCACCAGCCAGAAGGGCATAGGGACGACCTTCTCTGTCCGTATGCCGGTGAGTCCATAGATATGCAGCGCTACGCGCCACAGATAGCGCGTGGCCGATCTGCGTAGTGGCGGTCTGGCTGCTGATTGCCCTTGGAGCGCGCATGGCTAAAAAATCCCGCACAAGTATCAAACGACATCGCCTGCTAATCTATCACCGGATAGGGCAGCGGAGGCGTATCCTGCCCTTGTTCATCGCTCTGGCTGGTCTGGCTTTGTATGCTCTGGGCTGGATGGGTAGCCGCAACATCTTGTCAGGGGGCAGCCGGGAGATGCTCGGCCTATTGTGGTCCAGCCGGGGCGCCCTTTTGCTCATGGTCGTGGCGAGCCTAGCCCTGTATCTGTTGATGATCGTTGTGAGTCGCACCAGCTTCGTCGAGGCTCGGCCCAAGGTGTTGCATGTCCGGGCCGGGCTGGTTCCGGTGGATATTTCCTATGGACGCATCCGCCAAATTCGGCTGGTTCAGCTTGGAGTGCAGCATCCATTGGAAACGCTTAAGGGGGCGGAACGCGCCCTGATCGAGCCACTGGTTGGGTTAACCTGCACCGCTGTTGACCTGGAGTCGGTGCCCTGGCCGTTCACGAAGCAATCGCTACGCTGGGTGTGGAATAAGTTTATGTTCACAGCCGAGGGTGCTAGCCTGTTGTTTGTTGTCCAGGACGCCATGGTGCTCAACCAGCAAATCGACTCGCACCTGGCTGCCCGGCAGGCTCGGCTGAAAGGTGGCGATCGCTACCTCGATCCCATCGAGCGGGCTGCCCAGGCGAGGCAGACCCGCTCCCGCCGTGCTTCCAACTCACCTCGTCGCTGAGAAATAACCTCCACCAGGTGGAAAGAGTACAGGGGCAGCTTGGATGGCTGCCCCTATTGCCTCACTCTGGGGTGGGAAGCGGGGTCTGTCCATAGGCTCTAAGTCACGATGTTCACCAACCGGCCAGGCACATAGATGATCTGGCGTGGTGGGTTCCCGTCTAACTGAGCCTGGACTTTCTCAGAAGCCAGGGCCTTTGCTTTGGCAGCCTCCTCAGTCACATCGGCGGGCACAGTGATCTTATCTCGTACCCTTCCGTTAACCTGCACCACCAACTCTATCATCTCCTCGGCGGCCACGGCTGGATCGGCCACTGGCCATGGTTGTTGATGGATGCTGTACTCCCCGCCGATGCGCGACCACAGCTCCTCAGCAATGTGTGGCGTGAAGGGAGCCATCATCAGCAGCAGCGCCCGAATCGCTTCATTCCATGCGGGGGTATGGGCCACCGGCGTTGCCCGGAAGTCCTGCAAGGTGTTCTTTAGCTCCATCAGCGCGGCGATGGCGGTGTTGAAGCCAAAGGTCTCCAGATCGTCCGTGACTCGAATGATCGTCTGATGGACTCGACGGCGTAGGGTGTGTATCGCAGCGTCCTCTGCTGCCTCCGCCGGGATGCCCTGCGCCTGTGGTAACGGCTCGGTGATCAACGTCCACACATCGCGCAGAAAGCGGATCACCCCGGCGATGTCCTTGCTGTTCCAGGGGCCGCCCTGGCTCCACTTGAAAGCAAACATGATGTATGCCCGCACCACGTCTGCGCCGTGCTGGGCGACCAGCTGATCGGGATCGACCACGTTGCCCCGCGACTTGCTCATCTTCTCGCCATCTTCGCCCAGGATGATGCCCTGGTTATATAACCGTGTCATCGGCTCATCGAACATCGAGGGGGGCTGGATAGCCGGGTTCATTGGCTGGACGCCTGCGAAGATTCCACAATCGCGCATGGCACGGGTGAAGAAGCGTGTGTACAGGCAATGCATCGTCGCATGCTCGATGCCACCCGTATACTGATCGACAGGCAGCCAGTAACTCGCTTCCTCCTTATCGAACGGGTAAGTATCACAGTCCGGACTCAGGTAGCGATACTGATACCACGATGAGCACATGAACGTGTCCATCGTGTCGGTCTCCCGCTCTGCAGCGCCACCACAGTCTGGGCAGGTGACGTGCCGCCAGGTCGGATGCAGCTTCAGTGGCGATTCGCCCGTCGGCATGAACTCCACATCGTCGGGCAGCAGCACCGGCAACTGATCCTCCGGCACGGGCACGGTCCCGCACGTCGGGCACAGGATCATCGGGATCGGTGCGCCCCAATACCTCTGGCGGCTGATCAGCCAGTCACGCAAGCGGTAGTTGACCGCCCGCTCGCCGATTCCCTGCGCCTCCAGCCATTCAATCACAGCCTTGATGGCTGGGTTCTTCAGACCTTTATCCTCAGTGGTGGGCGTGCCATCGAAGTGGCCCGAGTTGACCATCACACCCTGGTGAGGGTAGGCCGCCTCCATTGTCGCGCCATCCAGCGGCCCGCTGTCCGGCTGGATCACCACGCGGACTTCCAGGCCATATTTGCGTGCAAAGGCGAAGTCACGCTCATCATGTGCCGGGACGGCCATGATCGCGCCCGACCCGTAGGTCATCAGCACGTAATCAGCGATCCAGATCGGGATGCGTTCCCCATTGACCGGGTTGATCGCGTACGCGCCAGTGAACACGCCGGTCTTCTCCCGTTCGGCGGACTCCCGATCCATCTCGGCAACATGGGCGGTCTGGGCGACGTAGGCTTCAACGGCGGCTCGCTGCGCAGGCGTGACGATCTCCTCTACTAGGGGGTGCTCTGGAGCCATGACCATGAAGGTCGCGCCCCACAGCGTGTCGGGCCGCGTGGTGAACACCGGCAGCGCATCACCACGCTCGGTCTTGAAGATGACGCGCGCGCCCTCGCTGCGCCCGATCCAGTTGGTCTGCATTGCCACGACCCGCTCCGGCCATTCGATGCTACTGAAATCCAGAAGTTCATCGGCATAATTCGTGATGCGGAAAAACCATTGCTCCAGCTCCTTCTTGATCACCGGCGTACCGCATCGCTCGCAGAGGCGAGCCTCACCGACCACCTGCTCGCGGGCTAGAGTGGTGTTGCAATGGGGGCAGAAGTCCACCGCCGCCAGCTTCTTGTAGGCCAGCCCTTGTTTGAAGAACCGGATGAAGAACCACTGCGTCCACTTGTAGTACTGTGGGTCGCTGCTGATCGCCTCGCGCTTCCAGTCGAACATTGCGCCCATGCTACGTAACTGGCGGCGCATGTTCTCAATGTTGCGGTACGTCCACTCCTTGGGATGGATTTTGCGCTGAATGGCTGCGTTTTCGGCAGGTAGGCCGAAGGCATCGAAACCCATCGGGAACAGGACGTTATAACCGCGCATCCGCATGAAGCGGGCGCGTGCGTCCGAGGGAGCCATCGCGTACCAGTGCCCGATGTGCAGGTCACCGGAGGGATACGGCAGCATGGTCAGCGCATAGTGCTTGGGCCGGCGTGGCTCGATCTTCGAGCGGTAGAGCTGATCCTCTTCCCACCGCTTCTGCCAGCGCGCTTCGATTTCCTCGGCGTTGTATGTCTCTTTCATTGCTCTACCTCTCTGCCTCATTGCTCATTCTTCGGTCGTCGAATTCTCGGCCCTCCGCCAAGGTCGCCCTCCAGGAGGCGTGCGAGAAGGCAATACATACTCCGGGTTGGTGTTTGGTTAATCATCTCACGAGCCTCCTTTTAGCCATCCTTCGCTGCCGATAGTCATTTCGGAAGTGGGGAACGGTCGATTACGATGCTGTCCGCAGTGAGCTGGGCGCAATGTCCCTGATCCGCCACAAGCCCAGCCGCTCCAGCAACGGGTGTGTCAGGTTGCTTGATCGGAGAGCGCTCACCAGGCCGGGGCTGGTTGGCTCGGCGTAGTAGCTCTTCAGCCCTTCGCCCAGCATCATGAAGCTGAACACGGCCAGGAAAAACGTTGTCCCTACGATCACTGGCAGCGTGGGAGTGTAAATGAAGTTTTGCCACCCGCCAGCCAACATCTGTCCAAGCTCCGGAGCGCCGGCGATCCGCTCGGGGATGAAAGCGGGCGTCTTGCCGTCAGGGATGAGCATGATCGCCCCGCCTCCCATAAAGAAACCCAGGAAGCCTAACTCGGCCATTTGCAGCAGTACCGTGCTCATCTCGAAACTCAAAGTGATCAGCAGCAGGCTCCGCACCTGCGGCACTATATGTGTCCATAGGATGCGGGCATCGCTTGCGCCGAGGGCGCGCGCAGCCTCGATGTACGTCTCGCCGCGAACCTGCTTGACCCTATTAGCGACAACGCGGGCAGTCTGCCCCCAACCGACCACACTCAGGGCGACGATAAACACCCCGGCCTGGAATTGGGGCCCGAACAAGTAGATCACCATGATGGCGATTACCAGCACAGGAATGCCGAGGGCAATCTTGGTCGCACTGCCGATCACATCACCCACCAGCCCTCCATACCATCCATCCAGGAGTCCCATGATTGTCCCGACAACCAGCCGCGTCCCAGCGATAAGGATAACTAGAACCAGAGTGGGGCGTACGCCGACCAGCAGACGGCTGAGAATGTCCCGCCCCTCGATATCGCTGCCCAATGGGAATTCCTCCAGCTCGCCAGGCTTGAACGGCGGTGTATGGAATTCACCACTGGTGTCCTGAACGATATAATGCACCTCTAACGGGTCGAAGGGGGCCACGTATTCCCCGATTGCAGCAATCAGGATCAGCGCGGTGACCAACATCAGGCCGACAACCAGCGGAAAGTTCAGGCGGTGAGAGATCGCCAGGTGCGCGCTCTGACTGCGGCGCGGCGCGATGGATCGCCCCCGTTTCCGCGTGGAGGGTTGGATGGACAGCGACTCAGAAGGGCGTGGATATACGGATGGCGCGACGGACCCCGCGGCCGACTCGCGCACAGCCTCCTCGAAGCTCTGGCCCCACTGCATGCGGATTAGCACTTGGCGGGCCTGTGCGTCATCAGGGCGCAGGCGCACCACTTGGCGCATGCAGTAAATGGCTTCGTTGTGCTCTTCAACAATCTGGGCGAGTATCAGCCAGGCAGCGGCGTCCTGGGGATCACGCCGAAGCCGATCGGTTACAAAGCGGAAAACCACCGCACGCTGGCCAGAGTTAGCCAAAGCGACGGCTTCACGCACGTTAGGGTCATCCATAGCCTTTCCCTATCACCACAACCTGACCATAGTCATGCTGGTGCTCAGATTATGATTGAGACTGACGCCCCACAAGGCGCACCGCCAGCGAGGAGCAATCTCATATCCTTCTCAAGCGCGGGTCGATGGCCCGCTTGGCGACTTCGACGAACAGGTCCATAACGAGGTATAACACAGCGCTGACCGTCGCCAGCGTGGCGATCACCACAGGGTTCAGGACAGTGCCTGCGAAGTCATTGAGCTGGATGGATTGCAACAATGCCCTCCCCAGGCCAGGCCAGCTAAACACTTGCTCGACGATCACCAGGCTGCCCAGCAGGTAACTCAGCGAGTTTCCCAGAGCGGTGATGATCGTTGCTGCGATGTTACGGTAGGCGTGGCGTACCACGACCAACCTCCAGGGAAGGCCCTTGGCGCGCGCCATACGGACGTACTGCTTGCCCAACTCCTCAACCAGCAGTTCTGCAGTCAGCCGGGCAATCTCGGCGGTGGGGCGCACGCTCAGAGCCAGCACCGGCAGGATCAGGTGTTCATCCAGGCCATACCCACTGACCGGAAGAAAGGCCACCAGGCGCCCTTGTGCAGCCAAGGAAAAGATCACCATCAACATCAGGATACCCAAGTAGAAACCCGGCATTGAGAAACCAGCTAGCGAAACCACCAGTGCTAATGGGTTGGCCCGCCGAGTTCGCGGGTTCACTGAAAGCAATCCTAACGCCGTGCCGATGAGTGTTGAGGCCAAGAAGGCAATCCCCAACAAGATCAGGCTGTGAGCCAGCGATTCAGCGGCAAACGGCAGGATCTCCGTATCACCTGGGAGCCGTGTGGCGAAGCCCGTATCGGTCCTGCCGATATCACCCCGCGAGAGTGCGCTCACATACTCTGGATAGCCGTGAAAGACCTGGGTGATCGGCACTCTTGCATTGGAGATATAACCATAGGCCATCGGCCCTCGCAGCGCCATGAAGTTGGTCACTGTGTAGGTTATGACATTAACGGTCGCCAGCACGCCTACAAAGATGAGAGCGCGCCTAGCCAACGCGAATAGCACGTTAGTCTGCCCAGTTTGCACCTGCTCCCCCTTTCTGGCAGCCTAGGATAATACACCGATGTCGGGCCAACCCTAGCGATAGTCCTTGCGCGGCGGAGAGAAGCAATCCACCACAATGCTTGGTGCCAGGAACATCGCGTCATGTGCCACGTCACCGGGGATGGCGTAACTATCACTGGGGTCGCAGACGGTCCTGACGCCGTCGATGGTGAGTGCGACACGCCCGCTGACCACGTAGCCGACCTGCTGGTAGGGATGGCAGTGCACCGGAATCTGAACACCTGTCTCGGCGCGGAACTCGACCATCATTGCGCCAGCCGTCTCTGCCAGGGTGCGGCGCACCAATCCAGAGATCATCTCTACGGGGACTGCCTCAGCCCAACGCACGATCCGGTTCCCAGTGCTCACGAGGTTCCTCCTTAAACGGATTCAAAAGTCCCTTCTCCGCTATCAGGGACGAAGGGACTCCGTGGTACCACCCTGCTTGATGACAGGCACAACCTAGTTGTGCCCCTCACCCGCTCAAAGCGCGTAACGAGCGCGACACGTCTACCGCTACTTTATCTTCACGGCAGAGGCTCCCAGACGAGGTGGGCCACCTGTGCTCGCCATAGGGCACGCTCTGTCAGGCTTACACTCTCCCTGACTCGCTGTGGCGATGGCTTATCACTTCTGTTCGCAGCCGGTACGATATGGAAATTGGTGTAGGAATTGTAACGGCTATCGAAGGGCGTGTCAATCGGGCGCCGTGTGTGGGGAGTGTCCAAAAGAGTGGATTCGTGGCAAAATAGAGAGATGAAACAATGTCCACGCTGCCAGAGTACAGAAAAACAGAACAAAGCCGGGTTCACCCAGGCAGGGAGTCAACGTTAC
>Ga0209101_1001172_pt1 | contig 20073 bp, 18 predicted proteins | sample ConPoolayeCmetaG_FD_185481 | JGI IMG/M metagenome (GOLD analysis project Ga0209101, IMG submission 185481) | Hot spring microbial mat communities from California, USA to study Microbial Dark Matter (Phase II) - Cone Pool mat layer C metaG... ...
ACTATCCAGCGCCTCAGGCCGATCGTCAGTAAGTACCTCTAACCGACGCCAGATGGCTTTGTGATATCAGCGGTAGCTGTGCCTGGAAGTCTGGAATATGATCGACGCCTCTCCCCTAGATCGTATCGCGCAGCGTGAACGCCTGTTGCTGATCATCGCCGGGGCATTTGTCAGCCTCAACCGGATCGGGTTGACGCTGGCACGTCAGGAGAACTGGCTGAGCCTGTGGCCGCTGGTGATCTGGATCGGATGCGCCAGTGCGATGCACCTTGCATTGAACCGGTTGCTCCCACGACGGGATCCGCTTATCGCACCGGTGGTGATGTTACTGGCCGGCTGGGGGTTGACGTTGGTGGCCCGGCTGGCCCCTGTGTTCGCTGCGCGACAGGCCATCTGGCTGGCCATCGCAACAGCAGGCGGATTGACCATGTGCCTGCTCCGACCTGGCCTGCGAGTTTTGCAACGCTACCGCTACACCTGGCTGTTCGTCGGGCTGTTGCTGCTAGCAGCCACCCTGCTGGTCGGTGTCAATCCTTCTGGCGACCCATTCGCCCCCCGACTGTGGTTAGGCTTCGCCGGGGTGTTTTTCCAACCGTCCGAAGCCCTGAAAATCGTGTTGATCGTCTTTCTGGCGAGCTACCTTGCGGAGAAACGCGATCTGATCGTCACAGCACAGTCCCAACTGGGTCGGTGGCTGCTCCCGCCGCTGCCCTATCTGGCTCCGATGGTGCTGATGTGGGGCTTCTGCATGGTTCTTCTGATCTGGCAGCGAGATTTGGGAGGAGCTTCTCTTTTCTTCCTGGTATTCCTGGCCATGCTGTACGCATCGACTGGCAAAGGGAGCTATCTGGTCACCGGGCTGGTCCTCCTGGGCGCTGCTGGCGTTATCGGCTACCAGTTATTTGGCGTAGTGCGGCTGCGCGTGGATACCTGGTGGAATCCCTGGCCTGAGGCCAACAGCCGCGCCTTCCAGATCGTGCAGTCGCTGCTGGCGGTCGCTGCCGGTGGCCTGATCGGCCAGGGAGTCGGGCTGGGCGCTCCGACTTACGTCCCGGTCGTTCACTCGGATTTTGCGTTCGCGGCCATCGCCGAGGAATGGGGGGCGATCGGGGCATTGGGGGCAGTGCTCTGTCAGGCAATCCTGGTGCTTCGGGCCATGCGGATTGCTGTTCAGAACGAACAGCGCCCCTTCCGGTCGTTATTGGCGGCGGGGATCGGGATTCTGCTAGGCACACAGTCTCTGTTAATCACAGCGGGTGTGCTCAAAGTGATCCCCCTGACTGGGGTCACACTGCCCTTTGTCAGTTATGGTGGTAGCTCGTTGCTGTCGAGCTTCGTTTTGGTTGGGCTGCTGCTGCGAATCTCCGATCCCGAGAGTCAACCCCACTTCCGCTGGCTGAAGCGCGCTCCCCTCGCCGACTTTGCACCATGACAACCCCTCTAAACCGGCTGGGGCAGGCTTTGCTCCTTGCGTTTGGCGTGGTGGCCATGGCGCTGGGTTACTGGGGGCTTATCCGCCGTGACGCGCTACTGGTGCGCGAGGACAATCCGCGACGGTTCCTCGAAGAACAACGGACCCAGCGTGGCCAGATTGTGGATCGCCACGAAATCATCCTGGCTGCAACCCTCACTGACCCGGCCAGCGGTTTAACTGCGCGGCACTATCCTTATCCTGAAGCCGCACCGGTGGTCGGTTATTACAGCCTGCGGCACGGGGTCGGTGGGATCGAGGCTGCGTATGACAATGCGTTGCGCGGCCTGGCGTGGACGGCTCCGGCTGAACAAGTAACACGCCTTCTATTGCACCGCCCGCAGATCGGCGGGGACATTCAACTGACACTCGATGCACAGGTGCAGCAAGATGTCCATCGTCTGCTCCATGATCGTAGGGGAGCGATCATCCTGGTGAGCGTTCCGCAGGGTGAGGTTCTCGCTCTGGTTAGCAACCCTACGTTTGATGCAAACCGACTCGACGAACAGTGGGAGACGCTATCAGATGATCCCACTGCACCTCTGCTAAACCGGGCCACCCAGGGACTTTATCAACCCGGCACCATCCTGCAAAGTGCCGTGCTGGGAGCCGCGCTGGATGCGGGAGAAACGGCACTGCCTGCCAACTGGGAGGGCGCTCTGAGTGCTCCGATTGATGACGGCAGGCTGCCCTGTGCGGGCGCGCCGCCTGGAATTGAGAATCTCAACGACGCCTTCTTATGGTCGTGTCCGGGACCCTTTGTGTCACTGGCCAGAGCCATTGGCCAGCGACGGCTCACTGCTGCCCTGAACGGCTTCGGCTTGCTGGAAGCCCCGATCTTTGAATTGCCCACCGTGGCTGCTGATCTTGCTGGGTCGCCCTCATTTCCTGACCCCGATCTAGACGCCATCGGCCAAGGCAGCCTGACAGTCACCCCCTTGCACATGGCCCAGGTGGCCGCGGCTTTAGCCAATCACGGCGAGATTCCAGCGTTTAGGGTGGTGCAGGCCATCCGGCAGCCCGGCGGGACGTGGCAACCCGTTGCTCCATTGGGCCATCCGCGCGGGACGATCAGCCGCGCCAGTGCTGATCAGATCGCTCAGTGGATGAGGCAAGCCGTCTCTGCAGGGGCCGCGCGCGCAGCGGCTTTGCCCTTCGCACAGGTCCACGGGCACGTGGGCCTGGCGTTGGGTGGGCCACAGGGGACCCTGCACGCCTGGTTCATCGGCTTCGCTCACCGCCCGACAGGTGGCGCTATTGCGGTTGCAGTCTTATTAGAAGATCAAGCTGAGCCGAATCTGGCTGCGCAGATCGGGGGGCAGGCACTGCAAGCAGCGCTTGAAAGGGCACCATAAGGAAGAGGAATCAGAAGCTGCGCCAGCCCGGTCGCAGTCCAGAAAAGGGCGAGCACCCCGCTAAAGGATAAACTGCTCCGCTTCAGCCCGCAGCACATCGAGGCGCTGGGCGGCTGACTCGTTACCCCCGGCCCGTAGCTGCTCGGCAATCTGGGCCATCACCTCGATGAAGTCCGGCGTGATCTCGGAATGGCGGCTACGCAACAGCGCAAGCGACTCGGCCTCCGATTCCAACGACAACAGGTCATTGATGAGCCGGATTTCCGGAGGGGCAGAGGTCTGGATCAGGCGAAGCACCTCGTCCCGAATCTGCCGTAGCCGGTCGGAGACCGGCGTGTTGCCCGACTTGCGCGCCTCTTCTAGATTCACCTGAAGGACCTGAAGGAAAGTGTCATCGATGCGATCCAGGTTCGACATGATAGCGCTGGAAACATCGGGGGCCGCCATCAACATACGGAGCGTATCGGCTGCACGCTGAATAACAGCGCGAGCCTGTTGCTCATACTCAGCGTTGATCTCCAGCAGACGGTCGCGCAGCGCCCCCAGTGCTGCTTTTTCATCCTCGGTTCGCGCAGCATCAATCCGCGCAGTGATGAGCTGGAAGGTGGTGTAATCCAGTAGAGCACGCCCCAATGCGGCCAGGGCATCGACCTTCGGTGGATTATCGATAGCTTGAACCAGCAGCTCAATGAACGTTTCGCGGGTCACGTTCTGGCCGAGGGACTGAAGCTCCTGGCTGGCTTCAAGGAGGGCTTCCTGCTGAGCTTTGAGCGCCTGGCCGGTCTCCGTATTATCCATCAGGTATTGTCGTATGTTGAGCAATCGCAACGCGCGCCGCTGGTCGCCTGCCTGCGTAGCCGCCTGCGCCGTTGCGGTCAGCAGTTCGAGAAAACCCAGGTCGAACAGATCCCAGTTTTCCTCAAGTAGCTGATCACGTTGCTCCGGCTTGGCATCGGCAAGCTCATTGACCAACTCCACCTTGCGCCGCTCAGCCTGGAGCATCTCCTGGGTCACACCATCTGCCTCTAGCACCTGCTCGATCAACCCCTGAAGCGTCAAGGCAGTCTGAGGCTGCAGTAGATACCCCTTGGGAGCATCCTCCGGCAAGCTGCGAATAACGGCGTTGGTCAGATCCCCAACCAACCGCTCTCGATCGGTTTGCTGGAGATTCAGCTCCATCGGGACGTACACAATCGCCAGCTTCTTGGTCGGGTCATGGTATAGCAAGGGTGTGCCCACCGCGCCGCGGTAACCACAGTGTGGGCAGGTAACGAGGTTAATGCGCCCGCCCAGCAGGCGCTCCTTGACGGTAGGGTCAATTCTCACATCCAGGATGCGCTCCAAGATGGCGCCAAAAGGCTGCCCACAGACCGGGCACGTGATGGAGGTGGACATTGGTCTACCCATACAGCATCCTTTCAGACATGTTCCCGGTGGCCAGTCGGGGATTCGGGGAAGCTCGGCGATCTCGCCGGACAAGACAATTATACGATTGTAACATGCCCCTCACGCTTGCGATAGAGGTAGGGTGAATGAAAAAGTCGTGCCCCGACCCGGTTCGCTCTCCACCCAGATGCGCCCTCCATGAGCCTCGATGATCGAGCGAACGATGTACAGGCCCAGTCCAGCTCCCTGCGTCGCCCGCGAGAGAGCATTATCGACCCGATAGAATCGGTCAAAGATCAGCTCCTGCTGGTCACGGGGAATGCCGATCCCCTGGTCAGTCACGGAAATTTGCACAGCGTCCGCCAGCACCTGGCCGCTGATCTGGATCGGGCCGCCATTGGGAGAGTATTTGATCGCATTGCCAATCAAGTTCGCTAACACCTGCTCCAGACGCTGTTCATCTCCCTGAATGACGGGAAAGTCTTCCGGGAAAGAAACCCCAATTGAATGGATGGAGGTCTGGGTGGCGAACTTGTTCGCCAGAGACCTGGCTAATGCATCCAGCGCCACCTCACCGGAGTGCAATGTGAATGTGCCGAACTGAAGCCGGGTGACATCGAGCAGATTGTCGATCAGGACGGCCAGCCGATCAGCTTCCTCTTCGATAATCGCCAGCCCTTCACGCACCACTTCCGGCTTCCACTCCACATCCGGGCGATTCAGCGTTCCGGCGTAACCCTTGATCAGGGACACCGGTGTTTTCAGCTCATGCGACACAACGGACACAAACGTCGTTTTAGCCTGCTCGGCCTCCCGGAACTTGGTGATGTCACGCACATTAGCAATGATCGTGATCAGCCGCCCACTCTCGTCAAACAGGGGGGCATAAGTGATACCCACGCTCAGAGTCGAACCCTCCTGATGACGCAGGTCCCCTTCCACATACAGCACATTCTGCTCATTCAGCGGCCAACCGTTAGCGGTGGCTTCATGGAGATCCGGTCCTGGCTCGCGGCGCGCCCACCGGATCACCTGGTCATGGGACACGCCTTTCGCTCCCTCGACAGGCCACCCCGTCATGCGAGACAATGCTAGGTTGATGCTGTCAATGATGTGATCGGGTCTGAGGATCATTATGCCATCGGCGCTATGGCGCAGGATCGCGTCAAGGCGCTGCTTCTCCATCGTCACCTGCTCGAAGAGACGCGCATTATGAACCGCAATCGCTGCCTGGTCCGCAAAGCTCTGGAGCAGTTGCACGTCGTTGCGGGTGAAGCTGCCCCCATAGGCGCGAAAAACGTAGATCACCCCCACCAGCTCTGACCCAATTGCCATTGGCAGGGCAATGACTTGATGCAAACCCATCCCGGCTGCCTGGGCGACGAGCTTCATCTTGCGATTCAGTTCGGGGATCACGAAGCTGTCGGGGTCACCACGCGGGATATCGGTCAAGAGGGGAGCGAACAGATGCAACAACGCAGGCTGGATCCCGTAGCTAGCGCGGACGGTAAATGTCTCGCCCTCTGTTAAGGCAATCAGGCCCGCCTGCCCGCCAAGCATCTCTGTCGCCGAGCGCAGGATGCGGCCCAGCACCTCGCGCTGGCTGAGCTGAGAAGTCAATGCGCGGGAGATATCCAGTAGGTACTCGCGCTGGCGGAGCAGATGTTCGATCATGCTCTGATTCTACCTGATAACAGAAAGGCCGCGCGGTCGGCGCGGCTTTTCTTATGATCATCTTACATACTGGCCGGGGCGTCTACTCCTGCCGGACCAGCGTCATGGTCCGGTCGAGTCCCTGTAACGCCTCATCACACTCGGCCCGGGTCACCGAGAGAGGCGGCATCAGACGCAGTGCACTATCGCCGCAGCCCAGCAGCAGCAGCCCATGCTCAAAGGCGACATCGACGATCCGGTCGCGCGTGGTCTTATCTGGTTGACGTGTCTGGGGGTCTTTGACGATCTCCATCCCGATCATCAACCCTTTGCCGCGCAGATCGCCTATCATCGGATGGCGGGGCTGAAGCTCAGCCAGACCGTCCAGCAGGTAACGACCCATCTCAGCAGCATTCTGCAGGTACTCTCGCTCGATCAGGCGGATGGTCGCCAGAGCCGCAGCACACGAAACCGGGTTGCCGCCAAAGGTGCTGCCATGTGACCCTGGCTCCCAGGTCATCAGACTTTTGCGGGCGATCATGGCGCCAAGCGGCATTCCGCTGGCCAACCCCTTGGCGGTAAGCACGATATCCGGCTCGACGCCAAAGTGCTGGATGGCCCACCACTTGCCGGTACGTCCCATCCCGCTCTGGATCTCATCCACAATCAACAGGATGTTATGGCGGTCGCACAGGTCGCGCAGCGCTGGGAAAAAGCCCGGGGTCGGCACCACATAGCCTCCCTCTCCCAGGATCGGCTCGATCACGATCCCGGCCACCTCGTCGGCGGGCACAAAACCATGAAAGACCGTGTCTTCGATATAGTGGACAACCGCTTTGCCATAATCATCCCAGCCCTCCGCGTGCAGGGTGGGCCGATAAGGATTGGGATACGGCACGTGAGTGACTCCGGGCATCAGTGGGAAGAAGCCCTCCTTTTGCCGATACTTGCTGGCTGTCAGTGAGAGCGCGCCAATAGTCCGCCCGTGAAATGCACCTTGGAAGGCGATAAACTGCTTACGACCGGTTGCATAGCGAGCCAGCTTGATGGCGGCCTCCACTGCTTCCGCCCCAGAGTTGGTGAAAAAGATCTGGGCAGCCTCGTCAAATGGCGCGATCTCGTCGAGTTTTTCTGCTAGCTCAACAGCGACTTCATAGTGGAAGTCTGCCAGGCAAATATGCAGGAACTTTTCTGCCTGATCCTTGATGGCCTGCACGACCTCGGGGTGAGCATGTCCGGTCGAGGTCACAGCGATGCCGGTCATGAAGTCCAGATACCGGTTTCCGTCCACATCCCAGACTTCGGCCCCTTTGCCATGATCGATCACCAGTCCGTACGAACGTGGCAAAGAAGGTGAGAGCACACGCCGGTCGCGCTCAATGATCGACCTGGCGCGCGGGCCTGGGATATTCAGACGGCGTTCAGCGAGATGAGGGAGTTTAACAGCAGTCATCGGGGCATCGTATCTCCTGGTGCGAGCGTGGCCTCGTTGCGCCGGCGACGGCGCGCCGCGAAGCGCCACGCATGGTGAATATCCTCTAGGCTGATCACGCCCTGGAAAACACCTTCGTCTATTACCGGCAGGGCGGATAGCTGGAAACTATGCATTTCCTGTAGCGCGACCCATAGCGTATCACGGGATCGCAGGCTGGGGAACTGGGTGCGCATGGCGTGGGCGACCGTCAAGAAGGGGCCCCGATCACGCAACCGACGGACGTCTTGATACGTCAGCAAACCGATCACCCGCCCCTCGATCACAACCGGCAGCGCCCTCTCGCCGCGGAACAACTTGGCGAGCAGCCGAGGCGTGAGCTGATCCCAGGGGGCCAGCGTCTCCGCTCCGCGCTCGGCAACCTCTCCCACCTCCACACGCACCAGCGCGCGCTGCCTGCGGACGTAGGTTTCCTCGTGCCGTGCGCCAAAGAAGACCATCAAGCCAACCAGCACCAACAGCGGGTTAGGGGGAATGGAGGCAGATGGCCAGCCAATCAAGCCCAGCACACCCATTCCCAGAGCAAGGATGCGCCCCAGCCAGGCGGCCAGACGGGTTGCCAGTTCGTAATCTACGATCAGCGCCAAGCCAGATCGCAGAACGCGCCCTCCATCCATTGGAAAAGCGGGGATCATGTTGAACAGGAACAACGTCAGATTCGCGCCTACCAAGTAATACGTCAACCCAGCCGCGCTGGGCGGCGCAGCGAACAACCTCAGTGCTTCACCCACCCAGCTTGACAGGGTAAATGGCTGGATCAAGTAGGAGGCGAAGCCAAGCCCCAGCGCCAGCGCCAGGTTGACCAGCGGCCCGGCCAGGGCGATCAGTAACTCATGGCTAGGGAAGGCAGGTGGGGAATCAAGTTGTGCAAGGCCGCCAATGGGCAATAACGTAATCCGGCGCGCGACGATCCCAAAGGCGCGCGCCTGCAATCCATGCCCCAGTTCGTGAAGCAGAATGCATATGAATAACAGCAGAACAAGCAGGATGCCATACCCCGCGCCGACCAGAGAGCCGTATTGAAACCAGCCCTGCCAGGCCCCCCACAGAATCACAAATGCGAAGGTCAGATGGACATCAACGGCAATCCCACCGATCTTGCCAACTCGTATGGTTCCTACCTGCCACACACGGTACCGTCCCTGTGCGCCATGGGCGCAAGAGAGAGCAACACTTCACCCATTACGGCGAATATACCTGCTCACGCTTAGTTCCGGGCGGCCCAGGAGATCGCGCCCTTTCCACTTGATCTCGCCCCCGGTGGCGACCCGAACCATCCCTTCGAGTAGGATCGCCGCCACTATTATGCCAGCAAGGGGATAGGTTATGCTAGACCAGGGCGGCGCACGAAAGGCAACCATCCGCACAGCACTGTAATAGGCCAACTGGAAGGCGACTACGCTGCCCAATATCAGGGTCGCTACCGAATCTCGGACCAGAACTGCCCATATCAGCAGCAATGCTGGCAGCGTGTTGATTAGCAAGACAGCCAACAGCCCAATAGCTGAGGACAACCATCCTCCGCTGATCTCGACCGCCGCCTTGAGGGCCCCAGCGCGGATTTCCCGCAGGTTCTGGTAGAGACGCACACGCATCACGTCCATGCCTTCTACCATAAACAGCCGGTATCCCGCCCGCTTGACGTTCTCCGCCAGCGAGAAGTCGTCCATCATCCGCTGGCGGACGCCAGCATGGCCATCCACCGCATCATACACAGCCCGACGAATGAGGATAAACTGGCCATTGGCCACGGCTAGATCGTCTTTGGGGTCGTTGACCCGGTCAGGCGGATAGAGGGCCAGCAATGGCCCCAGGCCCGCTGGGAGAACAATCCGCTCCCACAGGCCGCGCATCTCATACCAAGGCTGGAGAGTCAGCATGTCGATGCCATGCGCCAGCGCAAAAGCAACGGTGCGGCTGATCAACTCTGGCTCCGCATAGGTGTCGGCATCCATGAAGCACAGCCAACTGCCATTGGAAGCCAGGGCACCGGAATGGCAGGCCCACTGCTTACCGTTCCAGCCCTCCGGCTTGCCCTGCGTGTGAACGATCTTGATCCGGGGGTCGCGCTTGGCCCAGGAGGCAAGTATGTCCGGCGTGGCGTCGTGCGAGTCATCGTCCACAAATACCATCTCCAGCTCAGGGTAGTGCTGCTGAACCAAGCCCTGAACACAGCGCCCGATATTTCTTTCTTCGTTGCGGGCAGGAACCACGGTTGAGACGAGAGGAGGATTCTCTGGAAGGGGGAGAGCCTTCAACGTGCCCTTAAATCGCACGGCGAGAGCAATTCCCCATGTCAAGGCTCCGATGATGATGATGGCAAAGCCGATCAGCAGCCCAATCACCATGGCTGATAACACCCCCCACACTATCCGACAGGGCCGGCCCCAAAGTCACCACCCGGTTGATCGGCGGCTGCGTGCTCCGCTTCGGTGCGTTCGACGCGCACATTCTTAAGAGCGCTGAGCAAGGTCAGGATCACGCCAGTGATCGCACTCCAGGGACGCCCAGGCTCCCAGAACATGCCGAGCATCAGGATTGCCAGAGCAAGGTATCCCAGTGGATCGCTGCCAGGGATGGGCGCCAGCGCTAGCAACAGCGACACCCACGCCAGCACCCCCGCCGTGGCGAATGGTTGCCAACCGGGTTCGCGCTGAAGCAACACGAAAGCCAATGCAATACCCCCCACCAGGGTTGCGACCACCACCCTATGAATCAACACACCATCGGGATTCAGCTTCTGCATGCCCCACCGCCTATCGCGCCGCTCCGTAAAGGAAGACCCCGATAGCGGAAATCACAAAGCCCACCAGCATCCCCGCCGCCTGGAGCCACCCAAAAAACGGGCCATCCCCCCTTACATGAGAGCCAAACCCCATCAGGTCGGCCATCATGGCAGCAGCGGAGAAAACCAGCCCGGTCATACCCAGTCGCACGGCGATATCTCGCATCAGCGTCCGAGGCCTGCCACGATGAACCAGCGCATAGACCACCACATACGCCCCTATCACCAGAAGAAGCAGCCCCACCTGCATGGTGACGATCTGGATTAGCCCGATCCCCGGTGTATTGTCAGCATCAATCGCGGAGGGAAACAGCCCCAGAAACAGGATAACCCCGCCCGAGATCGCCCCTAGTAACCCAAACTGCGCCAGGCGACTCATCGCTGCCCTCGCTTGCGGCTGAATTCAGCCGGTCGATTCTCCCTGATTTTAACACGTTCGTCCAATAGCGATGCATCATTCCGGTAGGGAGCTTTGCAATATACGCAGCCAGTTCCCACCTAGAATCCCGGCAATCTCCTCATGACTGAATCCGCGCTCACTAAGCGGCACGGCGATTTGGGACAGATCCGCTACGCTATCGATACCAACTGGGACGTGCTCCAGCCCAACCCCACCGTCGAAGTCACTGCCAATGCCAACATGCTGTGCGCTGCCTGTGACCTGACAAACGTGATCGATGGCGTCAGCGACCTGGACAAGGGTCACTTCCTCCCGTCGGTCACCTTTCCTCCAGCCCGGCTTGAGAAAAGCGTTATACGGCACAATCCCGATCACTCCGCCGCGCTGGGCCAGCAGCGCAATCATATCGTCCGAGACCCCTCGGCTGGTGGGAAGAAACCGTCGCGGGTTGGCATGGCTGACGATCACCGCTCCCTCGTAGCGTTCGAGGGCCTGATAGTATGCTTCTTCAGCTACGTGACTCAGATCGAGGACCATGCCGAAATCGGCCATGATCTCCAAAAGGCGCACCCCCGCTGGAGTAAGCGGGCCTGGCTCATGAGTGCCACCCGCGTAAGAAGTGGCCTCCCATGCCAGGCCCACGATTCGTACTCCACCCTCAAACCATTCTTCAACTTCCTGTGGCTCCCGAATGGGATCCGCCCCCTCCATGAGAGGCACAAGCCCCACGCGCCCTGGCTTTGCTTCCTCGTTCCGCCAACTGGCGAGCACGGCTGCCAGATCATCCTTCCCACCAATCAGCGCGAACGGAGCGCGTTCATCCTCAGCTAGACGACGATAGACATCGAGCTGAGCCTTAGCCCGCTGATAAGCTCCATAAGCATCCTGATAGCACTGAGTGTCCCACTCGCCTAACCTCTTTCTGGCAGGCGAGGCAAATAGGGTGGCGAAAATGACAGCGACCTGGCCCTTCTGCCAGTCGGCTAAACCCAGCAGGGCATTGCCATTGTAGGAAGGGATCGGCGTACCAGCCTCAGCCACGCGGATTTCGGCAGCGGCTTTCAAATAGTCCCGCCCAAAGGTCAGAATATTCCAGGCGATGTCTTCGTGGGCGTCTACAACAAGCATGGGCCGACCCAGTGTTATTCATGAAGGAGGTATTCAGCAATCAGCCGGGCCGTTGCCACCAGGCCATCTAGGTGAGTGCGTTCGTAGTGGTGCGATGAGTCCACGCCGGGGCCTATCAACCCTACAATCACATCACCGCCTGCTCGCCAATATGCCTCACCGTCGGAGCCGTAGTAGGGATAAATGTCCAGCTTGTAAGGGATCCCAGCAGCCTCGGCTAGTGCCACCATACGGCGATTCATCTCAATATGATAGGGGCCACCTGAATCCTTGACGCAAATTCCCACGCAAAACTCATCGGAATTCTGAGCGCCACCCGCCGCAGCCATGTCAACGGTTACCAGCTCTGCCAGATCAAAGGGCCATCCGCTGGCTGCCCCGTGACCAACCTCCTCATAATTGCTGATGTGAATAACGGTTGTCTGCGCTGGGCGCAGGCCCGCTTCCGCCAGAGCGCTCAGCGCGGCGTAGATACAGGCAACACCAGCCTTATCGTCCAGATGTCGTGAGCGGATAAACCCAGCCTCACTGACTTCCACCCGGGGGTCGAACGCAACGAAATCGCCCACGTTGATCCCGAGCTGCTGTACGGCCTCCACTGACGAGACTTGAGCATCGATGCGCACTTCATACTCGTCTTCTTCCCGTTTGAAGGTACGCGCATCCTGGCCATAGATATGGACGGATGCCTTGGTTGGGAGAATGGAACCCCGCATCTTGTGTCCGGATCGGGTGAAGATCGTGACTCCTTCACCCTCTACCGATCCCCAAGCCCAGCCTCCGATCTGGCTGAGCCTGAGGCGACCATTGCTCTTGATGCTGGCCACCATGGCTCCCAGCGTATCAACATGAGCAGTCAGGCCCCGCGGGTGGCTCTGACTATTTCCCTTCCATATACCGATCAAGGCCCCTTTTTTACTCTGTGAGAGGGTGATCGGCAGGGGCGCAAACGCGGTTTGGCAATAGTCCATTGCCAGCTCGTGAAAGCCCGTTGGGCTGGGTATGTTCAGCAGCCCCACCAGGAAATCCACCAACGTCCTTGTATTGATGGTGTAGAGAGACATGGTTGATCTCACTGTGCCCAAAGCATCCCAATGTGCATTCCAGTCTAACATGCGGACTTGAAAAGGGGAAGGCAGGGAGAAAGCAAACGCCCCACATGACATGTGGGGCGCACGAGTAGTGAGGATGCTTCATGGCAGAGGTTGGTTATTCCGGTTTTTCTTCGTCCTTGCCTTCCGACATACCGCGACGAAATTCACTGATGGCCGAACCTAATTCCCTGCCAACTCGTGAGACTCGGCCCACACCGAACAGCAACAAGATAATCGCCAGGATAATCAGCAGCTCAACGGGGCCAATGCTCCGCAACATGGTCATGATCCCCCCTATCTCCATCTATCGCAACGAAGGGTGATTATAGCATCCTCGGAGGTTGCCCACAAACCCGCGCTTGCTGTTATCGACACTTATAGACACGATTCTCAGAATATAGATCGCCGTCATCATAGGTAGTGGCCGAACTGTTGAAAACCCTACTGTTGAGGGGAAAAAGGATGTTGAAAGTTTGTTGAAAGTTTGTTGAAATATGTTGATAATCGGTTGAGGAATCGCTAGGACCTGGCCATTCCCCGGATGTAGGGACTGTTTTCTCGACACACTTTCAACATACTTTCAACAAGTTTTCAACAACCAAGCGCAGAGAACGCATGTTCTCGTTCCGAATCTCAATGCAGGGGCTTAGCCCAAGCCAAAGTTCCCCAAAATGGGGTCAATTGCCATATACTACGGGGAGCAAAAAAGCAACGGGCTGTACGGGCCGTTGCCAGAGGTGGCGATGACTGGATTCGAACCAGTAACCAACGGCTTATGAGTCCGCTGCTCTACCATTGAGCTACATCGCCATTCAATCCCCATTATAGCAATGAGGAAATACCGGGGCAAGATCGTCCAGCCGCCCGCGTTTTATGCCCCAGGCTTTGTCAAAGCTGCGAGGTCGCGCTACAATATTGTCGGGTTACCTCGGTCACTTCGGTGAGGAGCCTTTCCGTTCTGTTGCGCCTATCCTCAGGCGACAGCAGGGCAATCCCAGGGAAAGGAGGTCGTTTGGCTTGCGTACCTACGAACTGGCAGTCGTCATGCGGGGCGACCTGAGCGACGAAGATCGGGCCAGCCAGATGGACACGATCCAAGGCTGGATCGCGTCCAGCGGCGGTGCGGTGGTGAAGGTGGATCACTGGGGCCGCCGGCGCCTGGCCTACCCGATTCAGAACCAGCGTGATGGCTATTACGCCATCCTCACGGCGGAGCTTCCTGCAACGGCGCCCACCGAACTAGAACGCAACCTGCGTATTGCAGAGAATGTTCTGCGTTTCCTGATCACACGCATCGATGAATAACACCAAGCCCACTGATTGACGAATTAGTGTCATGGAATGGTCTCAATCGTCCATGAGACCAGGGTAAGCGAGGGAACAACTATGAGCAGAGGGCTTAACAAGGTGATGGTTATTGGCCACCTGGGACGCGATCCGGAGATGCGATACACCCCTAGTGGCCGCCCAGTAACCTCCTTCAGCGTGGTCACAACTCGAACATGGACCTCCGCTGAGGGAGAACGTCACGAAGAGTCTGAGTGGTTTAACGTGGTCGCCTGGGGTAATTTGGCAGAAATCTGCAATCAGTATCTCAGCAAAGGGCAGCAGGTCTACATCGAAGGTCGGTTACAGACCCGTGGTTGGGAAGACGAGGAAGGCAAAAAGCACTACCGGACGGAGCTGGTCGCCAGTGAGATGATTGTCCTGGGGGACCGGCGCGGTCCCGCTGGCACTGGAAGTGGCGCTCTGTCTGAAGAGCCACCTACTGGCGGAGACCAATTCGCATTCTGATAACCCGGCTGGTTTTATAAGGAGCAAAATCTTGAATGATCTGAACCTCGACGAAGACAACGGCATCGAGGAGGCCGAACAGGAAGATGAACAGCCCTCAGTGGCGGAGGCTCGCCCTCGCCGACCGATACGCGCGGAAGAACGTGGCGGCGATGAAGGGGATCGCGAGGAGCGGCGGCGCGGCGCGCGAGGCCGCTACGGCAGACCAAAGGTATGTGCCTTCTGCACCGACCAAGTGAAGCACATTGACTACAAGAACCATGACATGCTACGTCGCTTTATGACCGAGCGCGGAAAGATTCGACCGCGTCGTCAGACGGGGACGTGCGCCAAGCATCAACGCGCGCTGGCCCGCGCCATCAAGCGTGCGCGCCACCTGGCTTTGGTGCCATACACGGGCGAGTCCCTGCGTGGTGGGTAACACTCCGCCTAGAGACCTGCGAAAGGGCGTAGACGCAAGGGTCTAGGCCCTTTCTTTTGCAGGCCAACAGCAGCCGGTTAAAGGAGAACACGCCCTATGGCGAAGCGTCCGCCAGTCGCCACGGCAGCCAGCAGCCTTACCCGCAAGCAACTCTCGCGCGCCAAACGAGAGGCGCGCATCACCCGCCTTGTCCTGGTAGGCACGGCTATTATTGCACTGGCTGTCATCGGTATCGTCGCTTATGGCATCATCAACGAGGAGGTGATTCTGCCCAATCGCCCTGTTGCGACCGTCAATGGGGAAACCATCACGGTGCAGGAATTTCAAGATCGTGTGAGGTTTGAGTACTACATTTACAGCATCCAGCCATTTGCCTTTCAACCCTTCGACCCGCTCAGCGTGCTGGATCAGATGGTGGATGAGATCGTCATTCGCCAGAAGGCTGAAGAGATGGGCATTGAGGTCACCGATGCAGAAGCGCTGGAAGAGACTCAGCTCCTGGTGGGTTACGACGCGGGAGAGCCAGAGCCAACCGCTACGCCATTCCCCACCCTCGAAACCTCCGACGCAACCCCAACAGCGACTTCTACCTGGGTGGTAACCCCCACGCCCAGCCCTTTCCCGACGCTCGAGCCAGGCGTGACGCCGACCCTGACCCCGCGACCTACTCAAACACCCAGCGAGTCTCCCACCCCGACGCTGACATCGACGCCGGGACCGACAGCCACTCCTCTGACCGAAGAGGCCTACAACGAGCGGTTTAGCCAGTTCATAGAGACGGGTGCGACCAGCATTGGCCTGACGCCGGAGCGGATGCGGGAAATCTGGTTCGAGCGCATTAAGAATGGGCTATACCGCGAGCGGCTCGAGGCAGCGGTAACCTACGAGATCGACCAGACCAAGACTCTGGCCCATGTGGCCCACATCCTGGTGGCGACGGAAGAGGAGGCCAACGCGCTACTGGAGCGCCTCGATGCAGGCGAGGAATTCCCGGCACTGGCCGCAGAGCTATCGCTCGATACGAGTAACAAGCTGCAAGGAGGGGACCTGGGTTGGATTGGTAAAGGCGAGATGGTGGCCCCCTTTGAGGAAGTCGCTTTTAGCCTCCCCGTTGGGGAAATCAGTGCACCGGTCCAGACCCAGTTCGGCTGGCACATCATCACCGTCTACGACCGAGTCGATGTCCCAACAACCCCTTATGACCAGCAGCTTCAGCGACAGCAACAGTTCCAGGACATGGTCAACAACTGGCGAGCCGAATCCGACATCGTGATCGACGAAGCCTACCCGAACTACCTACCAGACGATCTCGCGCTGCAATTTTAAGAACGGGCGGCGCTGCGATCCAGGTAGCGTGACTATTCCATCAGCCACGCAGATCGGTTGTCAGTGACCAACAAAGCCACATGCGGATTCTCATTTACGGCGCAGGCGCGATCGGCAGTTATCTGGGAGCCCATCTGGCCCTGGCAGGCCACCAGGTGACTCTGCTAGGGCGTGAACCGCTGGTCCAGGCAGTGGAAGCCGATGGGCTGCTGCTGTCTACTCCACAGGGCCAGCATCGGATTCGGGAGATCCGGGCGGTCAACAACATTGAGGCAGCGCTCGACGGCGACACAGTCTATGACTGGATCGCCTTTACGATGAAATCCTACGACACCGTGTCAGCCATCTTTGAGCTTCATGAGCACTTGCCGGAACCGCCGCCAATAGCGTGTTTCCAGAATGGTATCGGCAATGAAGAGTCACTACGCGATGCATTTGGCACAGACAAGGTCGTGGCCGCAGCGGTCACGACAGCCATCTCAATGCAGCAGCCGGGGACAGTGATCGAGGAGCGCCGCCGTGGGGTTGCCATAGCCTCTGACCTTCCAGCTTCTGCACGGGTTGGATCCGCTTTCCGAGGGACTGGTTTACACGTAGCCATGATCCCCAACCCGGCGGCCCTGAAATGGTCGAAGCTCCTGACCAACCTGGTTGCAAATGCCGTCTGTGCGATCTTAGATATGCCACCTGACAAGGTGCTCCGCGATCCACGGTTATTCCGCATCGAACAGGCAGCCTTACGTGAGGCGCTGGTGATCATGCGCCTGAAGGGAATTCCAGTGATCGACCTTCCGCAAGCCCCAGTGAGAGCGCTGGCTGTGGCAGCTCAGCGACTGCCCACTGTCATGCTGCACCCCCTGCTATGGCGGTGGCTCGCTGCTGGTCGTGGGGGAAAGGCTCCGTCTCTTCTGGCCGCCTTGCGAGCGGGGAAACGCAGAACGGAGGTTGCCTGGATTAACGGTGGGGTGGTGCAGGCCGCCCAATCCATTAATTTCCTCGCGCCGGTGAACCACGCGCTGGCACTGCTCGTCTCCGATATTGTCGCGGGTCGAGTGGTATGGGAGGCATATCGAGGCAAACCGGACATGCTGATCACCTCGATCCGGGCTGTGAAAGGGATGCGGATGAACGCTGGGCCGCAATAAAAAATGATCGCCTGTTAGCAATGATGCCGGCAGCCCCTACCACTAGCGCTTCACCAAGCCACAACAAGGGCAGGTTGCCCGCATTAGGGAAAACAGTCGAAAACAGGTAGAGGAGATTCTCCGGTGGGGTCGCCAGCGGTCTCAGGTGGCTAAGCTCCAGATCGTAGTTCCAGGAGAGCGCAATGTGCATAAACTGGTTGCGAACCGAGGCAAAGAACAGCCCAAACAGAACCAGGCTCCACGCCGCGCGAGACAATTGGGGGCGCACAATTAAATAGTGTTGGTCGATCCAGAACGCCAGCGGGATCAGCCACAGGCCCACAAAAGGAGTCAGATAACGACCATCATTGGTCAGCGGATTGAACGTGGTGCTCTTGGAAAAGAGCAGCAGCATGGCGATGAACAAGCTCACCAAGAGCGCGAAGCGCTCTGGGGAGTGCCGATAGAACGCCACCATGCCGAGCAGACTCAGCAGGGTCACTGGCGCGAGCAGGAAAAGCCCCTGGTTGTTTGAGCCATAGAACAGCATCGCGGGCAGGCCCACGCTCAGGGGTGTGGCGAAGTCCGCCGCAAAGCCCTCGTTCTGCGGCCAGATCGTGGTATCTGCATGGAAAGTGGAGACCTCGAAGGGGCCGCCGAAGTTGACCGCGTTGTATATGAGCAGAAAGGCCAGGGGGATCAACGCGCCAATGGCCAGAAGGGCCAGATTCAACCACCATACGCTGACGCCAGAATCCATGCCTGCTGAGGAGGGCCTCCAGCGCACGAGGAACTGCAGCACATATAAGCCCAGTAGGGCCGAGAAGATTATACTGGTGTACTCCACAAGAGGGGCGAAGCCCAGCAGGAAGCCCACAGCGAGGGCCAGAGTCCAGGGGAACTGAGAGCGACTCCGTAGGTCCAACACGAGATAGATCCCCAACCAGGTAACGAGTGCGGCAAGAGCATGGGAGTACAATACGCTGCCATATTTCCACGTGGTCGTCCCCAGCGCTAGCGCAAGGCTGGTCAGCACGGCAGCGGTTTGGGACCTGGCCAGGTGGCGGCGGAGGGTAAAGTAGAAAACAACCACAGCCGCACTAGCCGTCAGTGGAGCCACTAGCACGGCATAGAGCAGACGCGGATTATGAGGGTCATGCTTGGAGGGAACAGAGACGGGCGGTGATGGCGCAATGTTCGCCAGCGCATAAAAGGGGGCCGCCACCAGCGCTGTTCCCGGAGGGCGATCGCTGAAGCGAAGGTCACCTCGCAGCGCGTAGTCCTGATATTCCGTAAACGAGAGATAGGGGGAAATCTCAAAGCTGTGCCGATCTACAATGGCGCGTACCAGCGCGTAGTGGCTGCCATCGTTACTGGAGGTGATGCCGGAGATCGTGGCAAAGTATACGGAGGAAACCACAGCGAACAGGGCCAATGCAACGTCCCTGTCGCGAACACGAGTCTCGGTCATCTTTTGCCCCTCCGTCGATCAGCACACCTCCCATTGTAACACTGGCCCAACCACCTAGCACGACAATCGTGCTTACCCAAAGAAAGATGCTTTCTCTTTGCATGAGCCGTATGTGTCCGGTACACTGAGGCGCTCAAGAGAGTCAGCGCGCCATCCTACCATCTCCCCTTGCTTGATCAACGAGGAGCGCTCATGCCCGTTGCCAACGATGGTCGCCGCCCAGCCCTCCCCAGGTCTATGCTGGTGCTCTCCCATTTAACCTCGTTTCTGAATGCCATCGAATGGCCCCTGGCGGTTGGCGTTTCAGCCCTGATTATTCTTGTGGCGGCACCGTTCTGGAACGTCCCACTGAGCCGTGATCAGGGCGTCTACGCGACTTGCGCGGATGTCCTGCTGCGGGGCGGTGTGCCCTTCCGGGACTGCTGGGACACCAAAGGTCCGGCTATGCATGTCACCTATGCTGTTGCGCGTCTGATCTTCGGCCATCGCACCTATGGGCCTTATGCCCTCAACGCGATAGCTATTGCCGCAACGTCGCTGGTCGTGGCTGGGCTGGCCTATCGCCTGATAGGCCACCGACGATGGGCCTACATCACTGGGCTGCTGTACGGGCTGTTGGCAATTATTGTGCGGTTTGACATGAACGCCCAACCGGAGAGCTTTGCCAACTTCTTTGCCCTCCTCGGGATGCTACTGATAGTGCTTGCGAGCCGCTCGGCACGCTGGTGGATGTACCCGATAGGAGGTGCGGCGCTCGCCCTCGCCGTGGCCTATAAGTACGCTCTGATACTGCCATATGGAGCCGCAGCGCTGGCGCTGATCGCACTACTACCCCACGAACCGCCTTATCGGCCCCGCTGGGCAATACTGACACTGACGGCAGCAGGTGCAGTGGGGGTCGGGCTGCTATTTGCTATCTATCTGCTGATCATAGGTGCGTTGGACGAGGGCCTTACCCACCTGGAATTCATCTTCCTTTACTTTCCCAGAGCGCAACTCAACCCAGACGAATATGCTTTCCGTTCCAGGCCGGTTGAGCAGACTCTTCTGTATATCGCCCGCCTGCCAGCTATCTGGGGGGCGGCACTCGCCGGGATCGGGCTTGCGATCCACAGACGCCGCTGGTATGGCTGGTGGCTGGCTAGCGCACTGTTAGCCGGGATTGCTGTGGTG
>Ga0209101_1001174_pt1 | contig 20032 bp, 13 predicted proteins | sample ConPoolayeCmetaG_FD_185481 | JGI IMG/M metagenome (GOLD analysis project Ga0209101, IMG submission 185481) | Hot spring microbial mat communities from California, USA to study Microbial Dark Matter (Phase II) - Cone Pool mat layer C metaG... ...
CTCGTGTAGCATCACCACACCCGGTGTGGTGATGCTACACGAGAATGAAAAGGGCATCTATGGTGAAACGGCCATCCAGTGTGCCGACCTGCATCGCACGGTCAAGGGAAAGGCCTTTCGCGCCACCTTCGACCCGGCCAACTATGTCCAGGCCGGGATCAGACCATTTGATGAAGCCTGGCCCCTGCTCAAGCCGTATGTTGAATACTTTCACATCAAAGACGCGGTGATGGCCGATGGACATGTGGTGCCGGCAGGCGAGGGAGACGGACAACTGCGCGAACTGATGGCAGCGGCCAAAGAGATGGGCTATGACGGCTTTTTATCGCTGGAGCCACATCTTCAGGTGGCCGGGCATTCTTCCGGTTTTAGCGGGCCAGAACTTTTTGCCAGAGCCGTCAATGCGCTGCGCAAAATCCTGGACGAGTTGGGCATCCAGTACACATAGGCTTGACTGTCATCTCGATAGCATGTTCAGTTTGCCGGCCGGGACAATAGCCGTTGTGCGGTGTTGTAAACGCACATCGCAGCGCCTACCCGACCGGTAAATTGTGTATGTAGCGCGTTAAAATCTTGTCTGAAAACCGTAACCGAGGCATCTCTTACACGTCGGTGAGTGGCGTATGGATGCCGGTTATCCGGCTTTCTGGATAGGTTTTTGATCGTCATTCGTTAAACAGCAATCAACATTATTGGACGCTGGCGAATCTATCTATGGTAGTGAAGTCGAGGCTTTAGCCGGATTTGTAACTGCCTACCCAAGTCGCCCTTTTTGGGCCTTCGGCCTGCGTCGGCGCAGGCCGACGCCTGGCGCCGCATGCGCCCACAAAGGCCGCTTTCTAATCGGCGCAAGGCAGCGAGCAGCCGGGTAGGTAATTACCCGGATTTTATAAATTACCATCGAGGACAAAAGTATGGCATCTTATGTTCGTCGTCTGCTATTTGGTTCGTCGTTGCCAACCGCTGCCGAAGTTCATCAGCGGTTGAGCAAAGTTATGGCATTAGCGGTGTTTTCTTCTGATGCGCTTTCTTCGGTGGCTTATGCGACCGAAGAAATCCTGCTTGCCCTGATCGTAGCCGGGCCAACGGCGCTGTCTTATTCGCTGCCGATTTCGTTGACTATTTCTGCTGTGCTGGTCATTGTGGCCATTTCTTATTATCAAACCATCCACGGTTATCCGTCGGGCGGCGGGGCGTATATCGTTGCCTATGACAACCTGGGGGTCTGGCCAGGACTGACCGCCGCAGCAGCTTTGTTGATCGATTACGTGCTAACGGTGGCTGTCAGCATCACGGCCGGCATCGCCGCGATCACTTCGGCATTTCCATTTTTGCTCCCTTATCGAGTTCTGCTGTGTTTGCTGGCCATCTCGTTCATTATGTGGGCCAATCTGCGCGGCGTACGCGAATCGGGAATCATGTTTTCCATACCTACCTATGGATTTATCTCGATTTTTCTCGTTCTAATCGGCGTTGGGTTGGTCCGACTGGTCATGGGCCATCTCAGCCCTGTGCCGGCGACGGCCCACACCTCTGACCCAACGCAGCCGCTCACGCTGTTTCTGATTTTGCGCGCATTTGCCTCTGGCTGCGCTGCTCTCACCGGCATTGAGGCGATCAGCAACGGCATTCCGGCCTTCAAAAAGCCCGAAGCCGACAATGCCGGCAAGACGCTCATCGCCATGGCCATCCTGTTGACGACGATGTTTTTGGGAATCACGGTTTTGGCCCGCTTTCTCTATGTCGTTCCCTCAGAGGACGAAACCGTTGTCTCACAAATCGGCAAGCAAGTCTTTGGGGGTGGCCCATTCTATTTAGCTCTGCAATTCGCCACGATGCTGATTTTGGTGCTGGCCGCCAACACTTCCTTTGCCGATTTTCCCCGTTTGTCGGCTATTCTGGCCCGTGCTCGTTATTTGCCCAAGCAGTTTACCTATTTGGGAGACAGACTGGTCTTTGCCAACGGGATCATTATTTTGGCGGTCCTGGCCAGCGGGCTGATCATTGTGTTCGGTGGACAAACGCATCGTCTGATTCCGCTTTACGCGGTTGGAGTATTTTTGTCCTTTACGTTGTCACAAACCGGAATGGTGGTACATTGGTGGCGAAAAAGAGGGCCGGGCTGGGAATGGAAGTCGGTGCTCAACGGCATTGGCGCCATGGCAACGGCGATGGTGTTGGCGGTGGTGGTCATGACCAAGTTCTTGCATGGGGCCTGGATTGTGACGTTGTTAATCCCATCTTGTGTCTGGATGTTCAACATCATTCACGGCCATTACCGCGATGTGGCCCATCAGTTGTCGTTGGAAGGACTATCTTCCACCCCCTGGACGGATGTCGATCCATCCAATCGGCTCAAAATCGTCGTGCCGATCTCCGGCGTTCACCGGGGTTCGCTGGCAGCGTTGCATTTTGCACGGACAATGTCCAACGATGTGACGGCGGTAACGGTCGACGTTGAAGCAGATGCCACCGAGCGTGTGCGTACCAAGTGGCGCGTTTGGGGACAAGACATTCCGCTGGTTGTGTTACCTTCGCCTTTCCGCTCGGTGGTGGGACCGCTGTTGGAATATCTGGAGGAGGTTGATCGGCGCGATCCAGAGCGCGGTCTGGCCGTGGTGGTGTTGCCCGAATTTGTGCCGGTTTGCTGGTGGCACTATTTGCTGCACAACCAGACGGCCCTGGCACTTAAACGTGCGCTGTTGTACCAACGGGGCACAATGGGCAAAGACCGGGTGGTGATCAGTGTGCCCTATCATTTGCACAGGTAATTCAAGCCATACCGCAAGTTGGCCGGGTGGCGAATGATGCCAGATGTGATACGCCGCACCTATCCAAAGGCTGCACAGCGATGAATGGTCAAGGACGTTGGGTGATCAGTACACTTTTTTGGCTGCCCCTGTTGGGATGGGTGTTGTGGCCGCTTTTCGACGCACGCCTTGCATGGATTCCTTGGGTCGGCAGTGTTCACCTGACGGTTTTGGTGATCGGGTGGGCTTACAGCGGACGGTTTGGCTTGTTGCGTTACCGCTGGCCGGCCATCCTTTCAATCGGTACGGCGTTTAACGTCGCTCTGGCCGTCGCCGAACGCACAACGTCGATCGGTTTCTTTTTTGCCCATAGTCTGATCGGCGGCGCTTTGCTTGCGGGGCTGGTTTGTATCCTGATCGTGGTTGTGGCGGTGCGGGTGATGCGGGTGCGCAACTATGGCGCACTGGAAGACTGGCTGCTCTCGGTTGCGCCGGCCATTGAAGCGGCCATGGCAACCGGCATCGCTGCCGGCGCGTTCATTGTTACCTGGGGACATGTACTGACAGGTCTGCTGGTCGGCGCAGCGGCCGGTGCACTCGCGGCAATCTTGACACTTGGCTGGGTTTATGGGTTGATCGGCCTCACGGCATTTTGGCTTGATCGGTTATCCGGACGAACGGAAATGTCCTGGCCCGAGGTGTTTCAAATTCCAGGGGACGACGAGTAATCCCACATCTCGTAGCAAATGGACGCAAGTCTACGTCTGGTAGTGGAGTTGAGGTTTGAGCCGGATTTTAACCACCAAAAGTCGACCGGCTGAAGCCTCAACTCCCGAAAACACAAGTCCGGTAAATCAAAAGGCGCACCATCGATGAGATGGCGCGCCTTTTGATCTGCGCGTATGCCCTGGAGAGGACTCGAACCTCCACGCCTTTCGGCACAGGTCCTCAACCTGCCGCGTATGCCATTCCGCCACCAGGGCAACACAAAGACATTATACTCAACTCTGGTCGATTGTCAACTAACATGACCTGATTGACCTGATTCGTCACTTTTGCGATCGTCTTGGTCGTCAACACGTTGGGCTTGCAGGCGAGCCAGCACCGTGCGTGCATCTTGATCGAGCGGATTGGCCTGGATGGCCAGTTCGAAATAGCGCATCGCCTGGGCAAGCTCACCCCGATCGCGATAGATCAACCCCAGGTTGTAATGCACGCTATGGGCAACGGGATTGATCTCGATAGCCCGTTCAAAAGCAGCAATGGCCGCCCGTTGTCTGGCGTCATCGGCCAGGATCGGATTGCCCAGATAGGCCGCGCCCAGGTTGATCCAGATCATTTCGTTTTCCGGCTCCTGGTCGCGGGCACGTTCCAGCACCTCGATGGCCCGACCGTAGCGTTTGGTCATCACGCAAGCACCGCCCAGGTTGATTGCTGTTGGCACGTCATCGGCATCCAACGCATAGGCGCGTTCCAACACCATCACCGCCTGCTCAAATTGTCCGGCACGCATCAACTCGGCGCCACGGTTGGACAGTCGACGCATACGCTCTGAAGCGACCATCTCGTTTGGTCGGCGCGTTTTTTGCAAGGGCTTACGTTTGGTCATTGTTCTTGCACCTGACCAGCCTGAGGCCGGAGCACAAACAAAAAGGGAATGCCCACGGTCAGCACCAACAAAATCAGCCATGGCGCATTGTCGACCCAAAAAGCGGCCCATCCGCTGTGCGGCAAAAGGCTGTCGAGCCATGCATATTCTAGCCGTTCCAGTGATATACCCAACGCGCGCTGGACGCCGCCACCGCATGTCGCGCCGTCGGCATACGCCGCGAGCAGATCGCGCAGGGCCTGCCGTCCATAGACATCACGGATATAGTCGATCAAACTCGCACTTTGGGCATAGGCCAGGTTGGCCGCTTCCACCTCGACAGGAAAGCCGGCACACAGCGTTTCCAAAGAAAGCGTTTCATGTCGCCGCACGGCCTCGGCCAGGAGCAGGCCGGCCTCAGGGTTGGGCGCAAATGCATATTCAACCGAAGTTGCCAGGCCTTCTGCAAACCAGGCCGGCACCCGATCCAGGTCGTTCCGTGTGGCGGCATGGATCAAGGCGTGTGTCACTTCATGCGGCACAACGCGCGTGATCTTGGGCAATTGAACGGCCTCCGGCGCGAATGCGGTCAGAATTACGCCGGTCTCATAGATGGTCAGAGCTTCCGATCGGGCCGGCAGCGGCAAAGCCACGTTCAAGTCACCGGGGGTAGCGTACATATAAATGTCCAGCACCTGGGCCGTTTGTTCAAGGCCGATATCTTGCCGGGCGCGATTCAGCCCGGACAGCGCCGTGTTCAGAGTCACCTGGACTGTTTCGAGGTCACCTTGATACCAGTGCACACGCACGTTCTCGTGGGACAACGTTTGCCATTCAAAGCGGTTGTCTTCATAGACAAAGGTTTGTGAAGGCGTGATCAGCCGGGTTTGATTGCTGTCTTCAATTGTCCACCAGTAGGTCACCTCGACAAAAGGGCGGATGTAGTGTTGAGCAATCTCGTGGATGTAATCGACACTGATCTGTCTGGCCGGCTCAAATGTCAGGCGCTGAACGCTGGTTCCCGGCGTGTCGGCGGTACGGTAGGCCAGCACAATTGAACGGATGTCGGCCACACTGCTGACCTCAAGATGAAAACGGATATGTTGTCCAAATACAACGGTGTACCGGTTGACCTGAACCTGGATCGACGTTTCGGCCTGCGCATGCGCGCTGCCGATCCAGGCGATCAACGCCCAAACCACCACCGTGCCGAACAGCCAACGACCGGCTCGATTATATCGAAACAATTTGTTTATTCTGTGTCTGTCCATAGCTTTATTATACGTCAAGTGGACAAATTATGCACGTCGGGGTCTGAGCAGTTTGCCGATCGAGCATCCGCCGGCCGGCAGCCGGTTATCAAGGTGACATCCGTCACATCGACCAGGCCAGAGTGGTGACTGAATGCACTATCCTTCAATGCGCCGTTCTGTTATCATTAAGCCTTGAAAAAGTGTGTCAACCTCAACCATGGGGTTAGGTCACCGCCGTAGGGCGGGCCCAAAGACGTAGCCGACGCATCCCTATGTGTCGGCTTGGAGATTTTGCCTTGTTTGTTCAACCGGTATCTACAATTATATCATCAACGGCCGAGCGGCTACAAGCTCCCCAACGGCCCCTGGTTCGCCTGCGCGACGTGGTTCAGGTCTACCAAACGGCTGCCGGCCCCTTTACAGCGCTCAAAGGGATCAACCTGGAGGTGTACGCAGGTGAATTTCTGGGCATTGTCGGCCGATCGGGGGCAGGCAAAAGCACACTGGTCAACATCATCACCGGCGTTGACCGTCCGGCGGCCGGCGAAGTATGGGTAGACGACGTAGCCATCCATACACTGAGCGAAAACCGGCTGGCTGCCTGGCGTGGGCGCTATGTTGGGGTGGTCTATCAATCGTTTGAACTCTTGCCCACCCTTTCTTTGCTTGACAACGTGATGCTGCCGATGGATTTGTGCGGCCTCTATCATCCCCTTCGCAGTCCCCAGCGGGCCAGACAACTGCTCACCGAAGTGGGGTTGGAAGAGCATATCCACAAACCACCGACCAAAATTTCCGGCGGACAGCAGCAGCGCGTGGCCATTGCCCGCGCCCTGGCCAATGATCCACCGCTGATCGTCGCCGATGAGCCGACCGGCAACCTCGACTCGCAAACGGCCGAAGAGATTTTCCGGCTCTTTGAGGGCTTGATCGCGCGCGGCAAAACCATCTTGATGGTCACCCACGACGAAAGCCTGATCAGGCGGTTCAGCCGGGTGTTGAACATAATAGACGGAGAAATAGGGTAATTTGCTATGAGTTCACAAACATTCATCGAAATGCGTAACATTGTCAAAACATTCAAAACGCCGGTTGGCGAGTTTACCGCCCTCAAAGGAGTCAATGCCGATTTCCGGCGCGGCGAATTCGTCAGCGTAGTGGGCAAATCGGGAAGCGGCAAGAGTACACTGGTCAATATGCTCACCGGCATCGATCATCCGACCTCCGGCGAGGTCAGGATCGGCGATACCTATGTCCACAAATTGAACGAGAGCCAGATGGCCCGCTGGCGTGGACGCAACCTGGGCATTGTATTCCAGTTTTACCAGCTGCTGCCGATGCTTTCACTGCTCGAAAATGTGATCTTGCCGATGGATTTTGCCGAATTGTACAGCCCCGCCGAACGCGAGCGGCGCGCGCTCGAATTGCTCGATCTGGTCGGCCTGGCCGATCTTGCCCACAAAATGCCGGCGCAAGTTTCCGGTGGACAACAGCAATCTGCGGCGATTGCCCGTGCATTGGCCAACGACCCGCCACTGATCGTCGCCGATGAGCCGACCGGCAACCTGGATTCCCACTCGGCCGAGCGCGTGTTTCAGATTTTTGCAATGCTGGCACGGCAGGGCAAGACGATTGTGATGGTCACCCACGACAACGCCCTGGCCGACCGAGCGCAACGCAAGCTGGTGCTTGCCGATGGCGAGGTCGTTGACGAAGCCATTGTGAACACCCTTCCCTGGCTCTCGCACCGGCAAATGCTCCGTGCAACCAAATCTGCTCAACGGCAACGTTTTGCTCCCGGCGAGACGATTATCCACCGAGGGCAACCCCACCATCATTTGTATATCATTGCCGACGGCACCGCGCAAGTCTACCTCGACGATGTCGCGCCGATTGCCGAGTTGGGACCGGGGCAATTTTTCGGTGAAATCGAGCTGCTGGAGCACAGAAATGGCGCCGTAGCCACGATCAAAGCCGCCGTGCATTCGGCCGTCGAAGTGCTGGCGCTGGAAAGTCACATCTTGGGCGAGTTGATAGACGAAGCAGCCACCATGCGCGAAATGATGATTCAGACGATGCAACAGCGGCTGGCCCAAAACGCCCAATTTTTGACCCTAAAACAGCGTACTTATGCTTAGACCACGCTGGCGCAAAGTCTTGCACGACCTGTGGGGCAACAAGGTCCGCACGGCACTCGTCGTTGCCTCGATCGCCGTTGGCGTATTGGCCATCGGGGTGATCGCCGGCACCTACGCCATGATTGCCCAGGACCTCAGCCGCAGCTATGCGGCAACCAATCCGGCCAACATTGTTCTGGTCACTTCCCCCTTTGACCCCGCTTTTGTCGACGTGATCCGCCGCATGGATGTGGTGCGCGAGGCCGAAGGCCGCCGCCATGTCGAACTACAGATCCGTCGCGGCGAAGGTGAATGGGATACCATCGTTTTGGTCGCCATCCCCGATTACGACGAATTGACCATCTTTCGGCATACCCTCAGGAAAGGAACAGCCGTGCCTGCCCGGCAACAGATCGTGTTGGAGCACAAATCACTGGCCCTGCTGGGCCTGGCAATCGGCGACGGGATCACGGTCGAATTGCCCGACGGCACACTGCGCCAATTGACCATCGTCGGCGCGGTGCAGGACCAGAGCGACGTGTACGGCAGCATTCTCGGCGATTTGCAAGGGTACATCACCGGCGATTCATTGGAATGGCTCGCCCAGCCACAAAGCCTCAACCGCCTGCTGGTGACGGTCCGCGGGTCACCCAACGACAAAGCGTTTATCCGCAACGCGGCAACCGCGATCACGGAACGGATCGAAAAAAGCGGCGGAAGCGTGTACTGGAACAGCATCGCTTCGCAAAATGAACATCCACTTGCATCGATTATCGATGCTTTACTCAATGTGCTGATCATCCTCGGCGTGTTGGTTGTCTTTTTGAGCGGCTCACTGATCGCCAACACCATGTCGGCGTTGCTCAACCAGCACGTGCGTCAGATCGGGGTGATCAAGCTGGTCGGCGCACGACGCAGCCAGGTGATCGGAATGTACATGGCCCAAATTTCGGCCTATGGCCTCATCGCGCTGACCATAGCCGTCCCGTTGGGCAGCCTCGGCGCATACCGGCTGGCCCGCTTTGTCGCCGAAATCGTCAACTTTGAATTGAGTCCCTTTCACATCGTGCCGGAAGCGATCCTGTTCCAGACGATCATGGCCCTGCTGATGCCGCCGCTGGCAGGATGGTTGCCGGTGCTCAAAGGGGCACGAATCACGGTTCAAAAAGCACTCAGCAGCACGGGCATCGATGGCCCAGGCGCGCTCAAGAGCGCGCCCACTCGCCGGTCGGAACGGCTACGCCTGCTCTCGCGTCCGTTGTTGATCTCGTTGCGCAACACCTTTCGCCGCAAAGGACGGTTGGCGCTGACCCTGTTCACGCTGACCCTCGGCGGCAGCGTGTTCATCGCCGTGTTTAACGCCCAGGTCGCGCTCAACGACAAAATGGCTCAGGTGACCCGCTATTTCGGCGCAGATGTCAACCTGGATTTTTCCCGCCCCTATCGCATTGAGCAGGTCGAACGGGAAGCACTGAGTATTGCCGGCGTCGAACGGGTAGAAGTGTGGATCACCACCGGCGCCGAAATCATTCATGCCGACGGCACGCCGCCGCATTCGATCTCGATCATTGCCCCACCGGCCGACAGCGACCTGGTTCGGCCGACGATGCAACAAGGGCGTTGGTTACGGCCCGACGACGAAAACGCTTTGGCGGTGAGCGATGCGTTTGTCGAAGAATTTCCCGACTTGAAAATCGGAGATGTTCTAAGATTAAAAGTGAATGGTAAAGAAAGCAATTGGACACTGGTCGGCATATTTCAATATACCGGTATGGGCGATCTGGTGGCCTATGCCAACTATGCGTACATGGCCCGTGAGATCAAGGCCGGGCCACGGGCGTCGGTTTTTCGCATTGTGACCCGTGAACACACGCTGGCCTATCAAGAACAGGTTGCCGTGCAGCTCGGCAATCACTTTCGCCAATTGGGCTTCAAGGTGAACAAGGCCGAGGCCGGGCTGGCCTTTAACGCCTCGATCACCCAGGTGCTGGGCATCCTCACTGCCGTGTTGCTGGTTATGGCCATCCTCATCGCCGTGGTCGGCAGCATCGGCCTGACCGGAACCATGAGCATGAACGTGCTCGAACGCACCCGTGAAATCGGCGTGATGCGCGCGGTGGGCGCACACAACCAGATCATCGGCCGGCTGGTGATGGTTGAGGGATTCATCATCGGCGCGATCAGCTATGGGTTGGGCGCGCTCCTCTCTTTTCCGATCACCTATTTGCTCTCTAACGTGATCAGCATCGCCATTTTTAATTCGCCGGCACGCTTTGCCTTTACCGCGCAAGGCTTTTTGATCTGGTTGGGCGTCGTGGTGCTGCTCTCGGGATTATCCAGCTTGCTTCCTGCACGCAACGCCACCCGGCTGACCATTCGGGAGGTGTTGGCATATGAATAATCTAGAACAGGCTGAGGCCTGTTGCAAGGAGTTCTCTGTGAAACGTTATTTGTTTTTGATTTTCTCTATTTTATCGGTGCTCGCTTTGCTGGGCTGCTCGTCTTCACCGGGCGAAGCGGTTGTTGAGGCGCAGACCTTGCCGGCAGTGAAAAAGGGCAATGCCGACAGCGTGGTCGCCGAGGGGATAGTCACACCGGCACGAACGGGTTACCTGGCTTTCAAGATCGGCGGCGATGTGGCCCAGGTATACATCCGGGAAGGCGAATATGTCGAGGCCGGCACATTGCTGGTTCGATTGGACACGCAGCGGCCGGAACTGGCCTTGCGCAGCGCCGAACAGGATTTGCTGGCCCAGCAGGCGGCCATGCAACAATTGCTGAGCGGGGCAAGCGACGCCGTGATCGCCCGTGCCGACAAGGCCAATGCCGACCAACTGGCACAGGCCGAGGTGTTGTTGGAAATCAAGCGGCTGCAATTACACAAAGCACAGGTAGAAGACCCGGCGCTGGGCGTGGCGGCTGCACGCGCGCGCCTGCGCCAGCTCGAACTGGCATTGGCACAAGCCCAGGCGCAAGACCCTGCGCCTTCGGTCAAGATGGCCGAAATAGCGATAGAACGGGCACGCATTGCCCTGACCGACACACAAGACGAGTACAACAAGGCCCTCGACCGTCCGTGGGAGGATCAAAAGGTGCGCGACGGCTGGGCCAAACGACTGGAACAGGCACAATTGGACTATCGGGCGGCACAGGCCCAATTGGAAAGCGCACAAAATGCCCAAAAGGCACATCAGCTTGGGCTGAGTGTACTGGGCGCGCAGATTGAAGAAGCGCGGGTGGGCGTGGAGAATGCCCTGGCAGCCCAGGCCGGCTACACAATCACCTTGCAGTTGCTGGACGCCGAAGTGCGCGCGGCCGAGTTGAACGTGGCGGCGCTCAAGGCAAATGACAACCCCTATCGCGATCCGCCTTCGGCGGCAGCGGTGGCGCAACTCCAGGCCTTGCTGGACAAAGCCGCCATCGGCGTAGAAACGCTCAAATTGCAGCTTCAAGATGCCGAACTGCGCGCTCCCTTTGCCGGCACGGTGGTCGAGGTGAACGTAGAGGTCGGCGACACCGTGTCGGCCGGGCAGGTTGTGGTGGTGTTGGCGACGCTGGATCGGCTGGAGATTCGCACCAAAGACCTGACCGAGCTGGCGGTGGCCCAGGTGGCTGTCGGGCAAGCGGCGCAGGTGACGGCCGATGCGTTGCCGGGCCAGGTCTTTGCCGGGCGGGTGAGCGAAATCGCGCTGCGCGGACAAGACTATCGCGGGGATGTCGTTTATCAGGTCACCGTGTTGCTCGACCGGCCGGACAAGGTCTCCGCGTTGCGTTGGGGTATGACGACGATGGTCGAGATCAAAACGTCTCGGTAGCCCGTTCACCCTTAAAGACCCTAAAGGTCTCCAAGACCTTTAGGGTCTGTTCTTGTCTGAGCCGATTGCAACGGTGACCAAGCCAAATGCCGGCAAATCAACGGTCAACAGGTTGTCGGCAAGCCTGACCCGTCCCTGGCCGATCTCTCTTTCGAGAGTGTTTACCTCGACGGCGGTGGTCATTTTTCCCAGCAATGATGACAAAGCGATGTGTGCCGTCGTGGCTATGCCATCCATCTCGACCAGGCGCATGATCAACCTGCTGCCATCCTCGCTTTGCTTGAGCGCGGCCAATTGGATGTTGGGCTGGGCGATTTCGACAAAAGCGTGGGCAACCGGCAGCGGACCGGCCTGAAAGGGACAGCTCAGGGCCACCAGGGGCAGGTTGAACGCTGCACCGGCACGGGTTGCCTCACCGGCCGTCCAGCCCTCGTCGTGCGGCAGCAGCGCATACTCGATGATGTGTTCGCCGAGGTCGGGCAGCGGATCCGGCTCGGTGCTGGCCCGCAACAGGGTCAGGCTGAGGGTGTCTTGGTCAAAGCTGTGCCCGTATTTGGACGAGTTGAGCAGCGTCACGCCGCCTTGCCCCGGCTCGCTCACATCGGCCCAACGCAGGGCGGGCACCTCTTCGCCATGCGTCAACTCGCGGCGGATTGCACCAAAAGGAATTTCATAGCGCAATTGAGGATGTTCGACGTTCAACGGGAAACACACGCGCAGGTTGGGCACGCCGTCGGCACTGCCCATTTCGCGCCAGTCGACACGCAAACGGTAATCGAGGCGTGGGCTGCCGGCCCGGAGTGAGATGTCCAGTTCAAGGGTGGTGGCTCCGAGCTTGCGCGTCCAGCGCCAGGTGTTGACATAAGGGCCGTTGTGCACACGGGTCAGCGCGCCGCCGTCGATCAGGTCCTGGCGGCTCAAAAACTGGCCGATCACCCACGCGCTCATGCCGCTGTTGCGCTCCAGCGCATACTGGAACGTGCCGATGAGGTCAAACCCTGCCCATTCGCGTCCACGGCGCTTGTCGAACAAACTGCTCAACCCACCCGAAGCGGGATCGATTTCGACGCGGATCAATTCGTTCTCCAACGTCCAATTGTCGGGCTGAATTTGTCGCCACGATCCCATCATGCCGGCCCATGGGTCTGGCACAGAAGTATCCTGCGCCGCCTCGACCGGGCGGTCTGAGATACACACAGCCCGATAGCCCAACGCGGGCACGTCGACCGGAAAGGCAACGGTGAGGTAGCGATGCCCCCAGTAATGCCCTTCGTCGAGCACCTGAACGGGGCGGGTTGCGCCATCCCCTTCGCTCACCACCAGCCGCGCTTTGTCCAATGCGGTGTCCCATAGTCTGACCTCCACCACTTCGCGGCGCGCAAAGGGCAGCGGATTCCAGATCAAAAAGGCGCGTTCGGCGGTTTGGGCCACACTAAAAGCCGATTCGCCACCTGTGCCGGTGCCTTGACCGACGCCGGCGCCGGTTGCCAGCGCGCTTTCGCTTTCATCCTTGCGTGGGTCTGTTTCGCTACGTAAAATTTCGGTGTTTACCTTGAGGCTGAGCGCGCGCAGGGCATTGGTGCGGGCCATCGCAGCGAGGGCCTGTGTTTCCTGGGTCTGGCCCATCGCGTAATGCCGCGTTTCACGGATGCCAGAGCCGGGCAGGATGTCGTGGAACTGGTTGAACAGCACCTTGATCCACGCCTGACGCAGGTTTTCATGCGGGTACGGCACGTCGGCCAGCCGATTTCCCAGCAGGGCGGCGATTTCGGCAGCATAAAGCAAGTTTTCGCCATGCCGGTTGGCCCATTTTTGCCGCGCCTGTGAGGTGTAACAGCCGGTAAAAACGAAATTTCGTTCGCCAGAAATTTCGGGCAGGTGCGTTGCCTCGGCTTCGGCGCGACGGAAAAAGTTGTGCAGGGTGGAAAATTCGAGCCTGGGGAAAATCGGCCACCCATTCATTTCGATAATCCGCTTCAGATCGCGTCGGGTAGGGCCGCCGCCGTGATCGCCAACGCCATACAGCACCGGCATAGCCTTCATTCCGGTCGCCTGGGCGTATTCGGGCAAGGCATCGGCGATTTCGGGTGCGATGGCACACATATACCATTGCACATCATTAAAGGCCAGCACGCGCGAGCCGTCGGGGCCATACCACCAGTACAGGTGAGGGCCGGCGCTGCCCCGGCAATGATAGTAATACTTGACTCCGCCGCGCGTTAGAATGGTAGGCACCGTCGCCGCGTGACCAAACGTGTCCGGCGCAAAATCCACCTGCACGGCTTCCGGCCCCAGCCCGAACCGGGCCTGCACATAGGCGCGGGTGTAGAGCAAATGACGGCAAAGGCTTTCGCCGCTGACCATGTTTTTGTCCCCTTCGACCCATTGGCTGGCGGTGATCTCCCAGCGGCCTTCTCGTACCCGTGCTCGTATTTTTTCGAACATGGGGGGATTATAACGTTCGATCAAATCGTAAACCGAAGCCTGATCCTGGCTAAAAACAAAGCCGGGAAATTCGTCCATCAGCGTCAGCATGGTTTGAAAGGTGTCGTTGGTCACAGCAACCGTTTCTGGCCACGACCACATCCAGTTCATGTCGATATGGGCGTGGCTCACGCAAAGCAAAGTATATTCTTTGGCTACGGCGCCGATCGGCGCAAGCATCTCCTCGACACGGGCGGTCAGCGTGTCTAGGTTGGCATCTGACCGGGCCAGACCATCCTCCAGCGAGCGTGCCGCGTCCAAGATCAAGGCCGGCCATTCGGCATGTTCCGGGTGGATGGCCGAGAGCCGGCCGGCGAACTTGAGTTGAGCAGTGAGCCGATCAATCGGCCTGGCCCGTTCCTGAGCCAGACGATGTATAGAGCCAAGGATAATGTTAAATTGAGACAAATGAGAGATCATAGCTTCTCCTTTAGACCTGAAAGACGGCCATCCTCGAATGGGACACAAATCACGTTTTACGTTTTACGCTTTGCGCTTCACGCCTATCCGACCACCTCAAGCCATTGTAACACATTTTGAGCGCAAGACAAAAATTCGCCTCCGGGCCCATTTCATGCTATAATCCACGGGCAAGAGAGGTAACAATGTTGACCGGTTTAACTTCACTTCTTTATGGGCTGATCAGCCTGATCGGCGTGGTGGCCGGCATTACCGTCCACGAATTTTCACACGCGCTTTCTGCCGACATACTCGGCGATCCGACGCCGCGTTACAACGGCCGCCTGACGCTCAACCCCCTGGCCCATCTAGATCCGCTGGGGGGGATGATGATCTTGATGAGTTCGCTTTCAGGGTTTGGGTTTGGCTGGGGTAAGCCGGTACCGGTCAACCCGGTCAATTTGCGTTTCGGCCCTCGCGTAGGAATGGCCCTCACTGCCTTTGCCGGCCCTTTTTCCAACCTGGTTCTGGCCACGCTGGCGGTCGCACCGATTCGCATTGCGCACACGTTGCGAGTGTCCTTGCCTTATATGCTGAGTTTGATCCTGACCATCATTGCCACCGTGAATGTGTCATTGGCCCTGTTTAACCTGCTTCCATTTGCGCCGCTGGACGGGTTCAGCGTGCTGCGTGGGGTGTTCAGCCTCATCCGCACCGATTGGGCCTATCGGATCGGCAGTTTTCTGGACCGGGTGGAGCCTTATGGGCCGATCATCTTGCTGCTCTTGTTTGCCACAGGCTGGATTTTGCCGTTCAGTTTGATCGGCGTGCTCTTAAAGCCCTTGATCACCCTGTTGATGCGGGCGATTTTGGGATTATGACGATGCTCGAGACGGTACGCTACCGCGCCGGGCAATTTTTTCGTGGGTTGATCGCCGCGGTTCGTCCAGATGAGCGGGCGTTGGTTGCAAAGTGGCTTTCACCGGCCGAAAGGGCCATCTTTGACGGCATGCCCCGCCGCGACCGTCGTCACAGCCTGGATGTGTTTCACACGCTGCGTCAGGCCGGATATACTGACCCGGCCTTACTTGAAGCGGCGTTGCTGCACGATGCAGGAAAATCAGATCCCCGTCTGACCCTGGCCCATCGCGTGGCGGTGGTCTTGTTACGCCGCTTTGCGCCGGCCTGGCTTGAACGATGGGCACACGATGGACGCGGCTGGAAGGCCGGTTTTTCCGTCCACATGCAGCACCCAGAACGGGGCGCCCAAATGGCCGCTCAGGCCGGCAGCGCCGCTGAGGTGGTCGAACTGATCCGGGTGCATCAAACTCACCCCGCACCTGACGAACGGGTGCGCATCTTGCAATGGGCCGACGGGCAAAATTGAAGAGGAGGTTTTTAGTATGGCATCCACCAAACCTGTGATTACCATTATCGGCACCGGGCTGATCGGCACATCGATCGGCCTGGCCATCCGCCGGGCACGCGGCGACGAGATCGAACTGGTCGGTCACGACCGGGACCTGGGCGTGGCTCAGGCTGCCAAACGGATGGGCGCGGTGCACAAAGTGGAGCGCAATTTGTTTTCGGCATGCCAGCAGGCCGATATGGTCATTATGGCCATCCCCGCTTCCGGCATCAAAGAAACGCTGGAATTGATCGCCAATGACCTCAAAGAAGGGTGTATCATCACCGACACGGCCAGCCTCAAGGTGCCGGTGCTCAAATGGGCCGATCAATTGTTGCCCGATACGGTCAGTTTTGTCGGCGGTGACCCCATTTTGTTCGGTGATGAGGCCGGCATCGAGTCGGCCAAGCCCGACCTGTTTGCCAAACGGCTTTACTGCATCACGCCATCGGTCAAGGCTTCATCGGATGCGGTCAGGCTGGTGACCGACCTGGTGGCGATGCTGGGTGCCATTCCGCATTACATCGATCCCTACGAGCACGATGGGCTGATCGGCGGCAGCGAACACCTTGCCGACGTGGTGGCAGTGACCCTCTTGGGCACGCTGGCTTCGTCGGGGGGCTGGCACGATATGCGCCGCGTTTGTGGCGCAACCTTTGATCGTGTGACATGCTTTTCGGTCAACAATGTGGCCGAGTATCGTGACCGGGCATTGTTAAACAAAGAAAATCTGGTCCGCTGGATCGATGCGTTACAGAACGAGTTGTTCAAATTCCGCACCCTGATCGAGCAAGGCAACCCCGATGCTATCGAGCAATATTATCAGCAACAAATGACTGCGCGCACCGAGTGGTTGGAGGCTTTTTCAACCCAAAACTGGGATGGCGTGCAAAAATCAGATTTGCCTACCGCCGGCGAGATGATGAGTCAGATGTTCTTTGGCGGGCTTGCCGGTCGACGCAAATAACAACTTGGGTTTTCTTTCAACGATGAAACACGATCGCTGGTCGGTCCTCGCGTTGATCGGCGTGTTATGCCTTTTGTCCTTTGTGCGCGCCGTGTATGGGCTGGGCGACCGGAGTCTGTGGTGGGATGAGAGTCTAAGCCACTACCGGGCAACTATGCCTTTTTCTTTTATCCTCACCAATCGCATCGACATCAAATCGGCGCGAGAGGACATCCCGACCATCGACAACCATCCGCCACTCTACTTTGTGCTGCTGCGCTGCATGGTGTTGGCTGCCGGCGACAGTGAGTTTGCGTTGCGCTTTTTGTCCGTGTTGGCCGGCGTCTTGCTGATCCCCCTGCTTTATCAATGCGGCTGTCGGCTGGCCGGCCGAACCGGTGGTGTGTTTGCGGCCTTGCTGGGCACATTTTCTCCTCTTTATCTGTGGTATCAGCAAGAAGCGCGTCCCTATATGCTGGTCACCTGGCTGGGGCTTTTTTCATTCTATGCCCTGAGTCGACTGCCAACCGCCTGGACGCAAAAACGGTCGGCCTGGATGTGGAGCGCCGGGTATGTGCTGGCCGTGGCTGCCGTGCTATTGACCCACTATCATAGCATTTTCCTACTTGCCGCCCAAATGATCGGCGTCGGAGGGTGGGCGCTGAGTCGGCAAACGGCCCATCACCGCTGGATGTGGCCGGCCATATTTGCCGTGGCCGGGCTGATCGCCGTGCCGGTATGCTGGTGGGCCCTGCGCGATGTGCCTCTGAAGGCCGAATTCCCCGGCTACACCTTTATTCCCCTGCACACCCTGCTGTTGGATGTGTTCCGCTCTTTTTCATTGGGGCCTTCAGGCAGCAGCATGCCAGGATCGGAATGGCTGGGCATCGCCTTGTTTGCAGCGGCCGCGATCATGGTATTGATTCGCCGTCGCGCTCTCCCCTTTGATCTGGTCATGGCGGCACTGGCCTGCTTTCTTGTGCCGGTGGCATTGATCTTTGCAGTGTCTTTTGTGCGTCCGGTATACATGAACATCCGCCATCTGATCTTTGCCAGCCCATTCTTTTACCTTTTTCTGGCCCTCGGTGCAGCCCAAGGATGGTCAACCCGCCGGAAAATTTGGGCCATGGTGAACATTGGGGCACTCGTTGTGGCCATGCTCGCCTCGACATGGTTCTATTGGACCGACCCCCATCATACCAAAGAGGATCATCGCGGCTGGGGAGAATATCTGCGCCGCCACGTCCGCCCGAACGACCTGGTCATCATTCACCCCGGCCTGATCGCCGACCTGTACTTTTATTATGCGTCCAACCCGGCAGACTGGATCGGCCTGCCGGTCTTTGGCGGCGCGCCCCAAGACACCATTCAGTACCTGGAACAAGCCGTCCACACCTACGATCGGATATGGGTTGCCGAGTCGCTGACGCCACATTGGGCAACACAGGGCGGCCTTGTGCCCAACTGGCTGGATCAACATGCCCGGCGGACGGCCCTGGTCAGTTTTGACAGCGCCACCACGTTGGTGCGGGTGTGGGCTTTTCGCTCCACCGTACCCACCGTAGATGCTTTGCCGTCGGTGTGGACGCAGCCACGGCTCAATTTTGACGGCCGTATCAGCCTGCTCGGCGTAGATGCGAACACCACACGCATCCAGGCCGGACAAACGCTCCAGCTCAGCTTTTATTGGTCGGCCACACAACCGCCGGAACGTGATTATCGGATCACGTTGACTCTGAGCGATGCCGATGGCTTTTCATGGGCCGGCACGGATTACGCCCCATGCGACGGCGTTTGCCCTACCTGGCAATGGACACCCGGCCAGATTGTCCGCGACGACATTGACCTCGACCTTCCCCCCGGCATTCCCCCTGGTCGCTACCAGATCCGCCTGTCGGTGTATCCGGCCGATCGGAGTGGGCCGTCGTTGGCCGCGTATGGCCTGGACGATGGCACGCTCAAAGGGCTGATCGCCACGGTGGGGGAAATCGAGATCGCTGCCGGTAGAAAAACCCGGCCGACAATTTCGGCGGCACGGGCACTGCCGGTCGAGGCTACACCGGTGCGTTGGCGCGACAGCGGTTTAAGACTATTGGGGTATCGTTATGATACACCAGATCATCTCCCCGGCGACATGATGGCCCTTCACCTTTACTGGTGTGCCGACCACGCGCTCCATGCCGGGCGGTCGTTTGTCATTCAACTGGTTGACCAGAAAGGCACCACCATCGCCGAACGCGTTTATCCGCTCTCCGTTCGTTACCCTCCCAACACATGGGCCGGAGGCGCGTTGGTCTGGGAGCAGTATCGCTTTCGCATTCCGGCAGCGACGGCGGCCGGTGAATATCGCCTCTACATAGCCGCCGATCAATCGTCACGGCGACGAGTGGCCCTGGGCAGGCTGAACATCGCCCAATCAAAAGAGCAACGCGAATTTGCGGTGCCGCCGATGCAATACGCGCTCGGCCTCAACTTGGGCAATCAAATCGAACTGATGGGGTATGACCTGGAAAGCAACACGGTACAGCCCGGTGGCGTGGTGTCTTGTACGCTGTATTGGCGCGCCTTGCAAGAGATCGAACTCGATTACACCGTGTTCACCCACCTGGTTGCTGCCGACGGTCAGGTGTGGGGACGGTGGGACAGTCGGCCACAAGGGGGCGCGATGCCGACCACGCGCTGGGTACCGGGACAGGTGATCGCCGATCCGCGCCGGGTGCCGGTCGATCCTAATGCGCCAATCGTCCAGGTGCAGCCCTTGGTCGGCCTGTACGATTCGCTCACCATGCAACGGCTGTCGGTGTATGACGACCAGGGCCAGATCATTGCCGATCATGTTGTCTTGACCAAAATTGACATCCAAGACCGATGAAATACACACCCCTTCGTTCTTCTCCTGACAACCCGCTGTACAACGTGCTGATGATCGCACCGACCATGTTTTTTGCCGATTACGGCTCGCACGTGCGCATCCTGGAAGAAGCAGTCAACCTGCGCGCGCTGGGGCATCGGGTGACGATTCTGGCTTATCCCAACGGGCGCGACGTGGCCGAATTGCCGGTGATCCGCTGTTGGGGTGTGCCCTTTAACTATCGGATCATCGTGGGGTCGTCCAGGCACAAATTTTACCTGGACGCTATGCTCGGCCTCAAGGGACTCACCACCATGTTTCGGGTGCGCCCCGATCTGATCCACGGACATTTGCACGAGGGGGCGTTGATCGGCAAGGTGCTGAGCCGGTTGTGGGGCGTGCCGCTGGTGATGGACTTTCA